>Ga0209164_1005729_pt1 | contig 10452 bp, 7 predicted proteins | sample MTBNYHSulfiMetaG_FD_187458 | JGI IMG/M metagenome (GOLD analysis project Ga0209164, IMG submission 187458) | Enrichment culture microbial communities from rom New York Harbor, USA that are MTBE-degrading - MTBE-NYH (New York Harbor Sulfidogenic)... | ecosystem: Environmental > Aquatic > Marine >... | reverse complement strand
ACGTGGAAGTTTGTCAAGCAGATTTTTCCACTACTCGTTATCGGTGTTTTTGCAGCTGGGGTTGTAAAGGCGCTCATTCCCGAAGCGTGGGTACAGACTGTGGCAGGGCGGAATACGTTGCTGGCGAATTTCATTGGAGTAGTGTTCGGGGTGTTTATGTATTTCCCCACACTGGTGGAGGTGCCAATTGCAAGAATGTTCTTGGAGTTAGGGATGCATCGCGGCCCCTTACTAGCTTATCTGATTTCTGACCCCGAGCTTTCACTTCAGAGTATCTTGGTTACCGGGAGTATTCTAGGGCGCAAGAAAACCGCTACCTATGTATTGTTGGTGGGTCTTTTCAGTACACTGGCTGGCTACATCTTCGGATTGGTTCTGGCTGCTATTTAGGCTTACATGGCAAGGGGAAGAACGTGGGCAACTAGACAAACAGAAGAAAGGTGATTCTTCCATGTACCGGCAACTCTGCTCGCAGCCAGATGGCGGAAGCTATTCATTGCGATTAACGCTGCGCTCCTCGCTAAAGCCCTCCGGGTAGCGCTTTTTCAATTTGTCGAGGTTGTCGGCCCCGATCTGGCCCAGGTCTATCCCTAGCGCGGTGGCAGCCTCCGCCAGGTACCAGAGCACGTCGCCCAATTCGTCGGCCAGGTCTTCGTTGGGGATGGGGTGCCCGTGGGCGATGCGCTGTTTAACCTTGTTGGCGAATTCGCCGGCTTCTCCGGCCATACCCAGAGCGGCGATCATCAAGCGTCGCTCGCCGTCGCCACCGGCCCCGGCGCTGCGGGCCGCCCCCTTTCGATAGTCGTTGAGTGTGATTGCGTTCATCGGGTCTCCCGGTCACCTGTATTGTGCGTAGCCAAATCGGCCATCACGATGCCTTGCTTCCCTTGGTTAACCCGCCGATATCCCGAATCGCCTCATAAAGCGGCTGTAAACGGCTATACATCTTGCGGTAGACGCGCTGGTAAAGTTTATCGTAGAGTTCGTGGGTGTGGGGATGGGGCTCGAAGGTCTCGCCCAGGCGGGTCATCGCGGCGATGGCGGTGGGGAAATCGGGGTGCATTCCTGCCCCAACGGCGGCATCGATGGCCGCGCCCAGACCGGAGGCCTCGTAGAGGTGCGGCCGCGAGACCGGCAGGCCGAAGATATCGGCCGTTATCTGCAGGGCGGCGTCGCTCTGGCTGCCGCCGCCAGCGACGCGCAGTTCGGTGATCGGCACGCCGCTGCGCTTGGAGGTGCGCTCGGCGCCTTCTCGCAGGGCGTAAGCCAGCCCCTCGATGATGGCGCGGTAGATGTGGGCGCGCGTGTGCACGTCGCCGAAGCCGATGATAGCGCCGCGCGCCTCCGGCCCGGGATGGCGCAGCCCGGGCGACCAGTAGGGTTGCAGCACCAGGCCGTGCGAGCCGGGCGGGATGGCCTCCACCAATTCGTCGAATAGCTCCTCCGGCTCGATGCCGCGCTTTTCCGCCAGGCGCTGCTCGCGCAGCCCAAACTCCTGCTTGAACCAGCTCACCATCCAATAGCCGCGGTAGATCTGCAGCTCCATGCTGTAGGCTTCCGGCACGGCCGCCGGGTAGGGAGGGATGAGCGGGATGATCTCGATGTATTTCTTGTGGATGGTGTTGATGGTGGCGGTGGTGCCGTAGCTCAGGCAGCCGACCTGTGGCTCGATGCAGCCGGCGCCCAGCACCTCGCAGGCTTTGTCGGCGGCCGCGGCGATCAGCGGCAGGCCTGGGGGGATGCCGGTGGCCTCCGCCGCCTGGGGGGTGATCTCACCGAGTGTGCCGGTGGGTGGCACCAGATCAACCAGCATGTCCGGCCTCAGCGGCACGGCCTGCCATTTCCAATCCCAGCGGCTGCTCCAAGCCAGGTTCTTGTAATCGAAGGGCACGTAGCCCACCTGGCAGCCTACCGAATCGACCAAGTTGCCGGTCAGCAGGTAGGTCAGGTAACCCGACAGGAACAGGAACTTGTCGGTGTTCTCCCACACTTCGGGCTGGTGGGTGCGGATCCAGTTGGCCTCCGCCTCGGCTTGCAGGTAGGCGACGGTGTTCCGGGCGCCGATCAGCTTGAAGACCAGCCCCCACAGACCACCCACCGGCGGCAAGCCTTCGGTGCGGCGCTGGTCGAGCCACACGATGGCGGGGCGTAGGGGCTTGCCGTTTTCATCCACGTTGATCACCGTGGAGCGCTGGGTGGTGAGGGCCACGGCGGCGATGCTTTCCTTGACCACGCCGGGCTGCTCCCACAGGCCGTGGCAAGCCTGGCACAGCGCCTCCCAGAAGACCTGAGGGTCTTGCTCGGCCAAGCCGGGGATCTCGGAATAGTAAGGCTCAATCGGGATCTGGCATTTGGCCAGCAGTTCGCCGCGCGGGTTGAAGAGCAAGGCGCGCACGCTCTGGGTGCCGTTATCGATCGCTAGGAGATTCTCAGCGCTCATGGGAGCTCCTTTTGGGGTGCCCGGTTGGGGCAGGTTGCGCTTATAGCTGGTAGGCTCGCTGCCGTAGGGATGTATACCTTTCGAGCTCACTCTCCCAGCGGGCGTCGTTCCAGCCCAATTCGGGTTGGGCGATGGCGCGGATGCGCGCCATCTGGGCTAGGCCGCCGCTTGGCAGCAGCAAGCCCAAACGCACGCGCCGCAGCAGCAGGTCGTCCAGGTGATGCACGCCCTCGGCGCGCGCCGCCCAGCGCAGTTCCGACCACAGGTAAGGGCTGTCCTCGATGGGCGTGAGCTCGTCGGCTTGGGCGCCATGCAGCAACTCCGGCGCGTCGGCGGCGTAGCGGCCGTATAGCCGCAGTTGCTCAGGCGGCTTGAGCCCGTAGGTGCTGAAATCGGCCTCCTCGAAGACCGGGTCGAGCACCGGCAGATGGCGGTCGAAGGCCTTTCTATCGGGCAGGCGCTGGCGGGCGGCGTGCAAAGCGTCACGCGCCATCACACGGAAGGTGGTCAGCTTGCCGCCGCTGATGGTCAGCAGGCCGTTCTCCTCCCAGATCACGTGCTCGCGCGATTCCTTGGATGGATCGGCCTTGCCGGTATCCACCACCGCCCGGATGCCTGAGAAGGTGGTGATGACGTCCTCGAAACTCAGCTCCTGCTCCGGGAAAACACGCTGCACGAATTCCAGCAGGTACTCGGCCTCAACCTGGCTGATGGCTGGGTCGACCTGCAGGTCAGGGCCTTGATCCACGTCGGTTGTGCCGATCAGGACGACCCCCTCCCAGGGGAAGGCATACACTGGGCGTCCGTCTCGAGGGTGCATGACGCTGACCGCCCGGGTGATCGGCAGGCGTTGGCTGGGGAACAGCAGGTGGCTGCCCCGCAGCGGGCGCAGGCGGGCTGGTTGGCCGATCTGGGTGCGCAGCTTATCCGCCCAGGCACCGGTGGCGCTGATCACCACCGGGGCTTGCACCTCGATGGTGCGCCCGTCGCCCTCTGGGGCGGCATCGCGCAGCACGACACCGCACACGCCACTGGAATCCGTGCGCAAGAGCTCGATCGCCGGGGCGTAGTTGATGGCTGTGCCGCCATCGCGCACCGCCTCACGAATGACTCGCAGCACCAGGCGGGCGTCGTCGGTCTGGGCGTCGAAGTAGCGGTAGCCGCCGCGCAGGTCGGGGGTGGTGAGCGGCGGGCATAATTCGCGCATATCGAGGGCGTCGTAGCTACGGTGAGACCAATGGCCGGCCATCAGGTCGTAGATGATCAGCCCGAGGTGGAAGACCCACCCTGGCATGGGGTCGGTCTTCAATACGGTGAACAGGAACCCGAGGCGGTTGATAAGCCCCTTGCCCTGGCTGAGCAATCGCTCGCGTTCGCCCACCGATTCAAGGGTCAGCTTCAGTTGGGCGTTCTTCAGGTAGCGGAAGCCGCCGTGCACCAGCTTGGAGGAGCGGCTGGAGGTGCCGGAGGCGAAATCCTCGGCCTCCACCAGCAAAGCCTTCAAGCCGCCGCGGGTGGCCTCACGCAGGATACCGGCGCCGGTGATACCGCCGCCGATGACGATCAAATCCCATTTGCTGTCTAGCTGCGACCAGGTACGGTCACGCCATCCTTGCGTCCACATGATCGTCTCCCTGGATCAACAATTTGCCGGGGTTCAGCAGGCCTTTGGGGTCGAAGCTCTGGCGAACGGCCTCGATGGCCTCCAGGCCCAGGGTGCCCTTCTCCGCCACCAGGTAAGGGGCGTGATCTCGACCGACGCCGTGCTGGTGGCTGATCGTGCCGCCATTCCGGATGATGGCTTGGCTGACGGCGGCCTTCATGCTTTGCCAGCGCTCGAGCAGTTCGTCGGGGTCGGCGGCGCGGCGGAATAGGAAGGTGGTGTAGATGCTGGCCCCGTCTGGGTAAACGTGGGAGAGATGCGTGAAGATGTGCGCCCGTTCATTGTAGGCGGCGAGCGCCTGGTGAAGCGCCTGGCGCATCTCTTCGGCGGTCTGGTCCACCCGCGACCAGGGCACGGCGGTTTCCACGGTGTCGATGGCCACGCCCAATTCCCACAGGGTATTGCGCAGGTAAGGAGTCAGGAAGCGGCTCTTGCGCCAGGTCTTGCCAATCGTCTGGCCGGTGAAGAGCCCGCCGTGGGCGCGGCAGGCGGCGCGCGCCCGCCTCAAGGCTTGCCCTACCGTCCTGCGTTCGCCGGTGACGCCGAAGATCAGCAGGCAGCGCTGGTCGTTGTAAGCCAGCAGGCGCAGGCCACGATCTGCCCAGCGCACCAGGCTATCCTTGCCGGAGAGCAGCAGGGTGGTCTCGGTTTCGATGGGGTTGCTCAAGCGCAGCATGGAGACCGGCACGCCGCTTTGCGCCATCTGACGAACCGCCGCGGCGCCCGATTCCCAATCGTGGAAGAAGACCCCATAGAAGCCTTCCTCTTCCGGCAGCGGGCGCACCCGCACGGCGGCGTGGGTGATGATCCCCATGCGCCCCTCGGAGCCCAGCACGATCTGGCGCAGGTCTGGGCCGGCCGAGCTGGCTGGGAGTGGGGGCAACTCGAGCACCCCGCCCGGCGTTTCGACCTCCCCCCCGGCGAACAAATCCTCGATGCGCCCGTAGTAATAAGATTGCTGCCCGCTGGAACGGGTGGCGATCCAGCCGCCCAGTGTAGAAAGCTCGAAGGATTGCGGGAAATGCCCTAAGGTATAGCCGCGGGCGTTGAGCTGCTGCTCGATGGCTGGCCCGTTAACGCCGGCCTCGAAGGTGGCCAGATGGCTGATCTCATCCAGTTTGACCAACCGGTTCATGCGGCCCATGTCCACGCTGAGCACGGGTCTCTTGCTGGGGAGCGGGTTGATGTGCCCGACCACGCTGGTGCCGCCGCCGTAAGCGATCAGGCGCGCACCCTTATCGTAGGCCCAATCCAGCAGTTCGCGCACGCCCTGGCGGGAGTCGGGGTAGGCGACGCCGTCGGGGAAGGCCTCCAGGCGACCGGCGCGCAGGGCGATCCAATCGGGCAGGCTTTGCCCGCGGGCGTGGAAGAGCCGCTCCTGGCTTTCCTCTGTGATCTGTGTATGGCTGGGCAGGCGCGAGTCCGGCACCTTGGCGAGGGCTTGCTCTAATGTGATATCGGGGTGAGCGGTTAGCGGCCCGAGCTTGGCCTCCAGAAAACGGAGACCCGATTCGTGCAGGGGATAATCGGTGGTGCTATCCCCCCAACCGTTCCAGCGTCTCATTGCGGCTCCTTTCTCGAAGTCGCCATGTGCCAGAAATTCAGCGAGGCGACCATGACGCGCCGGGTGACCGCTTCAGCTTGGTCGGCGTTGCCCTGGCGGGCGCTGGCGAGCAGGTCTTGATAGAAAGTGCGCGAGTAATCGCGCGCCTGCGGTAGTGTGAAGTACCGGCGCCCTAGAAGCGGGTATAGGTCCCTGAAACCATTCAAGATCAAGGTGAAGACCGGGTTTCCCGAAGCTATGGTGAGCTTCTGGTGCAAGTCCCAATCGACCTGGGCGAAGACCGCAGGGTCGTCGGGTAAATTTTGATAGCCCTCCAGCAGCTTTGCGATCTGCTGGGCGGCGTACTCAACGGCCAGGTGGGCGTATGCTGGTGCCACTATTTGGCGGAAGTAAAGCAGATTGGGGATGAAGTCGGAGGGCTGGTGCTCGGGGCGCTGGGCGATGGCCGCCAGTACGGCCAGGTTGCCCTCGCGCCAGTAATTGCATACCCGGGTGGGTTTGCCGTGCTGGATTTCCACCCAGCCATCGCGCGCCAACCGTTGTAAGGCCTCCCGCAGGGTGGGGCGGGTGACCCCCAACTGCCGGGCGAGCTGGCGCTCGGCGGGCAAATGGCTGTCGATAGGGAAATCGCCCTCCAAAATAGCGGCTACCAGGCGGCTTTCAGTCAATTCAGCAGGCTTTTTAGGGGCTTCCCATTCCATGATCTGTCGCTTTTCGTTGCAAGATGTGACTAAAATGCAATATATCTTGTAAAAAAGACTAGAGGTAAGTGGTCATACCAGTTATCTAAATATAGCAGATTTTGGGGTATTTGTCCAGTGTTTTTCCTCTCGGAGCGGTACAATGGCGGGAAGAATAGCACCCTTTGAAAGCGAGTCGAAATGGCAAAACCGATCGAGGCGGTGATGGTGGGAGCCGGGCAGCGAGGCCTGGAGGCTTATGGGCCTTATGCGCTGCGCTTCCCTGGTCAACTGCGTTTCGTGGCTGTGGCTGAGCCGGATGAGGGGCGGAGAGCGAAGTTTGCTAACCTGCATGGCATTCCCGCGGCGCAGCAGTTCGAGTCCTGGGAGGCGCTGTTCGCCGAACCTCAGCTCGGCGAGGCTGCTCTAATCTGTACTCAGGATTGGCAGCACACCCAACCGACGCTGATGGCTTTGGAGTCCGGCTATCATGTGCTGCTGGAGAAGCCCATGGCCACCACGCGCGGGGACTGCCAGCGCTTGATCGAGGCCAGCGAGGCCGCCGGGCGCCAGCTGCACATCTGTCACGTGCTGCGCTACACGCGCCATTTCCAAAAGATGAAGGAGATCGTGCAGTCCGGCGCGCTGGGGCAGATCGTGCACGTCTCCCATCGTGAGAATGTCTCCTGGTGGCACATGGCCCACAGCTACGTGCGCGGCCACTGGGCCAAGCGGGCGCACAGCAGCCCGATGATCCTGGCTAAGTGCTGCCATGATTTCGACATCTTGCTCTGGTTGCTGGAGCTCGGTTGCCAGCGTTTGAGCAGCATTGGTGGGCTGACGCACTTCCGCCCGGAGAACGCTCCGCCCGACGCGCCCCAACGTTGTCTGGATGGCTGCCCGATCGGTGAGACCTGCCCATACTACGCGCCCTTTGTGTACCTCGAGCTGTTGCCGCTGTGGCGCAGTTTCGCCGCGACTGCCAGTGGGATGAAACGCTTGGCAGCCTTGGCGCAGCAACGTGTGCCCGGTCTGGTGAAGGTCCTGAGCGCGGTGGCGCCGCCGCTGCGTCAGTTGAGCGATTATCGCGGCTGGCCACGCTCGGTGGTAGCCGACGAGCCTAGCGCAATCAACCTGCGGCGGGCGCTGGAGACAGGGCCTTACGGGCGCTGTGTCTATCACTGCGATAACGACGTGGTCGATCACCAGGTGGTCGCCATGCAATTCGAGGGGGATCTATCGGTTACCCTGACCATGCACGGCCACAGCCACATCGAAGGGCGCACGACGCGCATTGAAGGCTCGCGCGCCACCCTGCAAGCCATGTTTGGATACGGCGGCTCCTGGATCGAGGTAAACCACCATCGCAGCGACCGCCGACAGCGCTACGATACCAGCGCATCGGCCGCCGAGGGCCACGGCGGGGGCGACTTTGGCTTGATGGCTGCTTTTCTGGAAAGCCTCCGCGGTGACGGGATCGCCGCGCGCCACACTGCCCGCCAGGTGCTGGAAAGCCACCTGATGGCTTTCGCCGCCGACCAAGCACGCTTGGAGGGCGAAGTGGTGGAGATGGAGTCCCTCCGATAGGCTTGAGCTTCGGGCGCTGACGGTTTTCGCCTCACCGGGCGAAGTCGAGGGGGCGAGTGAGGAAGCCAAATCAAAAGAAGACACATTTGGTCAGATTTTAGAATATTGACAATCCCCCCATTTGGTACTATTATTATTAACGGATTGTTAAGAGATGGCACTACTAACACGTGTTAGTTAGGAGGTGGTTGAGTTCAAGCGGGTGACGAGCCAGGACGTTGCTGAGCGAGCGGGAGTCTCACGGACGACGGTCTCCCTGGTGCTGAATATGGCCAAGGGCGTGCAGATTGCAGAAGAGACCCGCCAGCGAGTATTGCGTGCGGCCGAGGAGTTGGGTTACGTCCCCGATGCAGCTGGCCAGGCGCTGGTTAAACGTCGCTCCCGGACCGTCGGCTTGGTGCTCACACGTGCTCCCCACCACATCGCTTCAGATGCTTTCCTGAGCCAGATCCTGGAGAACTTGACCAATTCTATGCGAGACCACGGCCTGCGCCTCATCTTAGATATCGTCGAGGGGGTGGATGACAAAGATAGCTATCTGAATCTGGTGCGTTCGCGTGGTATTGACGGGATCCTCTTCTCCGGCCCGCGTTTCGATGACGAGGCGTTGCGTGCCCTTCACGAAGAGGGCTTTCCCACCGTGCTCATGGGCCAGTTGCCCGGCACCGAGTTCAATTGGGTAGATATAGACAATCGTGCGGCCGCTAAACAGGCCGCAGATTATTTAATCAGCTTGGGGCATCGACGTGTGGCCTTCATCACCAACGCTTCCCCTTCCTACGCCGCTGCGGCCCAGAGACTGCAGGGCTATCAGGATTCGCTGGAGCAGGCCGGTCTGGACTACCAGGAGCGCTGGGTGCGCTATGGAGATTTCGATCTGCAAAGCGGCTACGAGCAGATGAGCGACTTGCTGGATGGTTCTCCCCAGCTCCATGCCGTGTTCATCGCCAGCGACGTAGTCGCTTTTGGAGCGCTGGCGGCCATCCGCGAACGAGGCTTGCGTGTGCCGGAGGACATCGCTGTGGTGGGATTCGATGACGTGCCGATGGCTCGTTTCGTAGATCCTCCTCTGACCACGGTCCATTTGCCGGCTGATGAACTAGCCCTCCATTCCAACAATATGTTGATGAAGTTGATCGATGGGGAGACGCTCAAAGAAAACCAAGTGCTGCTCGATACGCACATCGTAGTGCGCGAGTCCAGCGGCACAGCTCGGAGCGACGTTGCACCGGCATGAATTGCCCGGTGTCTTGATTCAGATGCATGGTTGCTTAAGGAGGTGATGCTTATTGAAAGGAAACGTCGTTGTTTCTAGTATCCAAAAGCTATTAGATGTAAAGGATTAGGAGGAGCTAAAAATGAAGAACCGAACGTGGCTTGTATTGTCGGTGTTCGCCGTTCTGGCGCTGGTGTTGAGTGCCTGCGCAAGCGCAGCCGAGGCTAAAGAGATCACCTTCATCACTCAGGTCTCTGAATCCGAGGAGGCGGCGATTGAGCAGATTGCAGCCCTGTTTGAAGAAGAGACCGGGATCAAAGTGAACGTCCAGTTCATGCAAGCTGCTGACATGCAAGCTTTGCTTCAGTCGCAGGTCGAGTCTGGCAACGTCACCGTTGACGTGATGGCCCAGGACAACTTGTCGATGGAGCCCTACGTACGGCTTGGCTTGATCGAGGACCTTTCGGACTACGAGAGCGACATCGATCCCGCAGTCTTTGACGGACTGATCGAGGGTGGCAAGTTCGACGGGAAACTGTACTTCGTTCCTTATCGAACCAACGTGCAGCTCACTTACTACCGCACGGACATCTTTGAAGAACTGGATCTGACACCCCCGACCTCTTGGGAGGAATTCCGGGCAGCTTGCGAGGCTTTCCTCGAGCGTGATGGCGAGCCGCGCTGCTTGTTCAAGGCCGCCTTCGACCCCACCGCCGTGAACCCCACCCAGATGTGGGAGTGGATCGTTTCAGCTGGTGGTGATCCCACCGTGCTCAACGATGCAGGTACAGTTGAAGCCTACGAGTTCCTGCAAGGACTTCAACAGGATGGTCTGCTGCACCCCGATTCGGCGATCGCAAAATGGGATACCTCCAACGACTCCTTCGCTCGTGGAGATGCCTACCTGATGCAGAACTGGCCGTTTGGGATCGGCGTGATCAAGGACCTGGGGTTGACTGACTTCGACATTTACCACGGTTTCTCCGGCTCGGCTCGCGAGGCCCACGTGGTCGGTGGCGAGGTCCTAGCTATCGTCAAGGACACGCCCCGCAAGGATGCTGCCTGGCAGTTCATCAAGTTCCTTGAGTCGAAGGCTGCTCAGGAGATCCTGGCTGTTGAGAACGGCTGGCCGAACGTCCGTGGCGATGCCCTCGGGCAGGTCCCGGCGGATCGCCTGGATGAGTTCGAGGCCATCAATGATGCGCTCGAGTATGGTATCTTGCGCCCCAACATCTCCTACATGTCGGATTTGCTGGATATCATGATCGAGGCTTACGATCGCATCGTGAACAATCGCGAAGA
>Ga0209164_1005728_pt1 | contig 10453 bp, 6 predicted proteins | sample MTBNYHSulfiMetaG_FD_187458 | JGI IMG/M metagenome (GOLD analysis project Ga0209164, IMG submission 187458) | Enrichment culture microbial communities from rom New York Harbor, USA that are MTBE-degrading - MTBE-NYH (New York Harbor Sulfidogenic)... | ecosystem: Environmental > Aquatic > Marine >... | reverse complement strand
AGGACCACGAGGGCCCTGGGGAGCAAACGGCCTTCCGGGGAGCTACATCTGCCCCAGCGCCATCTTGCGAAGGACCGTGTGCAGGATTCCGCCATTGCGGTAGTACTCCAACTCCACCCGGGAGTCCAGGCGGACCTCCACGGGGATCTCTGTCGTGGAACCGTCTTCCCGTGTGATCCGAAGGGTAAGGGTCCCTCCTGCCTCCAGCCGGTCCCGAATCCCTTCCACGTCGAAGACCTCCCGCCCGGTCAGACCCAGGGCCTGAACCGAGTCCCCCATCTTGAACTGGAGGGGGAGGACCCCCATCCCCACCAGGTTGCTGCGGTGGATCCGCTCGTAGCTCTCGGCCAGGACGGCGCGTACTCCCAGGAGCGCGGTCCCCTTGGCTGCCCAGTCCCGGGAGCTGCCGGTGCCGTACTCCTTACCCGCCAGGATCACCAGCGGCGTCCCTTCTTCCTGGTAGGCCATGGAGGCCTCGTAGATGGAGATCGGCACCCCTTCCGGGAGCTTCAGGGTGTATCCACCCTCCTTGTCCTCCAGCATGAGGTTCCGGATGCGGACGTTTCCGAAGGTCCCCCGCATCATCACCTCGTGGTTCCCCCTCCGGGAGCCGAAGGTGTTGAACTGGTGGGGTTCCACGCCCTTCTCCTGGAGGTACCGTCCCGCCGGCTCGCCCTTGGGGATGGCCCCCGCCGGGGAGATATGGTCGGTGGTGACCGTATCTCCCAGGACCGCCAGGGCCCGGGCTCCCCGGATGTCGGACAGCGCCGGCTCGTCCAGGCTCATGTCACGGAAGAAAGGAGGATCCTGGATGTAGGTGGAATCGGCGTCCCAGGTGTACTGGCTGCTCTCCGCGGGCACTGGCAGGGACTGCCACTCGGCCTCCCCATCGAACACGCTGGCGTAGCGCTCCTTGAACATCTCGGGCCTGAGGGACGCGGCGACGGTGTCCTTGATCTCCTGGGGGGTGGGCCAGATGTCCGCCAGGAAGACCGGCTTGCCCTCCGGGTCGTGGCCCAGGGGCTCGTTGTAGACGTCCAGGTCGATGCGTCCAGCCAGGGCAAAGGCCACCACCAGGATGGGAGAGGCCAGGTAGTTGGCCCGGACCTGCGGGTGGATGCGGGCCTCGAAGTTCCGGTTTCCGCTGAGGATGGAGGCCACCACCAGGCCGTGCTCCTGGATGGCGCCGGCGATGGGCTCGGGCAGGGGTCCACTGTTCCCGATGCAGGTGGTGCATCCGTATCCCACCAGGTTGAAGCCCAGCTGGTCGAGGAACGGGGTGAGGCCCGCCGCGTTCAGGTACTCGGTGACCACCTGGGATCCCGGGGCCAGGCTGGTCTTCACCCAGGGCTGGACCGTCAGTCCTCGCTCCACGGCCTTCCTGGCCAGGAGGCCCGCCCCCACCATGACGGAGGGGTTGGAGGTATTGGTGCAGGACGTGATGGCGGCCACGACGATGCTTGCGTCTCCGACCTCCACCTCGCCCCCCTCCAGCCGAACGGCCGCGGAACGCCATCTCGGCCCCCTGGCGAAAGCGGCTGCGACGGCTCGTCCTCCACCGGCCGCGACGGTAGCTTGGCCGGGACGCACGTCCTCCGCCGCTTGCGGAACCCGGCCTCCCTCTCCGGACCATTTCTCTCCCGTCCGTGCCTCCCCGGCCTGGTTCTCGGGAGGGAGCGAGAATCCCGCCGGCACCAGCTTGGGAAGATCCCGGTGGAAGGATGGCCGGAGGTCGGTGAGAGGGACCCTGTCCTGGGGACGCTTGGGCCCCGCCACGCTGGGCTCGATGCTGGAGAGGTCCAGCTCCAGGACGGAGGTGTACTCGGGGTCGGGGGTCCCGTCGGTGCGGAAGAGCCCCATTTCCTTGCTGATCCTCTCCACCCGCTCCACCAGCTCCGGGGCACGTCCCGTGCCCACGAGGTAGCCCAGGGTCACGTCGTCCACCGGGAAGAAGCCCACGGTGGCCCCGTACTCGGGTCCCATGTTGGCCAGGGTGGCCCGGTCCGGCAGGGTCATGCTCGAGAGGCCCGGCCCGAAATACTCTACGAAACGCCCCACGACTCCGTGCTTGCGGAGCATCTCGGTGGCCCGCAGGACCAGGTCCGTGGCCGTAGCCCCCTCCGGCAGCGCTCCCGTGAGCTTCATGCCCACGACTTCCGGCAGAAGCATGTAGTAGGGCTGCCCCAGGAGCACGGCCTCGGCCTCGATCCCGCCCACCCCCCAACCCACCACGCCCAGCCCGTTGATCATGGTGGTGTGGGAATCGGTCCCCACCACGGTGTCGGGATAGGCCACGGCGGACCCCCCCTCCGTGCGCCGGTGGACCACCGAGGCGAGGTACTCCAGGTTGACCTGGTGCACGATCCCCGTCCCCGGGGGCACCACCCGGAAGTCCTCGAAGGCTTCCTGGGCCCAGCGGAGCAGGGCGTACCGCTCCCGGTTGCGCTCGAATTCCCTTTCCACGTTGAGCTGGAAGGCTGCGGAGGTGCCGGAGTAATCCACCTGGACGGAGTGGTCGATGACCAGGTCCACCGGAACCACCGGGTTGATGCGCTTGGGATCGCCCCCCATGGTCCCCAGCGCCGACCGCATGGAGGCCAGGTCCACCACGGCCGGGACCCCGGTGAAGTCCTGGAGGATGACCCGGGTGGGCATGAAGGGGAAGCTGGCTCCGGCGTTGGTGGGGCTCCATGCCGCCACCGCCCTGACGTTGTCCTCCGTGACGAAGCCCTTCCCTGCGTGGCGGAGGGTGCATTCCAGGAGGATACGGATGGAGAAGGGGAGCCGGTCCAGGGAGACGAGGCCCAGCTCCTCCAGGCGGGACGGGCGGTAGAAGAGGGTCTTGCCCTCTTTGAGATCTACACTGGCGAGGGCGCCGAAGGGGTCGGTCACAGGGCGGGTCACGATCAGCTCCTGGTGTCGTCGTTCAAGAGGCATTCCAAACCCGTAGAATAAGGAATCGAGGGGCGGGGTGACAGGGCAGGCGGGGCGGCAAACCACCTCACCCTGAATCGCGCCAGCCAATGCGGGAGATCGAAACCGGAGGAGGGCTCGTGAGGTTCGGGAGCCTGGAAGCAATCCTGGACTGCGGCCCACCGCAGAAAGGGAATCCGGTTCAGGTGCTATATTCCGCGACGCGTGATAATACATATCGTGATACGCTCATTCGCCGACAGATCCACGGAAGACTTGTTCCTCGGCCTGGACAGCCGCCGGGCGCGGCAAGCTTGCCCACAAGCGCTCTGGCCGGTGGTTCGGCGCAATCTGGATCAGGTGAACCGAGTGAGGGACCTCCCGGAGCTGAGCATCCCGCCCGGGAATCAACTGGGGAGGCTGCGGGGGGACCGGAAGGGTCAGCATAGCATTCGGATCAATGAACAGTACCGGATCTGTTTCCGGTGGGAGGATAGCGATGCCTACGACGTCGAAGTCACAGATGATCACTAGAGGCTCGGGCAAAGAGCCGCTCGTTGAGCGTCGCCTACCGACCCATCGCCCTCCCACCCATCCTGGAGAGATGCTGCTCGAGGAGTTCCTGAAGCCCCTGGGAATCACGCAGTCCGCTTTCGCCATTCAGCTTGGGGTCTCGTTTCCTCGGCTGAACGAGGTGATCAACGGCAAGCGGAGCGTGACACCAGATACTGCCCTTCGGTTGGCACGCGTTACGGGAATGAGTGCTGACTTCTGGTTGGGGCTCCAGCAGGACTGGGATTTGTGGCACGCGTTGAGGTCGGAGAGCGCCCAGGAGATCGCTGCCCTCAAGCCGTTGAAGCACGCAAGCTGACCGCACCGAGCACGCGCTGGGCATCGCACTGCTCGGACGGGTACCCACACCGACCTTTCTGAGGCATAGATCTGCCCCCGCATGATCCCGACTCCTTGAGGCGGGGGGGAAGGATCTGGTAGCTTAAGATCAAGGTTGGCGAAAGCCGGGGTGGCGGAAGTGGCAGACGCGGAGGTCTCAAGAGTCCTTCCTGCGGGTCACCCAGGGCGCCCTCCTACCAACGTTTCTTCCCGTCACTAATGGCTTTCCCGGCAATTGGGCGGCCTCTGCTCGCGGCCGAAGAAGCCGTCGAAGACCCTCGGTATCCCCTCTGATTGTTACCCGACTTGTTACCGGGAAGGGCACCGCCCCCTGCGGTCACGCGGACTTCTGCCCAGGTGCGGAGCTCAGAGCCTCTTCGGATGCTCTACTGAGAGTGGGAGAAGGATCCCCGCTGGCCCGAGGCTCAGGCGGAAGCGCATCACCGCTGGCTCGCCCGGATGGATGAGAAGGTGAAGGAAGCCATGCTGAAGAAGGTGGAACGCCTCCAGGAGATGGGAGACGAGGAATGGATGAGGTGGTACGCGGAGCGGCGGTTCCCCGAGTTCGCCCCGCCGGCGGCACTCCGGGATCCCCGACCCCAAGACCGTCTTCTTCGTGGGGGCCGCGCCAGCGGGCGTGCTCCGCAACCTCAAGGAGTGCACGGAGGTCCTCGAAGCCGAGGTCCTGGACGAGGACCCATCCGCACCCGCACTCCCTCCGCCTCCCCGGACCCGAAACCCGGCCTCTCTCTTCGGGCCGCTGGTCGAGGATGACGGTGCGTAGACATACACCTCGACCACCCCCCAATGGGCCGCATGTTCATGCACTCCGGGCTCGGCGTGCCGATCGCTGCCGCCACGCTAGGGTTTTTCGCCGATCGGATACGGCCAAGATTGAGGATTATGTAGAGCTGGAGGGCCGGTTTGTGCATTTGCATGCAACGGCTCGGGTCCGGCATCTCAGACCCTCGGTCCACCCCTTTCGCCAGTCTTCGCCTCTCGCACCGCACTGAAGCCCGGCTCCGCAGAAGCGCGCCAGAGTCCTCGGGGGCCCATACAGAAGCCGAAGAGGCCGGGAGGCAGGTTAGAGGCCATCTGCGCTCTTTTGCTTGCCCACGTCGGTTGCCAAGGTTAAATAGGTGCCAATCCACCCCAACCAGGAGGCCGTATGCGCACGCTCGCGGTTATGGCTGTGCTGTTCCTTGTCGTCGCTTGCCAGGCTCCGCCGCCAGAGATGACTGAGGCCGAAAGAACACAAATCGAGGCTGACGTGGCTGCGGTGATGCAGCAATTCATGGAGGGGTTCAACGAACTGAACCTGGAGAAGATAAACCAGACCATGCACCCAGACCTCATGAGCTTCCCGCTGGGAGGCCGACTGGTCAACAAGTCCGAATACAGGGAATACCTGGACGAGTGGGTAGCGGACAAAGAGTCCTGGAAGGGGAGCTGGCACGAGATGCGTGTTCGCGTGCTCTCCCCTAACGCCGCAGTCTTCACCGGCACCTATTCCGACACGATTCGCTACTTGGACGGACAGGTCCGGTTCTATCCTCAAGGTGCCTGGGTCACGTTGGTGGAGAGGACCCCTGAGGGATGGAAATGGAGCATGGGTGGCCAATCCGCCAGCCCGTTTGAGTTGATCTCTGAAGGCTGACCCCCCCCCCCGAGCCCCCGGTGCGTTTCAGCGTGCCGGGGGCTCATGCTGCCACCCTCCGCCGCGGCGTGAGCTGAACCGAGCCGGTCGAGGGGGGTGTTGGCAGATTCTCGCCGGCCGGTAGTTTGGACAGAGACGCCGGGGAGGGAGGGGCTGCCCCCCGGGGGTGGACCCCGCTGGCGCGGACCCCCTCTCCCCCTGAAGGACCCACGAGCCCAAGATCTTCCTGATTCCGGCGGGGCAGGTTCTGAAGCCCCTGGAGGACCCTTGGGTTTCGAGCGGTGCCTTCGCTCCTTCTGGGAGATGGGCGAGGAGTACCGCCATATCCGGGACTATGGGCTGTACCACCGGACGCACCCGACCTGGAAGGCGTACTGAAAGGAGCGGTGGGGGCTTTCTCGGAGCGCGGTGGATGGTGTGATCCAGTCCACGAACGTCCGGGCACATCTCGCAAGCGGCCACCATGGCGGCCACGGTCCTCACTCGCTCCCCATGAACGAGCGCCAGACCCGTCCCCTCACTCCGCTCCCGGACGACGCTCAGCCCGAGGCCTGGAAGCAAGCGGTCGAGGAGGCGAAGGCGAGGGGCAAGGCGCAGCCGACGCATGAGGACGTGAAGCGGGGAGTCTCAGGAACGCGCTGAAGCGGGCGAAGATCCAGAAGCGTGTCACTCCCCACACGCTACGCCACACCTACAGCTCGCAGCGGGTGCAGACCGCATCGGAGACCAGAACCCCGAGAGGAGAGCGAATCTGGGTGCCGGTCTCGTTGTTCACCGTGGCCCGGGAGTTGGGGCACGAGGGGATTGGTCAGATCGCGGCGACGTATGGCCACCTCCAGGAGAACCCGCACCGGTCTCTGGTGGTTGAGTACGTGGCCACTCAGGTGGTACCTTTCCGGCGGCGAGCAGCGGGAGGGGAGTGACGTGGTCGGGTTGATTTGTTACCCGGAACGTTACCCGAGGGGGAAGGCGGGGATGAGGCGATGCGCCGAAGTTGTTGTAGCTTCAAGACAAGCCGGGGTGGCGGAAGTGGCAGACGCGGAGGTCTCAAAAACCTCTGGGAGTGATCCCTTGCGGGTTCGAGTCCCGCCCCCGGCATCGTGGCTTCTCCCCAGCACATCGTGCTTCACGGCCCCAGAGCTTGGGCCCTCCGCTGCAAGCCGTCTTCCGTCAGGGGGCGCTGGCACATCCTGGTCGCAAGTGCCTTCGGGAACCCGGAGATCAGCATCAAGCTCGATGTGGGACCTCCCTGCTGGATCCAGCCGCAGCCAGGATCCTTCGTCCCCCAGGGAGGCGAAGGGCCGGGTGGAACCCCTCCCCCTACCCCTTCGGCCTGATCAGCTCCTCGAACGGCGCATACCCTCTCAGGGTCTCCAGGTCCAGGTCGGTGTGGAGCCAGAGGCCAAAGGTGAGGCCTTCGGCGAACGCCCGGCGCAGGAGCTGAACGGCCTCGTCGCGGTCGCCCAGCAAGGCGGCGATGCGGGCGCGCCAGGCGGTATGGGCCCCTCTCACGTAGGGGAGGTTCAGCCGAGCCAGCTCGCCGGAGTACCGCGCGGCAGCGGGAGAGTCTCCCCTGCGCGCCGCGATCGCCCCCAGCGTTCCCAGCGCGTTGACCGGGGAGATGGAGTCGGCCAGAAAGGACTCGAACATCGGCTGGGCCTCGATCCATCGCTCCCCCTGGTAGAGGAGTCGGCCCAGAAGCTCCTTCCCCATGGCGGCGTCCCTGAACTCCGCGGGCTGCCCGGCGTGCCAGGCGAGCGCCTCGTCCACCACCGCGAGCGAGGCAGCGCGGTCACCGTGGGCCCGCAGCTCGCCGGCCAGCGTCTCCAGGATCGCTCCCGGGTTGACCCCGGGTAGGGGTGGCTTCGAGGCGATGGCGGCCGCCAGCGAACGGACCTCGTCCGCACGCCCCAGAGCGGCCAGGGCGCGGCCCTCGCACTCCATGAGGAAGGGGTTGGAGGGGAGGCGTTCGAGCCCCTCTCGCGTCACCTGGAGCTCTCGTTCGTGATCACCCAGCAGGTGGAGGATCTCCGCGGGCGTTGCCCAGGCGTCGTACCAGGGGGCTTCCAGCCTCCTGAAGGCGGGGGCCACGCGCTCCACCACCCCGCGAGCCTCTCCCGGACGGTTGTTGGCCATCAGCGACCAGACCAGCGCCCAGGTCATGGTGCCCACCGGGGCGATCTCCACGGCCCTCCGGGTGGCGGCCAGGGCTGCGGGCCGGTCGCCCCTCAATTGTGCGGTCAGGAAGTCCACCCTGACCCGGTCATAGGGGGTGAGCTCCTCCCGCCGGGACCGTAGGACCTCCAGGATGGAGTCCTGGGCCTGAGGGCCCTGGGTGTTCCCCACGCACACCGAGGCCAGGATGAGGCTGCGCAGGTACGTCGTATCCGTGGCGTAGGCGCGCAGGAACCACTCCCCCGAAGACCGGAAGTCGCCCCGGATCCATTCCTCCATCCCCCGGGAGTAGGCCCGGAACGCCTCGTAGGTGGGTGGGCGGGCGGTGAAGGGCTCCCACCCGACGGTGGGGCTCAGCCGGGTCGAGAGCGCCCCCATGACCTGGACCCGGACCGCGTCGATGGCCGCCCCGGGATCGCTGGCCGGGCCCCGCGCGGGGTCCACCGCGGTCAGCGGCGTGCCCGACGCCACCTCCACGATCTCCGAGTGCAGCTCCAGCTCACCTCCCCTCAGGTAGTAGGAACCCGTCACCGCCAGGCCCGCCTGGGTCAGGTCGGCCACCCTCCCGATCACCCCCTCGCCGCCCCCGGCTCCGGACGGCCCCCGGAGGCCGGCCAACGCCTCCAGCACCATGGAGCTGGGCACCACGCTCACCTCCCCCGTCTGCGCCAGCCCCTCGGTGATCCAGTCCGCCGCCATCTGCCCCACGGGATCCAGGGCCGGATCGCCGGTGCGGTTTTCGTAGGGAAGCACCACCACCCGGTCGGCCGCACCCTCCTCCACCGGGGTCCCACCCGGCCCCCGGAGCCGCCACGTCAGCGCAACCGCCACCAACAACGCCGCGACGGCAACGGCTCCCGCGCCGATCCAGCGAAGCACCCGGCGCCTCGGCTTCGCCGGCACCGCCGATGCCCCCCCGTGCGTCACCGCCTCCAGCTCCCGGGTGAGCTCGGCGGCCGTGGACTGGCGGTCGGCCGGGACCAACGACAGGGCTCGCGAGATTACCCCTTCCAGCTCGGGGGGCACCGTGGGGCGCAGCTCCCGCACGCCCGGGGGCGTCTCCGTGACTTTCCGGGCCAGGACCGCTGCGGCCGTCGGCCCGGTGATGGGTGGCTGGCCCGCCAGCATCTCGTACAGCACGCACCCCAGGGCGTAGAGGTCGCTGCGGGCGTCCATGCCCCCCTCCCCCAGCGCCTGCTCCGGCGCCAGGTAGCCCGGCGTCCCCACCACCAATCCCGTCTGGGTCAGCCGCTCGCCCCCCACCTCCCGTACCGCGCCGGCGACCCCGAAGTCGGCCACCACCGCGTGGCCCGCCTCCAGCAGGATGTTCTCCGGCTTGATGTCCCGGTGCACCACGCCGTGTTCGTGGGCGTGGCTGAGGGCGTCGCACACCTCCCGGGCGATCCTCACGGCCTCGGCGATGGGGAGTTGCCGCTCCCGGGCGAGGCGAGCGCGCAGCGACTCCCCGTCCACGAAGGGCATCACGTAGAAGGGGAGGTCGCCCGCGAGGCCGGAGTCCAGGAGAGGAAGGATGTGGGGGTGGCGCAGCGCCGCGGTGACCTCGATCTCCCGCAGGAAGCGCTCTGGGCCCACCGTCGCCGCCAGGTCGGGGCGGAGCACCTTCACTGCGACCTGGCGGTGGTGCCTCAGGTCGGTGGCCAGGTATACCGTCGCCATTCCGCCCGCGCCGATCTCACGCTCGATGGCGTAGCGGTCAGCCAGGGAGGACTTCAGGCGTTCCTGGGCGTCCAAGCGGTGTCTCCCCGGGGATGAAGGGTCCGGCCCGGCAGCCTAAGCTGCCTGCGGCCTACGCCCCATGCTCTACTTCCTCCTGAAGAAGCCGAGCTTGCCCAGGATGAAGATCAGCAGCACGGCCCCCACCACCGCGACGACGAAGCGCATGAGGCTGCCGGTAGGCACGATGCCCAGAAGTCCGGCTAGCCAGTAGCCAAGCATCGATCCGACCACGCCCACCAGGACGTTGGCGATGCAGCCCATCTGGGCGTTGGTCTTCATGATGATGCTCGCCAGCCAGCCGACGATCCCGCCGATGATCAACGAGATGATCCAGCTCATGTGGGCACTCCCTTCGTTGTGGAAGCCGGCCCCTCACGCGGACCGGCGCGCTCCTCGGTCAACGCATGGACTTGCCGGCCATCCGCAGGATGTCGTCCAGCGGGTTGCCGTCGCCGTCCATGTCGAGCATCGAGGCGAGACCTGAACCTCCGGCGCCCGCCCTAGCGCTCCCGGCATCGCCGGTTTGCCGCCCCAGCATGCCCCCCAGCAAACCACCGAGCCCGCCCCCCGCCTGGGGGGATGGTTGCGCCGCGGCTCCCGCGCTCCGCTGCTTCGCCATGTACCCCGCGGCCAGCATGGCCACCATCGGCAGCATCTTCTTCAGGAGGGAAGGGTCGAGCCCGGTTTGCGTGGAGGCGTTCTGGGCGACGGCGCGACTCACGTCCTTGGAGCCGAAGATCTGTCCAAGCACCTCGTTGCCGCGGCTCACGTTGGTCGGCTGGGGCGCCAGCACGTCGTCCAGCAGGCCGCCGCCGCCGAGCTTGCCCAGCAGGCCGCCGAGGCCTTCGAGCCCCGTGGGCTGGGCCTGCGCCTGCTTCTTGAACCCGCCGAGGAGGGCCGGAAGGAGCGCTCCGGCGCCGCTCGCCGCCTGGCTCTCGGTCACGCTCAGCTCCTTCGCCATGGATTGGAGGCCACCCATCTGGGCCAGAATGTCCGTGAGGTCCATGTGCCTACTCCCTTGTCTTGACGCTCGATCCTTCGAATCAGGACGGGATGTCCTCGGGGACACTACGGCTGCCG
>Ga0209164_1005727_pt1 | contig 10454 bp, 8 predicted proteins | sample MTBNYHSulfiMetaG_FD_187458 | JGI IMG/M metagenome (GOLD analysis project Ga0209164, IMG submission 187458) | Enrichment culture microbial communities from rom New York Harbor, USA that are MTBE-degrading - MTBE-NYH (New York Harbor Sulfidogenic)... | ecosystem: Environmental > Aquatic > Marine >... | reverse complement strand
GAGGGTGCCCTGCTCACCACCTGCGAGTCCATCCTGTTCGAGCTGACCCGCAGCTCCGCTGCCCAATCCTTCAGGGCCATCTCCCAGCTGGTCAAGTAGCCGCCGACGCGGCCGCGCAGCCGCCGGGGCGATCCTGCCCGAGTGGGCGGGAGCTCCGCACCGGCTCGCGGCGAGAGAAGAGAGATCTATAGGGGGCCGAAGCGACGGGCGGCCTCCGCGAAGGCCCGGACCTTGTCCCTGGGCGTGCCGTCGTTGAAGTAGTCCGTGGTGCCCAGGACAAAGGGTACGCGCCCGCGCACCGTATCCAGTACCCGCTTCACCGTCTGTTCGATGTCCCGGCTCGACCCCTTGCGCAGGAGGTCGAGCTGGTCGATACCTCCCATGAGGGTGGTCCGCCCGCCGAATGCCTCGACAGCCTCCGCCAGCGAGGTGTCACCGTAGGGAGGCGGGGTCAGGGATTCGTAGGCCCGGAGGCCGAGGGTTGCGTAGACCGGAATGAGCTTCCGGGCGTACCCGCAGTTGTGGAACAGCACGGGCACGCCCTGCCCCTGGATGAAGTCGACCAGCTCCTTCTCGTACGGCCAGATGTGCTCCCTGAAAAACTCGGAGCTAACCAGCTTTCCGTTGGCGATGTTGGCACCGTAGCTCAAGCAGTCCACCCCGGCGTCGATGTGCGCCTGGACGAAGCGCTTGTAGCGCTCCAGAAAGAAGCGCATCACCTCCCGATAGAACGCCGGGTCGGTCAGGGCATCCACTAGCAGGTCGTCGAGCTTTCGGTAGTAGTAGGCCACGAGATTGAAGGCCCCCTGGATCCAGGGGGCGACGACCCCGTCCTCGCCCACCGCCTCGAGGGCCCGGCCGATGTCTCCGGCGTCCGCATCCGTGGGCTCCGGCAGAAACTTCCGCATCAGGCGGAAGTCCGCCTGGCTCTTGAGCGGGTACTCTACCGGTGAGACCTCAGCGTCGTACTCGTACACCCAGCGCAGGGCCTCCCGGCAGGCAAGCTCCCCTTCCGGGGTGTGGATCACGGTGCTGGTGGTCTCGTCGCGCCCTGCCTGCTCCCGGTGCACCTCGAGGCTCCACTGGGCGCCTCCCGGCCCGTAGGGCTCGTAGGCCAGAGAGCAGTTGCGATGGATCAGGTCGAAGCCGAAATGTCGGTAGACCTCAGGGGTCCGCGCTACCCAGTCCACCTCATGGGTTCCGAAGAACTCCTTGACGTAGTTGGCGTGAATGAAAGGAGAGACCGGGATCCGGTCGACTTGCTCCTGCCGGAAGATCCGCAAGAGCCGCTCGCGTCCGCTCGGTTCCCCCATGATCCGGCTTCAGGCTGACCAGAAGTCCGCATTGAAGTACTCCGCCAGCCCGCAGCCCTTCATCGCGTGCACGCGCCCTTCGCGCCGCACGGTCACCGCTCCGTCGAGCACGAGGGGCAGGATGATGAAGTCCTTGGCAGTCTTGGGGGCGATCGGCGAGCCCCAGCTGGCCAGCAGCTCGGTCGGCTTCACCGTGATCCGGGCGTCGATCTCGGCGCCGGGCCCCCGCCAATCCAGCCGCCACGAGCCAGGGGTGTTGTGCTCCGTGATCCGCAGGTCCCGGAGTCGGGCCTCGGGGAGGTACGTGCCCCTGCCCGCCGCGTCCACGTAGACGCCGAAGCAGTAGTAGGCAAGCGGGTGTCCCCCGGTATCCTCCGCATGGTAGCCGAAGAAGCCGCTGCCGTCCTCCAGGAACATGGTCGTGTACAGGTACCAGCGGCGCGGTTCGACCTGATTGCGCTGGTGACGGATGCGGGGGTGATCGTAGAAGACCTTCCCCCGCACCTCCGTGGTGCGATCCCGAAAGCGCACGGTGCCCCGGGCATCGCCCATGGTCTCCCACATGGCGAAGATGCAGTGCGGCAGCACGCAGTCCGGCAGCAGGCTCACGCTGGCCACTGTGAACTCCAGATCCGCCTCGACCTCCCCTTCGCTCGACTGAAACCGCCAGCGCATGGTCGGCCACCCGCGGATCGAGAAGATTTCGCGCCCGGCCTCTTCGAAACGCACGTCGAGCTCCCGGCGGCTCGAGCTGACCTTCCGGGCGTCGAAGCTACCCGTCGGGATCCAGAGAACGGCCCCGTCCCGGGTCATCAGCTCCAGGTGCAGCTGAAGGAGCGAGGGATCCGCCGGCTGGTCGTGTTCCAGGATGTTGAAGCTGCCCTTCTGGAAGCCCAGCCGGGCCGCGTAGACCTCGTCGCTCAGGAAGCGGCAGAAGGCCCAGTTGCCCTCCGAATCGCAGACTGACTCGTCGATCAGGTAGTCCGCCGGCGGGACGCCGCCGGCCGGCAAGGTCTCCCCGACCTTCCCGCCGAACAGGGCGCTCTTGCCACCGCCCGAAAAGTCGGCAGACCGGGCATCGTGGAACGGGTCCGTAATAGCCAACGGCCCTACCCCTTGAGCCCGGTCATGCTCAGGCCCCGGACGAAGTGGCGCTGGAAGAAGGCGTACACCACGAGCACCGGTCCGATCACCAGGGTCGAGGCCGCCAGCGACTCTCCGGGGAACTTCTGCTCCGCCTGAGTGAAGTGGGCCATCAGGAGCGGGAGGGTCTTCATTTCGTTGTTCGACACGGTGACCAGGGGCCAGAGGAACTCGTCCCAGGTCCAGAGGAACACCAGGATGCCCAGGACGGCGATCGAGGAACGGACCAGGGGCAGGATCACGGAGTAGTAGATGCGGAAGTCCGAGGCCCCGTCCATTCGGGCCGCCTCCAGCAGGTCGTTCGGGATGCCGTACATCGACTGTCGCATCAGAAAGATCCCGAAGGCGTTCATGATGAACGGAAAGATCAGGCCCTGGTAGCTGTTGATCCAGCCGAACCTGCTCATCAGGATATACAGCGGGATGAGCACGATCTGCGGAGGCACCATGACCGAGCCCAGCACGATGAAAAACAGCGTGTCCCGGCCCTTGAATTTGAGCTTGGCAAACAGGTAGCCCCCCGCCGTGGCGGACACCAGCACGAAGAAGGTCACGAAGCCGGACATGATCAGGCTGTTCACGTAGCCCCGGCCCATCGTCACCTCGTCGAAGACCCGGACGTAGTTCCGCAGGGTCCAGGTTTGGGGAAACAGGTGGAACTCGGTGCTGATGACCTCGAGGGAGGGCTTGAACGAGGAGAACACCATCCAGACGAGCGGGAAGACCATGCTCAGCCCCAGGATGATGAGAACGAGATGCAGGAAGAAGCGCCGGGTGAGAAGGCCGGCCCTGTACCGGTTCCATCGCGTGGCGGTAACGGTTGCCATTGCCTGCGCTCCTCCTCTCAGTATTCCCATCTCTGCTGGAAGGCCCTGATCTCCGCCAGCACGAGCCCGAAGAGAATCACGAACATGACCATGGAGATCGCCGCCCCGTATCCGAACCTCTGGCCGTAAAAGGCCGAGAGGTACATGTGCAGGGTCAGGACCATCGTGGAGTTGGCGGGCCCGCCCGGGGGGCTGCCGGTCATCATGTAGATCGGGACGTAGACCCGGATGGCGTTGATCGAGTAGACCGCTGCGATGAAGGCCAGCTGAGGGGTTAGGAGGGGCAGGGTGATGCGGAAGAACTGGCCTAGTTGGGAAGCCCCGTCAATGCGGGCCGTTTCATAAAGGGAGTCCGGGATTTCGTCCATGCCGGCCAGGAAGATCACGGTCCGAATCCCGGTGTCCCGCCAGATGTCCATGATCATGATGCACAGCAGGGCCGTCTCGGTACCGTGCAGGAAGACTAGCTTGTCCCTGCTCACGCCGAACAGCCCGGAGATGATCTGGGCGAACAGTCCTATCTTCGGGAAGTACAAGAGGGTCCACACCAGGGACACGGCCACCATCGAGGTGACGACCGGCGCGAAGAACATGGCGGTATAGATCTTGCGTGCCACCCCTTTGGTCCGGTAGATCAGCGCCGCGAGGATCAGGGAGGTGACCGTACCCACGGCAACCGTCACGATCAGGTAGTACACGTTGTGCCAGAGGGACTTCCAGAAGATCGGGTCCGTGAACATGAAGGCGTAGTTGGAGAGGCCGATCCACTTGTTTTCGGTCAGCAGGTCGGTCTTCCGGAAAGTGAGCCAGATGTTGTACACGAACGGCCAGATCCCGACCAGGGTGTAGTAGGCAAGCACCGCCAGCGCCACCACCAGGATGAAGGAGCTCAGGGGTTTCCGCCGGTGCTTCTCCAGGGACATCACTTGGGTCGCCACGTGCCGCGCCCTCCTTTCCCCATCGAGCCGCAGAATACGAGCGGCAGGCCTGCACGGCCTGCCGCTCCGCTTGGTGCTCTCGTGCTACTGGGCGAGCTGTTTTTCCTGCCTGGTCAGGTAGTCGGTCATGTAGCTCAGCGCGTTGTCGATGGACTTCTTGCCGAGGAACACGTTCATCATCTCGGGATGGATGACCTGACGGATCAGGATCGGTTCGGCGATCCGTGTTTCAAGCGTGTTGATCGCCGGCAGGCCCTTTTGGGTCGCCGTGAGCGCGGTCTGGGCGAACTCGTTCATCCTGTCTGCCGGCCGGCTCGCCAAGTCCTCGATGTACTTCTTGAAGCACACCGCGCCTACCCAGTACGGGGGCTCGTGGTAGAAGGGGATGTCGCAGAAGTCCGCCGGGTTGGTCAGCATGTCCTTGAACATGGTCAGCGCACCGTTGAGCTTGTCGCCCTTGAGCCGGCGGGACGCGAAGTAGGTACCGTAGCTCACCACCGAGCCGAGCACGAGCTTGTCGTTGGCCGTGGGGAAGGGAGGCATCAGCAGGTACCCCACGTCCAGCTCCGGGAAATTGGTCATGGTCCCGCCCACGTTCCAGGGTCCGATCAGGAGCATGGCCCCGATCTGGTTGGGGAAGGACTGGAAGGGATCGCCGGACTGGGGATCGTAGGTCTTGTTGTCCACGAACCACTTGAAGGTCTCCATGGCCTTCTTGGCTTCGGGGATGTTGAAGTTCCAGGTGTTGGTAGACTTGTTGAAGACCTTGTCCCGGGCCCCCTGCATCTGGATCATGTCCAGCAGAGAGTTGGCGGCCTCGGTGTAGGTGAAGAGCATGCCGCTTCTCTTGATCGTTCCGTCGGCGTTGTACACCGAGAGCTTCTTGGAGGCGGCCTTGAGGTCGTCCCAGCTCTTGACGTTCTCCGCGGTAACCCCCGCCTGCCTGAACAGGTCCTTGTGGTAGGTGAAGCCGAAGGCGTTGGCCCCGGTGAGGCCGGGCAGGCCATAGATCTCGCCGTCCGAGCCCGTGACGTTCTTGAGAGGCGGCTCGTAGATGTACTGCTTGAACTCCTCTTTGGAAAAGATCGTCGGCGTGAGGGGGTTGAATAGCTTGGAAACGTCCTTGCCGATCAGCCACTCGTCGTAGCCGAACAGGATGTCCGCCTCGTTGCCCTGGGCGATCGAGGGGATGAACTTGGCGAACAGGTCGTCGAAGGGTACCGGGATCAGGTTGATGTCGATGTTCGGGTGCTTGCTTTCGAAAAGCGTGAGATAATCCGTCACCCAGCTGATGCCGCCGGTCCAGTCCTGGTACCACCAGTCCAGCTTGACCGCCGTGGTCGGTTCGCCGACCCCGCCGGCTGCGCCCGCGGCCTCCTGCTTGCCGCCGGCAAAGACGACCCCCGCAGCCAGGAGCAGCAGCAGCACTACTGCCACGCACCTCAGACTCTTCATGCACTTCCTCCTTGATTTGGGAGATTGGAAAGGTCCCAAGACCCTTCTGATGAGCATGAAGATGATTAAATCACAGGCGCATGCGTTTGTCAAACTTTCTACGCACGTTTTGCTCATTCCGATCTTCAGATGATGGGGAAATGATTGACACTCTCTAGTTCTTGGCTAAAGTAGACAGGCATGGACGAACAAGAGCACTACGAAACGATCGACCTCCCGTACTATCGGACGGAGATCAGGCCCCTCCTGCCCCCCCGGGTTCTCGACTTCCACGCCCACATCTGGAGCAGGGCCCACTGGAAGAGCGTCCCCAGTCAGGACGGCTCGGCGGGCGGGAGGTACATGGTGCTCGACACCGAGTACCTCAAGGAGGACCTGCTCCGGGACGCCCGGCGCATCCTGCCTGACAACGAGTACCGGGCCGTGTGCTTCGGCTACCCTACCCCGGCGGCAGACCTGGCACGCACCAACGCGTACGTGGCCGAGGCAGGACGGGAGGCACGGAATCAGGACGCCTGGTGCTTGCCCCTCATGATCGCGGGCAGAGGGCTGGCCGCCCCGGAAGAGCTGGCGCGGGGGCTGGAAGCCGGCGGCTTCTACGGGTACAAGGTGTATCTCCCCTGGCACGGGGACGACTACGGCGACCTGCGGGTCGAGGACATGCTCGGCCCCGTGGAGATGGAGCTGGCGAACAGGTACCGCCTCATCGTCCTCCTGCACGTACCCGGGGCAGGGCGCCTGGCGGACCCGCAAATCCTGAGCGGTGTCCGCACCCTGGCCCGGGAGTACCCGAACGCCCAGATCGTCCTGGCCCACTGCGGCCGCTGCTACCACCCCGACGAGATGAAGGCGGCGGCGCCCGGCCTCACCGACCTCGACAACGTGTGCCTGGACACTTCGATGGTCATGGACCCCCTGGCCCTGCAGATCCTGCTCGAGCACGTGCCCTCCGAGCGCCTGCTCTTCGCCACCGATTTTCCGGTGCCGGCCATGCGAGGCCGCCGGGTGTACGTGATGGACCACTGGGTGGACCTGGTGCTGCCAGGCTACCCGGAGAGCGCCTACCGGGTCCAGTCGGACAGCTTCCGGGCCTCGTTCATGGTCTACGAGATCATCCAGGCCATACGCCGGGCCGCAGAGCGCGTGGGCCTCGCCGACCGGGAGAGGGAGGCGGTGTTCCACGACAACGGCGCCCGGCTCCTGGAGGGGGTGGACCGCACGGGGGGGTAGCCACGGAGCGGGTCGGCCGGGGCAGGCCGCTTCGGACCCTCACGGCCTCGCCCCAGCCCCGCCCCGGGCCCGCGGCTCATCCCGCCGCCTCGCCGGCAATCCGCAGGAGCCGGTCGGCCTCCTCCACGGACCCCACCGTGGCCCAGAAGAACAGGCGGTCCGGGTCGAGCTCCCGGCAGAGGATCCGCAGCTCCTCGCCGGGGTCGGCCTCGTCGCCGTGGGTCGGGCCGTAGTAGACCTGCACGGACTTGCCGGCCCCCTGGACGCTCTTCAGCAGCTCCAGCCAGTGGGAGGCAGCGGGCTGCCCGGCCCCATGGATCCACTGGACGCAGTCCAGGCTTTCGATCTCCAGGATCCGGGGCAGGTGTCGAATCGCCCCCGGGCCGTCGAGATGGTAGATCGAGCGGTCCACGTAGCTGGTCGTCTCCAGCGTGTCCTGGAGGCAGAACTCGTCGAACATCTCCGGCGAGATCATGCAGGTGAAGTCGTTCTGGCCGATGCACAGGAACCGCCTGGAGCTCCAGCCCATGGTCCAGTTGCTGGTGCCCTGGCCCGAGGGCAGCACGATCTCCGACACCGTGTCGACCACGAGCTCGAACAGCCCGGTCATCTGGGCCATGGCACGCCGGATCGCCTCCGGCTGCTCCAGGAGATCCACCAGCAGCCGCTCCGGGCCCCGGATGGCGCTCAGGCCGTCGATGCCCGTGTGCAGGTCCGGGTATCCGGTTACCCATTTGCCCCGACCGGCTTCCACAGAGGCGCGCAGGATCTCCAGGTACAGCGTCCACCAGCGGTTCTCCGGATCGATGGTGAGCTGCGGGAAGCCCGCCCAGTCGTCGACGAAGGGCGTGACCCAGGAGGTGAAGTCCTTGGGCTTGAGCAGGATGTCGGCTCCGAGCCAGGCGGCCAGCTGGTCCGGGCCCAGCCAGGGGTTGTACACCGGCAGGGCATCCCCGGCGTAGTAGGTACGGGAGAGGGCGTGCTCGGCCGCCGCCATCACGTAACCGACATCGGTCCACATCTCCGCCTCCACCGCCGGCTCCTCGGGCCGGGGCGCCGGGCTCGGCACCGAGTCCGGGACCGTGACCCACATCAGGGGCCCGCGGTCGAGCTCATTCTCCCAGAAGGCCTCGTTGCGCTCCAGGGCTCGCTCCAGCTGCGGCCTGGGTATCCAGATCGTTTCCATGCGATGTCCTCTCCGCGCCTCAGCCCGGGCCGGGATCCGGGTTGGAAGCTCCTGGCGCCTCGCCGCGCCCCAGCAGCCCCGCCGTGTTGTCGTGGAAGATCCCCTCCAGCTGCGCCGGGGACAGCCCGTGGCGTTCCCCGGCGTCCAGGATGGCCCGCACCTCCTCGTAGAGAAACAGGGTGTAGGCGGCCTCGACCTCCGGGGGGTCGTGATGGCGGTTCCAGGAGTAGTCCTCCCGGCAGAGGTTGCGGTACTCTCGCTCCGTCCAGCTGCGGCGCCCGTGCCAGAACAGGATCGGCAGGTCCGTCCCGAACAGCACCTGGCCGGGGGAAAGCCTCTCGAAGGCCAGGTCATAGACCCGCGGGTTGATGACCGCCGCGGTGTCGAAGTGGAACCCCGCCTTTGCCTGGCCCAGCTGATCCAGGGCCCGCTCGAGGTAGTACGGGCAGAAGGAGCGTCCAAGGTGGGCAATGATGATCGCCACCTGGGGGTAGGCCTCCCGGGCCTCCAGGAGCTCCCGGAGGTTCTCGGGGCTGGCGATGCGCTCCCCTCGGGGGAGGTGGAGCATCACCGCCTTGCCGTGCCGGTCCAGGATCTGCCATTGCTCACGGGGAAGGAAGTCGAAGATCCCGATCTCCGCCCCCTTCGCCCCGCTGACCATGTCGGGATAGGGCTTGAAGCCCACGAAGCTCCGGGACACGAGCTCTTCCTCCACCCGCTCCGGGTCCCACTCGGGCCGCACGGCCATGAAGGGCGTGAGCAGCCCCGCGGCTCGTTTCTCCGCCAGGTAGCGGTTGTTGGCTTCCAGGTCCGCCTCCCGGATCGGCCAGGGGAAGCCGGCGATGCGGTACTCGACACCCGGGAACATCTCCCGGGCCGCGGCGTAGGCGTCCTCACAGGGCAGGACGTAGCCGCACTCGATGGCCCAGTCCGAGCGCCTGCGCTCCTCGGTGACCGCCGCCACGTGCTCGGGGAGGTTGACGTGCACGTGGACGTCGAAGACCCGCTCCGGCAGGCGGGGGCGGATCCACCGCTCGTAGAAGTCCCTGTCCAGGCTCGTGCGCTCGAAGTAAGGCTGCATGCTGCCCCCTACCCGGCGCGCCGGGGGGCGCGCAGGGGGTACGTGCCCTCGGTGCGGGCCGTGTCGTAGGCCGCCACGATGTTCTCCGGTGGAGTGTCCGCTTGCACGTTGTGGATCGTGTTGAAGACGAACCCGCCGCCGGGGGCGAAGACCCGGATGCGCTCGCGCACCTGCTCGGCCACCTCCTCGGGGGTGCCGAAGGGCAGGGTCTTCTGGGTGTCGACGCCCCCGCCCCAGAAGGTGAGCCGCTCCCCGAATCTCTCCTTCAGCCACTGAGGGTCCATGCCCGCCGCCGAGGTCTGCACCGGGTTCAGGATGTCCAGCCCCGTCTCCACCAGCAGGGGCAGGAGCTTCGGGACTGAGCCGCAGGTGTGCAGCCAGGTCTTCCAGGAGGTGTGCGCGTGCACCCAGTCGTTCTGCTCCCGGAAGAAGGGTACGTACAGCTCCGCGAAGGCGTCGGGGGAGAACAGCTCCGCGTTCTGGGCGCCGTAGTCGGTACCGTCCAGGCCGAGGATGTCGATGTCGTCCCCGAGGTAGCGCTCCAGCTTGGCCAGATTCTCCAGGGCCGTCTCGGTGCGCACCGCGAACAGCTCCCGCACGTAGACCGGATCCAGGGCCTGGAGCATCAAGAAGTCCGGAATGCTCCCCACCCAGGGCAGCCCCACCTTGCCCCAGCAGCCGAGCAGCAGGGCCTTGTCCGTGTCCCGCCGCAGAGCCTTCGCCCGGGCCGCCAGGAACTCCAGCTCCGCCGAGCTCAGGTGCTCCTCCTTCCGCACCTCCTCCAGAGAGGGAGGGGTGTAGTCAAAGTGGGTGTCGGTCATGGAAGCCATGTCGAAGTAGTACCCGCCCTTGGGCATCCGCCCCTCCACGGGCCGGGACGGATCCCCCTCGGTGTGCAGGAGCCAGTCGCCACGGTCGCCCACCTCCACCTCGAACTGTCCGGGTACCAGCACCTCCGTGCCGTCCCACAGGCGCCAGGGCTTCCAGCCCTCCCGGCGCAGGCCGAAGAACTGCACCGGCGGCTCCACGGGCAGCACGTCGATGCCCAGGCGCTCCACCACGTCCATCTCGACCTCCCCGAGCATCTGGAAGACCTCGTACACCCTGACCGGACGCTCCTCCAGCCCGAGATGCCGGCGCAGCCGGTCGAGGGCGTGGGCCATGATTCCGCTCATGATCGTGCCGCCCAGGTCCAGGGGCACCCGGTCGGGCTCTTCGTGGTTCAGGGCCGCCAGCACCCGCTGCCTGCCGGTCATGGCGTCACCGGTCGTGGCGGCGCCG
>Ga0209164_1005726_pt1 | contig 10454 bp, 14 predicted proteins | sample MTBNYHSulfiMetaG_FD_187458 | JGI IMG/M metagenome (GOLD analysis project Ga0209164, IMG submission 187458) | Enrichment culture microbial communities from rom New York Harbor, USA that are MTBE-degrading - MTBE-NYH (New York Harbor Sulfidogenic)... | ecosystem: Environmental > Aquatic > Marine >... | reverse complement strand
CATTCCCGAGCTTTTGCCCCAAACCGCAGCCGCCATCGGCCGCGCCGCCTACCGACTGGCGCTTGATCTGGAAGCGGCCGTCATCGTGGCCACCACCTTTTCGGGCAGCACGGCGCGCCTGGTTGCTCGCTTTCGACCGCCGTGCCCGGTGGCAGGTCTCACTTCGAGCCTTGAGACGCAACGGCAGCTCGCCCTTTCATGGGGAGTTATACCAATAAAAATCGATCTGTTCGAAGATACCGACAGGATGTTCGATAAGGCAAAATCGTGGGCACTTCGGCATGGATTGGCCAGATCGGGCGATCTGTTGATCATCACCGCGGGGGTTCCTCTCGGCGTTCCGGGAACGACCAACCTGGTCAAAGTAGTGGAACTGGAAGACTAGGAGACAGTCCGACAATGTGTAGCTTAGGGCTTTAGCCCTGCTTAGACTGGCGGCCCTAAAGGGCTGCGCTACATGAAGAGCGCATTCTCGGATAAGCTCCTGGCAAACGAGCCGACGTTACGCTCACGGATGGTATTCTTTTTGACTCCGGACTCTATTTTTCCCGAACGACCCTTTGCAGTACTTCCAGATTTGCCTGCAACTGCTTTTCCCTCTTTTTCAGATTGTCTTTGTTCGCACGGCTCTTGCGCGCTCTTATTTTTTCAGTCTTTTGCGATTTTGAAGCCATCAACTTCCTCCTGGTGTAGAATTTATCGGCAGGGCGAAAGCTGCATTGATCCAGGCCGAATTCGCCTCGCCCTGCCGTTATCTTTGATCACATTTCAGGCAAGTCGCCTATAACAATTTACACGGCCGATGTCACGCAAAAGTTTGCCGACATGCGCCTGAAGTCTCCGATTTGTTCAGGCAAGCTCTCACAAATACCGGCTTAAAAGCATCCTGTTGCTGCGGCGGATTTCTGCGATGCATTTCTTGAGCTTCGGATAACGATCTGCAAGACTTGAATGCCACCATTCCAAAAGCTGCTGCCATGCCCTCGGGATGTATTGTAGAAACTGACTTTTTCCCTTAGTCACGCTAAGGAATCCATAGGCTGCCAGAACCTGCAGATTTCTGCACAGTCGCACCGCATGGTAGGAAGCAAGAAATTCACTATAAGTGCATCCCATGAATCGGTGCGCAGCCGACCAATAATAGCTCAGCAAAACCTTCTGCAGCCGTTTCGGCATGTGGACATAAGGGTCGAGCAGCAATGCCGCCAGGTCATAGGCCGGAGGCCCGAAGCGCATTCCTTGAAAATCAATGATCCACAGACCTCTCCGACAAACCATGACGTTTCGACTCTGAAAGTCACGGTGCATGACCTGCGAAGTCTTTTGAGCTCCCGCCGCTTCCGCCAGATTCTCAAAATCCCTGCGCAGATCTTCTTCTGCGACTCCCAGGTGCATATAATCATTCAAGAAAGAGTTTCTAAAATACTCCAGTTCACGTCGATAAACAAAAGAAGGGGTGTAAGTATCTCCGTCAAAACAGAACTCCCGCTTGAACCCTTGCGGCACAAGTCGATGCAGCTTAACCAGAAGAGTGACCGCACGTCGATACAGCTGCCCGATGTTCCCTCGCCGCCGAACGAGCCTCTGCAGATGGCAATCCCCGAGATCTTGCAGCAGAAAATGCCCGCGCTGCGGATCAGCCCAGAGGATGCGGGGCACAGGCAAGTTGTGCCTTGCGAGGTGTTTGCCGATGAAGAAATAGGAATCATTTTCATCCAATCCAAAACGATTCTTGCGCGGTGAAATGAGCCCGATTAAGCTGATTGCACCCTGACGAATGCGAAAAAACCTACGATCGGAAGCGTCTCCTTGTAAAGCGCTTATCTCCGGCTCCTCCGCCGACAAAACCCCGAGCTCTCTGCAGGCTTTCAACAATGGATTCACTGCATCGTCAGGTGCATGGTTGGAGCTAATCATTTCTCTCGCACAGAATTTCGTTTTCATGGCTTCCGCCCACCTCCATTCCATCCGTAACGATGCAGTTCAGCAGGCGGCTGTTCTGCCGAACGGTAACATTATCCCAAATGATCACATCTTCCAGATGGGCGCCCTGCTCTACTCGCGAATTTCGGCCTACGATGACCATACCCCTCAAATCCGCCTGAGGCGAAACTTCGGCCTGCGGATGCACGCTAATATCTCCCCCAGACCTCAGGGGCGCGAAGGATCTCGCAGGCGCTCCGGCGAGCTCTGCATGCACGGCCCGATAGGCTTCCACGGAGCCGATTTCTCGCCAATTGAGACTTTCTTGAAGATAAGCCCGCGGCGGCTCGCCGGCCTCAATGAGGTTGCGGTAAGCGGGGATGATTTCGTGGGGGCGACCTTGCTCAAGGTCGCTCAGAACTTGCGGCTCCAAAACATGTATCCCGGTGAAGGCAAGCAACCGCACATCAGGTTGTTCCCTGTTGAGCCTTCTCGCTTCATCGACAAACCCAAGCACAAATCCATTGTTAACGGCAACATTATTGAACAAGGCATAATCGTGCAGTAAGAGGCTGACCGAACTACCCGATCTTAAATGGCTTTCATAGAAGCTCTGAAAATCCACATTGCAGATGATATCCCCATTCACCACCACAAACGGTTCCTCGCCAAAAAAATCGAGAACGTTTCGGATGCCGCCGGCTGTACCGAGCAGGACCGGCTCAACGCGGACTTCTACCGGTATGGGCCATTTGTTCTCGTGAATGGCCTTGACGAGCTTGTCGGGAAGATGGAAAGCATTGACAACCACTGCTTCGAATCCCGATTCATAGAGCTTTCCTATCCAGAAATCGAGAAGCGGCATTCCCATCACCGGCACCAGCACCTTCGGCCTGGCCCGGGTGAGCGGACGCAGTCTGGTCCCCAATCCTGCAGCAAGAATCATCGCACGCATGGACCACTATTTGCCGCATCGAACGGAATTTAACAAGAGTAAAAGCTGTCTTTTTTACGGTTCATCAATAAAGCTCAACTGCAGGTGACATACTCATCCAGGGAAGAAAGAAAGAAGATTACCCAAGCCGATCACGAGGAGCGATCTTTTGCTTTCGATGCTCAACCATAGCTGCTCCCTTTGCGAACAGCGATGGCGTTCGTTCTCACCGGTTTTCTCCTTGACCTTGCAGAGATCCCCATGATATAGGCCACAGCAAATAAAGCCGGCGTAGCTCAGGGGTAGAGCAGCTGATTCGTAATCAGCAGGTCGCGGGTTCGAATCCCATCGCCGGCTCCAAGGAAAAATCAAGGGGTTAGCTGACAGAGTAATACCCCTTTTGCTTTTTTTGAGCCCGGTTTTGCCAAAAATTTGCCAAAATAAGTTTTTACCACTTTCTACTTCATTTTCCCTTCGAATACCCGATACATGCGGTCCATGATCGTGCCGTCTTCTGTACCATTGATGTTCTCGATATACTTGCTGTAAACCTTTATGACCATTTCCGCATCGCGATGACCCATGGTTTTGGCAATCCAGAGTAGACTCTCGCCGCTGCTAAACGCAATGGTGGCAAAGGTATGACGCGTTTGCTTCATCTCCCAGACTTCAGCATTTCCCTTATTATCAACCCATCGCAACATCTCCGTCCATTTGAACAGAATCTTCTTGGGAGTCGGTTTGACAAAATGTCTTCCCCGCAATAAGAATTCTTTTGTTAATCGAATGAAATTTTGAGGCAGTTCATCCATGTGGATCTTTATTGAAGAATCTCCTGCTCCGTCTCGCTGTCGCGATTCCGATCCCATATGTTTCGAACCCGATATGCGCAAGAGACGCCATTTGCCGTGCTGTTTCAGGGTTGTCCGGACCGCCATCGGTAACCACAATAATGATCTTTCTTTTCTGGCGGGGCCGAATAAATTCCTGATGACATAGCAGAGCGCCTCGGTCAAAGGAGTGCCCCCGGTCGGCCCTATTATGAAGGCCGCGGGCTCTGCCGGACAGGAAAGGGCACTGACGCTCAAACCCATGCCTTTCGCGCCGTAAAGCACAGTCTCGCTATCGCGAGAGCGCTTTCGCAAAGAGGATTACAGCTCAAGAGACAGGACGCATATCACGAACAAGGGGAGAGTCCTCAGCAATAAGTGTGGCAGAGCTGGTGAATGCAAGCCTATTTTTTCCACAGCCGACCTCAACTGAGGCAAAATTTTTCCCATCTGCTGAACCAGCAAGGCCGCTTTTGGGGAGTTAGACGGGGCACCGGGTGCATCTTCACTCTCTGAGATGGAGTGGCATACTGGTTGCTTGCCTCATGTAGTCACAGGGTGGGAAGCTTCCGTGTCAGAAGCTGTCCAGTTTTCCTACACCCTTCGAATTCACTCTCGATAAATAAAAGGTGATAAGCCGGAAATGCGCTATGATGTTAGAGGATGCATCCCGAACCTCAACCGGGCAGGTGTGGAGGAGCTCTCGAAGATCCGGAGATTGGAGAGTCGGTCTAGAAGATAGTCGATTTTCGAAGTGAGCACCGCCCATTTGGAAATATCTAACATCTGGGTAACGTTACCGGTGTTGGAGAAGAGCTCAGGAAAGCCCTGAGGAACCGGTAAGGTTTTACCATCATGATGAGAGAGAACTGTACAAAGTATAGCAGCAAAAAGGCTGAGCTTGGAGGGCTCTGCCTCTTGTTGCTAGGGCTGAACTTGCGATTTTCAAAACGTGATGTGAACATGCTGAAATTTCGGGTCTTACGTCCATTCTTGAGGGGAAAGTGACACTGAGCGAAAAAGCGCTTCGATAAGTGCATAGCGAGAACATATAAAGCCAAAGGAGACGTATGGTGAATGTGAGAAAAGGAGTTATGGTTTTTGCCCTCTCGTTTGTTCTTTTAGTTGCTGCCGGATGCATGACCGACCAGTATGGTCGGGTCTATATGGAACCGGCTGTGGCGAATACTCTGGGCGGTGCTGCTATCGGTGCCGCTGGAGGAGCTGCAATTGGCGCGGTCGCTGGAAATCCAGCAGCAGGAGCAGCTATTGGAGCTGCTGCTGGTGCAACTGCGGGAGCACTCAGCAGTTTGCCTGGTCCAGGTTATGGCTACGCCTATGCGGCTCCACCTCCTCCGGTGTATTATCAACCACCTCCAGTATATTATGCTCCACCACCGAGGTATCGTATGCCTCCACCACCCCCGCCATACAGGCCATATTGGCGTGGATGGTAGGGCGATGATGGGAAGATTTTTGCTACCAGCAGAAAATGTCTCAAGAGGACTTCACACCTATCAAGTGGAGTCCTTTGCTTTTTATTCGCAATTTTCTGCATAAATTTTGCGTGTTAATCAGCGCTGCGGTTCCGCGCGACGCAGTCACGCGGAACGACCAGCTGAGCCGCGCCCGACTTTTTTGGGCGTCGGCCAGTGAAGGTTGGCTCCTGCCTTTCATTTTACTCTTAATCCATGCATGGTTACGACGCGCATTGCCAACACCGCTACAATCTAAGCTATGTCATCCACAATGTCGTAGTAGATGGCTTAGGGAAATCGTTTGGCAAGCATTCGGTAGAAGCCGTGCTCTTTCCTGTGAATGCCTGCTAGAGTACCAGAGATACTATGTCGGCAAGGAGGCTATCCCAGAAGTAATCACCAACAGCGGCTTCTCTTTGATCATAGAAGGCTTTACCGTCGTTCAGGTCATCAGTGACTTCTTTCAGTATGACGACATCTTTAACTCTCATGACTTACGGCTTGCCCTCAGTTTTTCAAGAGATATGAATTCTGCTTTACCTGCTTCTATCTTCCTTTCCTCTCTTCCAGGATGTCCCGATGCCATTCAGGGGATATTATTTTTGGATTCTTTATCAATGAGTGAGTCCCAAAGCGCTTCCATGGCTTGAAGACGCTCAATTCTGCTCATTCTCCTGATTTCCTCTGTGTTCATTCTGATGCCTTCCTCCATACCCAAGCTCAGCCATTTGCCGCATAGCTTATCTCGATCTCGATGAACTTCGTCTTCTTTCCAATTATACTCTACTTCACATAACCTATCCGGCTCGGATACGCATTTGAGCACTTGCCTGTGGCCTGTAGTGCGCCTACTCTACGAGAAACCAAGTTGGCACGGGATGCCGGTGAATTCGTGCGACAACGCAACCAGTATCCTCCACGGACGGAGTCCGGTACCACTTGAAGACTCCCGGGTTAGCCGCTCCCTTGAACAGCTTAAGAGACGCTTCTGCTTCCTCCGATGGAGTAGTGGACCATATGGCATGCCTTTTAATTTATCAGACTGACTGATCCCGAGCTCTCTTGACGCCCAGTAGCAAAAAAGACTCCGCGCACGAATCCTGTTGCGATCTTTGCCCGCCGTCCAAAGGTCGGATTTATCCAGTTCCAGTACTTCGCACACCCGCTCGGCCACCTTATCAAGATTGAATCCTTGAGCATGCACTTTGTGTTTCCGCTCCATTTGCTCCCGCGCTTGCAGAAGTACCTGTTCAACAAAATCCCTGTCGCCTAAGATCCGTTCGTCTGATTTTTGGAATACTTGCGCTCTGTGCATCGCCTTCACCTCCGCCCATCCCCCGCTGCTGCGTAACAAACCGCCTCGATGTTTCACGACCCTCCTCATAACTGAACCAATCCTTGCCCTATATAGGGCGTTTACCGGCAGAGATAGTGTGCGTCGCTCCGGCAAGGATGTCTAGAAGGCTGTTTAAGGTGCCTATCAGAGATTCGTCCGTGATGAAAAAGCGTCTTTCCGTCTTGAGGTAATCTGAAAGCCGTCCCCACGTGTCGTATGAATGGTTCTGAAGAAATTCTCGCTCCACCCACAGTGAACTGAGGATTATCTTTGTCATAGTGATCCTGCTTGATAAGTTCCCGCCGGAAGTCATCTCGTTTATGATCGTCAAACTTATCAGAAAATACGGGGTACCAGTCTTGTTCGATCAGGTCGGGCGGTGAATCACCAAAATCAAGCGGATCATCATCCTCGAACTAATCGGTTCCATATTCGATCTCGCGATAAAGGGGCCACGAAACTTATTAGGAGGCGCTGTTTCTGTGATCTCTGCCTATGTTCGGCAGCCTTCATCGCATGCCGAGACGCGGCAGCGTTGGCAGAAACCATGAGCTCAAGTTCGTGACGGTCCATCACCTTGAGATGCCCATCTTTCGGAACTCGCCCAATTTGGCGTGCGGCGCCCGATGGAAGCTCAGCGGAGGTAACGAAGATAAGATTGCGAGGCGTGGACGGATTTCGAAAATACCGATCAGCAAACCGCTGAATTTCTTTTACAGGGAGCCGTGTTTTGTGTTTGACTTAGATTGCGACCTGTTGACCATCCTTGGATGCCAGGATATCTACCCCCTTGCTCCATTGGGCCGCCCACGAGTTGAACATCTGTATAGCCAGATTTCGAGAAAAGGTCAGCCACCAACCGCTCAAATTCCTTTGGAGTGAGTTTATATAGATCTACCGGGTCAGGTTTGTTCTTGCTGTCGGGTCATATCTCATTCTCGTATGGCGTATGGCGCAACAAGTAATTGTGTAGTTGTGCTTGTCTCACCATTTCCGATGATAACAGGAAGGCCAAGGGTACTGAAAAAGTTCCGAATATCGCCTGTGGATATGGGAAGAATCTAATGCAAAGCCGCATTACGGTTTTCTTCTATAGGTGGGGGAGGAAACAGTGGCTTGCAGGAGGGACTGCCAGCTTCGTACGAGATCCAGGGAACGGCTGCACGGCCAGCCATCCCCTGCCTCATGTGGCTATTTGGGTATTTCTTTGATGTTAACCGGTTTGGCTTCTTCCAGCTCGAACTGGACAATGTCTCCGGTCTCGAGATCCAGGCCGGTGACGAGCTCTTGAGTGATCTGGTATTCCTTGCCGTCGCGATCCTTGACCGTGTATGTTCCTCCTTCTATTACAACCACTTCACCCTGAATCGGCTCGGCAAAAGCGACGGGAGCTGCCAAAGTAAGAGCGACCAGGGCTACCAGTAAAATTCTAAGAACCAATTTCAGCATAATGAATCCTCCTTTTTCAGTTGGTCGATCGGACTTCTACTATGATGCACTTTCCTCAACAAAAAGCGCCAGCGTTATAGCTGGGCTCGCCCCCCCCGCAATGGCTGTTCATGGCCGTGACACGCTCCCATTGCGATGCTTGCCGTCAAGAAATGAAATTGCGCGGCGGCCGCATTTGTTTAAATTAACCACGAAGAGCAGGAAGAAACCCATGCGATCTTCTTGCCGAACGCCGGCCGGATAACAGCCCGTGCTGCCAGATCGCTCCGCTGCTATGGGGGGCCGGCAATAGCTGCTGGAGACGATCAACCGGCACCTTCCCGGCTCATTGATCCACTTTAGGGCAGAGCACCGGGTGAAGGCTTGGAGTCGTCCGGATTGATCGGATCGTCCACATCGATCTCCGCTGCGTCTCTTCCATCCTGGACGACCGGGTCATTGCCGAGCGGTTCGCCGGCTTTGAGCCAGGCGCAACCCGAAAGGCCTATCGTCACGCTCAGCAGCACCATGCAAATTGCCACTCTGAGCCAACAACACACTTTTGTCATGCGCTCCCCTCCCCTTATCCGAATGCTGATTGTTTAGCGCTACCCCGCACACACCGCAGCCGATTCAAAAATCAAAAATCACCCGCCCGTCGGCCGCCAACAACCCGTTGCGTGCCAGCTCACAAGAATGGTATCATTTCATACAACCCGAGCTAATCCAACTGAAAAAAGGAGGAATAAGGTGAGCGTAACAATTAAATGGTTGAGTCACGCCTGCGTATTGATTCAGACCGGCACGACGAACCTGCTGGTCGATCCTTTTTTGAGCGGGAATCCGCTGGCTGCGGTGAAATCCGCGGATGTGCCCGCCGACTTCATCTTTGTTTCCCACGGTCACGGCGACCATCTCGGCGATACCGTGGAAATCGCCAAAAGAACCGGCGCTACGGTGGTATCGAATTTTGAAATTCATAACTGGCTGGTAAGCCAGGGGCTCAAGAATGTCCATCCGCAACATATCGGCGGCGGCTTCAATTATCCGTGGGGCCGTGTCAAGCTCACTATCGCGCATCATGGCTCGGCATTGCCGGACGGCTCCTACGGCGGCAACCCGTGCGGCTTTTTATTTTACGTGGAGGACAAAAAAATCTATCACGCGTGCGATACCGGTCTTTTTTACGATATGAAGCTAATCGGTGAAGAAGGCATCGATCTTGCCATTTTGCCGATCGGCGACAACTTCACCATGGGCCCTGACGACAGCCTGCGGGCAGTGAAGCTGATTGAGCCCAAACAGGTGATCCCCATCCATTTCGATACGTTCGATGTCATCAAGCAGGACCCGGCGGCCTGGAAGAAGCGCGTTGAAGCGGAAACCGCAGCCAGGGTGACCGTGCTCAAGCCCGGCGGGCAGATCGAGATATAGAAGCTTTTCGAGACTGTTCTCCGAACGTCGCGCCTGCTAGAGCGGGAATCCAAAGAGGCACTTGCGGCATGGATTCCCGCCTGAAACATGCGGGAATGACTGAAATGGCATGCGGGAATGACCATAAGCAGAAATGTTCCCGGACAGACCTCCAGCAGCTTCTTCAGAAACAGCCCAGCAGTTAGCAGTGCGCTGGCCGATCCGGTCGAGCCTATTCGGCCATGCTGTCGAGCGCCTTGGCAAATATCTCCAGATCCTCTTTCGACCACAGACAGAAGAGCACCTCCTTGAGAGTGGTTTCTCGTTCTGTCAGGAAAACTTTTACCGAGTCGAGCATGATCCGGGCGCATCGATCTTTGGGAAAGCCGAAAATGCCCGTGCTTACAGCCGGAAAGGCAATCGACTGCAGACCCTTTTCACTCGCTTTCTGCAAGCTGTTGAGGGTCGCCTGACGCAGTTTTTCATCTTCGCCTCCTTCACCGTAGCGAGGGCCGACGGCGTGAATGACATAGCCGGCCTTCAAATTCCCGGCTCCGGTGATCGCCGCCCCTCCCACCGTGGTGCCGCCGATCCGGTTGCATTCTTCCTGGATGCTTGGCCCGCCTTTCGTGCGGATGGCTCCGGCAACTCCGCCGCCGAGGATAAGTTGAGCGTTGGCCGCATTGACAATGGCATCCACCTCAAGCTCGGTCAAATCACCCTGGATCAACTTGATCCTCCTGCCGTTTATGACTTTTTCCATTTCCCCTGCTCCTTTTGTCGATAACTGCAATTCCAACGCCGGTTCAACCGCCCGGCTCTTCATACGAAAACGGCTCCTTATGAGAACCGCAGTCGGCGATCCCGGCAAAGTCGAATTCATTTTAGTATTCTCATCCTATCCGTGCTTCTGTATAGTGAAACGGTTACTGTCCGAGCGCCGGACTGCTCTCAACAGATTGAGCGATGAGGCAGTCTAAACCGGCATACGATAGATTGCTCTTACTCGATCCACTTCAACCTCATCTGACAATTAAACAACTCTCCTGGAGACTGCAATGGCATTATCAGAAACCATGATGAAAAAGCTGAAAAGGGCGTTCGATGCGCGA
>Ga0209164_1005723_pt1 | contig 10458 bp, 9 predicted proteins | sample MTBNYHSulfiMetaG_FD_187458 | JGI IMG/M metagenome (GOLD analysis project Ga0209164, IMG submission 187458) | Enrichment culture microbial communities from rom New York Harbor, USA that are MTBE-degrading - MTBE-NYH (New York Harbor Sulfidogenic)... | ecosystem: Environmental > Aquatic > Marine >... | reverse complement strand
ACATCGTTCGGGGATCACCGGCACCAAACAAGGTGATCGCCTGAAATGTCTCGATCATACCCGTGACCGTTCCCAGCAACCCCAACAGGGGCGCCACCGCCCCCATGATATTGAGCGCCGGCAGAAATCGCTCCAATCGGGGCAGTTCTTTCAATATGGCCTCCTGCAAAACGCTTTCCAGGGTCTCCCGTTTCTCATGCACTGCCCCCAGACCGGCCCGCAGCACGTTGTATACCGGCTTGCCCTTCTGGTGCTTGAGCACCTCTTCACAGGCGGCCCAGTCACCCTGGCCGGCCAGTTCGTTGACCCTGCCCATCAGGCGATCCGTGTTGGCGTGCACCCGGTTCAAGAAGCGAATGCGTTCCAGGGTGATCAGCAGCGCGAGCAGGCCGAGGCCTATGATCGGCCACACGATCGGACCGCCCTTTTCGATCTTGTCCATGAGAGACGATCGGTGGGCCAGTTGTTTCAAGGCCGCACCCTTGGAGACATCAAAAGTGATATCTTCCGCATCTCCGGCTAAATAGCGATTCAGATGGCGCCGCATCCACCAGGGGGGGAGTCTGGAAAGTGCGTAAAAGCGATGGGTGGCTTCGTTGTAATGTAAAAACCCGGTGTCGTCCCCGCTTTGATAGACCGCGCAAAAACCGCCAAGGGTGAGAATGGTGCCTTGGGTTTCATGGCCGTCCGGGGCGATGAGGGGCCCTGTATGCAGGTCCACTTCGCCGGAAAGGGTGATTTCTTCCAGGAATAGATCACTCAGGGTCGTGATTTCGGTCATGCCGGGGAAGCGTTCCGTATCCAGCACCGGTGCCATGCGATCCAGGCGACCGGGGATCAGGGCGGTGAAGTGCGATTGGGATAGGATCGTCGAAAGATCGCGGGCCGTTTCCCGGATGACACCGGTGTATTCCCGCAGGTCCATCTGCTCTTCGGACTGTCGGCGGTTCTGGTCGGCCGAGGCCGCCTGCACGTCATCCAGTCGCATTTGGGCGTCGGCCAGCTTCCGGGTGAGTTCCTCGACGTGTTGTTGAACCGCACGGATTTCTGCTTCCAGTTCACCTTTGTCTTCCGTTCTGTGCTTTTCACTGATCCGGGCTTCGGCCTGGGCGGCTTCGTAATCGGACCGCGCCTTTTGGCTGGCAATTCGCAAATCTTCTCCAAGCACCGCTCCGCCCAGACAGAGCCCAAAGAAAAGCAAAATCGGCAATAGCGTCCATGGCCTGGAATTGGGAATGTAAAATAGCTTCATTGGCGCGCGATCCTTCCCAGGGGGAGTTTGACCATTTCGACGGGTCGCCGTTTCAGCGCCATCTCCGTGGCATCGTTGATATGGCGGCGGTAACGGCCGGGCAGCGGTACCCATTGTTGTCCGGCGCGATCCCAGCAACCCACGGATTTCCCGTCCGGTGTGCGCCAGAAAAGGGCCAACCGGCCCACGCGAAGAATGTCGGCCATGATCGGCGGCGTATCTGCGGCATCCGAGTGGTGGATCACCTGCTGATAAGCCTCCACGGTGCTGCCATATTCGGTTTCCACTTTGAGCGCTTCCATGAACCTGCGGCATTTCTCAGCTACACTGGTGTCAGGTTGTACGAGGGCTGTCCGGACCCCAGCGATGCGGTTCGATCGCTCCTCGATCAAAAATGGCAGGTCCCTTTCCATATGATCCGCAAGGCGGGAAAGCATGTCGTCGAGGTGGGATTCAAGCAGATCCCGTATCCGTGCGGTTTCTGCCGTCCTGCGTTCGGTTTCGGCTTGCTGGTCCAAGCGCATCGAGAGCTGGTATTCAATGGTCGCCAAGGATTTTTGCAGGGTTTTTTCTTCCGATTGGAGGGAGCGTAAACGGTCGCGCATCCCGGCCTTTTGCTTGGCCCGCCGCTCTTCTTCCTGCTGAATTTGCTGGTGTATCTGGATGGCGGCCAGTTGGGTCTGGTGGATCTTGAGCGGATCCGTCTGGGACTGCACCGCCAGGGGCGTTGCCAGCATCCACAGGGTGATGGGAAGGGCAAGACGCATTGTCCAGACGGCGCATCTCAATTTTCGGGGGAGACAGGGTTTCATGATGATCATCCTGGAAAATGGGTTCTCAATCATTAATGGGTGTCGCGGTGTTGTTGATGATTTTTCTCGCGGCAGGGGCATTGGGCGCAATTGCCGTTGCACATGCATCGATGCTCCCGGCCGGAAACAATGACGCGACTGCCTTTGGGGGCGATCTCGCGTCCTTTCTCCCCCTCGAAAAATAGCCGCTCGGCCGGGATCCGGCGAAGATTGAGCTGGCATTGAAACGTGCTGCAACCAAAAGGGCACATCTCTCTCAACTCATGGGTGTCGATGTAGACCTCCCCTTGGCCGTCATACTGATCGTGCAGCAGATTGACCAATTCCCAAGCCGAATTGCCGTCAAAATCTCCCTGCGTGATGACATGCAGGTTGCCGTTACGCCGTTTGCATGCGATGTGAAACTTGGTGCTCATGGATGACCTCCGCAGTTTTGCTGTTTCCAATTTTCAGGAGCTGTGCCCCCTATTATCGATAGCTGTTTATCCAGACTAATTGACCGTTCGTCCGCCATTGTTTTCTCCCCAGATCGCCTCCGAGACGCTCTTGAGGCTCGAGTTGCCCAGCATATGCACGGTCTTGTTATGTTTTTTGGCCAGATTTTTGACAATGGAGCAGGCTGCGTGGCTGTTGCAACTGACCGGACAGATGACGACATCGGCCCGCTTGAGACGGGTTTCGAGGTGGTGCGCCCCCTTTTTCATGTGGCCATCATGGTACTCGAAGACGCCTCCGCTGCTTTCGACCAGTTCCCGGTAAAGCGAGGCCATGCGCGAAATGCCGCCGACAATCAGAATCCGCTTCTGGCATAAATCAAACGACGGACAACTGGCGTCGCATCGGTTCAGCGGTACCATGGCGGCCAGAATGGTTCGTGTTTCTTCGGTGACGCGCCGGGTCAGGTCACCTTGAGTGTACAGTTGATCGGATAGCCGGTGGTTGTCCGCCTGCAGCACTGCGATGCATTGTTGTTGACTGTTTAAGCGGTTTTGAAGATTTTCCAATTCGCTTTGCAGTTGCCGGTTCCGTTGCGTCATTTCCTGCATGGCAACATCATCGTAATGGTCATCCCTGGCTGCTTCCATTCCTCTTTTTTCGTTCTGCGCGGATTCGAGCGCCGACTTCAAGCGGGCCTGGCTTTTCTTCAGGGTTTCATTTTCCGTTTGCAGCAGACGTCGCTCCTGAGCGATCTGTTTGATATGTTGACGCGCCTTTTCCAGATTGGTCTTGTATTGGGTTAGCTTGCGTTGCATCCTCATGCGCTGGCCACCGCTCCAATGCATGGCCATGTGGATGTCACCGAACACTTCCCGCCTGTGGGCTATGGAAAGGCTGGGATGGATGGCTGCCGCCCAGAGGACGGCTGCATGTTCACCGGCTTCCATGGCGGATTTGAAGCGGCACATGAAGGTCTCATGGTCCAAAGCGAGTAGATCGGACGCCTGTTTGCCGTACTTGCGCTGGAGCAGGCGGTCGACACGCCGCGAGACCCGGTTGTCGCTTTCAGAGCTGGCCACCAGAGTTTCGTGCAATTCAAACGCACTGCACTTTTTTGGAGAAAAACCGCATTTTTTCAAAAGTTGCTGCTGTTCGGTTTGCGTCAGGCACATGCCGACCACCGGGCATGTAAAAAAACTCTGGACCTGCCAGAAATTCAAGGGTTCATGTCGGCAAACCCCTGGAAGATCCTGGTTGGGAACCGGCATGTCGGGGTGTGGCTTTTTCCGTGTATCCAGCATCGTCGATGCCTCCTTTCGCTTCTGGTTACCGTCGCAGGGGGAGACGGCATTTCGATAAAAAAAGGCGTTGCCCGATAAACCATGATATCGAGTCACGCCTTCACTTTTTCCATGCCGTTTGAACGGTCATGGAAACCGTAAGACAGCCCTGCCGCTTTAGTTCGTGTCGATCAGCGTCTGGGTGAGTTTTTTGCGTAATGCCTCGAGGCGTTTGGATTTAAACGCCTTGCGACTTTCTTCCAGCTCTTCGATCGCCTCCTTTATTACTTTTTCCAGGACGAGCTCCCGGGAGCGCTTGGGGCATAAATCGAGCAGGGGCCTGAGATTACGGTCGTCGATCTGTCCTTCCAATATGGATCTTACCAGGCAGCAGTGCATGTCGATGCCCTGCTGAAGCTCCTTGACGCTGGTGTTGATCGCGCTGATGATGTCTTTTTTGTCCAGTCCCATTAATTAGCGTTCCCTTAAAAAGTTAGAAATATCTAACAATAATTGCATAAAAAAGACCACCTCAAAATGGTTGCTTCGAAGGCGGCGGATATTTCGCTTCTATGCCGTTCGGCCGTCCTCAGCGTGGTCGGGCATTATTTTTTTGGGCCGCGGGTCGTTCTTTTTTTTATGACGTCGACTTTTTCTTTAAACACCGCTGCAAAGGCGTCACAATGTTCCCTGCATTTTTCAGGCTTTCGGCCATGGTTGCGATACTCATCGAAATGCTCGAGCCAGCTCTCGCCAGCCCGCGGACATGTCTGGATAAACTCCATGAAATCGGTGAGGCTGGCCAGGGTGTCTTCGCTGAGGGTATGCTCCATTTTGCAAGCCTCCTCGTCGGCGACCTTGTCTTTGACTTTTAGAATTTCGGTCAGGAATTTGAACAGTACCCCGTGACGGCGCCTCATCTCTTTGCCGACATCGGCGCCATTCTTGGTCAGTTCCACATATTCGTATTTCTCGTAGTTGACCAGGCCCCTGCTGTTCAGGGTTTTGAGCATGCTGGAGACGGTGGGCATTTTGACATCCAGTCGTTTGGCGATGTCTTTCACCCGAACTACTTTTTTTTCCCTGTCCAGATCGAAAATCGCTTCCAGGTAATCCTCCATGACAGAGGTCAATGGCTTGTTGACGGTGGTCGCATTTTTTACGGATACCATTGCGGCTCCTTGCTCAAAAAGGAACTCAAAATAAGATTATAGTGTCCTAATTATAAAAGGTCCCTATAGTTGTCAAGCACTTTTTAAACCTCGTTCCAGGGCATTGATCCGATGCATCCATCGTCTTCCACCAAGGCGCTTTGATGCGGTCTGCGGATATGGTATCCCCCTATTTTCATTGCATGCAGATGATGGCATGCTTTATGATATGTTGATACGACCACTGATAGAGGACCGTTTGCGGAAGAAGTGGAGCACAACTATGGGTGTTGAGTTGCCGTTGCGCCAGCGATGCCGTTGGCTTGGATTAGCAGCTGCTGTCCTGATGATTTGTTGGGCCCACTCGGCATGGGGTAGCACATATAGAGGAAGATATCCCTACCGGGCGGTGGCCACGGTGGGCATGGTGGCCGACATCGTGAAAGAGGTGGCCGGCGGCAAGGCCGAGGTGACGCAGATCATCGGCTCCGGCGTCGATCCCCATTTATACAATCCCACGCGCGGCGACGTGGCCGCGTTGCTCAAGTCGGATATTATTTTTTACGCCGGATTGTTGCTCGAAGGACAGATGACCGATATTCTGGTCAAGATTTCGCGCCGCCGACCGGTAAATGCCGTGACCGAGCGGCTCAGGGAGAACGATCTCATTCGGGATGCCCAATCGGGACACCAGGATCCGCATGTATGGATGGATGTCAGCCGATGGAAGCTCGCCGTGAAGGTCGTGGTCGAGGCCCTGGTTGCATTCGATCCGGCCAATGACGATGTTTACAGGCGCAACGGCGACCGATACCGAGACCAGCTGCAGGAATTGGACGATTATGTGCGCCGGGTGATCGCAACGATTCCCGAACAACAGCGCATTCTGGTGACGGCCCACGATGCCTTCAACTACCTGGGGCGCGCTTATGGAATAGAAGTGATCGGCATCCAAGGGCTTTCCACAGAGTCCGAGGCGGGATTGAAAGACATCAACCGCATCGTGGATTTGCTGGTCATCCGTCGTATACCGGCGGTGTTCGTGGAGTCCAGTGTGTCGGATAAGAACGTCAGGGCCTTGATCGAAGGGGCCGCATCCCGCGGCCACCAGGTCATTGTGGGAGGAGAACTTTTTTCCGATGCCATGGGAGTCGCCGGTACCTACGAAGGCACCTACATAGGGATGATCGATCATAATGCCACGGTGATTGCACGGGCCCTGGGCGGCCGGGCGCCGGACAGGGGGATGCAGGGTAAGCTGGGGCTGGCGCATTAGTTTTTGGATTGCCCTGCAAGCGCAAAATCAAAACGGGTGTCCTCACTTTAAGTGATGGCAAAAAAGTTTGAATGGAAAGTTAAGGCGCCCATACGGAAACGGCGTCTGGAGGTTTTCATGTCCAATTTATTCGAATCCAAAAGTATGGTCGACACCGGGCAGGAGACAGCCCCCATCTGGATCAATGATCTGACCGTGGCTTATCACCGAAAACCGGTGCTGTGGGATGTGGACCTGGTAGTGCCCGAGGGCAAGCTCGTGGCGGTCGTGGGTCCCAATGGCGCCGGTAAAAGCACCCTGATCAAGGCGATCCTTGGGCTGGTGCCCAAGGCCACCGGGGACGTGCGTATCTATGGGCGTTCATATCAAGCCCAGCGGCGCCTGGTGGGTTATGTGCCCCAGCGCGAGAGTGTGGATTGGGATTTTCCGGTCAGCGCAGCAGATGTGGTGGCCATGGGGTTGTATGGCAAGATCGGCTGGCTCAAACCGGTATCGCGGCGCCATCGCGAGCAGGCGGTCGAAGAGCTGCGCAAGGTGGGCATGGAAGCCTATGCCGATCGTCAGATCAGCCAGCTTTCCGGCGGGCAGCAGCAGCGCGTCTTTTTGGCGCGCGCCCTGGCCCAGGATGCGCGGGTTTACTTCATGGACGAACCGTTCGCCGGTGTGGACGTAGCCACCGAAAAGGCGATTGTCGCCCTGCTCAAGGAACTTCAGATGTCCGGTAAGACATGCGTGGTGGTCCATCATGATTTGCAGACCGTGACCACCTATTTTGATCACGTGGTGCTTCTCAACATGCGGGTGGTGGCTGCAGGGCCAGTGGAAGAAGTCTTCACCGAAGAAAATCTGAAAAAGACTTACGGCGGCAAGTTGACGCTGCTCACCCAGGCGCTGCACAAGTATGCCCAGCAACCGGGGCTTGGAACGGGCGGTACCAAAGGGGGACGCCGATAATGCCGGGTTCATTGTTTAGCACTGTTTTTTCTCATGGCCGTGCATTGTTTATCGCGGTTGCATGGGCCGTCTGGCTCTGGTCCGGCCCAGCCCACGCCGGAGGTCTGAGCGACGCCGGCCTGCAATGGCCCGCTTGGCAAGAACTGCTGCGAGTGTTGACATTGAGGGACTATAATACCCGCGTGGTTATTGTCGGTACCACCCTGCTGGGTCTGGCCGCCGGATTGAGCGGCACATTTTTGATTCTGCGCAAGCGGGCGCTGCTCAGCGATACCCTCAGCCATGCCACGCTGCCTGGTATCGCCCTGGCCTTCATCCTGATGACCGTATTCTTCGGTAATGGCAAATCCCTCGTCGGACTGATCGCCGGTGCCGCCGTGTTCGCGGTGTTGGGGACCGGTTCGGTGCTCCTGATCCAGCGCTACTCGAGACTGAAGGACGATGCGGCATTAGGGGTCGTGCTGAGCGTCTATTTCGGTCTGGGTATTGCCATTATGGGCATCGCCACACGCATGGCGACAGGCAATTCGGCCGGACTCAATTCTTTCATTTACGGCAAGACCGCTTCCATGCTTTTTTCCGACGCCCTGCTCATCGCCGTTACGGCTTTCGTGGCGGCCGTACTCTGCCTGCTGTTCTTCAAGGAGTTTTCCCTGGTCTGTTTCGATGCCGATTTTGCCTTGACCCAGGGATGGCCCGTGGCACGCCTGGACTTTTTCATGATGACCCTGGTGGTGGTGGTGACCGTGGTGGGTTTGCAGGCCGTGGGGCTCATTCTGGTGGTGGCCTTGTTGATCATACCGCCTTCGACGGCGCGTTTCTGGAGTCACCGGCTTTCCGTTATGCTCGGTCTATCGGCGTTTTTCGGAGCCTTGAGCGGCATGCTGGGCGCCGCCATCAGCGCTCTGATGGCCAATCTGCCGGCCGGTGCGGTCATCGTCCTGTCGGCTTCATCCCTGTTTTTCCTCAGCCTGGTGTTTGGCACCAATGGCGGGTTGCTGCTCATGGTCCTTGAGCGGCGGCGTCTCGGTAAAAAGGTGATGCACGAAAATTTGTTGCGAGAGCTGTATGAATGGCAGGAGAGCGCGACGCAGCAGGCCAATGTCGATGAAAAAGCCATTGAAATCAGCGGTCCCCGGCTGGAGGAGCTGCTGCCCAGGCGTTCCTGGTCGGTCCACGGCTTGCAAAAAGGTTTGCGTCAATTGATCCGTAAGCAATGGCTTCGGCCATCCGCAGACGGCCGATATCTCTTCACGCCGGACGGCCTGTTGGAGGCGCGCGGGGTGGTGCGCAAGCACCGGCTCTGGGAGGCCTATCTCATCGCCTATGCCGATACGGCGCCGGGGCAGGTGGATTGGGGGGCCGATACCATCGAACACGTCCTCGACGAACGCATCATCGCCGAGTTGGAAGCCGGACTGCCCGATACGACGCCCAAGGCCATTCCGGCCAGTCCGCACGCGTTGCCTTGCTGTGAGGTATCCTAAATGGAATGGACGTTTATCGACAGCTGGATCATCGTGACCGGCATGCTCAGCGCCATGTCCTGTGCGCTGCTGGGGAACTATCTCGTGTTGCGGCGTATGAGCATGATGGGCGATGCCATCAGTCATGCCGTGCTGCCCGGCCTGGCCATCGCCTTTCTGATCAGTGGCAGTCGCGACAGCCTGCCCATGCTCATCGGGGCGGTGGGTGTGGGGGTCCTGACCGCAGTATTGATTCAAGCGATCAGCAAGCTCAGCGGATTGGACCAGGGGGCGTCCATGGGGGTAATTTTCACCACGCTATTTGCCTTGGGGTTGATTCTGATCCGCCAGGCCGCCGACCACGTGGACCTCGATCCGGGCTGTGTGCTATATGGCGCCATCGAACTCACCCCGCTGGACGTCTACACGCTTTTCGGATGGGAGGTGCCCCGTGCGGCATTGACCAACGGGCTCATGCTGTTCATTAATCTGCTGTTCGTGGTTTTCTTTTTCAAGGAACTGCGCATCACTTCCTTCGATCCGGCATTGGCCACCACCATGGGGTTTAACGCGGGAATCATGCATTACGTGCTGATGGCGCTGGTGGCCGCCACCACCATCGCCGCCTTTGAAAGCGTCGGCAGCATCCTGGTGATCGCCATGCTCATCGTGCCGGCTGCCACCGCCCACCTGCTCACCGATCGGCTGGCCACCATGATTGCGATCAGCCTCGCTGCGGCTGCCCTCGCGGCCGTTCTGGGGCACGTGGGCGCCATCACCGTACCGGCCTGGATCGGGTTCCGCGACACGAGCACGGCCGGCATGATGGCCGTGGCTGCCGGCGTTTTATTCGTGGCGGCTTTTCTCTTCGCGCCCCGCTACGGCGTCATCAGCCGCATGATTGCCCAGGGTCTGCTGACGCTGGGTATCAACCGGGACGACATCCTGGGCATGCTCTATCGGGTGCAGGAATTGGCCGGCCAACGCGCACCGGCCGTCAAGACGGATGATTTGCGCAATGCCCTGCAGACCGGCGCCTGGGTGAACGCGGCCCTGTTGGATCTGCGGCGAACCAAAATGGTGCGGCGCACGCCGGCGGGTATGGTATTGACCGAAAGTGGTCTCTCATCGGCCGCCAACTTGATCCGTTCGCATCGTTTGTGGGAGACGTATCTGTGCGGCCAGATGGGATTTTGCGATGCAGAGGCGCATTACAGCGCTCATCAACTGGAGCACGTCACCGACGAGGTCATGCAGGAGCGCTTGAAAAGCGCCGCCAATTATCCTACCCGGGACCCGCACCAGAAGATTATTCCATGATTGATATCATTCGAGGTGGATTGCCGTGACGCTCCAAGTGATGTTGCTGCTGGCGATTGTGGCCGTTGCGCTCGTCATTTTCATCGGGGGCTGGCTGTCGGTGGATCTGGTCGGGTTGCTCGTGCTGGCGGCCCTTGCCTTGGGCGGATTTGTCACCGCCGAGCAGGCGTTGGCCGGCTTCAGCAGCCCGGCGGTGGTGACGGTATGGGCGATGTTCATTCTCTCCGCGGGATTGAACCGCACCGGTGTCGCCCATCGTCTGGGCCAGCCGCTGCAGCGTTTCTCAAAGGGCAGCGAGGTGCTGCTCGTGGTGGTCCTGATGGCGGCCGCAAGCCTTTTGTCGGCCCTGATCAACACCGTGACGGTGGCCGCGATCCTGCTGCCGGCGACCATGGAGCTGGCCCGGCGCAGCGGCCGTCCGCCCTCCCGTTTACTGATGCCGCTGGCGCTCGGATGTCTGTTGGGCGGTCCGTTTACCGGGATTTCCACCCCGCCCAACATTCTGGCCA
>Ga0209164_1005721_pt1 | contig 10460 bp, 9 predicted proteins | sample MTBNYHSulfiMetaG_FD_187458 | JGI IMG/M metagenome (GOLD analysis project Ga0209164, IMG submission 187458) | Enrichment culture microbial communities from rom New York Harbor, USA that are MTBE-degrading - MTBE-NYH (New York Harbor Sulfidogenic)... | ecosystem: Environmental > Aquatic > Marine >... | reverse complement strand
TGGTAGAGCTGCTGATTTGTAATCAGCGGGTTGGCGGTTCAAATCCGTCCGTGGGCTCCATAAAACAAAGGGGGCAACCCCCTTTCCAAAAAGTTTCTGTCTTTTTTTCCCGAATGTTTAACCTTTCTTCTTCTCCTGACCTTGGCGCTCTGGCCGAGCGATGCAAAAAGCTTCCTCCAAAGCATGCCCCGAGCTTGCCGAACGGGTGACGAACAGCGATTACTCCAGATCCAAAAGTTCATGCCGTGAGACGACGCAGCCTGGACCGTTGACGGCGATTCGCAATTGCCGACGTTCACCAGCGACATCGACACATGTATAGAATGAAGGTAGTCATTATGCTTAATGTTTAAATAAAAAATGATCCTTGCCCGACTTGGCAAAAAGTGGTGTAAACAATCGGGTTTTCTGCAAGGAGGATTTTATGGAGCGGAAGTACACAGCAATCATCAGGAAAAGCAACCTTGAATACGTGGCCATATGCCTTGAACTTAATGTCTCTGCCCGGGGTGACGATCTGGCAAATGTAGAGAAGAATCTCAAAGCGGCAATTGAATTATACCTTGAAGACTTGAAGGAATATCCAGAGACAGCAAGATCGCCTATTCCCACAGATGAGCTTATTGAATTTCTGAGAGATACGGAACCGGACTGGTATAACTTCTTCTTTGAGGGCCTTGCTTCAATAATGTTATCTTTGTCTCGGACAGGCCTTAAAGAGTGAAGATTCATTTGATTAAGGATTGTTGATTTCCAGATGAAAGAGCGGACATCGGTTGAGAATGTCCTATGAATGCACCTTGTCTTTGGTTTTTTAACACCCGCGAGAGCATCGAAGCGATGAGATCATCATCGTCTATATAAGGGAGAGCCCAACCTGAAGTCTCATGCCGCGGCTACCTCTTTCGGCTTGATGGGAAGGTCAATGGTGAACGATGCCCCTCCACTCGGATTATTTGCAACACTGATGGTTCCCCCGTGTTGTTCGACGAGACGTTTTGTAATCGAGAGGCCCAGTCCTGTTCCTTTAGGCTTTGTCGTAAAGAAGGGCCGAAAGATCTTGTCAATCATACTCTCGTCGATTCCGCTGCCGGTGTCTCTTATCGCTATGCGCAGAAACAGCGAGGCCTCTTCATACGATGTCTGAGCTGTGAGGGTGCCGCCGTTCGGCATGGCGTCAACCGCGTTCAGAAGAAGATTCATGAAGATTTGTTGAAGTTGGACAGGATCGGCTATGGTTTTTGGAAGACGGGGATCAAAGTTTCTCACGATCATAATACCCTGAGATTTCTTCGATAGAAACAGCCGATGTTTTTCCGCCAGAGAGATTGTTTCTTCGAAAACCTTGTTTAGGTTTATAAGCAGGAAATTCGGCTTGGGCGGCCGCGCGAAATTGAGGAGGCTATTGAGGAGGGACTCGATGTGCTGAATCTGTCCGATGACTTTCAGAAAGATATCCTTATATTCCTTGGAGAGCGAGGGACTACTGGAGAGAACTAACATCGCCCCCTTGATGCCGGCGATTGGATTCCTCATTTCATGGGCTAACCCACCCGCTAGTTCTCCGAGCACGACGATCTGCTCCGCCCACTGCATCCTGTGATAGTGCTCCTTGAGTGAGGATGCCATCTCATTGAACGACGTCGCCACCTCTCCATATTCGTCCTGCAGTCTCTCGATCCGGTAATTTAACTCGCCAGCTTTCAAATGTCTTGTTGCAGTGACGAGTGCATCAACCGGTCTCGTAAAACCCCGGAAAAAAAAGAGGGACAGGCAGAGTGTCACGAGTGGAACAGCCATGAGGATCAGGTAGAGTATGTTTTTTGTATACTTGATTTTCTTGAGTGCAGCCTGTGTCCGCTCCCCGAGTTTGATGCTTGTCATGGTCGTGATGTCATCCACTTCCGAAACGAGGTCCATTCCTATTTTGAAGGCGGCGTCTTCTTCCGCTTCTAGCCTTTTCCTGTTGGCCCGCATGGTAAAAACTCTGCTTAGGGCACTCTGATACTGTGTAATTTGATTTTGCAGATGATCGAGTCTGGAAACAACGATTTGAGTATGATGGCAATTAAAACAGCCGTTAACTGCGGTATTCATGGTCTGAACGTGAGCCACGACCATATCAATGCTCTGTGCGTGTCGGGTGTTCTTGAGATACAGGTCGGATTGTGCCCTCTTGAGATGTATCAGCAGTTGTTCTCTCAGGATCTCGATCCGGTGGAGCCTGAGAAGATTACCCGTCTCCGTCGTGGTTTTCTCTATTATCGTGACGATATAGACACCGCTTGAGAGAAAGAGCAAGAAAAAAACGCTTAGTGCTATGATAATTTTTCGTTTCATTATTCATTTATGTAGTCGTACGTGGCAAGATTCAGCCCAATCTCCTGCGCATAGCGGTATACCGACCGATAATCATTGTTATTCGTTTCAATAAAACGCCGCACACCGAACTCTTTTAAAACCGCCACGCCTTCAGGGTTCTCGTGCAGAGTAAGGAGGGTTTCCTTAAACTCCTTTTTCAGGGAATCCTCGAGATCCTTTCTCACTGCCAGGCCGTTCTCCGGCACATCGGGAGAACGCTCTATGATGACCAGTTCCTTGTTTATTCTGTCGTCAGAGGCCCCCAGCCTTTGATAGACTGTATTTTTTGCCGCCCCGATATCGGCCTTTCTGTTCAGCACATCTAGGATCGCATCTTCGTGCGTGCCGGTAAAATAGCTTTCCCTAAGGAATGTCCTGTAATTTTTCCCATGCCCCCTAAAATAGGCAAGTGGGAGGAGATATCCGGCCGTCGTTGCCTTATCGACAAAGGCAAACCGCCTTCCCTTCATCTGGTGTATGGATTTGATGCCGCTGTCTTTTCTGACGAAAATCAGGCCGTGATATGTGGATGTGCCGTCCAAGCCAACTGGCCTCGCAAGCACCTCAACGCCAAGTTTTTCGTGGGCCAGTACGTAGGTAAAGCTTCCAAAGAAAGCCCCATCCATCTCGGTGGAAACGAAGTTGTCGATAATATTCCCATACCGGGGCAGGACGGTTAACCGTATCGTCATACCAACTTTTTTCGAAAGGTAATCCGCGAGTGGCTGATAGCGCTCTACCTGCTTGAAAATATTCTGCTCGGGGATGAGGCCGATCAGGAAGGTTTTTTGGTTTCCCTGCTCAACCTCGGTTTTTTTCGGCGATACCGTTTCAGTCCGCTCGCAACCTGCGGCGACCATCAGGACCAGCAGAAAGCAGAATGGAATGACCAGTTTGTTCATAGTTCTCCCCTAATATCCTAATAAAAAAAGGATACCCTGTAAATAAAAATCTTATAATCGCAACATAAGAAGATTTTAGTCTAACATTGCAGGGAACGATTACCAAGTGAAATCTCGTATCATGGTCGAGATCCGTCAGGAAACGACTTCAGGAGGGAAGGGCCGAGAAAGGGGTTGTTTAGTTCACCAAACCTTCAAATCAAGATAATCCTGAAAGTTCATTGTTATTATGAGAAATGTGCATAACTAAAAATAAGTACGAGGCCGATTAAAGCAGGGTGTGAATCTGATTGCCCACTCAAAAGCCTAAAGATGAACTTTGAGGACCAATATGCACTCCCATGGTTTAATGAAAATTTTGAAGATTAAGGCTCAGGATTACCACCTCAAAGGTTATATGAAAGGAGGATTTTAGAAAATCTTGAGTACAAGGAAGTAGTATCTGAACAGAGTAGAGTACAAAGATGATCTTTGGTCCGCCAATTAGAAAAAGAGTGTTATAAAATTTTGACAAAATGAACAACTCAAAAAGACTGGAGTAGATAGTATAGGATGGAAAAAAGATGGATCTGTTACTATCAAATTAAGTTTTATTCAGACCGCAACCTTTCTGTTAATGGTGGTTGTGGACTTCAATCTTTTCCCATTGATCCAAACTTTTCTCTGCAGCTTCTTAAATGCCTCTTCTTCGGAGTGCCTTGTCCGTCATCCGGATTTTTTCTCTGTTGAGTTTTAAATCTTTCCAGTATAGGTTGTTAAACCATTTGAAATTCGTACACGGTTCAGAATCACTCCATCTTCTGCACATCATTCAGCCCTCCTCAGCGATAGGTGGGAAACTTGTTCTCTTTTCAAAACTAACTGAGTCTACAGTCACAAATGGCATGACCTTGGCCAATTCAAGGCTCCTCTCCACTTTGAGATAAGTGAGAACATCCCTCATATCTTGACTTTTAACTACAAATTCCTGTACATTCCACCGACCAAATTGTTCTATCCACTGCATCAGCCCTACACCTGTTAACATGTTGCACCTCCTATCCTAATAAGGAAACTTGTTTTTCAGTCTGCCGATTAGGCTGAATATGTTTATTAACGCTTTTAGGTATAGTAATCTGAGCGAAAACCAACTGATTCTAAGATGCTGTATCCCTATCATTAATTCTTTACTGATTATCATGGTTCATCCCTCGTCCAATTAAATTTGTTAAGACTCTCTCATGCAAGCAACAACGCTTATGAGAACGATGATCCATTGAATTAATGCAATTGAGTAATCACTCATAAGGAATATTCCTTAAAATAAAAACCGGATTACCGTTTTGAATGAAGCCACGGTAATCCGGTTCCTTTAATCTGATTTCGGCAACCCGGCTATCCCATAAATCTGGGATCCGTGGCTTTCCGTCCCACGATCGCTCGTGGTTTGGCTTTAACGGGACTTTTTTAACAATGAATCTGATTTGTTAAAGAGCAATTTCAATGCCAAAAGGGATTGGATACTTAAACCTATTGATTTTTAAAGATTTGTTTGAAAATTAAAATTTTAAAAAAGGGGAAATTGTGACCTTTTGTGGCTCAAAAAATAAAAACAGGCCCTATTTTAAGTATAGGATTTGCCACAAAATTACCCCGTATAATCCCGAAAGGACCAGTCTTCAGACTGGGGATCAAGGCAATTTCAAAATTAAGGATAAAGAAAAGCCCCATCCTTCAGGGCGGGGATATACGGGGTTTACAGAACCCTACCTCACAATTTTCAAACTATTTGAGGTGCCGAAAGAGTTCTCAACAAAAGGGCCGCAATGGGGATCATTTTGCCATTCTCCATCCACAAAGAATCGATACTCATATTGCCCCGGATTTAGAGCGAGTGAGATCCTCCATATCCCCTTATCATCCCTTTTCATGGGATGCAAAGAGGGATTCCATTGATTAAAATCTCCAGCTGTGAAAACACTTTGTGCCTGAGGTGCTGATAAGCTGAACTCTGTTTTCATTACCTTTTCAGTGGACTTAGGTTTTTTCTTTGGTTTTGTCGTCATAACCTACCTCCTATACCTTTTAAAATGCCCCTTCCACTTGATTCTATTAACAGGGGGCTCTCTCTTAATTTTTGTCATCTTGGAAGAGTGAAATAAAATGCTGCGCCTTTGTTGACCTCTCCTTCAGCCCACACTTTTCCACCATGTCTATTAATAATGCGTTGGACAATGGCAAGCCCAACGCCGGTTCCTTCAAATTGATCGACGGTATGGTGTCGTTGAAAGGCTCCAAACAACTCACCGGCATACCGCATATCAAAACCGACACCATTGTCTTTGACACAATAGACATTTTGATTCTCTTTGACCATACAGTCGATTTGAATAACTCCGGCCCCTTTGGGTCTTGTGAATTTAATGGCATTGGACAGAAGATTAACAAAGACCTGGCGAATCATTGACTGATCGCCACGAGCAGGAGAAAGCGGTTTAATATCCAATCGCAGCCTTTGTTCGTTGATGATGCTTTGAAGTTCCTCAAAAACCAACTTGACAAGTTCTCCCATGTCGATGTCCGATGGTCTGATCTGCTGGTGTTCTGAACGAGAGAAGGTTAGAAGATCGTCAATAAGTTGCAACATTTTGTCTGCGTTCGAATATATAATGCTAAGAAATCGCTGCCCCTTTGCATCGAGATGGTTTGAGTATTTTTCTGACAGTACACGAGAGAAACCGCCGATGATGACCAATGGAGTGCGGAGATCGTGGGAGACAGAGTAACTGAAAGTTTCTAACTCTTTGTAAGCGGACTCAAGTTCTATGGCCCGGCGCTTCAAATCTTCATTCAGTTTCTTGATTTCATCCTCTGCTTTCTTGCGCTCGGTGATGTCCTCAATGGCCAGAAGGATCATATGAGCACCGATGCCTCTGCTATATATTTGGCGGGCATTGAGCAGCATTATTTTGCGCCCAATGGCCGGAAACTCATGGTCAACTTCAAAATTCTGAAATTGATTGTCCCTGGGAATGATCTCCTCCAAAAGTACCCGTAGCTTAGAGATGTTCCACTGACGGTTGCCCAGGTCATAGATCAACTTTCCCTTTGTATCATCGGATGACACTTTGAAAGTCTGATAGAAAGAATGGTTGACTGAAATCACTCTCAGGTCGGTATCAAGCACCACCAGGGGTTCACGCACTGTCTCTACAATACTCTCAGCGTATTCACGGGTCTCCTGAACGGCCCGCTCAGCATGCTTGCGTTCGGTCATTTCCTGTTGAAGTCGTTCATTAACCATTCTTATCTTATGCCCTCGTTTCTTACGAAAACATTCAAAGGGTGGCATTCTAATTAATCGTGGTTAACCTTCCCAAGGGAAGAACTTGGACGCCCCTATTGATACAGAGAGTAAGGTAAATGGTTGAGAAACTGGGATGATCTTCCCAAAGAGAATTTTTAGAATATGGCTTAGGTTTATTCCTTCTCCTTCTTTTGCAAGAATGCGGTGAGTAAGTCTATGGGGAGAGGGAAGATGATCGTTGAGTTTTTCTCGGCCGAAACCTTAGATAGGGTCTGAAGGAACCGAAGATGCATGGCTGCAGGATAGACACTGATAATATTTGCTGCCTCAGCCAGCTTCTCTGCAGCCTGAGCCTCGCCCTCAGCGTGGATGACCTTGGCCCGTCTCTCCCTCTCTGCCTCAGCCTGTCGGGCGATGGCCCGCTGCATTTCTTTATCCAGGTCCACCTGTTTTGTCTCCACCAAGGATACCTTGATCCCCCAAGGGTCTGTTTCTTTGTCCAAGACGTCTTGGAGTTTGATGTTAATCTTGTCTCTTTCCGACAGTAGTTCGTCCAATTGGGATTGCCCGATGATACTCCTCAAGGTCGTCTGGGCCAATTGGGAGGTGGCATAAAGGTAATTTTCAATTTCGACCACGGCCTTATTGGGGTCTATGACGCGAAAGTAGACAACCGCATTCACCGTGATGGAGATGTTGTCACGAGTAATCACCTCCTGGGGCGGGATCTCCAGCGCCACAGTCCTCAGGCTGACCCGGAGCAACTTATCCACACCTGGGATGATGAGAATGAGGCCCGGTCCCTTGGCCCCAATCAGTCTTCCCAAGCGGAAGATGACGCCTCGTTCATATTCCCGTAGGATTTTGATAGATGCGGCAGCAATGATAATGAGAAAAATGATCCCAAAAAAGATTGATGGCGAGATCCCAGTTATAAGAGTCATAAGACTGTCTCCTTCTCAAATCTTTTATTCCCTAAAACCACCTTCTCTACCCAAGGTAGATTGGCAACATAGGGAAGCAGAGGATATCTATTCCCCTATATAACGTCTCTCTGCTTCACCCCACGGATTGATACAAGTTATTATTCAACCTTTTCAGATAAAGTCAAAGTCTCTCGTTTGAGAGGAGAAGGGACATAGACTAGGTTAATTTCTATCTTTCCCAGAGCCTTTTCCTTGATAGCCATTTTGGGGATCGTGACATCTAAAGAACCTTCAGTAACTTCTTCAGGCTTAATCGCTTTCAAAAACAAAGAAGCCTTCGATATTTTCTCTCCAGATTTAAAAGGGATTGGCTTCCCAGCCTCATCCAAGTATTCCAAGGTGACCGCCTGGATATCCAGGATATCTTTCGATTTATTGGTTACTTTAATGTAACCCCTGAGGGTCGGTGTCTCGACGATCTCTTTAGAAGCTGTGTCTATGTCCATGACGACTTGAAGGTCTTGAAGCTCCACAAGAAAGTTCGGGCCCTTAATTTCAGCCTTCGGGGGAACCAGATTCTTTGTGATTCGCTCCTGTTTGGGAGCCTCCGCTTTCTTTTCCTCCTTAGAACAACCCAAAAATCCGATGATCAGGCATAAAGCTATAAATATGAATATCTTTTTAAAATACATACAATGTCCCCCTTTCTTATGTAGTAAAAGTTAATAGGAATATTAAATCCTTAGATCCTTCACCCGTTTTTAAATCCCACATCTCCTTTCCTAATTTTTTACCAGCTTTTGGCCAATCCTGGCAAAAGACTCTTCGAGGGGCTTCATAAAAAAAACCCGCAAAGAAGCTGTTTAGAGTTCTCTGCGGGTTCCTCTTGCGTCCTAAAAAGGACTCTTTACAACCAAATTTAGGCTTTTTATAAACTATTTTTTACTCAATGTCAAGAAAAATCGTTAATCTTCAAGCAATCCCTGAAAAGGCCTGAAAAAAGTTGATTTAAAAAGGGGAGGGGAAGGTTTCAGGTGGGAGTAGCCCCCTATTCTTTTTCTTCGCCCCTTTTGTAGTATTCCGATATTTTTGGAATCAAACTTTTGGCTCTTGAACTTAAATCGGCCTGACCCACCTTTTCCAAATACCCTGTAATCGATTCCAGAAAGACTTGAACGGTGGCGGGCGGACAATGGAGTTTTATCGGAGGGATCTCTCCCAATTCACTCTCGATCAGGTTCATCAATCGTTGGACGACTTCATCATCTGTTCCCAAAAAGAGTTTTGAAACCTTTTTGCCTTTTATCTTCTCGGTAAACACAGAGGCAGAGGCAATGGTCACCGCACAGCCAAAGGAGAGAAATTTTGCATCTTCAACAACTCCATTTTTAATTCTCAGGTAAAGTTTTGTGGTATCCCCACAAACCGGATTATTAATCGCCCCCATCCCTTCCGGGTTCTCAATTTCGCCGACATTTTGAGGATTTCGGAAATGCTCTTTGATCCTCTCAGAAAGTTCCAGCATTTTATTCCCTCGTTTTTTATTCCATTTTAATAAACCGAAGAAAAAAACTCAAGGATCAGTCTTTGACAACAGGGACTTGGACTCCAGAAACTCCCTTTTTTTCTTTGAGGCTTGTATTATATTTTAAGAGACGTTCATCATGGTCGCTTACAAACTTATGAAGGACCTCCCGTTGAAGTGGATAGCGGGAGCAATCGAGAGGATTTCTTTCATCCGGGTCATGATTTAAATCGAAGGCCCAGCATTTATTTTTCTTCAAAGAATACTGAACTTTTATAAGATGTGGGTCCAATGAAGAGACGGACTCCTCGTACCCGTAAAAGAAGATAGATTTTTGCCTCAATGTATCATGGAAAAGGGACTCCCCGTTAAAGACCATCGGAGGGTAGGGAATTCTCAGGGCATCAAGGAGAGTGGGTAATATATCCACATGGCTTGTAGGAAACTCAAATGTCTTAGGCTTAAAAAGCGCAGGTTGATAGAAGACCGCTGGGGTCTCAAGATTTTCATTATAGCTATATCGATAATGCATAAAATTATTAGGATGGTGTTGACCAAAGGCCTGACCGTGATCTCCCACGATGACCAAAATGGTGCGCTCCAGCAGTCCTTGTTCTTTCAGATGGTCAACAATACGCTTAACCATATGATCCAGGAGATTCAAATTATTGTAATAGCGGTTGATTAAGCGGCCATCCTCTTTCATAAGGCGGTAATTTTCTCCATAATCAAAATAAGGGAAGTGAGCGGCAAAGCTAATATAGATGCCCAGGAAAGGTTCTCTGGCTTTGATCATTCTTTGAATGAAGAAATCCACCGTTTGAATTTCGTCTCTGGCAATATAACGACCCAGGGAATGAAATTCCTCTTTTATCTTAAATTTTAGATTTTCATAGCTATGAATTTCTTGCATCCCATTATTTTTTATAAACTTTGTTGGAAAGTACCAGGAGATGGAAGAAGGAGTCACTAAAAAACGATCGTAATCCTCGCCCAACCAATTATAAATGGCGGGAACTCCCGCCTCCGCCCGTGTGCCGAATGTCTCACGGTTAAAAAAATCATAAGCCCCGCTGAATATTGAAAAAATTGCCTTGGTGCTGACATTCGATGTGGTGTGGTGTTTTTTCAAAAACCAGCCCTCTTTGGAAATCTTATGGAGAAATGGCATGGGCATAGGATTGCCATCGTCTGTATTAAAGATATATCGAGTCCCCACCGACTCCATGACCAAAAAGAGTATATTCCACGGATGATTCCTTTTAGCCGGAAGAAATTTTGTCGATCCTGTTGGATTGTTCTCTATCGACCGAGAAAGCGGGTTCCCTGGCCTGCTTTCTTTGACCACATTTATATTTCGACCTTCTATCGAATGTCCAAAAAAAACGTTTTCAGTAACATCGGACAAGAGAAAAAGGGCTGGATTCAAGCGTATCTCAGAAGGAATATTTCTGGTTTTG
>Ga0209164_1005716_pt1 | contig 10466 bp, 6 predicted proteins | sample MTBNYHSulfiMetaG_FD_187458 | JGI IMG/M metagenome (GOLD analysis project Ga0209164, IMG submission 187458) | Enrichment culture microbial communities from rom New York Harbor, USA that are MTBE-degrading - MTBE-NYH (New York Harbor Sulfidogenic)... | ecosystem: Environmental > Aquatic > Marine >... | reverse complement strand
TTACACAGGAGCGCGACAATGAAATCTGGCCGAAAAAGTGAGCCCATGGCAACCAAAGGAATTCCTGGGAAAAAGCGGGTTTCCACGGGGTTGAAGGCCCTGGACCAGCGCCTGGACGGGCTGTTTATCGGCGACAACGTCATCTGGTACGATGAGGCCGGCAGTCTGGCCTTTCCGTTTACGCTCAACTTCATCCGCGAATCCCAGAAGCAACGCAAGCCGATAATCTTCGTCTCCTTCGACCGTTCGCCCAAAAGCCTCATGGAGGAGCTGGGACCGTTGGCCGAGTACCCCGATCTGACCCTCCTGGACTGCTTTACCCACGGCAAGGGCGACGGTTCATCCGTCTTCGCCAATTTTTACGAAAAACGCGGCGCGCAATGGCCCTGCCGTATCATCAAAACCGAAGAACCATGGAAGCCCGAGCAGGTGGCCGACGCCATCTACGACATTCATCGGCAGTTGACCGGTGACGTGCGCTTTGTCTTCGAAAGCCTGACCGGTATGCAGGACTTGTGGGAGGGGGAAGAGCATATTTTGAAGTTCTACTCGCGATCCTGCCCGCGGCTTTACGAACTGCAGACCATCGCTTACTGGATCATCGAAAAAGGGGCGCACAGCCATCGTCTCAAGGCCCACATCAACCAGATCGCCCAGGTGGCCATCGAACTGGGGGTGCGCCGCGGCAGGAGTGCCCTGACGATCCTCAAGGCCCACAACCGTCACCCCGACACCCTCAACAAGGCGGAGCTCTTCTGGGCCGACGGTCTGGCCGTGGGTTTCGATGCCGACCGGCCCATGACCGAAAAAATCGACCTGGGCGGCCGTCTCAAGTCGATCCGCACCCGCCAGGGGCTCTCCCAGAAAGAGCTGGCCGTGCTGGTCGGCGTCACCCCCAGTACCATCTCCCAGATCGAAAGCAACCTGATCTATCCGTCTCTGCCCGCCCTGGTCAAAACTGCCCAGGTGCTCGGCGTGGAAGTGGCCTACTTTTTCAACAAGAACGGAGAAGAACGCAAGCCCACGATTTTCTCCGGCGAAGGCAAAAGCGTTCAATTTCCCCAGATGCCCAAGGGCAGCATCGACGGCCGCCACTTGCTGCCGGCTGACCTGACTGCCGGCGTGGAACCTTACGTCATCGAAATTTCGGCCGGCAGAAAAATCCCTTCCCATTTTTTCTCTCACAAGGGAGAAGAGTTCGGCTATCTGCTCGAAGGCGAGCTGGAGGTGACGATCCATAATTCGGTGCGGCGCATGGGGCCCGGAGATGTGATCTTCCTGACCCACGACACGCCGACGCAGTGGAGATGCGGGCCGGAGCGCACCGCTCGGTTGTTATGGTTGAAAATCCTCTAAAACGGGCCGCGCGATGGAGTCTGTGGGGCATCGGGGTTGTGGTCGCCCTGGTCCTGGGTCTCCATTTCCTGCTGCCCTCCCTTCTCAACATCGAGGCAGTCAGAGCCAAGGTTTTGGCTTTGGCCGGCCAGACGATCCCCGGCCAAATCGATATCGACCGGCTGCGACCGGGTCTCTTTCCTCTGCCGCATCTCCTTCTGGTCGATGTTCACTACGCCCTGCCCGAAGGCCTCCAGCTCGACGCCGCCGCGGTCATCGTTTATCCCCAAGTGATCCCCCTTATAACCGGCCGACTGCGTCCGGGCACCGTGATCGTTCAAAGCCCGACGCTCTCCCTCACGCTCCCTCGGCCCCAAGGCCAAACGCCGGAAACAAATACGATGCTTGTACCGCCTGCCGACCCCCACATGCTGAAGGCGGTCCTGGCCCGCATCCCGAAAGGATGTCGGGTGGATATCGACAACGCCCGGGTAACGCTGCGGCGCGGGCCGACGGCATTGGCGCGCCTCGATGGCATCTCGGCCGCCTTGATCGAAGAAGATGAGGCGGTCGTGTTGCGCATTGAAGGCCGTGGAGATCTGGCCAGCGAATTCGACATCGATGCCGAGCTGGATCGACGCACCCTGGACGGCAGCGGACGCATCCGGCTGAACCGGATAGACACCGATGCCTTGGCTGCCATATTTCAATCGGGGCCGGCGGCCACGCGGTTTGAGGCCGAAGCCGACCTCGACGTCAGGTTCGAAACCGAAGGGTTCGAAACCTGGCAGACAAAATTATCCTTTTCGTCGCCCAAGGCCCGCTTGAAAAGAGACGACGGCCACCTCGATCTGGAAAGCCTTGCGATCGAAGGCACCCTGCTGCTGACGCCGGAACAGCTCGAGGTCGTCTTTACCCGGGTGAAAACGAATGCCCCCAGGGCCGATTTGAACGGCAAGTTAACCTGGCAAAGAGATCCCGCAGTCGATACATTGGGTTGGCAGCTGTCGGTGAAGGCCCGCGAAACCGATGTCACCCGTCTGCGCCGGGACCTGCTCGCATTTTTACCGGATTTGCAATCATGGGCGCTGCTGGATGTCATTCGAGGCGGCACCCTCGAAAACATGGTGCTAACCAGCAACGGCGGTTCCTGGGAAGAACTTTGGCGGACGCGCCGCATGACCATCTCAGGCCAAGCAGGTGACGTCCGACTCTTCATACCGGGTCCGGACCTGCACCTGACCGATGTCAGCGGCCAATGGCAGCTGAAAAACGGCGTGCTGACCACCCGCAAAACCGCCGCCCGCATGGGCAAAACCCGCGGACAGGACGGCACTCTCGAGCTGGACCTCAAGGAAGCCCCCCTGCGCCTGGAACTGGACATTGGGCTCGTCGCCGCGCTTTCGGAATGGCCGCCCATACTCGCCAGGGTGCTTCCCGGGCCCGGCGCACAGGCGGAACTGGCACGGCTCAAGGCGCTCGAGGGTACAGTTTCGGGCCGGCTCGACCTATCGGGCGATGTAACCAACCTGGAGGTCCGGGTCACGGCCGATGACATCGCCCTAATGGCTGTCCATGACCGTCTGCCCACGCCGATCCGCATCGTAAGCGGCGCCTGCGACGCCTGGCTGTCACGAGGACGAATGCGGCTGCGGGGGGATTTCAAATTGCCCCAGGAGCTGGCGATATCGGCCGAACTCACACTACCCATCGATGGCGCCGATCTTCAGCGCCTGAGCCTGACCGACGAGCAGTCGTCCGCAACCTTCACCGCGTCCCACGACCGTGCCCGGAAGCAATGGGACGTCCGTTTCAGCGGTCATCTGGCGCGCTCGACCCTGGCCAAAGTGTGGCCCCAGGCCAACACCGAGGGGTGGATCAAAGGCGACGTGACGGCCCAGGTGACGTATGCCGATCCCATGCGGTTGACTGCCACCGGCCCTCTGGAAGCTTCCGAGGTGCGGCTGCCGCTGCCGTCGGCGCCCGCGGTCGACATCCACCGGGCCGATCTGGACCTGCGCGGGGACGCATTGGCCATCGCCCACCTGGATCTGTCCTACGCCGGACAACGAGGCGTTCTCTCGGGAGATGCCCGCCTGGACGAAAACAGGATTGAAGTCGACCTGGCGCTCAAAAGCGAATCCCTGGATTTGGATCCGCTCCTGGGCGCCTATCGGCAGGATAAGGAAAAGCGAGACGCCAACGGGAGCGCACCCCGCCTGGAGCCCGTTCTACGGGGCGTCATCGAGATGCAAATCGACCGCATGACCCTTCAACGGCGGGTCTTTGACTCGCTGCTGGCCACTGCCGAATTGAAAGAGAATCAGGCCACCGTCACCTTGCAGCAGGGACGGCTGTGCGGCATATCCGCCAGGGGGCAACTGCGCTGGACGCCCCAGGGATGGACGATGGACATCGAACCGTATGCCCGGCAGCAGGCCGTCCAATATTCCGGGGGTTGCCTGATCGGCGAAGCGACCACGGAACGCATCGAAGGGACCTTCGATGTCTCCGGCAGACTCTCCGGATCCGGACGGAACCCCGAAGAGATCATCCACCACATGCAGGGCGTTATCGACCTGCATGCCTATGATGGAAGGATCGTCAAGGTGGGCGGGGCGGGTATCTTCACCAATATCCTCACTTACCTGACGATCAACAAGCTGATCGGCGGCGACCTGCCCGACATGCGCGAACGCGATTTCAAATACAACCGCATCGATATGCAGTTGCATATTAAAGACAACCGGATCGATCTCTATAAGGCCGACCTGCTCGCGGATTCGCTGAACATGGTCGCTGCGGGGACCATTCACATGGACACCCGGCAGCTCGATCTGGACGTACTGGTTTCGCCCCTGACCTCGGTGGATGCATTGATCCGACACCTGCCGCTGGTGGGTCGAATCCTCAAAGGCACCCTGGTGGCCATCCCGGTGGGCGTCGAGGGCCCATTTCATGATCCCCGGGTGATCCCCCTGTCTCCCAAGGCCATTGGATCCCGACTGGTCGGCATCTTGGAGGAAATAGTCAAGACACCTTTCCAATTGATCGAACCGATGTTCCCGTCGTCCGATGCCCATGGAAAAAGCCGGACCGGATCCCATGAAAACGACGATGATCTACCCCAGGCACCGGCGCCGTAGGGGCAAACGGAACGGGCATGGACTTTTATTCGTTTGGCGGAAAAGATGACACCCACATTTGATAACCTCTCGGAAATCTACGATCTGCATGCGGCCCAGACAGCACAATTCCGGCAAACCGCTGCATGTTCCAAAGGCTGCGCCTTCTGCTGCACAGATGCCGGCCGCATCGACATCACCACCCTGGAGGGGTTGCGGATCCGACACCGCATCCGGCAGTTGCCGCGGCCCCAAAGGGCCACCCTGGAGAACGCCATCGCCCGGGATGCCCGCCGGCGCGAAAAAGGACAGCCGTCCCCCTGTCCTTTTCTCCTGAATAATATGGCCTGCCGCATCTACGACATCCGGCCATTTGCCTGCCGCCGGATCTACTCGATGAAACGATGCGGCCCCGACCAGCCGCCGATGCTCCATCGGGAGGCGATGGCACGGGCCGACGAAGCCATCGCATCGCTCCAGCGGACCGATCCCAACGGATACACTGGCCACATCTCTTACATCCTGCACATGCTCGATACGCCGGCCTTTCTGACGACTTATCTTTCCGGGGCATTCAAGCCCGAAGCCGTCATGATGTATGGCAAGACGCATCGCATCGTCATCAACCGGATGATGGTGCCTGACCGCGCAGAACCCAGTTGGGGGAGAAGCCTGTGACGATGCTTGCAGAATGGGGTCGATACGGCCAAGTCGCTGAACGGCATGATGGCGACCGGCCGTATACCGCCCGGACCGGGTCCGCGCCTCTATCCCCGGGAGGGTGATGTGCGGCAGGCCTTGAACTGCATCCAGACGGTCAGCCCCATCCACACCAGGGCGGCGATCATCAAGACGATGCCGATGCCTTGGGCCAGGTAGGCCAGGGCATGATCCATCTTGAGCAGACCGGTGGTACGCAGCAGATACTCCCAGTCATGGTAATCGGCCACCTCCTTGCCGGTCACCCCTCCGAGAAGCACTAAATCCAGGGCTCGCGCATCGTTGATATACGGTGCGGTGTCCATGAAGCTCTCGGCCAGCCACCACTGGGCCACCGCCGCGCCGAAGGCATCGCGGGTTTGCAGCAGCAACACCCCCATGCAGACCGCCGGCATGAGCAGTTGCCCGAGAGTGCCGCCCAGCACTTGTATGAAGCGGCCGAACGGGCTGAAAATAATGTGGCCCGCCTCGTGAAACGGCAGGTTGACCAGATGCATGAAGCTGCGGCCCACTGCATTGGACTCGATGGAAGCAAAGAGAAAAGAGAAACTCCAGATCAACAGCAACGCCAGCAACAGGGCCCTGGCCCCCACGACCAACGTGTTGGGATCTACCGGCTGCGGCAGCAGCAGGGTCCTTAAGATGCCTTCAGAGGATGCCTCGGAAGGATTGTCCTCTCGTTCTGACGGATAGGCCACCTTCCGATCCACAGGCTGGCGGATCTTGGCAAAAATCACACCGCAGGCAACGCACTCCGCACGGCCGTCATCCTGTTCAAAATGGCACTTTGGACAGATCATTGGAATAAGGCTGGCTCCCACGCATCATAAACGGCGATTCGAAAGTTGACGGCGCCGTAAAAAGTACGGAATTCGCTTATCCCGTCATCCCGGCGAACGCCGGGATCCAGTATTTTCAATAGGTTCCGGATGCCGGCGTTCGCCGGCATGACGCTTCTGCGACTTTTTACATTTTCATCAAGGTGAATGGATTTGAAAAAATTCACTGCCGACCGGCGTCGTCAAAGGTTAATTGTCGAAACAGTTTCCAGAACCGCCACGACCAGATCGATGGTGCTTTGCACGTCCCTCTTCTGCACCACACTCATGGGCGAATGGATATAGCGCGTCGGTACAGACAGGGCGCACACCTTGACGCCAGGCCCCGTGGTCTGGCTGATGGCCGCATCGGTGGCCCCCGTGTTCTTGACGATGACCTGATGGGGAATTGCCGCGGCCTCCGCCGTCTCGACGAGGAAATCCACCAATCGGCGATCGGAGATCATGCGCTGGTCCGAGATGCGGATCTCCGGGCCCTTTCCCTGGGTGGTCGCAAGGGTATTGGGCGGGAGTTTCAATCCCGGCGTATCCGACGCCACCGTGCCCTCGAGGGCCAGCACGATCTCAGCCTGGGTCGCAAACACGGCCGGACCGGCGCCCCGCAGTCCGTACTCCTCCTGAGTAGAGGCAATCAAAAACAGATCGCAATCCATTTCTTTGGCCTGCGCCACGGCGCTGAGCATAACGAAAAGGCCGACGCGGTCATCCAGGGCCTTTGCGAAAAAGGCATGCTCGTTTTCCCAGCCGTCCGTGGCGAAGGTGACCGGATCGCCTACCCTGACCGACTTCAAGACCTGTTCGGCAGGAAGTCCCAAATCGATGAAGCTCTCTTCGATAGGCAAAGCGTTCTTCGCTTCCGGGCCGCTGGCCTTTTTCTGCAGATGGGGCGGTATGCTGCCGACGATACCGGGCAGATCCCGGCGTCCATGCACCATGACCTTCTGGGCACCAAACACCCTCGCGTCGATCCCGCCCATGGGCATCACGCGGACAAATCCCTGGGGCTCGATCTTGCTCACCAGAAAACCGATCTCATCCATGTGCGCGATCAACGCGAGGCGCGGGCCTTTGCCAGGCATATGGGCGATCAGGCTGCCCATGGCATCGGTGGAAATCTGCCCGCAGAAGGCTGAAACCTTTTTCGCGACGAGTTCCCGGACGCGTTCCTCACGTCCCGGGACGGCGGGCGTTTCGACCAATTGCCTCAAAAAATCATATTCCATAGGTCAACTCCTTGAGAAAAAAGAAAGAGTGCTCGAACCTATCCCAAACTTTTTTAATCATCAAGTTCGAAAGTCCCAGTACAGGGATTCTAACTGAACGCTAATCATTAAACCCGGCGTGGGTGGAACAGGTGGCCGGGGCCACCTGCCCCACCCACGCCTGCCATGTCCGTTGCGATGCGAATTTTAGTATCAAAAAACTTTTGAAAGGTGCGCCTTCAAGGTGAATGACATTCAGTCAGAATTGCTGGTCCCAGTAAGGTGGGTGGTTTTGCGTAGTGCCGCCTGCTCGATAGCTGAGCGCAGCGTGCGGCTTCTTTTCAGCGGGATGCATTGGCATGAAAGCGGTGATGCCCTATCGGATGGTTTGTAAACAAATTTCCGGCGATCCGAGTCTTTTGTATCATCAAGGCACATGTTCTTTCAGATCGTTTTTAACTCGAATTTCAGGAAAGGGGACCCAGATGAAAAAGGTAATCGCGTTTGCCATTTTTTCCGTGTTGGCCATTGCGCTATTTCCCGTTCACCATGCAATGGCGCAAGGCGTCGGCGGGGCTTTCAAAATCGGATATGATTTCGAAGGGGACCATGAGGTTTCTGGCTATGGCTTGAGTGGGACAGAAGATGTGGAAACAGGAGTTTCGTTGTCCGGCGAACTCCTTTTTCACCTGAGCAATTACCTCGATATGGGATTGGGATTGACCTATCAAATCCCCCGATCCCAGGATGATTATGAGGGGGATTTCAATTTTATGCCGGTGTATGGATTATTGCGCGCCAAGCTCACAGATTCCACTGTTGCACCCTATTTCATAGGTCATCTCGGCTACAATTTTTTTGATGGCGATTCGGATTATAAGGGGACCGGCATTTACGAAGCTGATTTGGACGGGGGACTGTATTGGGGACTTGGCGGAGGTATTATCATCAATAAACATTTTCTGATCGAAATGATGTACTCAGTCAACAATGGTACTGCTGAAGAACTCGGTTATGAATTCGATATCGAATACTCCAAATTGACCCTGTCTGTGGGGTATACCTTCTAATGATCGAAATCCAAAAAAACAAAAGCCTACTGCCGAAACAGTAGGCTTTATTTCAGATGGTGGCGATGCAGGGACTTGAACCCCGGACACTGCGGATATGAGCCGCATGCTCTAACCAGCTGAGCTACATCGCCATATGGATTGGCCGCCGATATGGGGGACCGGCAGCGCTGTGTGACAAGCGGCTCATATAGCAGCTCGAATCCGGCGCGTCAACTCCAAATGGCCGGCTATTGCGCTTGCACCGAGCTAAGCAATTCGATGGCAAATTCATCCAGTTGCTCGGCAGGCGGCAGCTCCGAAAACACGACCATGAAGGGCAGGTTCTGGCCCGGCCGTACCACGGTAGCAGTGGCTTGCGTCTGGGAAACGGCGGTCAGGCGCTGTTTGATCTGTTCCACGGGCAATGTGGCCAGTTCCTGATCGTCGAGTTGGATGCCGGCATAGCTGTACTCGGTTTTCACCAGGACTTTTCCCTTGGTGAACAACTTGCCCTGCAGGCGAATTTTTTCACGATTGGCACTATACCCGTTGCGTACCTTGCCCGTGATGACGAACAGCCTGCCGGATACGCCGTTTTCAATGAACTTGCTGTTGATCTCCAGGGTGGAGAGGTTGAGCGTGCCAGCCGGATCCTGCGGCTTGGGCTTGATATACTCGCTGAGATAGGGAATTTCGATTCCCAGTTGGGTCACCGCGTAATAGGCGCCATAACCGATGCCGCCCAGCAGGATCAGAATGAGCAACACAACGAGAGACTTGCTTGTTTTCTTCTTCGGTTTCTTCGGTTTGGCTGGCTTGGCCGTCTTTTCGACCCTTTCCGCTTCTTCGGCAACAAGCGGCACCGCGAGCGCCTCTTCTACTGATATTTCCTCTGTGCGCTGATCCGGTTGGATGGTCTTCTTTTCAGCGGAGACCGGCTCCCCCGTCTCTTCTTCGATCTCGAATTCCAATTCGATATCACCGGTGCTAATGGTCTCGGATTTCTTCTTGGGTTCTTCCATCAGGCCACTTAAATCCGAGAGGTCGAGTTCGCTATCGTCCACTTCGACGGCCTGGTCTTTATCAGAGACGCCTTCACCTTCGAGTTCCAGGTCGAGATCCAAGTCGAGGTCGTCTTTGGTCGTATCATCATCTTCGATGGAGAGATCCAACTCCAGATCGTCGGACGCTGCCTCCATCTGGGGTTTGGCGTCCAGATCCAGATCCAGTTCCAGCTCCTGATCGTCCGCTTCTTGATCGGCCGTTATTCCGGCAGTGGCAGTTTCCGCGGCGTCGATGGCCGATTCAATTTCGGTCAGATCGATTTCACCGCTATCTTCGCCCAGATCCAGATCACTTTCAAAGGCCTCGGCCGGTTTGGGTGTCCGATCCGAAACCTGGTCGCCTTCGAGCATCTGTTCAATATCGGAGAGATCGATTTCATCATCCTCTTCAACCGACTCATCGGCTTCACCTGCCGCAGTCGTTGCAGCCTCCGGCGTGTCGGTAAACTCCTTGTCGAGTTCGAATTCAAGATCTTCCAATTCTTCTTCGACCGGCGCTGCCGCAGCAGCTTCGGGCGCGGTGGCATCGTCCAGATCCAATTCCAGTTCAAGATCTTCGGAAACGTCTGCTTTCGCTGGCTTGCCTTCATCACCGCCCAGAAACGAATCGAGGTCCGACAGGTCAAGATCGTCGCCAGACGGTTGGCCCGGTTTTTCCGGTTCCAACGCCAGGTCCGATTCAGGTTCATGACGCTGTGCGCCCTGCCCGGTTTCCGATTCGAGCACATCGCCAAAATCAATATCCAGATCGAGATCTTGATCTTCGCCCGCCTCTTGCGCAACGGCTTCAGGAGTTTCCAAGGCAGGTTCGAGCTCATCCAAAGACGGCTCGGAATCTTCTTCGGCCAGCGTCAATTCAGGTTCTTCACCGGCCACTTCCCTTTCGGGCGGCACGTCGCCAAGATCGAAATCGAGATTGGCCAGATCGAGATCATCTTCGGCGCGACCGGCAGCTTCCACCGTTTCGCCCGCTTCGGTTTCGGGTGCCAACCCCTCGATATTCCCTTCCAAATCGAGATCCAACTCCATATCCGATTCCGGGGTGGATTCGTCCGCTGCGGACGGGATCTTTGCCCCTTCGAAATCCTCATCGAGCGCCAGGGCTTCATCGATTTCGGCAACCGCCGCC
>Ga0209164_1005715_pt1 | contig 10467 bp, 15 predicted proteins | sample MTBNYHSulfiMetaG_FD_187458 | JGI IMG/M metagenome (GOLD analysis project Ga0209164, IMG submission 187458) | Enrichment culture microbial communities from rom New York Harbor, USA that are MTBE-degrading - MTBE-NYH (New York Harbor Sulfidogenic)... | ecosystem: Environmental > Aquatic > Marine >... | reverse complement strand
ATGACGCGACCTCGTGTGGGCCGCAGGTGTTAGCCGAAACCTGAACACTCGTTTGATAGGGGCTGTTGGACCTGCCTGGGGTATCGCGGGGGATGGGGTTTTGAGGTACAAAAAAAGGGCTTACGAAATTGACGTAAGCCCTTTGTTTTTTGGTTGGTAGCGGGGGCTGGATTCGAACCAACGACCTTCGGGTTATGAGAACTATGACAGACTTTTACCTCTATTTACCCTTCCTTCCTAAAACCTATTGATTTCTAAGTAAATTCAAAATTCACTTTTCCCTTGACTTACCGCAAAATACCCTTTATTTTATCAAACGTGTGGGGTATAGTGTGGGGTAACTGACCTTCGGGCTTGAACACAAGGGGAAAAAATGCCAGCTCAAAAACGATTTAAGACGCAATATCCGGGCGTTTATTTCATCGAGGGGAAATCCCTTCACAGTGACAGGAGCGACCGCATTTACAACATCCGCTTTCGGAAGGATGGGAAGCTGGTAGAGGAAAAGGCGGGCCGGGCTTCTCAGGGTATGACAGCGGCGCGGGCATCTAAACTGCGGGCCGCAAAGATGGACGGCAAAAAACCCACGAACAAGGAGCGGCGCAAGGCTGAAGATGATAGGTGGACCATAACCCGTCTGTGGGAGTCCTACAAGACCAACAGGCAAAACCTAAAGGGGATCGTCACAGACAACAACCGTTTTGAGAACCATATCAAACCCGTTTTCGGGGAGAAGCTACCTTCGGAAATAGATCCCCTATCCATCGACCGACTGAGAATCAAGCTGTTGAAAGAGATATCACCGGGCACGGTCAAAAATGTCATGGAGCTATTACGGCGGATCTGCAACTATGCCACAAAGAAACGCCTTACGCCTGGGCTATCGTTTACCCTGGAAATGCCGAAGGTGAATAACCTCAGAACTGAGGACTTGACGTCGGATCAACTGAGGGGCCTATTGGAAGCAATGGACGCCGATATCAACCAACAGGCGGCAAACCTTATGCGGATGGTTCTCTATACGGGCATGAGGCGGTCAGAACTTTTTAAGCTGAAATATACCGACATTGACGAACAACGGGGGTTCATAAACCTTGAAGATCCAAAAGGCGGGACGGATATCAGCATCCCATTGAACGATGCAGCTCGGGACCTCCTGAACCGCCACCCACGAACAGGCAGTGAATACGTTTTCCCTGGCCGCGACGGGGAGCAACGGCGGGACATACATCACCAGGTTAATCGTATCCGGGACAATGCCGGGTTGCCCAAATCGTTTCGGGCGCTTCATGGACTCAGGCATGTTTACGCTTCTATGCTTGCATCCAGTGGCAGGGTTGACCTGTACACGCTGCAACGGCTCTTGACGCACAAATCGCCACAGATGACCATGAGATATGCCCATCTTAGAGATGAGGCTCTGAAAGACGCCTCTCAGGTTGCGGGGGACATCATTTCAAATGTGGTCAAGGATCAGGGGGCCGAAAACAAAAAAGCTGCAAATCAATAGGGGACCGGGATATGAAAGAGCGAGATCAAAATAAAAAGCCTGATTGGAAGAACCCCAAAGATTATGAATCAATGAATAAACTGGGGCCGAATCAATGGGCCTGGGAATTCTTGAGAAGAAACCCTGAATACATCAAAGATTGGGGAAATTTCAAGGAAGAGAATTTTATTGACGACGATGGCCACCTCAAAAAGGGGTGTTTAACATTGTCTTTCAAATGGGGTGTTGTTTCAGGTTCAATGTTATTTCCAGATCCACATCAAACATACGCTGACAGAAATAACGATCCTGACGGTATTTCTTTCTTCCCAACAGGGGGTGTTGAAACAGTCTTGCTTGGAAAAACAGATGAGAGCATGGAACATCTCTTTTTGGGACTACCTAATTTTCAAACCGGTCAACAAAGTTTTCAGTTCAATTTCCTTGAACCGATTAGTCCACAGATAGAGAGAGTAAAAGAACGCCTTTTAATGCTTCAAAAGCGTGCAAAAGAAATGGGTATAACACGCAAAAGCGCTTTCAAACCGCGTCGTGATGAATGGATACTGCTTATCAGAATACTTGACGCAACAGCAGCAGGCGCAACAGATAAAGAAATTGCAGCTATATTATTTTCTGATGAAAAATCACTTGACCCGTATGCAGGCATAAAAAAGGTCTACGATAAGAGAATGCAAGCCCTTCGATATGTGAATCAGGATTATAGACACATCCCCTATTCGGACAAATAACCCGCCTTATATCTCTTTTTGACTTACCCCAAAATTTACGGGCATAATCTACATGCCTTTATGATAAACCATTTTACTGGGGAGTAAGTCAATGCACATCGAGAGCACAGTCAAAAAGCCCGCAGTCAATGACGTCTATGCATCGGCATATTTGGGCGTCAAACCTCAAACTCTGAGGAATTGGCGCTGTCAGATGCGGGGACCTGCATACTCTAAGATCGGGCGACGGATCGTTTACGCTGTTCAAGACCTCGACAAATATCGCGAGAAAAACAGGGTTGACCCCGAAGCGGCATAACATAACTACAACCGGGACAGCAAATGCCAAGCGACATCATAGTGGTGGAGCGTGACCTATTACGATCAGAACCTTTTAGACAGCTAAACGGGACGGCAAAGACGATCCTCTTTGACTTCCTTATGAAGTGTCGCGTGAAGTCCACAACGCCACCATCAGGCCGAAAGAAAGAGCGGGTTATTCTGAATAACGGTGAGATTGAGTATTGTTATTCGGAGGCTGAAAAGAGAGGCATCCCAAGGGCATCGTTTATGCGGAGTCTCGACACGCTGATTGAAAGTGGATTCATTGATATTGCTCATTCAGGTAGCGGCGGCAAAAAAGGGGACAAGTCCCTGTACGCTATTTCAGACCGATGGCGGAATTATGGAACAGAGAGCTTTAAACTTGCATCCAGAACGAAGGACAACCGGGGCGGCAGGGGATTCAAAAGCGGTGAGGCTCATTGGACTTACCAGAAGTTCATTCAGAAGGTATTCGGTTAATCATGGGTATCAAAAGTGATAATCGAACCGTTATCAAAAATGATAATCGAAAGAGGTTGCAGGATTGTTTCAATTATCAAAACTGAGACATGAAAGAAACCAGGATAATCGGCATAACATATTGACCATGCAGGAGAAAAGGCTTGTTTTATGCTGCCTGAACAACAGACCCATTCGATTATCAAAAATGATAATATTCTATAGATTACCAGGCTTATAGGGGTTTCTTAAAGGTTTTAAAAGGGTCTTAAAACACAAGCGCGTCAAGTGGTGTGCTCGGAGTCCCGGCCGGGCGGGTTAGGGTGGGAAAAAAAGGAAATAGAGATGGCGCAGAATCACCAAAAGAAACAGCTAATCTTTAGCAAGGGTAAACTCAAGACCTTACGGGACCACCGGCGGGAAAAGCCACGGGTGTTCTGGAAATCACTGAAAGCTGAAAAGGGAAAAGACCATGACTGATGAACAGGAAGAGATTGAAAAGCAGATGGCGCAGGAGGTTCTTGATCGAAATGCGGACCTCTTAGAGTCGCTTGCAAGGGTGGGGAATGAGTATGCAGAACAGGGACGGGCTGACCGGTTCTATGTTCTTGTCAAGGCGGTCAATATGGTTAACGCAATGACGCAGGCAAGAATGAAACAGACGTTAGGGATTGAGGCGGCAAAGGCGAACTGACCCCCCAGGCGCCAAGTAGCCTCTACAGAATGGCAAAACGTAACCGGGCATGGTAGCGCAACGCACGCGAAGGTCTACCCAATGAACTCTTTTGAGGATAACTGAAAAATGAGAGTACCACAAGCACCAAAGGGCCTAAAAGCGACTGGCAAGCGTTTTTGGAAACGGGTCTTGTCAGAATATGAACTCACTGACACGCACGACCGTGAACGGCTGGCAATGGCCGCTAAATGTTTGGATGATTTATCGGAAATTGAGGCAAGAGTCGAATCTGACGGCCGGTTTGTGGTCAACAGATACGGAACTCCTGTGGAGCATCCTGGGTGCAAGATGCTGCGTGATAATCGGACGCTGTTTGTGAAGATAATTCGAGAGATGGGCCTTGACCTCGCAACTGAATCGAGACCGCCGAGACAATACTGAGGTGAATTATGCCAAGGAAACCAAGAAAGATAATCAAGATTAACCAGGCAACCATCCCTGATAATGTGAGATTGTATTTTGAGACCGGCAAAATTGTGGATGGTGAAACTTACATGCTTACTTGCAGCAAAGGCAAGACACAAGCCGAATGGGAGTCTCACAAGGCTGAAATTTTGGCCGACTGGCTTCGAGAACATCCCTGTTCAAGACCCTGGGCATGGTGGAAATATGATGCACCGCGATGGAAAAGAAAATTCAAGGGGTGTTTTTGGGATCAACAGTTGCCAGAACCACGGCAAAAGTTAGGTGGGCGCGGGACACCAGCCTATGAGTCACTAAGCTATGTTCCCAATTTTAATTTTGGGATACCGACTGCCTGGGTGCAAAAGTCTGACATTTCCTATCATAAAAACCTGAGAGACTTTGACGGAAAACCCGCAGTTGCGTATGACCCGAATAATCCACCATGCTATGAGGCTGAAGGATGCTTCCTTGAACGGCATGGTCTGTTGACTCCGACTGAAAAGAAATGGCTGGCCGGGCATCCGGAAGCACGAGAACCCGAAATAGTACGAGAGGATTAAATCAATGAGGAAACGATATTCAAACCCACGCGAACGGCAAGAAATGATCGAGTTCATCACTGAGTCATTACCTTTTGGATTTCTGAAACTGGATCAGCTCCGACGGATTTTCAATGAAGATCCGAAAGCAATGGCGACAAAAAAGATGCAAGTACAGAATTTTGTAAACGCAAGCGCTCTACACCGGCGCTTTTTGATATAGCCGACGCTGTTTTCTGCGGGATGCAGAAAGCGGAAGTGTGGCGGATGGATACTTTCTGGACCCTATCTGCGGGATGCAGATTAGACCGGGGCTGCGGGAAGCAGTCGGGAAAGGATCTTGAACCCAGGCGAACAGCTTAGAAACAGCGGGATGCTGTGGAGGGTCGGCACGGCGATGGCAGAAGTACAGGACTAACAAGCACAAAAGTGCTACATGATAAGGAGAAATGCAATGTCTTATAGAGAAACTACTCGAAAAATTGAACTCCTGCAAAACAAAATTGCGGAGATGGAAGCGGTATGCCGGAATGAACGTAGGCAACCTTTTGACTTTGAACAGAGCATCATGGATGAGATGCGCGATGCAGTGGCATCATTCAAGAAAGAACTGCCACAAGATCGACTGACAGTCCCCAGTGATGGCGATTTGGGTGGCAATTATGCCGGCGGAAGCATCCGCCACGACGGGGCCTATGCACTTGTCGCACCCAATGGGCGGAAGGATTATCGGTCGCTTTTCGGAAATTCGGGTTATAGCTGGCCGGACAAGGAGACGAACTTTTTCGCAGCGGCTTTCAGTGGCCGTCACCACCCGGGGTTGATTCGGAATAGTATGTCAGAGACGGTTCCCAGTGACGGGGGGTTTCTTGTCCCATCTGAACAGGCTGAAAGGATTCACGCGGTATCGCTCGAAAATGAACTGGTTATGCCCCGCTGCTATGTGCAACCGATGCGGTCAAACAGCATCAAAATCCCTGCGATGAGCATTGGGGATCATTCATCGGCATTGTTCGGCGGTTTCACCGCAAGTTATACGGCGGAGCTGGGAACGATCAGTGAGAATTCACCGAAGGCAAGGGCCATGGAGCTGAATGCAAAAAAATTGACGGGTTTGATTCGATTCTCTTCGGAGTTGAACGCGGACACTCCGGGCGGTATGACGCAGATTGAGAACCTTTGTGGAAAAGGGCTTGCATGGTATCGGGACAAAGCATTCCTGAAAGGCAGTGGAGCAGGAGAACCGCTCGGAATTTTATCAGCAAATTGCACGATTGAGGTTGATCCCGAAACGGGCCAAGACAGCGACACGATTATTTATGAAAATCTGACCGCCATGATGAGCAGGCTCTTTGCAGGCTCTTTCGCAAATTCAATTTGGGTCGCGCATCAAAGCACGATTCCAATGCTTCTCAGTTTATCGCAGGCAGTCGGAGTCGGGGGCGATCACATCCCTGTACTGACAGAGAGCAATGGCGGATTTCGGATCTTGACCAGACCTGTTGTTTTCAGTGAGAAGATGGAACCCCTCGGCGACAAAGGGGACATTGGGCTTTTCGATTTTTCGGCATACTGTGTCGGTTTGCGTCAAGATATGAGGTTTGACACAAGCATTCATGTTGCTTTCGAGACGGACGAAATTTTGAGCCGGATTATTGAGCGACATGACGGCCAACCTCTGTGGGATTCGGCTCTGACATTAGAGGATGGATCTACAACGGTTTCGCCTTTTGTAGTTCTCGGAGCGAGATAAACACTAACCGGCTGGGGGGCCTCCGGGCCTCCTGGCCTATCCATAGGGGTCTATCATGGCAATTACAGTAACAAACCCACAACCAGGCAAGTTTGGTTTTTTCGCAAATGGTGTCAGTGCCGATGCAAGCGGGGTTGAGCAGCTTGTGGCGGCGGTTGCGGGGAAAAGCATCTATTTGGATCATCTGACAATATCATCCGATTCAGCTATATCAATCAGCATCGGCGAAGGTGAAACAGTCCCCGGAACCATCGACACGGTTCACCTGGGGCCGATACCGTTTGCAGCCAACCAACAAATGCAATGGAATTTTTTAAACGGCGGTATGAGGCTCACAGCGGCGACGTCCCTTGTTGTCGAAGCATCAGGCGCCGGAAATATCTGTGTCTTTGCATCGGGCCGTATTGAATAACAGTTTTGTCCTGGAGTCTACCCTATTGGCGGGGTAACATCCCCTCCAGGCATCAGGGAGGTATGTGGAATCAGCAATGACCCACGAGCAACGGCGCATGGTACTGCATGCAACCGGGCTTTCATAGTGCCTCCTCCTCCGAAGGGCGGGGCCTCGCGCATAGGCTCCGCCCTTTCATTTTTTATTTTGGGTTTGATTAGGTTCAGCTTGGGCAGATATTTTGGCCTGCGTTAGTTTAAACCTTTCCCGAAGGGCAGGATTTCAGACTGAAGAAGAAAACGCCTCTTTTACAAAATCACTGATTTGTTCTTCAACAGTGTGTTTATCTACTTGTTCGATGGGAAGATGGGGATCTCCCCCATGCTCATGAAGTGACACATTGGTTCTTAGCGTTACGCTTCCACTGTCGAGATCGCCAGCAAATTCTAACCGAAATAATTTTAGGTCTTTCTTGGGACGTCCTGCAGTTCCTTTCAGGTTCGATAACTCCATGTAAATGGATTGAGGCATAGAGGGTGATTTGGTTTCCATATCATGGAGCGTTAGAACACCAACTTCGCAGAAGTAACCTTTATTATGAATTGTCTTTTTGACGTCTTTGAAAACGGGTTCAGCGACTTCCGTGATGAATCTTTTTAAATCTTTAGCATGTTGGCGCCGCTTTTCAAGCTTTTTTTCACCTATTTCTCGGCGTTCCTTTTCTTGTTCAGCATGAACCTTTTCATAATCGTCGATTATCTCTTCTATATCCATGACGAACTCCTTTCTAAAAAATTTAAAGGTTACTCCTTGTCCTTCCCGTATTTCTTTAGAAGATCCTGAATGGCCTCTTCAAAGAGTTGGTTTTGACGCTTACCTTGTTCATCTCTTCTGTGGCCCATATCCGGCGCACTGAAAGCCACCAGGATCAACGATCAGGGCCGGGGCAAGGGGGTAAACAAGGGGGCTGGGGAGCTTTTTGGTCCCCTGCCCACCACAAAAATGATTTAAAAAATGGCGGAACCTTGCGTTAATCTTTTCTAAGGACCTTTTTAACTCTTTCTTTTCGTTTTTCTAAACTCTCTTTTTCTCCTGCATAAAGGCCTACTTTATCAGTCGATTTTTCATAAGCTTCAATTTCTTCAAGACATTCTTCATACCGTTTTTGTTTTTCCAAGAGAAGAGACAGCCTGTTTATGGGGAATCTTTGGTTCCTCCAAGTACAGAAATTTCTTTTACAATTTTGATCGATTTCTTTTAATATTCCTATAGCCTTTCTGTATAAACAGACGGCTTCCTCAGCATTAGTCTTTTCCAAAGCCTTTGCTTTATTTATGCTTTTTTCGGCCTCTTTGTTTTGTTCGGTTTCTTCCTCTGAAATCAGTCCACACAATATTTTGCATCCATTTTTAGTAAATTCTTCTATATATGCCACAGAATCCAAGCCTTTTTTCAAGTGAGAGATAATCATGTCGAAAAACTGTGGAGGGACGATACCAAGGCAGCCGCCAGGGCCATTCCGGTGGTAGATATAGATTTTTTCTGGATAATCAATTTTTGGTATCCAAAGTTGCACAGACTCGCCCACGTGGGAAAACTCCTTGAATTTATTTTGAAGTTTATCAACAAAGAAATTGAGCCAGATTGTTTTATTTAAAACCTGTGGTTTCTGAATGGGAGGAACACCTTGTTGAGTCGTTTGTAGTAAGCGGTCAGGCTTTTTATTAGGTTTTCGGAACAGGCGGCGCAGAATACCCATAATGAAGGTCCTCAAATTTTGGATGATGAATTTGAAGATAGATTATTTTTTATTCTTTAACTTTAGAAAAGTATAAAGAATGTGTCAAGACCTTTAATGGATTAACTTTGGTTCGCTTTGCATGATTGGATTGCAAAAAGGTGGGCGTCAAATATTCCTTGTATTTCGTGAAAAATATTATAAAACTTATGCGTATGAAGCATTTACTTGAGCCGTCCACCTTCTCATCCACGAGGCAAGACAATGCTTGAACTTTTCTTTTTTGTTGCATTGATAGTGTGTTTGGTCATTGTCTTAAAGCGCATAACCGACAAAGCGGCTTATAGAAGAAAGATTGCACGTTCAGACGGGGAATTGCAGTCACGTGTTGAGGAGATTGTTCGGCAAAGGTCTGAAGATAGTCATTCCGAAACGGCAACCAACGAATGGCGAAAAACAGAAATTCGGCAAGAAAGAGAACCCCCACCAACCCGAAAGCATGCAAAGCCTGAAATTGACAAATTCCTAAACGTCAAACGAAAAACTCGAATCATTGTTTTTGATGTTGAAACAAATGGATTATATAATGAATGTAGCGTCTTAGCATGCTCTGCAATTAAATATGTAATTGATCCTAATACTTATGAGATGACAGAAATCGGCCGTTTTGACCGTTACTATTATCCTATGGAACAATTTAACCCACAAGCTATCGCCGTGAATGGATTGACAAGGGAGGTGATTACTGAAAAACGTGGCGAGGCCGCTTATCCAGAATATTTTTGCATAGACTCTGATTTTGAGACTTTTTGCAGCGATACAAAAAGATTTATTGCCCACAACATTTCCTTTGATATGCAATTCGTACAGATTATTGGCAATAAGAAAAAACTATGCACCATGAAGACCAACATGGATATCGTAGCCGTTGAATTTATGAAATGGAAGAACGAATGGAAATGGCCGAAACTCTCAGAAACAGCGGTTCATTATGGAATATCCTTTAACGAAAGCGATCTTCATAATAGTATGGCGGATACAGAAATAACCGCAAAAATATTTATAAAGATGCTTGAAACAGCACGGATTAACGGATAGTGAATCTGCTTTACACTCATTTCCCGACATCGGGAGAAAAAACTTGACATACACCAGGACCATGGGGCTTTTTATGCTCTGTGGCCTATAAGAAGCTTACTGAAATCAACCAGGATTGACGATCAGGGCCGGGGTAAGGGGTAGGTATGGATATTTTTATACCGAAGGATTTGGAGAGAATATTATCTGCTTTTGTATCATGTGGTTATGAAAAGAATCATGCTAAAGTGGTTGCCAAAATATTTAAAGAGGGGTTAGAGACCGCATTAAATGATTTATCTATGGGGGCGGAAGAGCCGGACATGACTTTTGCGGCTGGGTTGAAAGATTTGGGGAAAGGGATGGTGTTTGAGATTCCATGGGATATAGAAGAAATAAATTCTGTTGCCAATTATTGGGGCTTGTCGGTCGAACACACAAAGACCATCATTTTTTTTCTGGGCCTCGGAAATGAAGGATATGCTTTTTTGCGCTGGAACTCTGAGGGGCGTTATGAAAATGATTTAGGATTTAAAGCCATAGTTGATTCAATACCCCATGAAATGGCATTTGATGAATAAGATTAAGGGAACTTGATCTAACGGGCCGGTCCCCGAAGGGACCGGCTTTTTTGTGGGGTATATCATGGGGTATCTAATTTTTTGGCAATAAAAAAGGGGTTGCGGAATTACCGTAACCCCTTGATTTTGTTTTGGTAGCGGGGGCTGGATTCGAACCAACGACCTTCGGGTTATGAGCCCGACGAGCTACCAGACTGCTCCACCCCGCGATAACAAAATAACATAAACCTTTATTGATGGTTTG
>Ga0209164_1005714_pt1 | contig 10468 bp, 10 predicted proteins | sample MTBNYHSulfiMetaG_FD_187458 | JGI IMG/M metagenome (GOLD analysis project Ga0209164, IMG submission 187458) | Enrichment culture microbial communities from rom New York Harbor, USA that are MTBE-degrading - MTBE-NYH (New York Harbor Sulfidogenic)... | ecosystem: Environmental > Aquatic > Marine >... | reverse complement strand
CTCGCCGATATGACCGATGGGATGGAGGCGGTCGAGGCGCTCGCGGAACGCCGCCGGGCCTTCCTCGGCCTCCTCTCCCAGCGCTTCCACCAAGGGCGTCCAAATGTAGCCGGGATGAACCGAATTAACCCGGATGTGGTCCTTGGCGTAAAGCAGGGCATCGGTCTTGCTCATCAAGCGCACGGCGCCCTTCGAGGCGTGATAGGGGGGGGATGTCCGGCGCGCCGACCAGGCCGTAAATCGAAGATAGATTGATGATGCTTCCTCCCCCCGAGTTCTTCATGTGAGGGACGACGTGCTTGGTGCACAGGAACACGCCTTTGACATTGATATCAATGACTCGGTTCCACTGTTCCTCGCTCAACTCATGCGTGGGCCGGTTGTCCCCAGCGATACCGGCGTTGTTGACCAGGATATCGATCCTTCCAAACGCATTTTTGATCTTTCCGACGACTGCTTTCACTTCCCGTTCGCTGGCCACGTCGAGGTGCCAGAACTGGGCCGTCCCCCCGGTGGATTGGATCTCCTCGAGGACCTGGAGGCCTTCCTCGTCAAGGATATCAGTCACCGCGACCACGGCCCCCTCCCGGGCGAGAAGGAGGCAGGCGGCCCGGCCGATTCCTAAAGCGCCACCTGTAACCACAGCAACCTTCTCTTCAACGCGATTCATCGGCACTCTCCTTGAGCGCGATTCTGCCCCGGGCCTCCGGCCCCGACAGGGGGTGGCCGGAAACGCCTGGGATCGGGCAATGCCGTGCCACCAGCGTGCTTCTACTGCCAATACTTCGGTCTACCGTAGTAATCGTACAGCCGCATTTCATACTCGCGGTTCACCGGGGTGGAGGGGTCATACTCCGGGCTGTTCTTAATACTGTCCTTGGGAAGCCCGACGACCACACGCCGGCTGTCCCACACGATGTCGTCGATCCACGCCGGGGCGACAATGACCTTCCGCCCGGGAAGCCAATTTCGGGTGTCGATCACCAGATAGCGAAAAATCCATGTCTCATCCTCGACGATGAAGTCCTCGACGTGTCCGATGTCTCCATCGCTGGCAGCAATGCCGTAGCCCGTGACCTCCCGCATACTGCGAAGATGGGGATCGCCCTGCTCCTTCCTGCGGGATTCCTCCGGCCGTTTGGCCTGGACCAAGGGTGCGCCGGCGGGACCGTAGCCGGTCCAATAGGGCACCCACTCGTAGTATTCGTGGAGTTCGACTTCCCGCTGGCGCGAGATCGGTTTGTCGGCGTCGATCGGCGGGCTGTTCTCGATTCGATCTCGAGTGAGGTTGACCGCCAGCGTGGCAGTCTCCCAACGGGGTTCGCCCAGACTGAGCGGGGAGATGAGCACCTTGCGCCCGGGCAGCCAGCTGCCCGTATCAACAACCAGGTAGCGGATTGACCAAGTGTCGTCGTCAAAGAAAAAGTCGTGAACTTTCCCGACATCTCCATCCTGGGCCATAATGCGGTAGCCCTTGAGTTCGTTTGCGCTTCGAAGCATTTTTCCTTCTCCTTTCTGGCCAAGTGTTTCGCTGCGCCTGTTCAGCGAAACTTTTGGTCTTCATTCAGGAACCACTGTACAACCGCGCGCCCCGCTGTCCATCGGGCGAATACCCGTAACGCTATCAGGGTTTTTCCTAAGCCCATTTGTGCGGATCACAGATTCTCGGGCATTCCGCCGGTCGTGGCGAGGCGAGGAGCCGGGTGGACATGAATCAATGCTTTCGATGGAGGGTCAATCGCTAATCTTCTTCCGATGCGCCGAATTGCCGGAAGGAGAGGGGAGGAGCATCGAGCAGCAGATCAAGAGCAAGGGTGAAATCGTGGCCTTCACCGTGAACCGCCACAATCACCTTTCTTTCCTTTAATGCTTGTTCATATTCCTGGGCGCTTTGTGGATCGCCGGTCAAATCGTGAAGCGCGGCGCCCAAGGCCGTTTGCGCTTCCCCCCTCAGGGTGCCCTCTAAAGCCCGTGCGAGTAGCATCGAAGCTGGTCCCGCGGCGAGGACTTTGCCGATTCCGGGGACTATCGCGTGGACACTCGGGGAGAGCAGACTGCGCAGATGGGCGAAACTGGATGAAGCGCTCGGCAGTTTTTTGCGCCGCTCGACAACGGGTTCAGGACTGACGGGTTTCGCCTCCACCGTCGGCTCGCGGGTCAAGAGAGAGAGCTGTTCCGGGGAGAGCCCATGGGCGATGAGGCGTCGAACGCCCCGATCCGCCGCATCGGCTCCCTGGTAAACAGCGATCAGCAGCGGTCTTTCGGGAGGAGACGTTTCCTGATCGCGCATATCGGGCCTCCTGAAGATGGAGCCAGGTTGTTCCTCTATTTCACTGTATGCCGATCCGTAGAGCCTTGTCAAGGGCGATTACTCCCATAGGCAATTCCTGTTCGAAAGGCGACGGAAGACTCCTCCCAAGCGCCTTCGGGGAGGGCAGCGAGCGACGGATTGCGGCGGCTCGCAGCGCTGATGGGTGAACTCCGGTGTTCAGAAAGCCACGCTGGGGGAAACCCCGAGGGGAGAAAAGGAATCCGACCGATTGACTCGGAGGATGATAGCGTCTTAGCTGTGGCATATCCTCAAGAGATGGATCAATCCGCATCCGACAACGGAGATGCCGGGGATCCATTGAGACCGATCCAAACCAGAGAAAGGAGAGAATCACATGTTACCTCTTGCATTACGCAGGCGTCGCGCGGCGGACTGGCCGATTCCTTGGTTTTCGTCGGACTGTGATCACTTCGTCAGGCAGCTATGGGGTGAAGGAGTTCCGGAAGGCGAGCTGACCGGAGCCTATCCCGTGGACATCCGGGAAGAGGACGACAAGATAGTTGTCGAGGCTGAGATGCCAGGTTTCAAGCGCGATGAAATTGATGTGCAGCTGGATGGAGATATTCTGAGGATCGCAGCTGAACGAAAAGCCAAAGAGACAAAAGGCACCCAGCACCTTTCCGAGCGGCGTTTCACTCGGGTCGAAAGGGCTTTTACTCTGCCGGCGCCGGTGGACGAATCGAAGATCGAGGCCAAGCTGGAAGACGGGGTGCTGCATCTGAAAATGTCTCGCGGCGCGGAGGCGCGTCCCCGGCGCATCGAGGTGAAATAGCGAGGGTGATTCAGGACATTCAAGCAGGCTGACTGCTCGTCCACGAATGTGACCGGGCTTGTTGACTCCAAAGGCCCCCAACAGCGGCTGGAAGGACAGTCACGTCGCCGGCTCGGCTGAACTCCGCGCGGACACGTCCCCCTGGCCGCGCCGGGGATGGAGCCGGTCAGAACGATTGTCCTTTCAGCCGCTCCCTCCTCGATCGGGCGGCCGGCCGGGAAGGCTGAAGCTGCGGTGAGAGAAGCCGCACTGGGCTCGCCGTGATTTTCCCCCGGAGCGCATCTCTGGGGCGGATGTCTCGCGCCGTGGTTTGCGGGAGAGTCCGCGAAGGTTTCCGAAGAAAGCTCACTGCTTGACGCCGGGGAGGATTATTCCACCTTCAGCCGCTTATCCACGGAGGCGGCGCCTCCTTCAATCGCGTTTTCGCGAGCGACATCGTAGGCGCGCCAGGTCTTCACGGTGCCGCGCAGTATCGCGACACCGTTCTCCACCGAGACGTCAATGGCGTCGGAGCTCACAACAGGGCTCCACCACATCTCCGATTCAATATCCTGCTTTATCTCCTCATCCCTCCGCCCCTTATGGATTTGTTTCGCATGATACCAGTCGTAATCATAGATCGATCTCTTGTCAACATATGAATCATAAGCGCTCTGGCGGTAGTCCTTGTTGACCGTGACGTCATCATTCATCAGCACGACGCCGCTGCAGCTGGACGTCAGGCCCTCATCCCCAAGAAGCGCATCTTCAATCTTGTCGCTAATGCCTCGACCGGTTCTCCTTCGCGCTTCTTCTCGGCTCAGAGCGAGGAGGCATCGCTGTTTGAGCCAACACCAGGCCGACAATGATCCAAGTCGTTTGGAATGCACTCATCAATCCTCTCCTTTTCGCTTCGAGAAAATTCACCCCGTCTTCAGGAAGCTGCCGGGACAGCTGGCGGGATACAACCGAGCTAATCCCGAATCGGCTCTCGGGAATGTCCTTATCCCCCGCAAGTGGTACAGCCTCGCAGCCACTCCAGGAGCGATGTTGATCCCCGGAGGAGCGCCGGGATCTGCGGGCATCAGGAATATTCCTAGACATCATTAAGGATATCCCCGGTTGTTGTCGGACGGCGAACGAAATAAATTTGCAATAGCCTTGCCCAATGTGCCTTTCGCTGCATTGTGCTCCGGGAACTACCTGCGCGGTACTCAAGAGCGAGAGGTGAGCGCTGCGAAGGGATGTAGTGGTGGATCGCAGGGCGGCGAAAGGCAAGTATAAGTTCTTGTGAAGGGAGAAAGGTCGGTGATGGCCGAGCTCAAGATTCAGCGGCGAATCAGGCATCCTTTTGTCGCCTTCTCCGACCGGGCTGATGCAGGGAAGCAATTAGCCGCTTTCGTGGGTGTAGACTCAGGAGCAAAAGCCGTTGTTCAGGGACTGCCCCGAGGGGGGATCCCGGTGGCGGCGCCCCTGGCCGAAGCACTCAAAGCGCCGTTACAGCCGGTCTTCGCGCGCAAGCTGCCGATTCCCTCCTCGCCCGAGGCGGGCTTTGGCGCGGTAGCCTTGGACGGAAGTGTGAGCCTAAATCAGGCGCTGCTGGGGCAGCTGAGGCTATCGCGCGGCGAAATCGAGCGCGTTGTCAGGCAGGTGGAAGGTGAAGTCCAAAACCGGGCACGCAAGTTTGGCCCCGGCGACACCCCTCGGGTGAAAGGGCGGACAGTTTACATGGTTGATGATGGCTTGGCAACCGGATACAGCATGATCGCGGCGGCGAAAATGATCCGGCGCTTGATGCCCCAAAGGATGCACCTCTGTGTTCCCGTCGCTTCATCGAGTTCTATCAGCGGAGTGGAACCCTATTTTGACGAGATTGCCTGTCTCCTTGTCCAGGAGTCCTTGCCCTTCGCAGTAGCGTCGTTTTACGCTGATTTCCACGATTTGTCGGACCAGGAAGTGCAAGACATTCTCAGAAAGCACCAGGCTCTGTAGAGGTGGGTGGAAAGTGAAACTGAATGTCAAAACTGTTTCGTTGACGTTCGCGCTCAACGATCCCATCTCGACATGAACAGGAAGACAATGCCCAAATTAACGCCCGACAACGAGACGATTGCCGGCTACCTGGAGAGGGTGGCGGAGCTGTTGGAAGCTCAAGAGGAGAATCCCTTTCGGGTGAGGAGCTACCGCAACGGGGCCGCCGCCCTGCGGCGTTTGCAGCGGCCGGCGGCTGAACGACTGCAGGAACAGGGCCTCGAAGGCCTGGAAGCGATCGAAGGGATCGGGCCCAAACTCGCCGGCTCCATTCAGGAGGCGGTCCGCACCGGCCGGCTGGGACTGCTGGACCGGCTGGAGAGCGAAATATCTCCCGAAGCGGTTCTGACCCAAGTGCCCGGGATCGGAGACACGCTCGCGCGGCGCATCCGAGCGAAACTCGGCATCCGCACCCTGGAGGAGCTCGAATTGGCCGCGCATGAGGGAGCCTTGGAGCAGATTGAAGGCCTGGGCGAACGGCGGATCAAGGGTATCCAGAGTGCCTTGGCGGGCATGCTCAGTCGCTCCGCCGCCGGCCGATCCCGGCGCCGAGCGGGTGAGGCGCGGGAGCCAGGGGCTCAGGAGAAAGCTGAGAACCATCGAGCGGAGCCTTCAGTGGAACTGCTTCTTGAAATCGACGAAGAATACCGGAAGAAGGCTGAGGCGGGGCGACTGGAGAAGATTGCTCCCCGCCGGTTTAATCCCCCGGGGGAAGCCTGGTTGCCGGTGATGAACACTCATCGAGGACAGTGGTCCTTTACCGTATTATTCTCGAACACGGCCAAGGCCCACCAGCTGGACAAGACGCGGGACTGGGTCGTGATTTACTATGAGAACAATGGAGTGGAGAATCAGTGCACGGTTATCACGGCGGAAACCGGTTCCCTCCGAGGCAAAAGGATCGTGCGCGGCCGTGAGCAGGAATGCCGGCATTATTATCGGAACGGCTCAGCGTAAAGCCCGCTTACAGGGAACGAAGGAGGAGGAACTCTCATGATGGAATCTGTGATCAGAGGTGCAACAACAGGCCGATCCTCCTGGTGGGACACAAGCGGGCACACTGGAGGTGGCAAGGGGACATGAAGGACGATGCGGGTGATTCGAGAGTGAGCCTACTCTCCTGGCCGACTGCGAATCATGCTCTAAACTCTGTTAAGAGGAGTGGATAATATGGCATCTGTCAGCATCCTGGAAAAGAACGAGCGGGCCGTAGGGCGACTGGAGAAATGGCTGCAAGAACCGAAGGCCGAGCTGGAATTCGCGGCGCTGCGGCAACTGTGCCGATTCGCGCTTGAAGACTCCTCCGGCGACCTGAAGCTCAAGCAGCGGCTTCGCGCCGAAATCAAGGATCGCTTCGTGAAAGCCTGCGTCGAGGGGTTCTCGACCGCCTATCCCTATTATGGCAACCGGTTCGCTTTGGCGATCCTGGGAAAGCTCGGCGTAAATATGGCACCGGTCTTCATGCACAAGCTGGCCTTTTCCCCGGAGCCTGTCGCCCGCGGGATTTATAATCTGATCCTCCGGTATTCCGCCCGGCGCGTGAAGGTTCGCCAGGCGCTCGGACATGCGCCTTTTACGGTGGTGCTCAACCCTACGAATCGCTGTAACCGAAATTGTAAAGAGTGCTATATGGGCAGCGGGTTGGTCGGCCGGGAGGCGTCCTACCCGCCCCGGGAGATGACGGTCGATCAAATGAGTCTCCTGATTGAGCAGATGAAGGATTTCTACGGAACCAACTTCATCACCTGGACGGGGGGCGAACCCCTGCTAAGGTGGAAAGAAATGGTCCAGGTACTGGAAAGACATCCGGATATCTTCGGCGTCGTGTTCACGAACAACGATATGATCGGTAGCGAGCGCTGCGAGAACGGGCGGCCGCTGGGGGAGACCGTATTGGACGAATTCGCTCGGGTGGGAAATGTCTCCATCGGGAATAGCTTCGAAGGTTCGCCGGAATATACCGACGACATTCGCGGCAAGGGGGCTTTTGACAATGCCCTGCGGGCGATGAAGTGGGAGAAGGAACGGCAACTGTTCTTCGGCCCCTCGCTGACGCCCACGAATGACAATGTGGATTACATCTTGAGTGAGGACTTCATTCGATTGATCAAGGACGAGCTGGCGGCCTGCTTTGTTTATTACTTTGCTTGTATGCCTATCGGGCCTGATCCGGCGAGCAATATGCCCTATTTGCTGACGCCGGAGAAGCGGCTGACGCTGGTGTGGGGTAAATCGAAAAGGATTCTGGAAGGCGATCCCTTGTTACACATGGATTTCTGGAATGACGGCGCGCTCGTGCAGGGCTGCATTGCAGCCGGACAGAACTATCTCAACTTCTCTCCTCCGCACCTGCCCCGGGAACAGATCGAGGCGCACGTGAAGCGATTCGGCTGTCGGGAGAAGGATGTGGTCACTGCGGTTCTGCCCTGCGTGTTCTTTCAGGCGGTGGCGGGCTTTGTGGTAGATGGAGGGCGGGTCATTGGCAAGGAGGAACTCTACGACTCGATCCCGCAGTTTGTCGAGAACGACCCTAGCATGAAAGGCTTTCGGGAGGGCTTTCAGCGGGAGATTCGGGATCGGATGGCGGCGGGCGAGCATTGGCTCGGCTCCGCCCCTTGCCTCTTTTATGACCACCCGGACGAGGGGCTGATGGCCCTGAAGGAGTCTTTCATCGCCCTGCAGCCGACGTTCCGGATTCATTCCTCTCTTCATCGGCATATCAAGGCGCTGTCCCGAGAGTGGAGAGAGTATATCCAGAACCATTACTTACGGATGGTGACTTCGCTCAACGCGGAATACGATCTAGGCCTTGAGGAATACATCGAGGAACAGAAGGAGGTTTCCGCCTGCCTGAAGGCGTTCCAGGAGAGGAAGAAATCTTCGCTCGCATCCCCGGCCGCGCCGGTGGGAGCCTGTGCGCAGTCCGCTCACGTGGAATAGGGAAGGAGCCGCAGGTAGGGGAAAGAGCCGATGATCGGTGTTGTCGGAGTCCTGGCGTTTCTGACGGTATTGGCGATGTCCCTGGCAATTACCCGCCTGGCGACAACAGCTTTGATCCTGACCGGACTATCCGAAGAAGCGGCCCGTTTCCAGGCTCGCTCGGCGTTCACCGGCACGGGCTTCACCACAAGCGAGGCGGAAAGCGTCGTCAATCATCCTGTTCGCCGTCGGATTATCGCGATGCTGATGGTCGTTCGAAGCGCGGGCCTGGTCACAATCATCATCTCCCTCATCCTGTCCTTTGGCGATGCGGATGGACAGACGGATCGGCTATTTCGCCTTCTGGGGCTTTTGGCAGGGGTCCTGGTGTTGGCGGGGATCGCCAGCAGCAAGTTCCTGGACCGGGTGTTTCATCGTGTGATCCACTGGGCGCTGCGCCGCTGGACCGATCTCGACACGCGGGACTACATGAGCCTGTTAAAGTTGTCGGGAGAATATCGCGTCATGGAGGTTCAGGTTCAACAGGGCGATTGGCTGGCGGGCAAGACCCTGCACCATTGTCGCCTGTCGGATGAAGGGGTCACCGTGTTGGGCATCTATCGCGACGGGGGCGGTTATGTCGGCGCTCCAAAGGGCAATACCGAGATCGATGCAGGGGATACCCTTCTTCTGTACGGACGATCCAAGACCCTGCGCGAACTCGACCGGCGGCGCGCTGACGCGCAAGGAGAAGCCGCGCATCGCGAGTCGGTCCGGGAGCAACAGCAGCATGAGCGGCAGCAGGACGATCAGGAGCAGGAACATCGCCACAGAAAGGAGAAACAAGCATCGGGGCAGACAGGCAACTGAAAGCCCGCTTCGCCTAACGCGATACAGGCGAGACGTCGCAGGGCGCCTCCAGGTGTTCACTTTTGAGCCGAAAAAGTGTTTCGAACGAGTTGAACAAATCGAGGTACTGTTCCAGCAGGCGCGACATCAGGAAACGCTTTCTCACGCTCTCGCGGGCTTTCTCTCCCATCGCCCGGCGCAAGTCCTCGTCCTTGACCAATTGAACAATTCTTTCCGCCGCTTCCTCGACCGAGGACACGAGAAAGCCGTTAACGCCGTCCTGGATTTGATAGCGGATGCCGCCGACATTGCCTCCAATGACCGGAGTGCCTTTCCACATCGCCTCGGCCACCGTCAGCCCGAATCCCTCCCGGCGGGATTTCTGGAGGACGGCCGCGGCTTTCTGCTGTAGAGCGTTCACCAGAGCGGTGTCCTCCTGGGAGATGAGCCGGATACGCTCCTCCTGATATTCGAGCAGCGACTGGTACACTTGTTCGCCCTCGGGGTCGTCGGTCGCGACATTGCCGACCAGCACGAGGGTGCAATCCACTTGCTTTCGGGCCAGATTGAAAGCCTCGATGACTCCCTCGGGGTCCTTCCATCGGTCAAAGCGCGAGATCTGAACAATCAGGGGAAGATCCCGAGGGATCTGGTAATGACTGAGCCGGTCGTCAATCTCGGCTTCACTCAGTTCCTTGTTTTTGATGCTGAACGGGTCAATAGCGGGCATGAATACGAGCTGGGGCGTCTGAAGGTCCTGCTTGTAATCCTTGGTGCTGACGATGACGGCGTCGTATTTTTCCACCGTCTGCGCCAGGTAATCCCATAGCTCCGGATCGGGGCGGGTCAAATCAAGGTGACAGCGCCAAATCCACGGCACGGTTTTCTTGAAGTGATGGATCATCGCCAGCGGCTGAGGGTCATGGACGACCACATAATCGAATTGCTCAAAATGGTTCCGGACGGCGTTCTTGTAGTTGATATCCTCGTAAATACTCTTCTTGCGGTCGCTGAGATTGATGTCGTCCCCCTGGAGGGCGTTGTGCATTTTCTTCGTAATACTGAAAAAATCGGGAGCGCCCTGAATCACCCGCCATTCGGTCTTGATGCCGAGGCTGTTCATCAGCAGGGACAGAGAATCCAGCATCTCGGCGACGCCGCCGCCGTAGAAGGTGGAATTGACATGGACCACCCCGCAGTTTTGCACCTTCTCCGCCTTTTCCCGAATGCGCTTGACCGCCTCAGGCCCGATATATTGTTCGTAGTCTTCGATTTGAATCAGCTGAAACGTCTGGAGCATTTCAAGTCCCCGGCCAGCAGTCTGGTGCCCCGCGTGATCCGCTTACGTCAGGTCGAGGGGGCAGTAAAACAATAGCATCATTTGTGGGGAAGCGCAAATGAAATCCATTCTTCGAGAGAGGCTGTTATGTGGCCTGCTCAAGGCAAGCGGATTGGCGCGGCTGAGAGGAATTCCGGGCGATGAGGCTGGGGGAAGCCCCGGTGCGATTATGGGCAATCGCCTGATACAAAAGGACGCCGCAGGGATGGATAATCCTCAGGGCGCTTGAGGAAAAGCGGGGCGAGTA
>Ga0209164_1005713_pt1 | contig 10468 bp, 7 predicted proteins | sample MTBNYHSulfiMetaG_FD_187458 | JGI IMG/M metagenome (GOLD analysis project Ga0209164, IMG submission 187458) | Enrichment culture microbial communities from rom New York Harbor, USA that are MTBE-degrading - MTBE-NYH (New York Harbor Sulfidogenic)... | ecosystem: Environmental > Aquatic > Marine >... | reverse complement strand
CGGATTAGCGTGATCGTGTCGCTCTGCAGCCGTTTGCCCTGAGGTATCGAAGGGCAACCCATCTGTTCGTGCTTCGATACCTCAGCACGAACCGAGTGCGTAAATCACGGTAATCCGCGATGAGCCGTTTTGCCTTGATCTCATCGATTTCGGCCATGCTGCTTTCTCCTTTTTACGGCCAGGGTGTCGTATTCGGCCAAAGAGGGCTCATCGAGCATGATTCGGTTGAGCTCCTCCTGGCTCAGTTTCACGGGAGGATGGACTCTTAGGGGTGTCATCTGTTGGTAGAGGATGTTTTGAACATAGTCGGCGCCGTAAGCGTTGTGAGAGGTTGCCTGTCTAATGGCTTCAATTAGTGAGACGGCGCCGTATTCGTCTTTTAGGGCGCGATTATCTGCTCGCTCAGTGGAAGTTTATTGATCGTAAGCTTTTGGAGTTCGACCTTCTTGCTGGCATTGTCGATGTCGATACCAACCAGGCGCCCTTCGGCATCATAATCGAGGACAATACCCTCAGAAATCTCACGGCTCTCAGCACTCGCCTGTTCAGATAGGTCAATGTAAAGGGAGTCTGTGTCTGGATAATAGTTGATTTTCATTCCTTGAATCCTCTATCAGGAAATGCATTGTGTATAGTGATTTTGTCTTCAAGAGTCACCACCCTCAGAACTCTGCCTCCAAGTTGTTCGACATATCCCCAAAATCGAAAACGGTTTCCTTCTTGGGACTCTGTCCTGATTGGATTCTGCAGAACCTGAATGCACCACTCTTTCTTTAGATATGGCCGCTTGCGCAGCACTTCATTCTCAAAATATTGGGTGTACCTATAATTTGCCATAGGAGATCGTATTTTTCTTCAACTGGGGTGAAGTGTGACAACCCAACGCTGCTTTTCAGCGGGCGCCGCTCTTTGCGCTCCGCTGCAAAAGCCTTGTTAGAAAAACATTCAAAATGAATATTGATGCTCCCTGTCTCTCGATCAGTTTGTCAAATGTGTAGACGCGACCCCAGTATCAAATGCAAATCTCTGAAAATGATCAAAGTGAAGCGTCTATTCCCACTTTCAGCCAAATAATTTTTCAAATTCTCAATTCTCGGACACGCTCCTAGAGGTTTACAAGTGTGAGCGGAGAGGGTGACCACGTCACCTGCAAAATGAAGGTAGGGGCCATGATGGCTCTGCCTTTTTTACTTTAATCGATGTCCCAACATGGGGATTGCTCTGCCTTCGGGATGACAAATACCCAAACCAAATCCGCACCGCAAACCATCAACCACAAAGTCCATATATGTTTCAGTTTCGCTGACCTCCAGAGACTCAGAGGAGCATAACGAATTGGGTGACGGTATACGTAGTACGTGGGTCCGACCGGGCTCCATGTCTCCGAAACATACCCTTACTTTTTCAGAGAGCATGCGCAGATCGTGATGTATAGCAGCTTGCCCGCCTTTGCTCCGCATTGTACTCGCCACTTCAGTTCTGCGCGGGAATGCACTATGAGTCTTTCACGGCTCGACAATCCCCTGCTTGCTGTTGTCATTTGGAATTAACTCTATTTGAGACTTAAAAAGCCGAAGGCAAATCAGAGGCTAATCTAAAAGCAACAGAAGAAAAATAGCTGACAGCCAACCACGGTCCTTTGTAAAGACATTGCGAGCGAATTGCTTATTGTCATACTCGTCCAGCGAGATTGTGCCATCACTGTCGGGATCACTGTTAGACCACAAACCGGAATCTCCAATGGCGACAATGTCACCTTCCCCAAACCGGCTGTAAGCCGCAACGACCGGTGTATAGATAAATACGGGCCATGGCCATATGAAATCCGGAGCAAATGAATTATCAGTCTCAGCCGCGCTTTTCTCTTCGAGCGCGCCCTCGTTTGACGTTGTATCCAAATCACCAAAAGCTAAACCTGTAACCGAGCCGTGCAGGTACAACGACGAGCCGGCATAAAGTGCTATTGTACTTAAGCCGTTGGTCAATGGATGAGAAGCAAAGCTGCTTATGAGCGGCCAAAATGCTGCTCCCTCGTTATTGGTAGGATCGGATACGGTATCCGGGTTAAAGGTAATTCCGTGACTCACGGATAAAGGAGTTACATTTTGCCACGCACCTGACCTCTCTCCCAATATGATCAGACGCCCTCCCAGCCAAATGAAGCTGTTTATTGCGGCGACTTCATTTGCGCTCAGGACCGTCTCGGGATCGGGCAGCACTAATGTGCCATAGCCATTAAGATTGCTTGTCGTAATGGAAGTGTTTTTTTCATCAATGGTTAAGCCCCACGAGCTTGCGGCAGCCGCCAACTGGGAGTAGTTGCCAATAAGTGAATCGCTCCCTGAGTCGTGGTAAACGTCCCAATATATTTTCTTTCCAAGAGTCGGGTCTGCATCGCAGCTGCAAAACGGAAAATGCTCACTCACCAGAGAGTAGGTCTGCGGTGCTTCCGGCACTTCCCACCCCCAGACAAGGATATAGTACTTGCCTGGTGTTGGGTTGTTCACAACCACCTGCTCCAAGGGGTCACGATAATTGTAGGAACTAGTTAGGGCATTGTTCGATGGATTGCTTGGATCAAGTCTCCAGGCATAGTAGTTGGGAGATGCCCCTTTGCCTCCGTAGTAAACCCTTAGGTCGAGATCATTGACGAGGGCGGGATTGGCATTCACTGCTCCTTCATGGTCATCCCAGGCCAGGGTTACTTTGAGGGGCTGCTCTGATGAGGTCACATTCACGCAGTACCAGTCGTATTCGGCATAAGTAGCGTTGATGACATCTTCCCATACCTTGCCATCCTGCACCAGATCCACCGATGCCTGTGCGTCGATGCGCCCGTAACCTGAGGCATAATCAGGGCCTGGATTGTAGTAAGATGTTCCATCGTCAAGATCCACAGCACCGTGCACTAACAGAGCTTTGACCGTCGAGGGCAAGGGGTCGTTTCCAGCATTGCTGGTGCGATACTGCTGAATGATCAGCGCCGCCGTGCCGGAAACAGCCGGAGCAGCCATGGAAGTGCCGCAGATACCGGCATATAAATCCCCCGGCCAAGTTGAATAGATGTTGCTGCCGCCAATGTGCTCACACCCCGGCGCAACCACTTCAGGCTTCAGCCTACCATCGTCCACCGGTCCCCAACTACTGAAAGTCGTCATAGAGTCATCATCCGAATTTGTTGCCCCAACAGTGATCGTATTCTTGGAAGTCGAACCAGGCGGCGCGATGCAGTTATAACCAGTGGGGCATTCCCCGGAGTCGTTTCGATCATTCCCGGCGCTGAAGATAACCGGAATTCCACGTCCGTAAATGCCTCGCACAACCATGTCGTATTTTGTAGATCGCGAGTCGTAATCACCGAATATTGATGAAGCTCCTATAATATCCAAGCCCCAAGAATTTTGCGACAAATCGATACCGTAGGTATTGATCGCACCGTTGTGCTCTTCGGGTTCCAAGTCATCATCGGTATAATTGTAGGAGTAAAAGTCAACATTGGTCGCAACCCCGCGCCACTGATTAGCGGTGCCGCCCTTTGACGCACTTAGTGTTCCATCTCCGCCAACGGTGCCCGCCACATGCGTTGCATGGCTGCTGACGGAGCTGGTCTCAACTTTGGTCACACGCGAGCCGAAGTCATCGTGAGTACTGTCGATCTCACCGCCGTCCCACTCCCCCACATCCACGTCGGTCCCATTAAGGTAGTACGGGTACGTCTGAACGGCATCTGCGTTGATGCGAGATCGCAACTCATCATTCATGTCCTTCTCAGGAGGCGGAACCTGGTCCACCCACTTCACAATGTCCTCTGCTGCAAGAGCCGTGAAGTCAAAATTCGGATCAACTCCTGAGACCACATAGTCGTTAAGCAATCCGGGACCATGCTCGACAGTCCCAATTGTACCCAACAGTTGAAGGGCTTTTTCCTGGCTTACATCCTTAAAGAAGTGCACTTGCAGCTTGAGAGTGCCATTAGAGCTAACTGCCCAATGACCCACTCCACTTTCCCTAAGTGCCGGCGAAATCTTATCCGCCGGCTCAATTTCGCCTATCCAACGCACCGAAGACGCCATGAGTGCTTGTGCTGCCGAGTCCTTCCTAAATGATACGAACCAGGTTTTATGTGGCACATAGTTCAAAAGGTCGACCCCTGCCGCCTTTAGAGCCTCCTGTTCTTCCCGTGTCGGGATGGAGTGAAACTGCACCAACATGTGCTTCGGCTCGCTGGGTATCTCTGCCAATTTGTTCAATCCGGTCGCAATCTCCGGATATGGTGTAAATTCGCGGGACTTGAGTTGGATCGAGTAGTTCTCTGCGCGCCAAGTACTCTCGTCAAGTGATGGATCAGGCTCTGTCGCCAACCCCATGCCAGCGGTGCATAAAGTCAGCAGCAGAGTCAATGCAAATAAAGCCCTCTGGCACCTGATTTTTACTTTCTGTTGCTTTTCCATGGCTTGCTCACTCCCTCCGATCCTTAGCCTAAAATCAAGGTTAATTGGCTTTATCAAAAAAAATCCAGCAGACCCCTTCTTGCCTTATCCGAAAAGTCCGAAATTACACTTTAGGCAAATGACGTCAGTTAGTCTGTGGGTCTTATTATCAGCGGGATGCATCGAGTTCGCCGAACAATCGTCGAGATGCGATCAGGAACAAGTATTTTAGCGCAGCCGCTCTCCCTAGTAGAGTCAAGAAGCAAAAAGAGAACCAGCGCAAATAGATCGCGGGCTGTAAAGGAAACGGTAATCTTAATCAAATTGAGTGTAATTGAATTTGAACTTCGAAGCGGTAAATTGTCAAACAGAATTGGGTCATCATCTCGACATTTGGCAAATGCTAAATCAAATTGAGAGATCCCCTCGGGGGCATAATCGCAATGAAGGCAGTTCTTTTCGCCAATTGGATGATGTTCTGAAATTCAATGAAAAACATGCCGTTGACCACCTTATTTGTCATCAGTAAGTTTCGTACTGGTGAATCAAGTTGTTTTAGAACCAGCGTCCCCTTTTTTTGCACATGCTGTCAATGCCTGCCATGCCGAACGCTGCTTTTCAGCGGGCGCCGCTTTTTGCGCTCCGCTGCGAAGCCATGTTAGAAAACATTCGAAATAAATACTGATACCCTCTGTTATTAGAACAGTTTGTCAAATGTGTAGACGCGACCCCGGTATTACTCGGTTGGGCAATTGTTCATTTCTTCTTGGGGAAGATCCCTCTAAATCGCTTTAAGACCGCCCGGACTCTTTTTCCTCCGGTTCCAAACGAGGCTGGCTGAAGTCGGCCCTCAATGTCGGTCCAACTGTTCTTGCCCATCGACGGAACGAACCCCCGAGCATCGGCCAACACGTGTGCATGCTTCAGGGCAAGCCGGGAGAATTCCTCTGCGAACGGTCTCGCGTGATTATCGACATAAGTAGCGAGGAAGTCTTTGTGAACGATGTCTATCCCGAGAACCTGGCTCCGCTCGACCTTGTTGTCATCCGGACAAGGTTGGTGGCGGACAACTCGAACCCAAGGCAAAATCTCCGTTTCTGTCCCACGATTTGTTAAACGGACCCCGACCATGGGTGCGTCCAAGATTCCCAGGCCAATGACCATGTGGCAGTCGAAGTAGTAAGCCGTCGAGGGCGGACTCTGCACCTTGTCGAAGTGGGAGACGGCCTTGAGGATTGGGAATATAAGGCTTTGGTATGGATCACTGCCAGACAAGACAAGATCACTGCCCTTCCGCACGCACTTGCTGAATGTCATGCAGAAAGGAACCGATTCCATCAAGAAGGGGTGGCGGTCCAACTCTAAAACATGCAATGACCGGTAAATCCAGCTGGAGGGATCGTCATCGGACGTCAGGACGATATCTCTTGCTTTCAATCCAGAAATTATGGGGAAGTCGGGGAGCCATGGGTAGCTTCCTGACAGGAAGAACACGTAGGGAAGATCCGACTGTTTGCATTCAATCACCAGATCAAGTGCTGGCCGGATTCGGGGTTGCGGCTCTTTCCATTCGAAAAGACGCTTACATGCCACGAGGTCAATGGTTCGAGCGGACCCGGTATCCGGGTCCACGAAGCTCCACTCCTCCTGAAGGCTAAAATCGCTGGAGAGCTTCTGTGCTACAACAAGCTGGAGCGGATAGCCGGATGAGGCGATGGCTTGCTCCACCATGACATCAGTAACACCTGCACCAAGGATGTTGGCTGCTGGATTATGGGATACGGTCTTCATTTTCCTTTTTGCCCAACAAAAAGTCCACCAGCGCCACGCTTTTCGGCGTCTGGTGCAAGGACTGGTTAAGCATTAATGTAGATCTCAGCTCGCTTCTTGACTTGCTGTGCGCACCTCACCCCAATTTCGTGTCCGTCATGCTCGGAGATCACACTTTCAACATCATTGTCATTTAACTTGAGGGACAATATTTCTTGAGAATAGCAATAGTAAGGTCCAACAATATGAATCCAACACCCCAAATGCAATGAAGTATCCTTTAGGAGTTTCACTATAAATGCACCATTACGAGCAAAGGATTCAGACACCACTCCAACCATTTTGACTTTTCCAGCCATGCTTCTCTTGAGCAGAAGGGATTTATGGAGATATGAGGACAAAGCGATAACTAATCCCTTGATTAGGCGACAGTATCTCTGAAGATTATCCTTGCCCTCCAGATCATCAATCCCGCCATGCGACGCATCATTTCTCAATTGTATAAAATTACGAAGCTCAGACTCGAGTTGTTGGAATATAGAGGCACTTTCAGAATATAGTGTCTTGATCTCCATGTGATGACATAGCCAACTCCGCAGGTCTTTTATTTGAACACGCGAATAGAGATTTTCTATAATATTAAGACGTAAATTTTGATCGTGCCGGGTTAGCGCTTCTGTCACAAATCTATATGATTCTGTGTTGGTTATCGCTTCATGATACCATTTAACGACATTTTCGTGGACCAGATGGCTGTATCGCTCATTATCTATTTTACTTAGAATGTGAGATATCCCAATGCGATAGTCATTCTTTAGTTCATCTGTTAGTGCCTGATATCTTATTAACTCTGGAATTCCATCTAAGTAATCCGATATCGAAATCTCGACGAAATGTTCGAATATCGCATAAAGGTATGTTACGCAGGCCGAGACGGCGTAAACCTTCATTCGTCGTCTTGCAGACGAATCTTGCTGAGCGATTAATTGCTCATGTGCTGAAACAAACTGTTCGACGACAGAAATCTGTTCCAAAGTGTTGGTTGTAAGCGAAGAAAACATTTCAATTCTCGAATATGGACTTGAACATTTGTCTAAATAGATCAATTCTGTTCTCAAGGTCCTTCTTAGTGCTGGCACGTCCGGTGATTGCAGCCACTCCCTCTCGTTCGATGAGCTCAATTGTTCTGTTGACTATTTCTTCAGAATGTTGAATCAGTTGTTCATGCTTTTCTATAAACTCTGATAAGGGTACCATAATGGCGTCATACAACCCTTTAATGGGTTTTCCAGACCACTTTCCGTTTTCATAAACCTTAAATACGTTCTGACCAAATATTTTGGATGCTGTTCTTAATGTTGAATTGAAAAGTTCTTCAAAATAGTCAATGTCTTCCTGTTGGAACATTTGGCTTCTGATCATATAAAGATCGAGAAATCCTTGTATCCCATATTTGAAGTGCTTCATGTGTCTCAAGGCGAAAAACCTAAGAACTACTTCTATGTCCTCCATCTTCTTGAAAAAAGCATATCTATAAATAGGACGTTTGTGGTCTGTGAGTTCCTCATCTTCAAATTTAGGCAACCCCCAGATTTCACGAAACAGGTCTGATCGTGCTAACCTATATAACATATCGTTAAATATTCCGTGACTCAGTGAGTTTCTAATTTCTTGCCGCTCTAGTTTCACTCCTCCCGTGTTCAGTCTCTCAAATACGAGTTGCCTCAGGAATATGGCGTCTTCTTCCTCGGGTGCCGACTCTTTTAGCAATACGACTGAGGATATAGACCTTCTGTCGAGACCGGCTCTAATCCTGTTGGGAAGATCTAAATATGTCATTCCGTTGAGTTCTGGCCACAGATCTAATCCTGCGAGAGCAAATCTGTTATTGTAAAAGTCTGATATAGCCGTGATGCGCTGTTGACCGTCCATGACCTCGTAGGAGTTATAGGCCCTTTCATATAAGAATATGGGAGGAACCGGGATGTTTATTATGAAAGACTCGATTAGCTTAGACTGACGCTCCTCGTCCCATCGGGTTCTTCTCTGATAAAATGGACGAATTTCCATGTAGTCGCTGCGTTTCATCGCATCTACGAAGTTTGGCAACTTTTCCCTATTGGTTTCGGTGACGATCCTCTGCTCGCCTTTTTCGTACTTTTCATTAATTTGTGAGATGTTCATTGGGCCGCCTTTTTCCTTTGGCGGCACTACCCACATCTTTGTCTCAGTCTTTGAATACATGTTTTGCTCCAAAAACGTTTCCCATTGTCCACATTTGACCTAAGCCACCATCGATGCTTAACGTGAGCCATTACAGGCCCGGACCACGCCGCCGGTGAACTTCCGGAGGAAACCACAAATGCGTCCGGCGTGGTTCGGGTCCGCGTGCATCACAGGGGACGCTGGTTCTAAAACAACTTTATATAGCGCTCGATATCTGGCAGCTCCTCCTGGCCGACCAGACGGTTAACAGCAGCGGTTGAAATATTGAGATAGCGGGCAACCTCCGCACCCGCATACCCGAACCTGCGCACCGCGATCTGGCTTATCAACTTTCTCGCCTTTACCACTGCTCTTTTCCTGATTCCAGTGCGGATGGCTGACGCCGCTACACCCTCTTCCTTGGCAATTGTCGCCAGAAGTGTCGGTAAAGCGCACTTTCCGAAAGCGAACCGCAACGTCTCTTTTTCCTGTTCCTTCGCTTCGGACAATATTCGGTCAACAAAGTCGCTGCCGCCCAATATCCTGGCATCGGAACTGATAGTTGCACCTTTGCGCCGCATTGACACAACCTGGAACCAGTCTCCAAGACTACGGACGAGACCACCGCCAACCAGTTCGGGACGTCTGCCCAGTGCGACTCCTTCTTCTACAAAACTCTCATAGTCTTTTCTCGCCTTCGCGAGCTCCGATCCGAAATACTCCAGAATCGTCTTCTGATCCTGCCATTCTCTTGGCACTTTTCCCACAATTGCTATATCGCTGCTTTTCAGCGGGCGCCGCTTTTTGCGCTCCGCTGCAAAAGCCTTGTTGGAAAACATTCTAAATAAAATATTGATGCCCTCTGTCATTAGAGCGGTTTGTCAAAGGTGTAGACGTGGCCCCGGTAACCCTGTCCCCTATTTATTGAATGCCGAACGATCACTGAGAGGTGCGAATGAAGCGCAGCGGAATGAGCATCTTTCTCAAAGCTGATGTTATACATTTTTTTTGTATTCATCTTATACTTGATAGGTACCTTGGCCAAAAATTCGCTCAATCCGGTTCTTAAGTCTTATTCGAAAATCTCTCAGTTTGTCTTGTTCCCAACCGATGCAATTATATTGCCTTATATCGAAGTGCAAATTTTGCATTTCATCCTTCCTACAAGTCAATATTACTTCTAAGCCAAGACCCTTTGCAAAACCTGCCTCGTAATATACGCCACCTCTATGCCCAGTAAAATCAGCTACTATGAAGCTACTCCGCCTAATCTGGGCAATTATTTCATCATCGATTTTATCGTTGTACTCCCTTTGATCTACCCTATGGGGCTTATAGCCGGCATCAAGAATGCCCTTCGCAATCGATTGATCATAAATAGATTGCATTTGATCATCAAACCACATAGCAACGAAACACTGATTGCTGTCAGCGCCCATTCTTTTAAGAGTCTCCAATTGAGCCCATCCGCTGGGTGATATTTTATAAATGGGCTGATTGTCCTTGGCCTGCTTGTGAATACGAGAGGATGATTCCAAAAATTGAAGAACTTCATTGAGTTCATCTGAATTGATGCACCACCCAATGCTAATCCACGAGATATCGCCTCCAAGATATTGCCCAGCGAATTCTGTTATTCTTTCTAATCCCAGTAATATTTTGTCGGCTCTTTCGTGAAAACTCGGGGTAGGTATTTCGCTAAGCCAGTCTATGTTTCTTGTTGTAACTTCGAAAATATGATTCTCGAATAGCCAGCCAGAAATATTGGCTCTTTGTCTGTCACTAAGAGGTGTGTTGCGCAAATTAACCAATGCTGTTCTTGTAAGATGATAATTTCCGCAACGAGGGCAATTGACTGAATAAGCATCTCTTGTCCCTAAAGAACTGCATTGAATATTCTCATTGCAGATCGGACATGGTTCCATCCAATTATCTCCCTTGTATAACCAGTCACTGCTGTCCGGTTAACAATTAAGCAAAATCAGCCACTTACTAAGGTGGCGTAGATCTATAGTGTAACTTCAGCATTAGAATTTGAATACCTACTTGATATACACTATATC
>Ga0209164_1005712_pt1 | contig 10474 bp, 13 predicted proteins | sample MTBNYHSulfiMetaG_FD_187458 | JGI IMG/M metagenome (GOLD analysis project Ga0209164, IMG submission 187458) | Enrichment culture microbial communities from rom New York Harbor, USA that are MTBE-degrading - MTBE-NYH (New York Harbor Sulfidogenic)... | ecosystem: Environmental > Aquatic > Marine >... | reverse complement strand
AACGAAGAAACAAGTGAAAAATCATGCTTCCACTCATCTTTTTAAGGAACCTTTTTGACCCGCAGCCTATGTTTCGGATATCCTCTCTTCACGGTATGTGGCACGGCAAGTCCGACAGGCTGCTAGGAACCACTCATCGCAGGCATTTTTGTATCCGCAGTTCTTGCACTTCCATCCGGTGTCGTTGGGAACGAATACCCCCTTGCTGATCCCGTCCCAAACCTGGACGATTTTCCTTGCCACCCTCCTTTCATCGAGTTCACTCCGGGTCGTCCAGTACTGCTCAAACTTGGGGGCCTTGGTCTTGATGAGACAATCCAAGCGAAGGAGGATTTCCCTGTCTTCGAACCCATTTGCTTTGGCGGCCATCTGGTAGACGGATAGCTGCATGTTCTTGTCAATCTCGTCCGTGGAATAGGCCCTTCCCGAAGTCTTGAAATCCGTGATGATCAAGGTCCCCTCATCGTCTTCCTCAATCAAATCCATGGCCCCGATGATGGGAATGGGAATACCTGGAAGGTTAAAGGTGAAAGGCTCTTCGATTCCAATCACATGAAAGTCGTCTTCGGGAAGCTTCCCGTACCATACCGAGAGGAGCTCCTTTCCTTCCATGAGAAGGGTTTCAAAGTCCTTTCCCTCAGCGTATTGAATGTCGTCCCGTCCTTCTGCTGCATCTATCCACTGTCTTTCAAAGCTTTCATGGATTTCTTTTAGAGGGAGCTTGTTCCCCATGATCTTTTCCTGATAAAACTCTGCCAGGACCAGATGGATGACCGAACCGAATTCCAATGCGTCAGAAGTGAACTCCATGGGCAGCCTGTCGATCCTCCCGAACTTGTAGAGAAGGCCGCACTCCACATAATCGTTGATGGCCGATGCGGATAAATGGGGCGACTTTCTCAGTTCCCATAACTCCATAATCCCCTCCTTCTTTTGGGCAAATCCGCAGGATACTGCGTTTTTTTGGAAACGAGAGAGGGAGAGGACAAACCGATCCATCCGGGGTCCAATCCCTCTCACTCAAAACTGTTATCAGGATGAATCAAGCGGCTTGCTGAAGCTGACGGATGAACTGGGAAGCGTCCCTGGAGGAAAGCTCTTCAAGGGAGACCCCGTAGGATTCCCGGGTCATGTTCTCAAGGTTATCGACCGAAATTCCCCTACGCCTGGACAGATTGTAAATGGCCCTCTTTTGAGCCTCACTCATCCTGGGGAGGTTGTTTCCTCCGTTCCCCTTGGACTCGTTCTCAGAGTTCCCCTTCTTGGGTTTGCTTGCCTGGGGTTTTGATGGTTGGTCCTTCTCTCTGGCTTTATTATCCTCCGCATTGGATGACTCTTCTTCCTGTTTCTCCCTTGCCGGAGGACTGGGTTTTTCTTTTGTGCTGGGTTCCTGACTCTCATTCCTTTTACCGGTTCTTCTCCTGGGCTTAGGTTTGGATCTCTCGGCTCCCTCTTCTCCAATTACGTCATCAAAATCCGCCAGCTCTTCCAGGCAGGTCATTCCAATGTTGGTGAAGCTTCTCAATGCCCTTGCGATGGATCTGGTGCTGGCCATCCGGAGAAGATGCTTTGCGACCCTGGAGTTACAGTTCGCTGGATTGGCATCCCCCACATCAATGAACGTCTCCCCGGTTTTGGATATAACGAGGGCCTTGCATATGGCGAAATTCCCATTGTCCTTGGTGGGGAGTTGAATGGGGTCAACCTCGATTTTCAAAATCCCCTTTTGGTGGCCAAGATCGAGAAGGCCGGGGTAGGTGACGAATTCCTTCCCTTCGAGCTCGATGATGAACCGTTCGTCAAGCTTTGGTTTTTTCTTCTCCAGAAACCGGGCTGTCTCGTATTGGCCGGCAGGAAGACAGTTCTCTACGGCCATAATGTGCTTGCATCGGAAATGAGGGTCTGTCCTGCTGTTCCTTGCAAAATCCCCGCAGGTGCAATCCACCTCACCATCAGAGATCATGACCTTGTAGCAGATCTTCCCCTCAGAGGACTCCACAAAGAAGGAGTGGTCGTCCACCTGAATGACCCTAAGCTGCTGGGCCCGTTCGTTTCTCTTCTGAAGTTCCTGTGCTGTCATCTCTTTCCCTCCTTATATAATTAAGGTAGTTTGTGCCTATCTGGTTCGCTCCCCCACCCATGAAAAGAGCTGGATGAGAAGCTGAAAAATCCAGATCATGAGTTCAAATAACTTCACAAGCCCCATGGCCAGAAGCGTTGCGATTCCCTTTAGCATTGAAACCTCCTTAGAAAGGGATGTCATCGTCGGGGTGATCTTCTGAGAATCCCCGCCCGTCGGTCTTGATGAACTCCAGGCTGTTGGCGAGTAGTTGAAATGAGTTTCTTGTCACCCCCTCATCACTCTCCCACTTCTGTTGGTCCAGGGTTCCGATGATTCCGATCCTTGCCCCCTTGTGAAGATGCTTTTCCGTGACCTCCGCAAGACTGCCGAAGCATACGACCTTGATCCATCCGGTCTTCTTCTTTGAGGACCTGAAGGCCAGGGAGAATGAGGCCACAGGATTTCCCTCACTGGAATAGAAGACCTCCGGATCGGCTCCCAAATTTCCTGTAAGCACGATTTGGTTTAACACCTTAACACCTCCTTTCCTTTCTTCGTCTTTTAAGGGTTGAAAGAATCAAATATCCCGATGAGCCTATGAGTACGGCCCATAAGAGATATTCCGGTAATAGGGTCAAGATCAGGGACATGGCGGTGAGTGGAATGATCAGGGAGACCAGGCCGTATTTGTCCAGGATCTTGATGGAATGGGTTATGAAATGTGACTTGGTGAGACCCACTACCGCTTTGGGTTTGCGTTTGAAGACCTCAATGAACCTGGACCTCAGTCTTTTCGGTGTGGATGAATACAAGCTAAGGCCATGGTCACCGGCAAGATGGATGAAAACGTTTCCGGTTCTCTTGTGGAGCTTTATGAGGTCACAGGCGGTATCGAGGTTTCCTACATGGTTGATGCTGGAAAGACAGGTTACGGTTCTCGGGATGGACCACTGGTTTTTTTTAGGAGGTCCCAGATCCTTTCGGAATCCTTGACGGAGATCTTCAGGGATAGAAATCTCTTAAGGACCCCTCTGTTCATGGAAGCAGGAACCTTCTTGACGTACTTGACCGTGTTTTTTGCCAGGGCGTCGCAACCGTTCATGTATGGTGTGGTTGAAAAACCTATGCCCGCCGCTGAGAGGAGCATGATCAATCTGTCAAAGTCTGGGGAGTTGGTGAGGTACTTGTAGGACTGGATTGTAAGATCCCTGATATCCCCCACCAAGCAAAGATCCGATGAGATTGCCCCCAGGCCGGAATAGGTGTCATGGACCTCTCCCTTGATTACCCCGTCATAGAGGAAGGATTTGATTTTCTCTGAATCCGTGTACTCGAGTTCGGTTTCAAGTTGCTTAATTTCCATGGAATTCCTGTTCTGGTTTTGGCTGAAGAATTTGGCCATATCCAATGCGTCGTCTCTTCTGTTTTCCTGTTTGAGTTCTTGGATCTCTCTCACCGGGTCGAAGTCGGCTCCTCTACGGTGGAACCGGATAGCTAAGCCGGATGAGAGAACCACTAGGATCAGGACCGCTCGTTTTATGAAACGCCAAAGAAATTTTCTCAATAAAGCCTCCTTTCTTTTTGAGCACTTAGAAAATGTGGCTTGTCTGAATCTCATGAAAAAAGGACTTTTCGTATCATCCGATTTCAGTCCTTTGCCATCCGGAATTTCGCATGATGCGACGGATTTAAATTCAATTTGGTAACGTCTTCAAATAGTTATATATATAGAGGAGGGGAAGGACCTTGAAATCATGGGAGAGTCTGTGAGAGGATAAAGGAACCTGGGATGGTTAGGGACGGACTGAAACCACCATGCAGGAGATACCTGAGTAACCCGGAAAACAGAAATGTTCTTTAACGCAAGGAGCTGCGAGATATGCATAGGCTCAAATTCTTGTTGCCTTTCATCCTGACACTATATTTCTTGATGTGTGGCCCCTCATGGGCGAATCGAGCTTACGTGACAGATTCTTTCCAGATAACCTTACGCACCGGTCCCAGCACAGGACACCAAATCATTGCGATGCCCTCATCGGGTCAAGCAGTGGAGGTTCTTGAATCAAGCGGTGACTGGAGTCGGGTCCGAATCGCGAATAATGGTAAGAACAGTAAGGAAGGGTGGGTCCTGAGTCGGTATCTGATCACTCGTCAACCGTGGGAAGTCCAAGCTGCGGCGTTGAACGAGGAGAATTCTCGAATGAAGGAAAATCTGGCCGGTGTTTCAATGCAATTGAGCCAAAAGACGGACGAGGTGTGGAAATTTTCGGAGAACCTGAAAGAGGCCAAGGAAGCGCTTGACAAGCTAAAAGCTGATTATGAATCGCTGAGAGAAGGGGCGGCAGACTATTTGAAGCTCCTGGCGGCACATAAAAGAAAGGAAATGGAATTGGAGACAACGAAGAAAGAAATAGAAAGGCTGAAGGAAGAGAACGTAAAGCTGAGGTCTTTCCAAGCATACAAATGGCTGGGAGTGGGTGCATTTGTGCTGCTCATGGGATTAGGGATAGGATCAGTGGTTGGACGGCAGGGAAAGAAGCGTCGGTCTTCGATATATCCCTGATGTGGCGGTTTTCTTGCAGCTGGTGTCGGCAAATTGATGGATCGGGGGCGTTTATGACAAAGGAAAAGCTCGTGGAGAAAATTCAAGAAATCCTGAATACGGATATCGACCTGGGGTTTCTGTTGCAGTTGAACAAGGAGGAGATCGAGACGCTGATTGCTTGCATCAGAGACAGGCTGGAGCATTTCAGAAGGTAAATCTTAGCAGGCCATGCGGGAACAACGGTCTTCCATTTCACTCGGCGCATGTTTGATCAACCTTCGAGGCCGATTGCGTTTTAAGCTTATCATCACTGGCGGCCTTCAGACAAAGCGTTGCGTAAAACCATCATTTCCTGTTCTTAAAGTGCTTATCCTGACATTCCTGGCATAAAGCGGAGTTTCCATACTCCATTCTTGAGAGGGTGTCTCGGAAGTACTTTGCGGATTTTCCGCACAGGACGCAGGTCTTGGTGGTCTTTGCACGTCTGTACATGAACGGATAACGGATACTTGAATAAAGCGACAGGAGTTCCCGAATTCCCATATTTTTTTTGACCCTCCTTTAGACATCCCAGAGCAATGGCCGTCACAAACACTATCCAGTGCGCTGAGGGCGAAACCATATTGCCGCAGGTTGTATGGATCAGGGCAACTCAAGCGGCCTACGTGTAAGCATTCATTAGGTCTTATTATTTGGATCCAAGCTCCTCCTATGCCTGCCTAATTGGGGGACCAGCCATGGTGCTCGTGCCCTGATAAAATCATCAACATAGGCTGCATCAAAATGACTCCCTCTATAGTGAAAAAGAAACAGAGGCAGGCAGCGCTCCAAAGCTTCAACCACTGCCGGATCCAGGTGACTGCCAGCCTTTTCTTTCAAGATGGAAACCGCTTCGGATAGCGCCATCTTCTCTCCACTCATGTCCTTAGCCCTGTTTCCGTATTTGGGATAATCTCGGGGCGAAGTCAGGGCATCGAATACATCCGCTACTGCCAGGATCTTCGCCTCCAACGGCAACTCCTTCCCAGAAACGCCGTTAGGGTAACCGAGGCCGTCAATCCTTTCGTGGTGGAGGGCCGCTATCTCGGGCACTTTGCGCAAGGATTTTGGGAAGTAGAACTTCTCCAGAATATCTCTTGTCTTTGAAGGGTGGTTATTCATCTCAGTCCGCTCTTGAGATTCTAATGGGCCGTTCTTCAATAAGATCGTGTCCTGAATACCGATTTTGCCGATGTCATGAAGCAGGCCCGCAAAACGTATCGCTTCAATTCTGTCCTCTTTGAGCCCCATCTTTTTCGCAATCAGCATTGAAAGTTTTGCCACTCTCTCGGAGTGCCCTGCTGTCAATGGGTGCCGGGCATCAACCGTTGCGGACAAGGTTCTTATGGCGCTTTCAAAGGAAAACCGCAGCTCCTCATGAAGAAGAGAGTTCTTGATGAACTGGGCAGTGTGATTGGCGATATTCATGATAAGATGCAGGTCTTTCTTGGTAAAGGCTGCGACCCTCCTTGATGATTCGACGATGATCATACCCAGGATTTCTTCATGGTTGACAATGGGCACTGCCATGGATGAGCGGATTCCGCTAATGAGAATCGACTCGGCTGCTTTGAAGCGTTCGTCAGAGAGAACATCTGATGAGATTACGCCGGTCCTTTTCCTCAGGGCATGGCTTATAAGGGTGGTGGAAAGAATGAGCTTATTTTTCTTGTCCAGGTTTTTATGGGCTCTGATCTTCAATTTGCCGTTCTTGTCGACCAGTAGAACGACGCCTCGATCATAGTTGAGGAACTCGAAAGTCCGCTCCAAAATTCGACTGAGAACCACATCGACATTGATCTCAGAACCTATATCCTTTTGCAATTCATACGTAATCCGAAGCTTCTCATAGTCATTTCGCAACGATTCATCATCCCTAACCCTCATTTCCGGAAGGAACTCCGTGTGGGTTAGAGGCACAAACTCGGCCTGGGTTTCATTAAATGCAGTGACTTCTGCGACCATTCCGAACGCTCCTCCGGGCATGTCTTCCTCCTATCACGGTAACTCGATATGAAAAAAAGAGGTCTTTTTCCGGCGCTACTTCAAAATTTTTTCAGAAATCCATTCGAGCCCTTTTGCGCAGGATCTCCATCTGGATTCGCAATATGTGTTCTTTTAAGATTCTTCTTTGCGTTCTCTCAACCTTCGTGAACTGAAGCCCATGGGCTTCTAATGTCCCTGCGGAAGATTGGGATGTCCATCTGACCTGTGCCTCGTCAATGCGGACGCTTAAGTCGTTAGGTTTGGGGAATCTTAGCTCAAGATTCTTCAGAATCTGGCCCCGAGCTAAAATCACATCTCTCTGATGGCCTTTCCCTCTAATTACCCTAACTCCTCCCAGGCTGATACTGACAGCCTCTATGCTGCAACTGAGCCCCTTGGCCTGAAAATAGAGCCTTGTCCCTAACGGGGCTTCCATTCTGAAATCCAACCTCCTTTGCCCTCGCTCAATGAACTCAGGAAAGCGCACCCAGAGATCGTGGCCGGAAACATCGAGCACACTCGCCTTGAAGTGGTACATCAGTTTGTCTCCACCCGTGAATTCGAAGTCAATTCCGAGACCTTCAACCTCATGTTTGTCTCGCTGCAAATCCCAGGAACAATCAATCTTAAAACGAGCGATGCCGTTTTTGATCTGGATCTCTGTGATCATGGTCAAGTATTGAAGATTCTTCACCCGGATCCCAATGAGGGTCCTAGCATGTCTCAAATCTTCCAGGAGCGAAAGGACTCGTTTTCCTCTAATAATATCGGCTTCAACCATTCTGTTCTAGAGGGGGAGATTCTGTTGTGGTTTTCCAAGTGGCATCCATCCATTTTGGAAAGCCGCAAGCAAGTTCCATGCCACAGAGGCATGCAAAAGACTGTCCTCCTCCATTTCTCCATGGACCAAGCTCGCATCCAGCCAAAATCCTTGACAGATTTTTATTCTCATCGATGATGAGGGCGAATCAAATGAGGTCCCCCTCCACTTGGTGTTTGACTGTCCAGGGATCAATGGCCAACTCCTTGATGTTAAATGATTTAACAGTTTGATAAATCAATTTACGCTTTTTTAGACCCTTACACAATGTGCCGAAATAGTCCAATATTAACATTACTCATTGATATATTTAGTGATTTTAGACGGGATAAGTCTAAAGGCATGGATTATGCAAACTACTCAAAAAAGCTATATAACATGGAAACCACCTCTCGACGAGACGGCTTACCGCTCGGGTAACCCATGCGAGGGATCATAACATAAAGTGAAATCGAATCGTCGGAAACTTATCCCTTGGTTACCAGCGGTTCTGGCACACGTTCCTCGCTGTAATTTTCCTTTATGTTTTGCTTTTGGCGACTATTTTGGAGTCTTGGTGGCGTTTGAGAGGAGCTTGCGCAAAGGAGATTGCTTTTGGTCGTGATACAATTATACGGTATTCGAGAACGCGATGAGACTAGAATCAGGGGAGAAAGAGGCTTCACGCTTACAGAAATTGTGGTTGTAATCGCCATACTGGGGGTCTTGGCGGCGACTTCCGTTAAGACTTATGCAACCCTTTATCAACGTGCTATTGGTGGAGAAGCTACGATGTTAATGAAACAGCTTCTCGATGCCCAAATGATGTATTATTTGGAGAATGAGAAATTTTTCCCAGGAAATGGAAGTATGTCCATAGATATCTTTTCTGATGATCCTCCCTGGAAGGGAGAAATTCAGCAAGTGAGAGATGCCCTCAATGTCGCTATCCCTGTAGCTCACTCCCTTGATTTTCACATCCAGGCCTTTCCAATCAATGGCAATGTCTCGTGTACGATAATAATATCGGCCCCCTTTCCCATCTTTAGTAACGGTGATTCCCAAATACGTGGAATCATACACAAAGAGAAGCCTCCGGTTATTTTTTGAGATAAAAGAAAGCCCAGCGTTCATCCTTTCAAACACTTGGGATTGGGAGCCATTCGCCTGAGAAACTCTTTTGTCCCAAGAGATCCTATGGGTTAATAGCACAGAAAAGGCCTCCAAATCAGACCAACATCATACCGACCTGGAGGCCATGGGGGAAAACTTGATCAGCAGATTAATTTCTTCTTGGGCCTGAGTCAATCCATGACCCTTATACCGGTTTAGCTTAGGATCTGGTTTTCACCTTTGAAGAGAGCGTCCTGGCACTCCTGGCATATCGCTGAGATCTCATATTCAAGCTCCGCTGAACGGTCCCGAAATGATTTGGTGGACTTTTGGCATAGGACGCAAAGCTTTCTCCGTTTAGCCTCAGCGTACCTTGTCGAGTAGTGGGGGCTGAGCACAATAGTCTGAAGGCGAGTAAGGGCGGCGTTTTCCATAAAGGGAAATAACGTACCGACTTCTACTATATCAAGGGGAAAAAAGCAAAGGGTCAGGGCTTTGAAGGTTCCATGGACTTCATGGAGGGAATGTGGATGCCCTGACCCTATCCGCACAAGCATATTATCGGCACAATATCTGCGGGCTTTAGACAGTGCTACACAAAAAACTTGAAAAAAGAAGCCCCCGCTCCCGAGCCGTCCCCCCATGGAGCATCAAGAGCAGGGGCATTCCCCAGTAGGACTACCAGGTCAAGCAAAAGGCTAGTCAAACCAGGGAAGGGGAAAGCCGAAAGGTCAGCAGGGGTGCCTCTCCGAGGGAAACCGAGGAGTAGCTGGCTCAGCGCCCTGACCTTCGGCGACCAAATATATTATCGGCAGAAAGGCTGTCAGCTTTAAGACGTATCTTCTATTTCGGATTTGCTGGTGATTTATTCTACTATCGGAGCAATTTGAGTAGGGCGCAAATTCCCCTTGGGCAGCGCAGAATGCAATGCCCAGACTCGCATGTCTTGGCAATGGAAGAGGGAGGAGGATTGATAAAGGGAATCTTCCCTGACAGAATCAGGTCAGCCAAAATCATTTTGTCAAGACATTGGGAGAGGAATTAGAAGCAAAGAGGCCTCCCAGTTAAGTCAGGAGAAACGCCCGGAGGCCTCCGCCCCATTGGCAACCAGGGACTGAATCCAACTAAACATAATATATCAAACTTCGAGGTATCCAGTCAAGATAAATATATAAGCTCTATCGCATTGGAATTAACCTATGCCCAGATGCCATGGCCCTTTATATCGCTCTGCCATTTCTCTGGCTTGATGCAGCGGGTAGGGGCCAAACCAATGGTCGGGTTCATACGTTTGCGATACAAAAACTACGATTTGCATGTTCTGGTTCAAAAAATGGATGACTCGACCATCAGCACTCTGCCAGACCACGGTCTCGCTTCCCGTGCTGGCTCTTTCTCTGTGCTCATCGGTGATTCTGTACATTCTCATTCTGGAGATAAACTACTCTGTCTCTGTTGAAACTTGCAAACCGTTGGGAGACCCTTTCATGGAGGTCAAAATCTGAGAGGGATAACGGGCACGTTTTTAAAAACCTCATCCTGGCACTTCTCGCATAGAGCGGATATTTGATACTCGAGCTTTCCCTCAGTGTTTTTAAATGAGTCTGCGGAGCCTCTGCATAGAATACAGGTCTTGGTGACTTTCGCCCGAGTGTAGAACACTGAATAGTGAATATCCGAGTAAAGGGCCATCAATTTATCGACGAGCATCATAGGGTTATAACCTCAATTTGATTCTTTGTGACTGCTATAGCGCTGAGCTAAATTGACCCACCCTTGCTGAGCTAAATTGATACACTTCCTTTGAAGGTTTCCAGGGAGGCGGCCTATAAAAATCCGATTATGGCTTTACAAATAAAGAGCCCTCGTTATACCTAGAGGTCGCGACAACCTTAAAAGGGATAGCGAGGGCATGCCAAAGTACATCAGC
>Ga0209164_1005711_pt1 | contig 10475 bp, 13 predicted proteins | sample MTBNYHSulfiMetaG_FD_187458 | JGI IMG/M metagenome (GOLD analysis project Ga0209164, IMG submission 187458) | Enrichment culture microbial communities from rom New York Harbor, USA that are MTBE-degrading - MTBE-NYH (New York Harbor Sulfidogenic)... | ecosystem: Environmental > Aquatic > Marine >... | reverse complement strand
TGGCTCGCCTTCCTGTTTGCTTCGCTCCGGGCGGTCCGCTATGTACCTTTCTTTCGCGTTAGCCTCAACATTGAAGGCCACATGCTGCATCGCAAAACGCCTTTTGTTTTCGTAGGCAACAATGAATACTTGGCGGGACCCTTCACTATCCGTCGAACCTGCTTGAATAATGGGCTTCTTAGCCTGTACGTGGCTAATCATACGACCGCCGCAGGGTTCTTGGGACTGACTCTTCGCGCTCTATTCAACCGCCTCGACCAGGACAAAGACTTTGATTCAAGGTTGAGCAAGCGAATCGAGGTCGACACGAAAAAACGGCGTCTCAGGATCGGAGTCGACGGCGAAGTAATTACGATGGCGCCCCCTTTGCGCTACTGCATTCACCCTAAAGCACTCCAGGTGATTGCGCCAGCCACGGAAATCGCCTGTAACGGTGAGAACCTCAACGTTAGTAAACAATAAAGCTCACGACCGGCCATGGTCAGACGGGATGCTCATGCGACGCATTGCTCATCTTTCAGATCTTCATTTCAACAAGGTTGACCCGCACATTGCAGAAGGCCTGCTGTCGGACCTGGGGGTTTTACAGCCTGATCTGGTCGTGATAAGCGGCGATTTGACGCAGAGGGCCAGGCGACGCCAATTTAAGGCAGCGCGCGATTATTTACAGCGCATCCCATTTCCTCAACTGGTGGTCCCCGGCAATCACGACATCCCCCTGTTCGATATCTTACGCCGTTTTCTGGCCCCCTTGGAACGTTATAAACGATATATCTCCCCAGATCTGAGTCCCGAGTATGTGGATGAGGAGGTAGCAGTTTTCGGCATCAACACGGCCCGTTCTTCAACGTGGAAAAACGGTGTAATCTCCGTTAGCCAAATCCAACAATTGCAGAGCCGCTTATGTGCCATTCCCGATCGGCTGCTGAAGGCTGTTGTGGCACATCACCCCTTCATTCCCCCTACGGCTAGTCCCTCTACACCTTTGGTCAAAGGAGCAGGCAGCGCCCTGGCCTCGTTAGAGGCATGCGGCATCGAGCTGTTACTGGCCGGGCACTTACACGTTTCGTATTCCGGTAATGTTCATACGCACTATGTGACCATTCAGCATAATATTCTGGTGATTCAGTCCGGCACTGCCATCTCAACTCGTCGCCGTGGTCAACCCAACGCTTACAGCTTTTTGACCGTGGATGGTCCCGAGTTGACTTTGTCAGTCCGCACCTGGCGAAATAACGAGTTTCAGGAGTCTGCTAGAAGCCAATTGAAAACGGGAGGCGTCTGGCAGGCTGAGAAAATCGACCACTCAGCATAATTGTACTGAGTGTACCCCGTAACCGTGATTTTCTCCGAATTTTCCGAGCACAATCTGCAAATCCAAGGATTGGCATGTCGGCCGAAGTCCCTTGACTATTCATGACCCCACCTTATTTTGATGGGAAATGGCCGATGTGCCCCACTTTCCAAGCCACCTATGTCACTGCAAGCGCCGCTGGAAAGCCAATTGGAAGGAGGTGATGCGAGATGTTGTCTTGGGCTTTTAGCTTTCTGGTTTTAGCACTGATTGCCGGGTTATTGGGATTTACCACTGTTGCCGGCGCGGCGATAGAGTTTGCCAAGATCCTTTTCTTCATATTTCTGGTCTTATTTGTCGTGTTCTTAGTGATCGGCAGGCGGCCGCCCGTGTAAGTGCGTTGATCGCGGCCTTTAAACTAGGGAGGCTATGAATTATGGGAGTGAAAAGGATCGTCGGGATCCTGCTCATAGCAGCGGGACTGTTCCTTCTGGTCTATCAGGGGATTCCCTATACGACCGAAAAGAAAGTTTTCGATGTGGGACCTATCGAAGGGAGCGTGGAAGAAAAGAAGTCCATACCGATTTCTCCTGTGGTCGGGGGATTGGTGTTTGCAGGTGGCATCGCACTCCTGATCCTTGGAGGGAAGAGAAAGTAGAAGTCAGGGCGGTAAGGCTTCGGGAGCGCAATAAATGCTTGTTTCTGTGTAATATTCCTCCCTAGGTCTTACAATTAGGAGGTTCATGATGATCAGACATGATGGAAGACAGCTCGTCCGCGTTTTAATCGTCCTGGTCCTTTCCCTTGCAGGCATCTTTGGCATCGGATACGCCAGAACTACCGAATCGATTGTGGCGCATTGGCAATCTATGCAGCCGATACAGGGCAGGTTGCTGGTGATGGTTCCCAGAGAAGTCGAAGAATTCGTCTACGTCTTTTCGCACAAAGGAGGAAGAGAAACAGAGCTGCCGGTGGGGGACCAGGTATCGGATCTGTTAGAGAAGCTGTTACGCAGCGCGTTTGCCTCTACGACTTTTACGTCGGTACCGAGCGAAGCTGCAGCGAAGGAATTGAATCCGGAGGATGATCCGAGGTTGCGAGGGTATGATTTTGTAGCTGTTCCCAGGATCACAAAAGTGTCTCACTGGGATAGGGGACCCGAGTACGGTTTCGATGTGGATATAAGCGTGGAAATTTCTTCTTTTCGCACCATGACTGTAGAAACGATAAGCGGCCATGGTGAATCGAGCACACCCGAAAGCCCCGTTTTTACTCCAGCCGAGAGGTTAAGCACTGCGGTAAGCTACGCCCTGGATGCCATCAAAGATGGGATCGCGACCAGACACGATGCATGGTCACGATGATCTCTCAATGTTCCTGTTCATCCGTCGAGAAACCGAGACCATTCCAATATGCCAAGACTATTACCTTGCCTCGGGAGCCCACCACTGTACTTTTTGTCTTTGCTCCCGTGCGACTTTGCGACCGTGCTCCGATGATCGAGAACTATCACAGTGAGGTTTGTATAGAATCTGATCAAAAGGAAGCGAATACATACTCCGCGGGCTCAAACACGGATTCAGCGGCGGGTGGATCGACCTCTCCTGAAGCCTTGAGCCACCCTGGCCGGCCGCGGATTTGGAAACACCGGGCATTCCATTTCTAAACAATCAGACACACGCCTGCCCGGTCTGGGTCACCCTCGCAAGAGCGCATTTGAATTTGCCTGCGGCGATGGGCACAACCAGCTCGCGCTCCTCAAATATCGCAGCCGCGGTTATGTTCACTTCCCCATAGAAATTCGCGTTGGCCCTGCTATCGATCTCAAGCGAATCTCCTTCCAGCGCGATCCCCCCGAGTTCTGCTTTGCTATGCTTATATACGAGGATTTCTGCCGATCGGTCTTGCCTCGCGCCTTTTTCGCTCCCCGCCCCGACGGGGCCTGGCGCCGCCGCCAAATCGACACCCAAGGTGGTCTTTCGACTGGAAATGGCATCAACACTGTTGGGGCTCATGAGTAGGAGAATAATATCAGTAGGCTTGCTCCAGGACACTGCTTTCAAGCTTGTACCCGTGAGAGTGACAAAAGCCGGACTGCTCCACCTGCCATCCTCAGTACGGACCACCATGACCCCATTGCTGGAATACCCTTCCGAGCCGACTGCTATTTCGAAAACATTTGGGATCACGATCACGCCATGGGCTTTTTCCAGAATAGAAGATGGGATGGCATCGCCATGACCTGCGAGGCTGTTATTGATGATCTCCGTAGCTGCAAGTATCTTCGCCTCCTGATCGGTTCCCGCTGATGCCGGTGCAGGCAGAAGAAAGGCTGAGATTGATAAGATCATTGCAACCAATAATGTAGTTGTTTTCATCGTTTCTACCTTCTTCCCCTCCCCTATCGTCTTAGACGAGGCGAACCGCGCAACTATTGTCTTGCGAGATTCTTCTCCTTCAGGCGGTTCAGCAGATCGTCAAACGAACTGTTCGTCAGTATTGAACTGAATTGACTTCGGTAATTATTAACCAGGCCCACCCCTTCAATCACGACATCATAGGCTTTCCAGCTCCCCGCCATGGAATGAAGTCGGTATTCGAGGCCTATTTTGCCCGTTTTGCTTCCTTCCACAATGGCATTGACAACCGCGCGATCTCCTTCTTCCTCTTTTGGCTGATAGGTGATCTTTTCATCCGTATAGTTCTCAATCTTATCGATATAAACGCTGAAAAGAAACTCGCTGAAAGCACCTACGTAGTCCTGCTGTTTTGTCGCAGGCTGGTTATTCCACTCAGGACCCAAAGCTCTTTTGGCCATCTCTTCAAAGTCAAAATACTGGTCTACGACTGTTCGAATTTCCGCTCTGCGCCTCTGCTCGTTTCCCGTTTGTTGTTTAAGAATCGTAAGAACCTTTTCCGTTCCCGACTGGACCGTGTCAAGAGGCCCGGAGCTCGCTATAGCCTGAGAGACTGACACACAAAAAGCGAGCGTAATGATTAACGTGTTCAAAACCATCGCTTTTCGCCTCGACTCCAGTTGCGAAAGAATAAGAGTCATTTTTCCCCTTCCTGTCTATGTGCGGCTTTCAGTTAAGTTAACCAGTTAAATTAAAGGCATCAACGGTAGTAGCTTGAGCCCGGGAGAAGGAAAAGACCTGATCGCGAGCAGCTGCCTGCCGTAGAGACGCACTGTGCGGCGCGTCTCCACGGTTAGAGCCAACGAGCAGTAGTCCGCTCGACATTGCAATTATTGTCTCCAATAGCCGGGCACCCATTGCCAGCCGCTGCCGGTCTGCTCCCAATGACCGGAAACCCAAACAGATCCTGGCTGGGCATTCACCCATTTGCCACTCACCCACACGTAATCACGTCCGTTCCACTCCCAGTAGCCCGGGACCCATGTGGAGCCGGGTGAGGGTGCTACACCCGGCGATTCAACTCGGGGTGCAGGAAGTGACGGTGGCTGCTCCTTCACAACAACCACTTCACGTTGGGTGGCAGGTTCTGAAACTTCAGTTCTTGTCACTTCTCTCGATACGCAACCGGCGGTCAGTACAAAAACAGCACCGATCAGGATTGTGAGCAACAGCGTCATGAGTCTCATGATTTCACCTCCCTATTATTAGCTAATTCATCCGTAACGCACTTAAAACGTCTGCCATCCAGTTCGACCGATTCACGTCCTGGTTCATGCTGGTCGCGAAGCGGCGGTACATGATGACAAATCATTTTTCCCACCTCTAGCAGCTACCTCGAAATAATCCGGTAAAAGCTTCTATTTACCTCGGTTCCGGGGTGGGGAAACCTTTGCAGAACCTCGGTGTGATAAACATGCGGCCTCGCCGTATTCATCTGCAGCAAGACGGATACCCCTAGATTTTCGCCGATGTTAGCAGGCAGACCCGGCGATTCTATCCATTGTCCACTCGATTGGTAGAAGTAGACCCTTCTATCCAGGTCGAAATAGACAAATGCTGAAGGATAGTACCGGTAACGGTGAACCGGATCATGTGCTGCAGGGCTCCACGGCGGGGGACCTGTAGCTCCCAATAATACCGGAGGAGAACCAGGCGCATCTTCGAGGATCGCAACAGGTCGTGCCGGATAATGAGCTCTCACTTCAGCGTGCATTCGATAGGGGTCCCTAATATTCATCCGCAGATTGACAAAATCGCCCAGGCGACCCTTCAAATAACTCGGCAGCGCCGGCGATTTAATCCACTGTCCGTTGGCCTGATAAAAGAACAGCTCTCTCATGGGGTCATAATAAACCTCCTGCGCAGGGAAATATTGATACCTGTATGGCGCTTCTTGCCCGGGCGGGGGCGCCCACGCAGGCGATTCGCCATATACCAGACTCGCCGCGCGCTCCGGGTTGCTGGAATCAACCATCTCGGCAAAACCGTTTGCCGTCAAAAAGACCAAAAAAAACGCGGCAACAAAAATCGGTTTTTTTATTCTTTGACGGTGCATGATCACCTCCTGATTCTAGGTCACAAGAAACTATCGGATATGGTTGGTTTATCCCGATATAAAAATGTTAACTAAAACCAAATTAATCACATAGGGGCAAAGTGCAATGTACTACCCCCCTGGTCCACTGTTGCGCTGCTATGGAAAGCCGGTCGGGAGTCGTATTGTTGACGCGATCACCCTGATCCCGCTTGCTGATACTGGCGGGATGGCATTGTGGCGTTTCAAAATATCGAAGTGACCCGCATCAATAATGCAAACCCCCGACTTCAACGCCCGAGCAACCCGATTATTCCAATTACAATCAGGTAAATTGCGACAATGTAGTTGAGCAGCCGAGGCATTACCAGAATCAGAACTCCTGCAATCAAAGCCACTAGCGGCTGCAAACCGAAGTAAAGCTGCATACAAACCTCCCTTCCCGTGCTCGCCCATAGTTATTTAAGATGCTAAGAATTCTTCTGGATCAGGCTTAAGTCCTGCCTGAATGCCGGCAACATCTGAGAAGCAGTTGCTATTTTTCATAAACCTAAAGCACGGTTGCCGAATGTCAATTGCTCTCCTTTGGCCTCATTTCCCTCAAACCGGCTCTGACGCATGGATGATTCGCTCACTCCTGCAATAAAAACTCACAACTAACATTGACGAACTGATGTATGACGGGATAAGAGATAAGCTCCCAATCTCAATATACAGAAAGGTTCTTTTAATAGTGTTCAGATCCGACCGGGTGAATCTCCGCAAAGATTTTATCCGCGCTGCAACTCGATTCGCCGGCAGCATCCGATGCGTGCTTCGGGGAGTCGATGGTGTGATTTATCATCCATTGCCGATTCTGATGCTTGCCGTTTTTCTGACTTTCGAGCCGTCAAGCGCACATTCTGAAGCCTTAACCGCGTCTGCCAGCAGCAAGCAGTTGCCGACCGGCCCAATTTTCACCGCTGGGCGGCACGCTGAAATCCTGGACAAAATCGACTTGATTTTACTGCACAGGATCTCCAGAGGTCAGCTTCAAAGCACCATCTTAACCAGAGAGGATCTCCAAACCACAAAAAGTTTGGACATTGACGGGTATATCAGCGGGATAATGGCCTTCTGCAAAGAAGAGATGACCATCTATGCCGCAGACCAGAAGATGCAACGGATTCGCAAGAATCGGGACGGCTCCCTTTTTCTACAATACTACGGAAAAATAACGCCTGACGAGCTAATCCTGGCAAACGCAGGTAGCACTTATGATGTGAGACATCCTGCCCGAAGCAAAACAGATCGGTTCGGCGCCCGTCTGGTAGCTTGCGGTTATTCTTTGTTTCCCCTTATTAGAGGGGATTCTGTGAGCTCAAACAATCGATTCCTGCTCAGTTTCGAATGGGGAGACCAATCATTTCAGATCCCGATCCGGCAAAGTGGCTTCTGCAGCCTCGACACTCCATGTGTCAGTCCGCAGCATCCGGAAGGCTTCACTTTTAGATATATCGGCAATCGATTGGAGCACCTTACACAACAATCACCGAATCTCGAAGACAGAATTCATGCTCTTATGAAAGGAGCCGGTTCAGTCGAAAAAGCCTTCGATGCGCAGCTGATCAATCAGGTGAACATCCTCGACTATGAGGGAATCCGGAATGCAGTAGTGAGCGAAGAAAAGGAGGGCATCTGGATTTATATTCGCACCTTGCTGGAGGAATCTTTCACAGAGCTTGAGACCATTGCAGAGCACGAAGTGTTGCACGAATATGTCAAGTGGAAGCAATTGACAAAAGACACCGGGTTGCGCCAGTTATTTGCCGATCTAAAAGGATACGCTCCCTTGTCCTCCGAACGGTTTTTTCTCATGATGGGCAGTGATGCCATCCAAGGGAGTTTCACACAGGAGAGTGCCCAACCGTTATTCTTTGCTTTTATTGATGAGAAGAACTTTCTGGAGGGCGGAAAGGGCGGACATTCTCATAAAAATGTGGCTGAGTTTTGCACTTCTTTTTTGCATTCAATCATGTTTCTTGACAGGCTTGAGCAAAACCTGAATCGGCCTGTGAAGCTGTCGGCAGACGCGGCGCACATCCATCATCTCAGCTGGCAGGAAAAAACCACCCTGCTTGACAACTATCTTAGAGCCCTTGAAGTCCTGGTGCACTCTGTTTCCAAAAGGGGCGTGGTCCCAGAGATTCTGTTGGAATCCTTGGAAAAAGTGCAACGTTTAAAGAATGCCGGACCTCACCCCCGAGTGTGACCAGCCTGCAACTAAAAAAGCAGGTCTGGCAGGCGTCCTGCTCGCGTACTGCCGGAATGTTACTCCCAATGCTGCAAGCTTTGCGCGTCTCCCCGTCCTTCTGACGCCATTTATAATCACGGCAGGCATCGAGTCAGGGATGGATCAACGATATAGCCATAGAATTAATATGTTACGTATATTCACCAACACTTATTGAGAGTTCCGAACCCGGCCGATCGTTTCTTTTGAAATTAGCCGGCTCATAAAGAAGATCCGGGAAGTCCTCCCTTTCAGTTGTCCCTGTTGCAGCCAAGATGAAAATCATCAGCCTCATTAATAAACCCGATGTGATAGAGCGGATCCTGCGCCATCTCGGTTGGAAACGACACCCGAATCCTTGCGACAATCAAAAAAAACAGTGCACATGGGCCGGTTGTCATGGAGAATTTCAACGACGGCCGGCCCCGTGCAATGCAATGTGCGTGCATAGTGCACCCAATCGGATTTATTCCACAGGGCTGGCCCGGCTGCCAAGAATCCGTGCTTATCTACCACTGAGCTCGCCTTTCACCCAAATGACCGAATGCAGGCATACTCTGACAACCTTGAATGGTCAGCCCGGGCCAATGAATTTTGGCGTCGACCCTTCATAGCCTTTCAGGTCGGCCTGACCCCGCCTTTCGAGATCATTGAGCTTCAGTGATACCGTATAGACCGGCAAGCCGGTTTTACCGGCCAGCTCTCGAACCGACCGAGGGCCTTCCTGTAGAGCTTCCATCAGGAGCGCTTTCTGGTAATCGTCCACAGCCGATTCACTCAGCAGATTGTGATAGTGTTCCAGCGTCAGCTTGTCGCCGTAGACGTTGCCGCGCTCGGTGAGGTGACGTTCCATGCCGACCAGCCACCGCATTCTCGGGGATTTCAGGGCGCGCTCAAGAGCGGCCACCTGCAGGGCATGGCCTTGCAGATCGAACGGACCCAACTGTTCGGTTCTTCGGGTCAGTTCTGTCACGGTATCGGCGAAAAACTGTCCTTCGGCTGCGCTCACATAGCGCAGAGCGGTGCGCTCCCGCCCAATTCCGGCAAGCTCCAGCAACTCCTCCAAAACCTGCATTCGCTTGGAGGCATATACGTTGCCGTCCAGGTAATGACAATCCCCGAGATGGCAGCCAAATACAAAGACGGCATCGTAGCCGCTCTTCAGTCCTTCGATGATGTAATAGGGATCTACCCGACCCGAGCACATGGTGCGCATAACCCGGATATTCGGCGGATACTGAAAGCGTGAAACTCCGGCCAGATCGGCGCCGGCATAAGAGCACCAGTTGCATAGAAAGGCGAGGATTTTCGGTTCGAATTCACTCATGGCTGCTCTCCTTGACAATATGTATCCGTTCAGCATTTTGATCGTTGAGCTCGTCAATATCCTTGAGGACCCACAGTGCCTCATACGAACTTGCCGCTGAACGGCGATGGAAATTTCAGATTGACGGTTAGCTGTTCTTCTTGGGAAAGACCGAAGTGGGTCATTGGGCTCAATCAATATCTGGAAAAGACCGTGCAATCTCACCGTAGGGGAGAGAAAGCGACGGAGGCACGCCGCATCCAGAGCCAGAGGATTTTTATCCTTAACCTGCTGTGAGATGCACTAGTCTTTTCCAGTTGCTCGACCTGTTCCTCGCGAAACAGGATAAAGCCGTAAGTAATCGGAATTAAATGAATAAGAAATCAAGTCGGCATCAACTGATCTAGATATCCATCTCCTCGTCCGGGTTGAATCCCAGCCGTTCCCATTGAGCTTTCGCTTCCACTTCCGCTTCGGCGATTTCCTCCTCACCCCATGGTTCGATAACGAGGCTATCGGCTACCAGCTCCCAAATGTATTTGACTTCGTGATTGCAGTCTTCATAGAACTTCGGAAGCCTTTTCATGATCTGATCGTGGCAGTTGGAGCAGCCGACTACCACCACATCGGCGCCGCTGTCCTTGATCTGTCGCACTTTGAAACGGCCGTGGTAGGCTGATTCCTTTTCGTAAGGCATGGGCCAGTTGCCGCCGCCCGCTCCACAGCAATAATTGTTGCCCCGCGTAGGCTCGAAATCCACGAACTGATCCACGCACTGCTGAATGATCCAGCGCGGCTCTTCATAGTAGCCGTAGCCGAAATTGCGCTCCAGTTCGCGGCCATGTTTACACGAGTCGTGCCAGGTAAAAATCTTGCCGGCGTTGACGCTCTTGTCGAGCTTGATGCGCCCCTTTTCAATGATTTCTTTCAGGTAATCATAGAGATAGATGTGGTTGATCGTGTTATTCGGGTCCTCCAGCACACATTCCTTCATGCCCTTGCGGCATCCATAGGAGCCGCCTCCACAGTCGGGCATGATCATGCGGTCGATATGGTGCTGCTGCATGAAGTCAATTTTGCGCTTGGCCAAGATTTTGGTCGCTTCCGCATTCCCTGTGAACAGGCCCCAGTCGACAGCCTCCCAGTTTTCG
>Ga0209164_1005710_pt1 | contig 10475 bp, 7 predicted proteins | sample MTBNYHSulfiMetaG_FD_187458 | JGI IMG/M metagenome (GOLD analysis project Ga0209164, IMG submission 187458) | Enrichment culture microbial communities from rom New York Harbor, USA that are MTBE-degrading - MTBE-NYH (New York Harbor Sulfidogenic)... | ecosystem: Environmental > Aquatic > Marine >... | reverse complement strand
CTCCTATTCTCGGTATCCCCTTTCCCCGCCAGAGATCACGGCATCACAAACACCATGCCCTCGCCCAACGCCTCCAGGGCCTCGTAGGCGCAGTGGCGCACCAGGTAGCTGGAATCCTCCAGCACGCCGTACAGGGGACCAGCGGCCCGCCGCGATCCGGTGCGTCCCAACGCCCGCACCGCCAGCAAACGGACGTGCGGACTCTCGTCGGTGAGCCTGCTCCCCAGCGCCTCGACGGCACTCTCGCCCAACATACTCAGCGCATCGGCCGCGATGCTCGCCACAAAGGCGCTCTCGTCGCCGAGTTTGATAGCCAACGCAGGCGCCGCAGAGCCATCGCCGGCGCGCCCCAGGGCCAGAGCCGCGCAAGCGCGCACGTCAGGATCGGGATCATCCAGCGCACTCATCAGCGCCCGAACTGCTCTCCTGCCCCCAACCTCTGCCAGAGCGCGGGCGGCCCACCAGCGGGCGTCCGGCTCTCCTGCAGCCAGAATATCGCCCAGCCGGTCGGCTACCGCCGCGCCAAAGCGGCCCAAAGCCAGCGCGGCCTCCTCCCGGCTATCCTCGCCGGCCGATACCAGCAGCTCCAGCAACTCGTCCGCCTCGTCGGGTGTCACTGCTACCCTTTCCGCGCCCAACACACGGGCGAACCACTCATCATCAGGCAGAGACGTCACACGTACCAGGTGGGCCGGACAGCGACAATCAGAAGCGCCGAAGCCGGGCGCCACAATACTTGCCTCGGGCAGCCGGCTCAAGGCCTCTGCCCAGGTGCATTCCAGCCGCTCCCTCGACTTACTCACCCACGCGCCGCCCCAAACAGCGTGCTCGCGCAGATGGTCCGCGTGCCAGTGAACCCGCTTCCCGGGCCCACATCGCCGCTGGTGTCGCGCCAGCCGGGCCGGCAGCCCGCCTGGCCCCAACGCACTGCCCGCGTACAGATACCAACCCGGCGAAAACTCGAGCCTGCCAAGCCGGCCAACAGAAAGCGTGTGCGTCCCCTCCAGCCACAGGGCCATCACATAGGTCCCCATTATACCCGAACTCGCTCTCTCTGCCAAAGACATCCCTGCTGCTGATCCCCGTAAAAAAGCCCCCATATAGGGGGCTGCCCGGAGCCGGGACCTTTTTACCGCGACGCGGCCTGGCCCTGCAGCTTCTCGGCCAGGCCCTGAACCGAATCGGCAAGCGTGCGCAACTCGGTTGACAGTCGCTGCGTCTCGGCCACAACGTCGGCCATGCATGCAAAGGAACTCGGTTCGCCGGCGGCGGCAGGCCCAATGGCTGCCGGTCCAGAGGGAACCGCAGCCCCTTCCTTCATGCCCGCAACCAACTGGGCGTTGCTCAAGGCCACCACCGCAAAATTCGCCAGAATGCCCAACTGGTAGCTGTCATTATCATTGAACGAGTGTGCGGGCTTGGCATCTGCTCCTAAAACGCCCACAACCCGTTGCTCGTTGCGCAAAGGCACCGCCAGGCACGAGATCTTTTCCGGCTCACCTTCACGCTCGGCCAGCATCGTCTGTCCCGTCTGGAGTGCCCGGGCAGCGATCGGGTCGGTCTCGGCCTGGCGTACAGAGCTTGCCCTCGGTTCGCCAGAACCCCGCACCGCGCGAAGCTCGAGTTGGTTGGTCCCCGGCACGACGGTGAAAAATCGGCCGCTGTCGCCGCCCGTCAGGTAAATGGCCGCCTCGACGGTGACGCGCATCACCTCGTCAGGGTCGTGTATGGCGCTCAGCGCCTTGCCAATACCACACAGGCTATTCAACTGGCGCACCCGCTCTTCCAGGTGGTGCCTGACCTCGGCCCCTTCCTTCAAACCGCTCGTCTCGCGGCGCAGCCGGACCTCAACCAGCGCCCGCTCGACCGACTCGAGCATATCGGCTACCTCGTATGGCTTGACCAAATAGTCCCTGGCTCCCAGGCGAAAGGCCTGGATGGCAGTCTGTTCCGAACCGTAAAAGGTGGTCAGGATCACCGGGACGTTGCTGCCCGCTTTGCGCAGGGCGCTCATCATCTCCAACCCGCTCATGCGGGGCATCTTTAGATCGGTGATGATAAGGTCTGGTTTCTCGGCCAGCGCCTTGCTAAACGCCTCCCTGCCATCCATGGCCGTCACGACCTGATAGCCTTCAGGGCGCAGCACACTATCGGCCAAAAACACCAGGTTCTCTCGCCGGTCATCTGCGACCAGAATCTTCTCGCCGCTCATCTCCCCCCCGTTGCCGCGACTCCCAGACGTATTCCCTTGTATCTATTCGCGCGACAAGTATAGCAGATTTTCTGACTCTTGGCAATTTGCAGGTTCTCTGCTCGCACGCGCGGCTCTCTGCGCGCGCAAGCTATGACCATCGCTCCCATGCGCTTGCCCTCGCGAAACCGGGGGGACTTCGGGTCTTTGTTGTTCCTCAGAAAGAGGTCCGCATCGGGATCGAGATCGCCCGGCCTCAAGAGCCGGCCCGGTCCCCAAGGATGAGCGGCGTTGCCCTCCATCGCCGGGCGTAGTATAATGGCAGCAGACTGCCTACCATAGGAGTAGAGCCATGCACCTGGAGTTCGAACCGATCACCCTCAACTTGGAAACGCCTTTTCGCATCGCCCACGGAACGAGCACGGAGCGGCACAACGTCCTGGTCCGCATCAGCGACGGGGAGCACGAGGGGCTGGGCGAGGCCGCCCCCGTTCGCCAGCATCACGAGACCCAGGCCGGCGTGGTGGAATACCTCGCTTCCCTTCCTCCGTTCGGCGACGACCCCTTTCACCTGGAAGAGATCCTGGACACCCTGCCCTCCGGCTCCCAAGCCGCACGCGCCGCGATCGACATTGCCCTCCACGACCTGCTCGGCAAGAAGCTGGGCATACCGGTGTATCGCCTCTTCGGCCTGAACCCCGAATCCTCGCCGCCAACCTCCATGACCATCAGCATTGGCACCGTGGAGGAAGTGCAGCGCTGGGCCCGCGATGCAGCACAGCGCTTCTCGATCCTCAAGCTCAAACTCGGCCCGGAGCACAGCCTGGAGATCGTGCGCGCCGTGCGCGCCGTCACCGATGCCCGCCTAGTCGCCGATGCCAATTGCGCCTGGACTGTGGAACAGGCGCAGAGCCTCATCCCTGCCCTGGCCGACTTGGGCCTCGAATGGATCGAACAGCCCCTGCCCGAAGAGGATCTGGATGGTCTGCGCCGCATCCGCGAGACCTCGCCCCTGCCGATCTTTGCCGACGAACCGGTTCGCACCGCCCGCGACATCCCCCGCCTGGCCGGGTGTGTGGACGGCGTGAACATCAAGGTCATGAAGGCGGGAGGGCTGCGCGAAGCGCTGCGCATGATCGCTGTGGCCCGGGCCCACGGGCTGCAGGTGATGCTGGGCTGCATGATCGAAACATCGTTGGGCATCACAGCCTCGGCTCACCTGGCCCCCCTGGTGGACTGGGCCGATCTGGACGGCAACCAAACCCTCACCAACGATCCGTTCACCGGCGTCCAGGTGGACAAGGGACGCCTCATCCTGCCCCAGGGCCCAGGCCTGGGCGTGCAGCCGCGCTTGGGAGCCAATGCGCCCTGGTGAGATGGAGAGCGTAGCATGATTGTTATCGATGGCTCATACGGCGAGGGCGGTGGCCAGATCCTGCGCACCAGCCTGACCCTGTCGGCCACCACCAGACAGCCTGTGCGCCTCGAGCGGATCCGCGCCGGAAGGCGCAAGCCGGGACTGATGCCCCAACACCTGACCGCTGTCCGCGCCGCGGGCCGCGTCTGCAACGCCGAGGTAGAAGGGGACAAGCTCGACTCCCAGACGTTGGCGTTTCACCCCCGCTCCGCACCCCAGGCGGGCGCCTACACCTTTGACGTGGCGCAAGCAGCCAGGGGCGGCAGCGCGGGATCGGTCAGCCTGATCCTGCAGGCGGTCCTCTTGCCGCTGGCGATGGCCGAAGGAGGCCCCTCAGAGGTCACGCTCTTGGGGGGCACCCACGTGGCCTGGAGCCCTCCGTACGACTACATCAAGCGCGTCTACCTGCCGGCGCTGGCCCGGCTGGGCATCACGGCCAAGGTCAGCATCAAGAATTGGGGCTGGTACCCCATCGGCGGCGGGAAAATCCAGGCCGCCATACAGGGCCGGGGATCGGGCGTGGCGCTCCAGATTCCCGATCCATCCCTTGCCGGCCAGAACCTGCGCGAGCGCGGGGCGTTATTGCGGGTGCGCGGCCTTTCGGCCAGCAGCAACCTGCCCAAGCACATCCGCACCCGGCAGGAGGGGGCAGCGCTTCAGGCCTTGCGCTCCAACGGCGTGAACGCGCGCATCGAAGTAGTCGATGCGCCCTCCAAGGGGCAGGGCACCATCGCGTTCCTGTGGGCAGAATGCGAGAACATCTCTGCCGGGTTTACCGCTCTGGGCGAGCGGGGCAAGCCGGCCGAGCAGGTAGCCGGGGAAGCGGCGGATGACCTCCTGAACTACTTGCGGGGCAACGCCGCCCTCGACTGCTATCTGGCCGACCAGCTGCTGCTTCCCCTGGCCCTGGCCGCCGGGCCATCAGAATTCACAACCGAGTCAGTGACCGCTCACCTGCTGACCAACGCCTGGGCCGTCAACCAGTTCTTCCCCGGTCGTGTGCGTGTCGAAGGGGAGGAGGGTCGGCCCGGATTCTGCCGGATCGAAGGCGCATAAAAAACCCGGCGCGTTTCAGGCGCCGGGTCTCTGGTTCCCCTACCAGCGTTGGTGGACGTGGGGCCGGATCAGGCGATCGTATACATCCCGCACAGCCGCCATTGTCTCATCGCCGAGCGGTGGCAGGTCGCCGGCCGCCGCGTTGCCTGCGGCCTGGGCAGGGGTCTTGGCCCCGGGAATGGCGCAGGTGACGGCATCGAACATCAGGATCCAGCGCAAGGCCAACTGGGCCATGGTCGCACCCTCTGGGACCAACGCCCTCAGTTCCTCCACAGCCGCCAGGCCTACATCGTAGGGCACGCCGGAAAAGGTCTCTCCCACGTCAAAGGCCTGCCCGTCACGGTTGTAGTTGCGGTGATCGTCCTCTTCGAACGTTGTGTTCGCCCGCATCTTGCCGGTCAACATGCCGCTGGCCAGTGGCACGCGCGCCAGAATGCCGATCCGTCGCGCCGCTGCTTGCGAGAAGAAAAGGCCCGCCGGGCGCTGGCGAAACATGTTAAAAATGATCTGCACCGTCTTCACGTTGGGATACTCGATGGCCTTCAGCGCCTCCTCCACCTTTTCCACGCTGACGCCATAGTAGCGCAGCTTGCCGCCCGCCGCCAGGTCGTCCAACACTCCAAATACCTCGGGACGGTAGTAGACCTCGGTGGGCGGGCAGTGAAGCTGCACCAGATCCAGCGTCTCCACGCCCAAGTTGCGCAGGCTGCGCTCCACAAAGGCCGTCAGATTCTCACGGTTATATCCATCCGCCACGTGCGGCGACAGCCGCCGGCCCGCCTTGGTGGCGACATAGATCCGCTCGCCCCTGCGCTCGCGCAACACCTGCCCGATCAGCTTCTCACTCCGACCGTCGCCATACACATCGGCCGTATCGATGAAATTGACGCCCAGATCGAGGGCCTGGCGCAGCGCCGCCAGCGACACATCGTCATCCACTGTGCCCCAGGACCCGCCAATGCCCCAGGCCCCAAAGCTGATCTCCGAAACCTGCCAGCCGGTGTGCCCCAATGTCCGGTAGTTCATGCTCTATCACCCTCACACTCGCGTTACAAGTCAAGCCGGATGCTTCTCAAAGGCAGGCAGCGAAAGCATCTGTTCGCCTATCTGTAGCTCCCAATGGGGAAGCCAGGCCAGGGCAAAGAGATCGACGCGCACATCGGTGCGCCGCGGGCGAACCTCGACCTCCTCTACATCGTCGATCAGCTCGCGCCACTTGGCGTCCAATTCTTCCAACTCGGCCTTGGCCTCCTGCTCCAGCGCCTCTATCTGCTCTTCCAGTTCTTCGATGACCGCCTCGGACTCTTTGACTCTGGCCTTCGCCTGTTGGGTCATGCGGCGCTTGGTGCTGGCAGATGACAGTCTCCGTGAGGATCTCTTCCCGGTGAGAAGGCCAAACACCGATTCCGCACCCGAAAGCAACTCCTCCTGCTTGCGGGCATCATGCACGCTCTTGTCCTCTTCCAGCTCGCGCTCTTCGCGCCGCAGCTTTTCTTCCAGACGCCCCTGCTCGCCTTTGTACTTGGCCGCGAGTTTCTTGGCTTCTGCATCCCGAGCCTCTTCAGCTCCCTTCCGGCAGCGTCGCTGGAAAGCCTCCTCGCTCTCGCCCATCTCTGAATACAGCTTCAGGTGCGGGTTGTACCGCAGAGTCGCAGACGAGTTGTAGTACAGGTAGTCATTGAACTCGGACTCTAGCTCTGTGTAACGCTTGGATGCGCCGAGATCTGCAGGCAACTGGGCAAAGAGCGCGCCGGACTCGGGCTTCTGTTCCAGGTCACCGGCCTCGATCTCCACCCTGCTTTCGGCCCAGTTCAGCACATACCCCTCGCCTACCACGGGCAGCAAGTAGGCCACATCTTCTGCGTGGGTCTGCCGGCTCTGGGTGTGAGCAAAGCGCAACCCGGCCAGCCCCACTAGCGCGGGGTGATAGACCAGATATCCCTCTGGCTCGCCTTTGGTCCGCACCGCCAGCCCTCGATCGCGAGCCAACTCCGCCATCGCCTTCTTCAATGGCACTTGCACAGGCCAATACACCTGCTTGACCGTCGAAGGCAGTTGGGGCGGCACCTGGCTGTAGGGTAGCTCCAGCCCCGTTGTCTGCGGGGGAGTGGGCGCCGCCGCGCGCTGCGACGTGGCCCCTGCTTCCGCCACCGTTGCCGCGGCTTCCGGCGCCGCCGGCTGTTCGCCGGCCAGTTGTTGCACCTGCTGGCGCGTCAGCGGGCCGCGCAGGTAGCTCATGGCCCAACGGGTCTGGAACACCACCGGCTTGCCCTCGTGGACGTTGTGCAACAGGAACACCCGCGAGCCGAGCGCCGAGATCATGCGGTCGAACTGGGCACGGCTGGTGCCGCCCTCACCCACCTCGACACCTTCCAGTCCGTCGAGCAGGCGTTGTTTGTCACGATCGGTCTGCATCCGGCCGATAAGCCAGGTGCCTGCATTCGATAGCGCCTTGTAGTCAAGGTCCACGGGATTCTGCGTGGCCAGAATCAGTCCAAGGCCAAAAGCTCGCGCCTGCTTGAGCAAGGTGAGCAGAGGCTTCTTGGTCGGCGGGTTCCCCGGATGGGGTGGCAGATAGCCAAAAACTTCGTCCATGTAAACCAGCGCCCGCAGGCTGGTCGTCCCGGTTTGGGCCCGCATCCAGCTCACCACCTGCTCCAGCAGCAGCGTGATAAAGAACTGCCTCTCTGCGTCCGACAGGTGGGCAACATAGAGAACACTCACCTGTGGTTTCCCCGACGGGCCAAACAACAGCCGGTCTACCTCCAGTGGCTGGCCCTGGATCCAATCGGCAAAGGCGGGAGAGGCTATCAGCCCGTTCAGTAACATCGCCAGACCCATGCGATCCTTCTCAGGGAAGAAGGTATTCACCGGAAAGACACCAAGTTGAGAGAAAGGCGGCTTCTGAACGCGCAGGATCAACTGGGTCAGATCGAGATCCTCCCCGGCTCGCCAGGCGTGCTCAAAGATGTTGGACAGCAGAATATGCTCCCGGCTGCGCACCGGGTCGGCTTCGACGTTGACCAAGCCAAGCAAAGCCGAGACGATACTCTCGATCTTGTCGCGCAAGAGCTCGCTATCGGTATCCCACGACAGGCTCGGAGCTTTCAGAGTATCGAGAATGCTCAACTTCCGGCCTGCGCTGCTGCCAGGTGTATAGATGGCAAAATCAGCCGATTCTCTCAGCCGCCGGATCCGTTCCAGGCCCTGTCCGGTACCCTCGAGTCCGTTTCGCCACTGATCTGCCGTCTTGCTGGCATAGGTTTCCAGGTCCAGATCCTTGCGACGGGCATCGTCGGGGTTGACCCAGGGGCGAAAATCCTCGGACCGCAACTCGGGAAAGGTCAACAACAGATTCGTCATATCCCCCTTGGGATCGATGACCAGGGAGGGCACGCCATCCAGGGCAGCTTCTTCCAATAGGATCACACCCAGACCGGTTTTGCCGCTGCCGGTCATGCCCAGGCAGACGGCATGGGTCGTCAGATCACGAGCGTCATAGTGCACGCGTTCGTCGAGCAACTCGCCCTTCGCCAGGTCATACTCCTGCCCGAGATAGAAACTTGCCAGACGTTCTTCTACCTTTTCCATAGACAATTGCACCTCCTTACCATTCTCTCGCACGGCTATGGGCTCTGCCTCGAACCTTCCCCGGATCGCAGATATCCTTCAGTTCGCGTCGCTATTCGAGCCGGGTCGCTGTCCATTGTACCAGGGATTCGTGCAGAAGGCAAAGCAAAAGGGGTGATGCCGGGCGGCATCACCCCTATCCGTCGGTCCAGGACGGCACTACTGCCAGCCGAAGGGCCCCCCCTACCCTTTCGACCACGCCTTCCAAGCCGAACAGACCAAAGTTGGACGGGATCGCATCCCGTGGATGCAATCCCTTGGCTCGACACCACTCTTGCGGTCGAGCCGGACCTCACAAAGGATAGACCCCACCATCAGGATAACAGCAATCCTCTTTTTTGTTGGCTCACTCGGCTGGGGCACATCCCTCAACCAAATCATACCCGATTTTCAGCCATTTGTCAAGAGCCAAGCAGAACGTGACGATACTTACACTTGATGGTTGACATATAGTCACTGGATCCTCAGCTCAGTGCAATCATTTGGATGGCCTTGCTTTCCGTGCAGGCCTGCTGCTCACCGGTTCTCAGATCCTTCACAATGACCTGTCCCGCCTGAATCTCGTCCGGACCGAGAATGACCGCATAGGGAATCCCCTTGCGATCCGCGTACCGAACCTGCCTGCCCAGGCGAACCGGCTCCAACATCTGCTCGGCATTGATGCCTGCCTGCCGCAAGCGGGCTGCCAGGGCCAGCGTCTGTAGGTATAGCTCCTCGCTAAACAGCGTCACCAGCACCTGGCTGGGCGATGTGGGTAATGCAGGCAGCTTGTTGGAGGCGCGTAGCAGCAGCTCAATGATCACGTCGCCCATGGCAAAACCTACCCCTGTGATCGGGTCACCGCCCACATCAGCCACCAGGTTGTCATAGCGCCCACCGCCAAAGATCGCCCTGGATGTCCTGGCGCGATCGTACGCCTCAAAGACCGGGCCGGTGTAATAGTCCAGGCCGCGCACGATGCTGGCATCGTACACCATATAGTCCGCCACTCCGAACGCCTCAGCCGTGGCGAATACCTGTCGCAGCTCCTCTGACTCTTGCCACAGATCGGGGTTGGCTAATAGTCCCTTGATTCCCTCGAGTTGATCCTCCGACAGACCGAGCTCCACTGCCCAGGCCTCCCACCGATCCGCCGACAGCCTGTCACGCCGGTCGATCAGACGAAACACACTATCGCGCAGCTCCTCTCCAATGCCAATCTCGGACAGTTTCCGCTCCATCAATCGCCTGCTGTTCAGGAAAATGGCTACATCCTCGCAGGAAAGACCCATGCTGCGCAGAAACTCGGCCCCGATGGCGACGATTTCGCCGTCAGCCGTGGAGGTCTCGGCTCCCAGCAGGTCAATGTTCCACTGAAAGAACTCGCGGGTGCGGCCCCGTTGGGGGCGCTCGTAACGCCAGAAGGGGCCATAGGAAAACCAGCGCACCGGCCAGACCAGTTGCCCCTGGCGTTGGGCCACCATGCGCGCCAGCGAAGGGGTCAGTTCCGGACGAAGGGCAAGCTCGTCACCCCCGCGGTCCATGAGGACGAACGATTGCTCCTTGACCAGCTCCTCACCGCTTTTGGCGGCGTACAGCTCCAAACGCTCCAGCAGCGGCGCCTCGTATTCCTGGTAGCCAAAGCGCCGCGAGATCTCCTGTACTTTGCCATAAAGCCAGGAGCGAAAGGCCATTGCCTCCGGATAGAAATCCCGCGTGCCCTTTACGGCTTGAACGGTCGTCTTGGTCGCCATTTGTCATCTCCTCTATCAAATCCACGGGCCGCGCCCCCGACGGTCGCCCGGCCCGGCACCCCGATCAAAAACAAAAGCGTGGTGCGAATCGGACCACGCTTCAGGGCTGCCCAGGGTGGAGCGCACGGCCCCACCTTGTCAGGGTGCCCCACGAGCGCGATGGTGATGTTGGGCGGCCTGCCCACGCCCAGACAGGAAAAGATCTATTGCCGAGCCCGGATTGCGCAGGGCGATCCTGTTCCTCACAACCACGTTCCTCCCCATCGCACCAATTATACCACAGTTCCAGATGGCGGCAAGGCACTTCAAGCTAGCCGGCCTCGACAGATTCTTCCCCCGGCTCTTGAGCCACGGCTCCTTCGGCAACTTGGGCTTGGTCGCGCGGCGATGGCGGCACCTCAAAAGACTCGGGCTCTGTCTCAGTCCCGATCATCTTGAGCGCGCCGTG
>Ga0209164_1005707_pt1 | contig 10482 bp, 9 predicted proteins | sample MTBNYHSulfiMetaG_FD_187458 | JGI IMG/M metagenome (GOLD analysis project Ga0209164, IMG submission 187458) | Enrichment culture microbial communities from rom New York Harbor, USA that are MTBE-degrading - MTBE-NYH (New York Harbor Sulfidogenic)... | ecosystem: Environmental > Aquatic > Marine >... | reverse complement strand
CGCTCTCCCGGATAGCCCTTTCGACGGCGCGGCCGCGCTCCCCGGTTTCCTTCCCGCCGGCGGAGATCACGATGGCACCGCCAAGGCCTGCCGCCTCGCCGTCATCGATGACGGCGGGCACCTTTTCGATGGGCACGGCGACAACCGCCAGGTCGACCGGTTCTCCGATCTCCCTGAGGGATGCGTAGCACCGGGTCCCCATCAATTCTTTGTACTTCGGGTTGACGGGGAAGACGGCCCCTTTGAAGGGCGCCTCCAGCAGGTTGCTCAGAAGCGCTTCGCCGATGGTGCCGGCCTTCTCCGTGGCGCCGACGAGCGCCACGCTCGACGGCATGAAGATCTTCTCGAGGTTGTAGATACTCACCGCCTGCCTCCGGTACACGATCTGGAAGAAACAGCCACTCGGTCACGCATGCGTGTTCATCCGGAAATGATTTCGCCGTAGAACCCGGTTTCCATCCAAAAAGGAGGATTTTTCTTTACACGCTGCGCGTGCTCAGTCCCACCGCTTCGCGGCGGGTCCCGGTCTGGGTCATGTCAATGAAATCAAATAGCTGCGCTGAGACGGCCTGCAGGTCGCCGCACAAGCAAACGTGCAGATTCACGCCGAGATTGGCCCAATAGACCATTTCCGGATGAAATCTAGTTGATGACCCATATCGCCAGGCCCTTCCCCATTTGGATCAGCTTGTTTGTGACGCGGCCCAAAAAAAACTGCTCCACCTTGCTGATCCCCCTTCGGCCGGCGATGATGGTGCCGTACCCGCCTTTTCGGGCCTCTTCCACGATGGCGGCCGCCCGCGACGGGACATTCGTGATGACCTGGGTGCTGATCTGGGTGGGGCGCATCCCCCCGGCCATGAGGTGCTCTTTGGCCTCGTCGAAAAACCGTCCGATCACGATTTCGGCCTCTCCGATCGTCTCTCTGGTGGAGGCCCTGACAACATGGGTCAGGGTGACCTCCATCGAGCTGCCGTCAAGGGTTGCAGCGGCAAAATCGACAGCGCGCAGCGATCCTTCGGACCCGTCCACCGCGATCAGGACCTTGCCCGGGCGGGCCCCCTTTCCGACCAGGATCAGGGGAGTGAAATGCATCCCCTCGAGGAGTTTGGTGGAAACGCTGCCGAGGACGATTCGCCTCAGGTGGGCCATGCCTTTGCGGCCGACGAGCACGGCGTGGCATCCTTTTGCGGCCTGTTTGAGGATGTCCCTGGCGATCCCCGACTCCCTCGCATGAATCAGGATCCTGACCGATTCCGGTGAAAACCCGGCCTTCAACAAGTGTTTGCGCGCCTTTTCCATATAGGCCTTGAGCCGTTTCTCCTCTTCGATGGCCCAGGCGTGCACCTCCGCGATGCGGCGCCCGACGTGAGGCTGCTGCTGCAGGTCCCAGTAAGGTTCCGGGATCCTGCTGAATACGCTGAAGAGCACGACCGGCATGCTGCGCATGGACGGGATTTCGCTGATGTACCTGACGGTCTGAAAGGCGCGTTCGGAGCCGTCGAGTGCGAGCAGCAGCGGTTTTTGGGGGGTTTCAGCCATGGTCCGCCTCCTGTAAGTGAGAGGGTGGGGTCTGCCTGCCGGGTGGGGTCCCGTGTTCAGGCAGATTCTCCATAGATCTCTCGGATGTTTTCGCGATGGTCCACCATATACAGCAGTGCAGCTTTCTGACGGAGTTCTTCTTTCAGTTCGGCCAGCCTGGAGCGGTCCACCCCGTACATCCGGATGAATACCTGGCGGTAGCCCTTCGGCGCCCGTTCGTAGCTGGTCAGGATGCTGACCATGCGGCCGCCGTATTTACGGATGATGTCCGCCACGGTCTTGATCGAGCCCGGTGTGTCTTCCACCTGGAACCCGAACTGGATGCCCCGGTGCCCGACGCCCGTGAGGCTGATGAGGCAGCGGAAGATGTCCCCCTTGGTGATGGCCCCTGCGAGATTGCCGTCGTGGTCGACCACCGGTGCCCCGGAAATCCTGTGTTTGAGGAGGATTTCCGCTGTTTCCTCGACCGTGTGGTCGAAGGGAACCAGAATGGGGTCTTTGGTCATGATATCGGCCAGCTTGATCCGCGATATCAGATAGAGAAGTTCGTGCACCTCGAGCGTGGTGGCATCGGAGGCGGAGGCCCGTTTGAGATCCCTGTCCGTTACGATACCGACGATTTTGCCCCGTTTCATGACCGGCAGCATGCCGATGTCATGCTGCTTCATCCGCTTGGTGGCCTCCTGCATGTTGTCGTTGATGTCGATCGTGATCACGTTCCGGCTCATCCAATCCTTGACGAGCATGCCTGCACCTCCTGCCCTGAAGCGTTTCCCGAAGTTTGCCCGCGCCCCTTCACCGAAAACCCGACTGCCGGGGCGGGGACGCCAGGTTTCATCCCCTCGTTTTCCGAATGAAACCCAGTTTAGCACAAAGCAACATATATGCCAAACAATCGACTGGCCGGTGGCTGCCGCCCGGACCGGTTTTTCCTGCGGTCAATGGGTCGGCCGGCGGCCTTTGGCGTAGAGGCCTCTGTTGAGCCTTTTTACAATGTGTAAAAAATCCCTTTGCTTTGGGGCCGGGCTTCCGGGAGATTCGGGATTTGCATTTTGCCCGCCTCGCCATTAGAATCTTCTGATGTGAAATGAACGTCGAGGACCGGAGCTTTCCCGGTGTTTCCGGAAGGGAAACCCGGGCCGGGTCCGGGAAGCATCTGCAGGCCCCCCGATGAGCGGGTGGCCTTGTCTATGGAGGATTTGGAATGGCTGAAACGGTAACCCTGGATGGGGTGGAGATCCACCTCGCCGCCCCCGACGATGTCCCTCTCCGCTGGGTGGGCCAGCCGGAGCTGGTCACCCAGGTCCTGGCGGCCTGGCTCGTTTTGGGGGAAGAAGACCTCCCGCTGAATCCGAGGTTGATCGGAAAGCCGGGGGTCGGCAAGACCACTCTGGCCTACCACGCGGGCAGGATCCTGCAGCGCCCGGTCTATCTTTTCCAAGCGACCATGGACACGCGTCCGGAGGATCTGGTCATCACCCCGGTGATCGCGGAGCAGGGCCGCATCCGGTACATGGCGAGCCCCGTGGTCAGCGCGGTCATCAAAGGCGGGGTGGCGATCATTGACGAGGGCAACCGGATGAGCGAGAAAAGCTGGGCCTCCCTCGCCCCCCTGCTGGACGCCCGCCGATATGTGGAATCCATCGTGGCCGGGGTCAAGATCAAGGCGCATCCGGACTTCCGGTTCTGCACCACCATGAACGAGGATGCCTCGACCTTCGAACTGCCCGAATACATCCACTCGCGGCTCCAACCGCAGATCTACATCGATTTTCCCGATCGCGACGAGGAGCGCCGGATCCTGAAGAGCAATCTGCCCTTCTCCGACGATGAGGTCATCGAATATGTTCTGACCTTCCTCCAGGCGGCCCACGAGGGGGATGAGCGCTATTCCGTCCGGGATGGGATCAACATCGCGCGGTACGCCCTCAAACGCCTGGCTGCGGATGGCAAGCAGCTCGGAACGGAGCGTTCCGAGCTGCTCCCCGCTGTTTTGGGGGAGGCTGCAGCCATGATCCTCGATGTCAACGCGGCCCGCCTGTTCTCGGAGTTGCTGCATGCCGAACCAGAGGATCTCTAGCCTCGACTGGGGAAGTATCCGCTTCGTCCCCATCCTGCACAATCTGCTCGAATTCGCCCAGGAGGTGCGGCGGCAGTTTCGGGAGTTCCGGCCGGAGGTCGTTGCCGTCGAATACCCCGAGACCCTGATGGAGCCGATCCTGCGCGGTGTGGCGCGTCTGCCCCTCCTGTCGGTCGTGAGCTACGAGGAAGAGGACGGGGTGTTGACCTATCTCGTCCTGGAGCCGACCGACGGACAGGTGGAAGCGCTCCGCCTGGCGCTTGCCGAAGGTGTGCCCGTCCACTTCGTCGATCGGGATACCGCTGATTACCCCTACGATTTCAGAGTGTTTCCGGACTCCTACGCCGTGAGGCGGATCGGCCACCAGGTCTACTGCGATGCCTGGCTGCGCTCGGATGCAGCTGCAGGGGCGGTTGTTCAGGAGGATCTTCTCCGCGAAAAGACCATGGCCTATCACCTGCAGAGGCTGAGTGCCGAAGGCCGCCGGGTGCTTTTCGTAGGGGGTCTCGCCCACCTGGCGGGGGTCCGACGCGAGATCGAGGCCCCCCAGGCCCGCGTCATCGGAAGGACCCATCGTGACGGGGTGATGCTGGCGCATCTGCACCGGGATTCGAGCCGGGAAATCCTCTCCGAAACCCCATTTCTGGCTGCGCAATATGAAGCGGCGCGGTCGGGGGGCGAAGCGGAGGGGCTCGATCGTCTGGAGGTTCAGGCGCGGATGGTCCGGCTGGCTGGAGAGCGGCAGTGGCAGCACGCGCGGGAGCGGCTATCGGTGCAGCAGTTGCGCGTTCTGAACCGCTTCGCCCGCAATTATGCGCTTCTGAGCGCGAGGCTCGTACCGAATTTCTACCAACTGCTCGTGGCGGCGCGGGGCGCGGTCGACGACAATTTCGCCTACGAGGTCTGGGAGATCGGCAGTGACTATCCATGGCAGTCCGAGCAGCCGGATCTGCCGGTTCTGCGCCTTTCAGGCGAAGATCTCTTTCTGGATCAGAAGCGGATCCGCTTTCACCGGCGGCTCAAACAGATGCGCCGAAGGCTCGTCCCGGTCCCCGTCAGGCGCAGGGCGAGGGAGGCGGCGCCCGGCGAGTGGCGGCGGAGCTTCAGGGGGGAGGCCATCTGTTCCTACCCGCCGGAGGATCTGGTCATCGAAGGGTATGGTCAGTACCTCAAGAAGAAGGCGCTCGAGGTGAAGACGGAGGAGAATGTCCGCATCGAGCCGTTCACGGGTTCGATGCAGGATGGACTGGATGTGCGGGAAACGGTCCGCAGGTGGGCCACGGGGCGGGTCTATGTGCGCGAAGAGCGCCCGCTGCGCGGCCGGGTGGGGTCTGTGGTGGTCATTTTCGACCCCGATGAGCCTGGCGGCGAGGGAAAGGAGGCCTACCCCTGGTGCGTGACCTGGCTGGGGGAGCACGATCAGGAATCCGACATGGCCTTCTACAGCACGCCGGCCGGGGAGGTGATGAAGGGACCGGGGATCTCCCTCTGCCAGCACGGGGGGTTCATGCTGATCTATCCGCCCATGCGCGTCTTCGACATCTGGAAGGATCCGTTTTTCGGCCAGGCCCGGAACAAGCCCGAACGTCTGCTGATGGCGGCCCTCGACTACAGTCTGGAACGGCACGTCGTCTACGTGGCGGCGGAGCCGCCGTCCGGGCGCTGCCGGAGCGTGGCGGCGCGGCTGGGGAAGACGATTCTCTACCTGCCGATCGGGATATTCTCCGCCGAGACCCTGCGGAAGATGCGGAGCTTTCACGTGCTCGACGGGCATCCTGTGCGGCGCTACGCGCATCGCTATGTCTGATAATAACCATGAAGGAGAAGACGAATGGGTGAGAAGACCGAAAAGAACCTGGGTTATGCCTTTGCGGCCGAGTCGAAGGCCTCGGCCCGCAATCTCGCCTTCGCCCAGAAGGCGGAGGTCGAAGGGTATGCGCAGATCGCGCGCCTCTTCAGGGCCGTCAGTGAGGCTGAAGGGGTCCACGCGCAGCGCTATCTGCGTTTGATGCGCGGGAAGATCGGATCCACCGAGGAAAACCTTCAGGCCGCGTTCGAGAACGAGATCCGTGCGAATGTGGACGAGTATCCCCAATTGATCCAGGACGCGATGAACGAAGGGGTTGCCGCGGTCGAGAAGGCCTTTACCCAGTCCCGCGATGTCGAGAGCGAGCATGCCGACCTTTACAAGCGGGCGATGAACGACATGCTGGCCGAACGGGAGACCGCCTATTTCGTCTGCCAGGTCTGCGGCTACATCGCCGAGGATGAGCCGCCGGTCAACTGCCCGGTCTGCGGCGCCGTCCAGCAGAAGTTCAAGCCGGTGCCTTAGGAAGGGTGGCGCGGACTGGGGAACGGCTTGAAGGGCGGTTCATTTCCGGGTGTGCTCGAAGACGCCTTCCCAGTCCTCAGGCGGCGGCGCGTCGAGGAAGTGTTTGCAGCGCCCGGCCATGACGCGGGAAGGGCCGTCTTCCGGATCCGCTGCGGCGGCCTGCTCGAAGCCGTGGAGGGCACGGACCCAGCTGCGCTTTCGGTAGGCCTCGAGGGCTTCGGCGTAAAAGGCCAGCGCCGCCTCGCGCGCGGGTGCTGGCCGGGGGCCGTCCGCTTCCCCCAGAAGCTCGTAGATGCGCACCGACTGGACGCGGCCCTTGACCCGGACCCAGTCGATCTCGCGCAGGCGGAAGGCGGCCCCGGCCGCCTGCGCCGTCCGCTCTCCGATCAGGATGGGCGTTCCGTAGACGGCGCAAAGGCCTTCGAGCCGGGAGGCCAGGTTGACCTGGTCCCCCAGGACGCCGTAGGAGAAGCGGTAGGGCGATCCGAGATTCCCGACCAGCATTGGACCCGTGTTGACGCCGATGCGGGCCCGGATGGCTGGTCGGCCCGCGGCTCGCCAGCGCCGCCGCAGGTCGCCGAGGGCCGCCTGCATGGCGAGGGCCGCGCGGCAGGCCCTCGATGGATGATCGGACTGCTCGACCGGCGCCCCGAAGATCGCCATCAGTTCGTCCCCCACGTATTCCTTCAACGTACCTTCAAAGGCGAAAACCTCGTCGGTCATGACCGTGAAATACTCGCTCAGCAGCGTTACCATCTCGTTCGGGGTGTGTGATTCGCTGTAGCGGGTGAAATCTTCTATGTCCGCGAAAAGGACCGAGAGGTTCTTCTCTTCACCCCCGAGCCGCAGCTCCTGCGGGTTGCGGGCGATCATCTCCGAGACCGAGGGCGGCACGTAGCGCTTGAAGGCATCGTGGAGGAAGTGCACATAGGAGAGGTCTTCGACGGTCACCAGCAGGCCGCGCAGGGCGTTTTCCTCATCCCTGAAGGGCTGCAGATACAGATTTCCCACCAGGGTCTTGCCGGAGGGCAGTTTCAGGCTGCGCGAGGCCAGGTGGGCGGGCTCGGCGTCTTCCAGAGCCCGCAGGAGCCTGCGCCCGACCTCGCTTTCGGGCCTGAAGATCTCCGCCGCCGGTTTGCCGGTGAGTTCCTCCTGCTGGAATCCCAGGATATCCTGGGCGGCCTTGTTGCTCATCCGGACGAGGCCGTCCCTGTCGGTGGCGATCAGCGCCACGGGCAGCATGGACAGAAGCGCCTTGCTGTAGATCGACAGGTTGATCAGCCGCCGCGCCTGCTGGATGGCGAGGTCTTCCAGGCCTTCGTAAAAGGCCGCCATCGGGTCGCTCTCGGGTGGTGCGGAAGGGGGCTTCCGGTTCATGTAGGGCTCACGACGGTTTGAGCGCTTCCAGCAGAGCGGGTGCGCGCATGACCTGGAAAAGCGGGTGAAGGGGGTTGCGGCGGTAGAGGTCGAGCGTCTGCCGGTGCGTTTCCGCGGAGGCCGCCGCCGCGCAGTCCTCGAGCAGGACGGCCTTGAAGTCGTGGCACAGGGCGTCCATGACGGTCGTGAGGACGCAGAAGTTGGTGGCGATGCCTCCTACGGCGCACACGGTGACGCCCCTCTCCCTCAGCCAGTGTTCGAGTCCTGTCTTGAAGAAGGCTGAAAAACGGGGTTTCGGCAGCCAGTAATCCTCCGGTCGGCGGTCCAGTTCGTCTACGACCTCGGCGCCTTCGGTGCCCGCCAGCGAGTGCGGGCTCATACGCCCCTTGAAGATGAAATCCTCCGCGTGGAAGGCGTCGGTTGCGAAGACCACCGGCCAACCGGCATCCCGGAAGGCGGCGCTCAGGGCGTTGATGGGAGGGATGATGGCCTTTGCCAGAGGCGTGATGGGCAGATGCCTCTCTTCGATGAAGTTGTCCTTGACCATATCGATGATCAGCAGGGCGGGCTTGTCCGCTTCAAAGTCGTTCATGATCCATCCTTTTGACCTGGTCGATGATGAGGCCGGCGGCCTCGATGATTTGATCCAGCGTGTTGGACCTGCCGAGCGACAAACGCAGGGCGCCCATGCCCCTGGCAGGCTCGATGCCCATCGCGGAAAGCACATGGGAGAGGGCTACGCTGCGGTCGTGGCAGGCGGCCCCGGTGCTGGCCATGAGGTTCGGGAGGGCTTCGAGGATCCTTCCGCCCTGCAGACCGGGCACCGAGACGTTGAGGGTGTTCGGAAGACGCTCGGAGGGGTCGCCGTTCAGGACGAGCCCGTCGATGCCGGCGAAGAGGCGTTCCTGCAGCGTGTCCCTGAGCCGTTCGACCCTGCGGCGCTCGGCCGTGAGGGCCTCGGCCGCCAGCCGGCAGGCCGTGCCCAGTCCCACGGCGAGGAGGACGTTCTCCGTGCCCGCGCGCCGGCCGGACTCCTGCCCCGCGCCGTGGATGAGGGGCGTGATTTCGAGGCCTTCCCGGATGTAGAGGGCCCCCACGCCTTTGGGGGCGTAGAGTTTGTGCCCCGCGACGCTCAGGAGCGCGACGCCGAGGGCATCGACGTCGACGGGGATCTTTCCCACCGCCTGGGCGGCGTCGGTGTGGAGCGGGACCCCCTGCTCCGCCGCGATCGCCGCGATCTCGGCGACCGGCTGGAGCGTTCCGGTCTCGTTATTGGCCAGCATGACGCTGATCAACCCGGTGCCGGGCGTGAGGGCGCGCCGGACCGCGTCCGGATCGACCCGTCCGCGGCCGTCGACCGGCAAAACGGTGAGGGTTGCACCGAGTTCGCCGAGGTAGAGCGCGGGGTTGAGGATCGCCGGGTGCTCGACGGCCGTCGTCACGAGATGAAAGGCCCCCGGGCGGCGGAAGTCCACGCGGCCCTTGAGGGCCATGTTGTTCGCCTCGCTGCCGCCGGAGGTGAAGACGATCTCCTGCGGCTTGCAGCCGAGAAGGCGGGCGACGTCGGCCCGCGCCTCTTCCAGGGCATCCTTGGCCCGCCGGCCGAGCGGATAGCCGCTCGAGGGGTTGCCGAACGCCTCCCCGAGAAAAGGGAGCATGGCTTCACGCACCTCGGGGGCGATGGGTGTCGTGGCGTTGTGGTCCAGGTAAATAGGTTGGTGTTGTGCGTAATGCATCGAAGGAATCCTGATAGAACGGGGAAATCAACAGGCTGCAGGTCTGCAGCGTTCTCCGCCGATCGGGCGCCGTCATGCATCGACCGGCGGGAAAAAACGGCCTACAGGCGCCTTTTAACGCAATTTTTCTGAATTGACAACAAATTCCATTGATGGTAGGTCTAGACCGTGGTTGCACGGGCTGGATCGCCGCCGGTCGGCGGTGCAGAGGGGGATCGTGCCCGGATGTCGTTTCTGGACGGGCATCGGCTTGAGCAGATGCCTGTTTGCATTTGGTGGCTGTTGCCGGTGGACGCAGGAACGGTCTTCGGAGCCGGCCGTTCACCCCGTTCGATAGGGAAAATCCCCGCTTCCGCCGCGTTGTCCCGGGTTTGCATCGCCCTCGCCCGATCCCGGCGGCAGAGGAAAACCCGGAACCGAATGTCCGGGGCGCCCGCCGGGCCGCGGTGAGTGGAGTCTGCGGATCGGCGCGGAGGCAGGTGAACAGGCGCGTTCGCGGATGGGGGCGCTCGCTCGTGCCCATCCGGGAGATACGATTCGGCATGACCGGGTTTCCGATTCGGAGATGATCGTTTGTTTCCACCCGGGAAGGATGTTCCGGTACAACCCGGTCCCCAACCCTGAAACGAGGATTTTTTCTTTTCACGTTGAGCGTGCACAGACACGCCGCTTCGCGGCGGGTCCTGGTTTGCTGAAATCGAGGACATCAAGCGCTTGCGCGGAGGCGGCCTATAGGTTGACGCACAAGCCAACGTGCAGATTGACGCCGAGATCGGCGAAACGACCATTTCCGGATGGAAACCAGTTTGCTTGGGAAGAGGAGAGAGTCGATGGCAAAAGATAATGAGAAGAAGTTTATACTCTGGTTCAACGAGATCGGCATACGGGACGTCCCCCTCGTCGGGGGCAAGAATGCCTCGCTCGGAGAAATGTACCAGAAACTGCACAGCCGGGGGATCCAGGTCCCGAACGGTTTCGCCATCACGGCTTATGCCTATCGTTATTTCCTGAAGTACGCCGGCATCGAGGATGAGATCAAGAAGATCCTCAAGAACCTGGATACGAGCAATATCGAAGGCCTCATGCGCAAGGGCCGGGAGGTCCGCGAGACCATCGTGCACGCCGAGTTCCCCCCCGATCTCACCCAGGCGATCTACACGAACTACGACAAACTGGCCGAGGAGTTCGCCCTGCAGGGGCAGGATGCGGTCGACGTGGCCATCCGGTCCTCGGCGACGGCGGAAGACCTGCCGGACGCCTCTTTCGCCGGCCAGCAGGACACTTATCTCAATATCCGCGGGAGGATGAGCGTCCTCGATGCCTGCCGCAAGTGCTTCGCCAGCCTCTTCACCAACCGGGCGATCAGCTACCGCCACGACAAGGGCTTCGGACAGTTCGACGTCTCGCTTTCCATC
>Ga0209164_1005706_pt1 | contig 10483 bp, 9 predicted proteins | sample MTBNYHSulfiMetaG_FD_187458 | JGI IMG/M metagenome (GOLD analysis project Ga0209164, IMG submission 187458) | Enrichment culture microbial communities from rom New York Harbor, USA that are MTBE-degrading - MTBE-NYH (New York Harbor Sulfidogenic)... | ecosystem: Environmental > Aquatic > Marine >... | reverse complement strand
AATTGCAAGGGCCTGAGCATCGGTATTCATCGCGATGAACTCTACGCCCCGGATCTCCTCCTGTACCATGCGGGTTATCGCATTACAGCCACCGCCACCCAAGCCGACAACTTTTATCTTTGCCGGGTTAGCCACAAAACTTGTCTTTGCCATCTCCTCCTCCTTTCATTAAATTGATTTAATTTATAATTTCCTCTAATTCTTAGCTGAATAGTCTCTTTAGCCGGGAGATAAACCTTCGGAAAGGTCCCTGTGATTTCCATATTCGCCTTCCCTCATGCTTTGCTCCCCAGAGCAACAGGCCAACACTGGTAGCATGTGCAGGATCACGCAGGACATCGGAAATACCGGACATTCCGGTGGGTATACCGATCCGTACCGGAAGTTTAAGAATATCTCGCCCCAGTACCTCCATGCCGGAAAGATTGGAGCTACCGCCGGTAAGAACCAGACCGGCAGGAACGAGTGATTCATAATCGGAGCGCGGCATCTCGAGCAGGATAAGGCGCATGACTTCCTCAACCCTGGCCCGGATAATGTCACAGAGATCCTGGTATGAAACACCATGTCCATCGGCTGATATAGCGCTGTTGCTTTCTGACTGAGACTCATAGACGGGCATTACGCTACCGTAGCGCTTTTTCATCTCCTCGGCCACGTCGAACGGCAGCCCAAGACCGATAGCCACATCCCTGGTAAGCTGGTAACCAGCCACGGGCAAGATAGCGGTGTGCCAGATACTTCCATCCTTGAATACCGCGATATCGGTTGTCCCTCCTCCGATATCGGCCAGAATCACACCTACCTGTTTTTCATCCTCGGTCAGGATAGCCTCGCTGCTTGCAAGGGGCTCCAAAATCATGTCGTCGATATCTATGCCGATACCGCGGATGCACTTTACCAGATTCTGCACCGAGGTTACCGCAGCCGTAATAATATGAGTTTCCACATCGAGGCGGAAGCCATGCATGCCGACCGGGTTTTTAATTCCCACCTGCCCGTCAACGGCGTAACCGCGCGGGATAACATGGAGCAACCTTCGCTCGCTGGGGACCTTGATATTCTGGGATTGGGCCAGTACCCGCTTGAGGTCTTCACGGCGTACCAGCCGGTCGTTGCGGGTAATTGCCACTACACCGCGGTTATTGACCGAACTGACGTGCCGACCCGTAACGCCGATGTAGGCCGATTCGACCTTGTAGCCGGATGACTGTTCCGCTATCCGCACCGATTCACGAATCGATTCCCGGGCTTCATTGATATTAACCACCAGCCCTTTATGCAGACCCTTCGATGGAGTTATACCTACCCCCACAACCCTGATTCCTCCGCCTTCGCCTACTTCCGAGATAATGGTACATACTTTAGTAGTTCCAACATCTATTGACGTTAAAGTAGACCGCTTTTTCATCTGTCACCTCCCTTAATAGCTTTTTATTGCCTATATTTGTTACATTTTTCACATTTTCATACCCCCTCGGCACAGGTATAAAGTGTCCCATTTTTTTAAGAAGCAAGGTAAGTCATTTTCAGCTTTTCCAGCAGGGCAGGTTTTCTCCATCCGTTGGTAGAGGACCCAATCATTCGGCACAGTTTTTCAGATGCTTCATAGTATCCGCCGCCGGAATCAAGGCACTGTGCGGACCGCAATCTGGCGCTCCGGCTGCGGGGATTCAGTTTCACTTCCTGCGGGGATGGGGTGATGATTTTCTTATTTAATATCCGCAAGCGCGCGGTATGCCCACAAACACACACCGGAATATCGGAGGGGCATATACATCCTTGCGCTTCTTTCTGCATAAAATTTTTTACGATGCGGTCTTCAAGGGAATGGTAGCTTATTACAACCAGTCGGCCGTTGTACCCCAATACTTCAACCGCCTGTTTCAATGCCAACTCAAGATTATCCAGTTCGTGATTGACCGCAATGCGAAGTGCCTGAAAGGTTTTAGTTGCCGGATGAATCTTGCCCTTATGACCACCAACAGCTTGCTCAACAAGTCGAGCAAGCTCCAGAGTAGACTTTACCGGGCGAGAAGTGACAATACTATGGGCTATGCGACGATAATACTGTTCTTCGCCATATATCCTGAGAATACGGGCTATATCCGGTTCGGCATAACGGTTCACTATATCATCGACGGTAGTATCCTGATAAGGGTTGAACCGCATGTCGAGGGGAGCATCATGCTGAAAACTGAAACCGCGACCGCTTTCGAGCTGAAGTGTCGATAACCCCAGATCGAACAGTACACCGTGCACCGGCTGGAAATCATACTCCAGGCATATTGCCTGCAACCTCGCAAAGTTATCATTCACGAGGAGAATGGAGTCGCCGTAGCCAGCCAGCCGTCCCCTTGCCATCTCTAAAGCTTCGGGGTCAGCATCTATACCAAGTAGCTGTCCCCCAGGCGAGCTATGACTCAAGATAGCTTCGGAGTGCCCTCCCGTTCCTAGAGTACAATCAATATAGCGTCCTCCGGGCTGAACCGCCAGAGCTTCTATAGTCTCATTAAGCAGGACTGGGGTGTGAATAACCGGCCTATTCCGATTCAACAGCGTTTCTCCAGGCTTTCTATAATCTGCCAGGCCTGCTCCTGGCTAACAGCCTTTTCTTCTTCCCAGCGCTCTTTATTCCACAGCTCAAAATAATTATTGACTCCGGTTATAACGGCCTCATCGGTGATAGATGCATACGAACGTAACTGATGGGGTAAGGCCAACCTTCCCTGCCCATCCAGGTTCAGGCTAAAGGCGGTGGCAAATATGGCGCGATTTAGCTTTCTGAGTTTGCTCGGAGCAAGGGAACCTGTAGTGAGGGTATCGGCCAGCTTTTTCCATTCCGATACCGGATAGGCACTTATGCATTTTTCTATGCCGGGGGTAAGAACAACACCATCTTTAAGTTCGTTTCGGAACTTAGGTGGAACAGGTATCCTACCCTTCTCATCGATACGGTATTCAAATTCTCCGAAAAACATTTCTCCCCTGATTCCCCATTTCCTACCACAATTTACCATTATATACCATAGTAAAACATTACTGTCAATACCCCCTTGGTTATATTTAATGAATAAGTACAGGCTGTTTTGGTTATGCAGGCTGTATATGATAAAATTAGGATGCTATTATGCTAAATATAGTTATTCTGACAATCAGCGATAAGAGCTGGGAAGGAAAGCGCGAGGACAAGAGCAGCCCGGTAATAAGGGATGCACTGTCTTGCCTGGAACACCGTATCGCCGGTTACGAGGTCGTTCCCGATGAGACGGGAATGATCGCTGATAAACTGGTGGAATGGGCAGAGGCGGATATAGACGTAATTATTACCACCGGTGGAACCGGGCTGGCCACCCGGGATGTCACGCCGGAAGCCACACTATCCATAGTGGATAAGGTTGTCCCCGGCATCGGAGAGGCAATGAGAGCGGAGACATTCAAGATAACTCCAACCGCCATACTGAGCAGGGCTACTGCCGGAGTTAGGGATAAGTGTCTGATTATTAATCTTCCGGGGAGCCCCAAGGCGGTAAGGGAATGCCTGGAAATAATTCTGCCAGTAATTCCTCATGCTGTGGAGATCATCAGGGGAGATGTAACGGAGCACGGGGACACTCATAACGAGGCATGACCAGATGAGGATCGATATCTTAACGCTTTTTCCTCAGATGTTCCAGGGGCCATTTAATGAGAGCATTTTCCGGCGAGCCGTTGATAGAGGGCTAGTGCGTGTGAATATACACAATATGCGAGAGTACACACACGACAGGCATCATACCGTTGATGACTACTCATATGGCGGGGGCACCGGCATGGTAATGAAGGTGGAGCCACTCTTCGAGGCGGTGGAGTCGATTAAGTCACGGGCATATCCAGAGGACAGGGATGTACCTGTTATATTGCTTACGCCACAGGGCCGCCTCTTCTCTCAGAAGATTGCCAGGGAGCTATCGCAGCAAGAATACCTCTTGCTCATCTGCGGACGTTATGAGGGTGTCGACGACAGGATAAAGGAACACCTGGTAACCGATGAGATCAGTATAGGAGATTACGTGCTGAGCGGCGGAGAGCTTCCAGCAATGGTGGTAACAGATGCGGTGGTCAGGATGATTCCAGGGGTGCTTGGTTCGATGGAATCTGTACTCGAAGACTCTCATGCCACCGGCCTTCTGGAATATCCACAGTATACCAGACCTGAAGTGTACCGTGGCTGGTCGGTGCCCGAAGTGCTGCTATCGGGTAACCATGCCAGGATAGCGAACTGGCGGCGAGAGCAATCGATTATGCGTACCCTAGAACGCCGACCAGATCTTCTCGAAAGCGCCGAGCTTAACAAAACAGAGAGGCAACTACTGGAACGGTTGAGAAAATCTCATTAGTCCAGTTTCCAGCTATATATAGAGGAAGTTAGTATACGAGGAGTCTAAAATGAATATCTCAGAACTAGTGGAAATTAAAGCAAACCCAAATATCCCCACCCTGACGCCGGGAGATACGGTGAAAGTAAGTATCAAGGTTGTCGAGGGGGATAAGGAACGTATCCAGGCGTTCCAGGGCATCGTAATCAAGATCAGACACGGCGCCGATGGTGGAAGCTTTACAGTCAGGAGGGTAAGCCACGGCATCGGTGTCGAGCGTACATTCCTGTTCCAGTCTCCACTCGTAGAGAAGGTAGAACTCATCCAGCACGGCGAGGTGCGCCGTGCCAAGCTCTACTACCTGCGCGGCCGGAGCGGAAAGGCAGCCCGTATAAAGGGAAGGCGAGTAGAAAAAGAGGAAAATCCCGAAGGAAAATAAATTTTTCACCTTGCCGGAGTAAGGGATGGGATATGCCGAGGTCAGTGTCAACTCTCCAGCAGCTCAGCGTAGAACGTTCAGTTATAGCATCCCCCCTGGTATGTATATAAAGGCCGGCCAGGCGGTATGGGTTCCTTTTGGAAACAAGCTTCTCCAGGGAATCGTAATCGAAATCACCGGTTATCCCGGGGTGACAGAAACCCGAGAAATAGCCAGCGTTATCGAGGAAAGGCCCCTTCTTTCTCCTGGTAAGATATCACTGGCACGATGGATAAGCAGCTACTACCTCTGCCCTCTCTTCGAAGCACTGGCACTAATGCTTCCTCCCGGCTTCAAACGTAAAGCCCTTACCTATCTCTCCGCATCTCCCGTTAAAGAAGACCAAAACGATACCGAAATACTGAGCGGAGAACAGAAAGAGATACTGGACCTTATCCGTAGTAAGGGATATATTGATTACAGGATAGTAGCCAGGGCATTTGGCGCCCGGAAAACAAAACTGGTTACCGCTCAACTTCTTAACCGGGGGTTAATTACGAGAAGCTACCGGCTGGAAAAGTCCAGGGTAGGACCTAAAAAGGTTTCCTACCTTAAGCTTTTATTCGATCCCCTCGAAACCGGCGAAGCGGAAAAACTGCAGAAGGGGAAAAAAGCGGTACAGCAGGCCAGGCTCATAGAGCTCTTAGCCCAAAGCCATGAACCGATGCCCCTTGCGGAATTGAGAAAAGAGCATAAATTTTCATCGACCGTAATCCGCTCTATCCTCGAAAAGGGCATTGCCGGGATCGAAGAAATTGAAGAGGCCCGGACACCCAAATACCCGAATTCCCCCGAAACACAGGCTTTAGCACTTACTGGTCCCCAGAAATCAGCACTTTCTGCCATCAAAGAAAGCATCAAAATAGGTGAGCCAGGTGATATCTTTTTGCTGCATGGGATTACGGCAAGCGGTAAGACAGAGGTATATCTTCAGGCCCTGAGCGAAGCTCTCAAGATAGGTAAACGCGCCATAGTCCTCGTCCCCGAAATCTCACTTACCCCCCAGACCATAGAGCGTTTTGCTTCCCGGTTTCCCGGCCGGGTGGCCGTTTTGCACAGCGGACTTTCGATGGGTGAAAGATATGATGAGTGGCGTCGTATCGAAAGCGGGGCTGTGGATGTGGTTATCGGCTCAAGGAGTGCCATCTTTGCCCCGCAACCCGACCTTGGGTTAATCGTAATCGACGAAGAGCATGAGTGGACCTATAAGCAGCATGATACGCCACCCCTCTACCACGCCCGTGAGGTAGCTGAAAAACTGGCCGGTCTTATCGGGACGACGGTAATCCTTGGTAGCGCAACTCCCGATGTCGAGTCATTTTTCCATTCCTTAAACGGACGTTATCGTCTCCTGAGTTTGCCGGAACGCGTCGTTCCCAGAAAAGGCGCACCCTTACCCGATGTTGAGATCGTGGATATGAGGAGCGAACTGAAAATGGGAAACAGGAGTATCTTCAGCCGCGCACTCTCGCGCAGCATAGCGAGTGCAGTAGCAGCAAAAGAGCAGGTAATACTTTTCCTCAACCGCAGGGGAGGTTCAACGTTCATCCAGTGCCGTAATTGTGGTTACGTTCTCAGATGCCCCAGATGCACGGTTACCATGACCTATCATTCCGCCGAAGACAGGCTGGTGTGCCACCAGTGCAATCATAAAATGACGGTACCCCTTACCTGTCCCGATTGCCTTAGCCAGAGGATAAAGTTTATGGGGACGGGAACTGAAAAGCTTGAGAAAGAGGTGAGCATCATCGCTCCCCAAGCGAGGCTGTTGCGATGGGACAGAGACACGGTAAGGAGAAAAGGCTCCCACCAGGAGATACTGGATGCCTTTATTAACCATAACGCCGACATCCTCATCGGAACACAGATGATCGCCAAGGGGCTTCATCTGCCACTGGTTACTCTGGTGGGAGTAATAAACGCAGATATCAGTTTGAACATCCCCGATTTTCGCTCGGGAGAGAGGACCTACCAGCTGTTGTCCCAGGTACTGGGAAGAGCCGGCCGGGGCACTTCAGCGGGAAAGGTTGTCATTCAAACCTATCTTCCGGACCACTATGCCATCCAGTCTGCCGCCCATCATGACTACGGTATCTTTTACGATAAAGAAATAGGCTACCGTCGTCTTCTCGGTAACCCACCCTTCAGCAATCTGGCCTGTCTTACCTACGTTCACCCGAACGAAGACCGGTGCCGGAAAGGGGCGGAGAGGATGAAAAAGCTCTTAAACGATGAAATACATAGAAAGGGAATAGAAGACCTCAGCCTGCTTGGGCCGGCACCCGCCTTTATATACCGGCTGAGAGGACGATTCCGCTGGCAGTTGATACTGAGGGGTGCCGATCCATCGGCATTTCTTGCCGAAATACCCGTTTCTTCGGGATGGAGCATCGACATAGATCCAGTTGGCATCGCCTGAAAAGAAGATGACCGCCCTGACCTTGCGAAAGGAATAATCATTATAGTAAAGGCCAAGTACGATAAAAATCTGGAAAGGCTGGGAGCTTAACCTCTTATCATTAGTATGCAACTTGTAGCAGAGACCAGAAACAATGAGAGCCGTGAAAGCACTCTAAACAAAGCCCCCAGAAACTTTTGCACAAGTTTGATTGACTCTTCGCCATCGCCGTTACTCATCCGGTTAAGCCGCTTTCTCGCCGGACAGAAGGTTTCCTCTTATATTGTCGGTGGATTTGTCCGAGATATGCTTCTAGGCAGGGATACGGCCGATATCGATATTATCGTGGACGGAGACGCCCTCGTTATCGCTGAAAGCGTGGCCCAGGCTTTCGACGGCAAATTTATTCCCCTCGATAAGTTAAACAGGATAGCAAGGGTACTCGTCACGGATAGAGAAGATTCCTCCCTGGTTAAGGTCTGGGAGCTCGACTTTTGCACACTTACCGGCACCCTGGAGGAAGACCTGGCAAGGCGGGATTTTACCATAGATGCTATGGCTATTGATCTCTGGGGTCTCGAAAGTCACCCCACACATCCGGCCATTATCGATCCTTTTAACGGCGAGAGTGACATTCGGGAAAGGATAATAAGGGCAGTTACATCCCATGTTTTCGAGGACGATGCCATCCGCCTGCTCAGAGGGATAAGGCTTTGCCGTGAACTTGGTTTTATCATCGAGGGTAACACCGAAGGACTCATAAAAAAAGAGTCACAGCGTATCCGTGGCATTGCGGGTGAGCGAATTCGGGAGGAGTTATCCAGACTAATTGCAATCACCGAACACGACAACGTAATGCCTTACCTGGATGAGCTCGGGCTGCTAACCGCGATCATACCTGAGCTTTCCGAGGAGAAGGAAGTGGAACAGCCAGCCGACCACTACTGGGATGTTTTTAACCATTCTTTAAAAACCATACGTGCGGTTGATTTTCTGCTCCGTCGTGGTAGCTGGGATTTCTCCGGGAGCTCGATTCTAAATACGGTACCCTGGTCACAAGAGCTTGAAGACCACTTCCTTGCGGGAGTAGGAAGTGGAAGCACACGGAGGACAAACCTCAAACTGGCAGCCCTTCTACACGATATCGCCAAACCAAAGACCAAATCATTTGACGATAGTGGCAGAATGCGTTTTCTGGGCCATGCCGTGGAGGGAGCCATAATGGCGCGGGAAATTATGGAAAGGCTCAGATTCAGTAACCGCGAGATCAGGCTGGTAACAACCATGATAGAGCATCACCTCAGGCCTACCCAGATGAGCCAGCATGGAGAACTGCCCACCCCGAGAGCCGTATACCGTTACTTCCGCGATATCGGCGATGCCGGTATTGATATAATGTTCCTCAGCCTGGCAGATCACCTCGCGACGAGAGGCCCCAACCTTACCATGAAGGGTTGGCGTGAGCATACCAAGATCATAAATCACCTCCTCGATCAACGTTACGAGCAGGAAACCGTGGTAGCTCCACCTAAACTGGTGGACGGGAACGATCTTATTAATATATTTGGGCTTGAGCCCGGACCCGTTTTAGGAACCCTTTTAGAGATGATACGTGAAGCACAGGCCGCAGGCACTCTGAATACCAGAGATGAAGCGCTCTCATATATACGCGACTACCTTAATAGCGATACGGAGAGGAAATGATTAAGAGGCAGAGAGTACCATTAATAATAATAGGCATCCTCTTCACCCTTGCCGCGCTCGTCGTCATACCCTTCGACAAAGGAGTGCTGGGCAGTAAGGGACTAAGGTTAGGGCTTGACCTGCAGGGCGGTATACACCTCGTCTACGAAGCCGACCTGTCCGAGATACCGCAGGGTGAACGGGCCGGCATCATGGATGGTGTGATAGACGTCATAACCAACAGGATCAACCCTATGGGGGTTACCGAACCCGTTATCCAGAAATTGGGGGAAGACCGGATAGCAGTAGAACTGCCCGGAATCAATATCACAGAAACAGAAAAGGAAAGGCTCTCCCGCACCGCCATACTCGAATTCGGAGAAATTGCAGGCGAGAATGAAGAGGCAAAATGGGAAAACGAGCTGGGCAGGTGGAAACCAGCTACAGCTGAGATTGACGGGGAGGAACTGGAACTTAGCAGCGCTTATTTCAGGGAAAATACCTATGTTGCACAGGATAACCTGGGTAGGATACAGCTTGTGTTCGAGTGGAATGAAGAGGGGAGCAAGATCTCGGAAATCATAACTTCGCGCCTCATCGGTCAACGACTGGGCATATTCGAAGGTGATACCGCCCTCCGTTCCGAGGAGGATAAACTCCCCATAGCGCCGGTAGTAAACGACGTGATTACTGATCGAGGGGTGATCACCGGCCTCAGCATGGAGGAGGCCATGACGCTTTCACAACAGCTTAACGCGGGCCGTATTCCGGTACCCCTTACCGCGGTATATGAGCAAACGGTCTCACCCATACTGGGTGCTGACTTCGTCGACATGAGCTTCAAGGCAGGAATAATCGGCCTCATACTGGTCATGATATTTATGATGATCTACTACCGCATACCCGGAGCAATGGCCAGCGCCGCCCTTGCTTTCTATGCAGCAGTGGTGCTTGCCATATTCAAACTGATACCGGTCACTCTTAGCCTGGCCGGGATCGGTGGCTTCATACTCTCGATAGGTATGGCAGTTGATGCCAATATACTCATATTTGAGCGGATGAAGGAAGAAATGCGGCTGGGCCGGCCCTTTGTATCCGCTATCGAGACGGGTTTTTCTAGGGCCTGGCCGGCAATTCGCGACAGCAACATAACCACGTTTATCGTCTGCGGAATACTATACTGGCTTGGTAGCAGTATCATAGCCAGCAGCCCGGTAATGGGTTTCGCGGCAACCCTGGCCATCGGCGTTGCCATAAGCATGTTCAGTGCCGTAGTGGTTACCCGCACCTTCCTGCGCGCGTTCGCCGGTACCCGGCTGGCAAAGAAGAGCTCACTATTCAAAGTATATACAGGTAAAGAAAATGACTGATATTGTTGGTAAGAGGTTCTGGTTCTTTCTCGCTTCAGGGATACTGATACTCTTCAGTATTATTTCCCTGGGTTACTTTGGCCTCAAGCCAGGGATAGAACTCAGCAGTGGCTCGCTCTTAACCGTGAACTTCGAACAGCAGGTAACCAAAGCCGATTTTCAGGAAGAACTCGCCGAAATCGGTTACCCTACGGCA
>Ga0209164_1005705_pt1 | contig 10485 bp, 16 predicted proteins | sample MTBNYHSulfiMetaG_FD_187458 | JGI IMG/M metagenome (GOLD analysis project Ga0209164, IMG submission 187458) | Enrichment culture microbial communities from rom New York Harbor, USA that are MTBE-degrading - MTBE-NYH (New York Harbor Sulfidogenic)... | ecosystem: Environmental > Aquatic > Marine >... | reverse complement strand
CGCCATTGTCCCGGGGGAGGGATCGAGAGAGGGGAATCCTTTCAAAGAGGTCCCTCCTCACCCTTTCAGCCAGAATGGTCACGCCCTCTTCATCGATCCCGGTCTTTATCCCTGATCTATTGAAAAAGCGAACCAGCCCCTCGGTGGGCTGATTTCCCGGGGCCCCGGTGATACAGCCCCCGGTCCCCCCGAGGGAGGCGTCGAAACGCCGGATCCCCAGATCAAAGGCGACTCTGGAATTTTTGAGGGCCTGATCGCCGGATAGATGGTGCGGGTGGTATCCGATGCGATCGAGGTTTCTTCCCTTCCTCAGGTCGAGAATCGTCTCCAGAACCCTTGCGGTTTCATCCTTCCCTGCCACTCCCTGGAGGTCCGAGAGGGTCACGGTGCGGGTCCCCAGATCGAACAGGAGGTCCATCCACCCGTTGACCTCATGAAGATCGGGTCGAACCAGAATCCCCTTTTCCGGGTCCCTGTACCCGAAGGCCGCAGAGACATAGGCTGCGATGCGGATATGCCGTGGGACGGCGTCCTCGAGGATCGTCCGGTATTCGGCCAGGGTTTCTTCGATGGTCCTCCCCAGGTTGACCCGATTGTGGGCCCCCACCGCGGAAAAGAACACCCCCATGGTATGGTTGAGGCCGTCCGGTCCCAGCCCGAGCCGGAGAAATGAGCTGTAGCCGGTCCGATTGGGGACCAGGGTGATGATATGGGCACGGTCGACCCTCCCCAGATCCGAGGAGATCTTTTTGAGGGCCTCCTCATGCATGGCAGGGGCGATTTGAGGGTGGATGCAGGAAAGGACCTCCAGACCGGGAAACCCGAGATCCATCAGCTCTGACGCTATCTTGATCCTGATCTCCGGTGAAAATAGATGCAGGTGGGTCCCCGGCACATTCTGGCCGAACTCCCTCAAGGTGACATCGGTGATGGTGACCCTGTCCATATTTCCTCTTCTGCGCCAAGGCAAAGATCTGTTAGACTATTTAGTCGCTTATGGACCCCAGCCCCCGCAGGCGGCTATGTCGCCCACGCAGAAACTTCTTTCTGCCTGGCATCTCTCAGATCCCGATGAACCATGGCAAGTAGCCCCTGAATCTCCTGCCGACTGGTTTTGTGGGGTTTGAGCCAGCCGTTATCGTGCCATTGTTTCAAGGTCATCGCTCGACCCTACGATGAAGATTTTTTCGGCGCCCATCACGGAACTCACAAAATGTTCCTTTTCCCGCATACGTTTCACAAATTCGTGCGGCGTCAGGATGAATGGATTGACCTCTCGGCCCACTCGGTCGTCAATCCCTGCAAGGAGATCCGATACCTTTCGCAGGCCGATATCGCCGATTACCATGAGATCCACATCGCTTGCAGCATTGTCAGTGCCTGTGGCCAGGGAACCGAACAAAAACGCGGCCTGAATACCTTTGTCCGACAGGGCCTCTCGGAGCATATCGGCCAACCCTACGGTCTTGAGAACCATCTGTCGGATGTCTATCGTCAGAGGGTGGTTTTCGTTGGCGGCATAGTACACGCGATTTCCGTCCTTGCGGCGGGTCACGAGGTCGAGTTTCGCCAGTTTTTCCATATCCTGGCGAACGGCGCCGATGGAAAAACCGGTTTGCCTTTGGATCTCCCTCAGATGCACCGGTTCCTTCCTTAGACCGAAAAGGACACGGAATATCTCCGCCCGCACCCGCGAGCACACGATTTGGGCCAGGGTGTTCATATGTTCGCTTATACCATACAATCGTATGCCGTGACCATACAATAAGTCAAAATAATCCAGACGCAATGTCCGGGTGAATGTTCAGATGGAATTTTGAATCGGGCCATAATGGCCCGCACTTTGGCCCGATTCGACTCGACGAGCAGTTGCACGCCCGTAATCAGGCCGCCTTGGCCTGAGCTATGGCCCGAAAGGGCAAGCATCTTCCATTTATATCGTCGTCGTTCCTCATTTTCGAATCACCTCGTATCGCGTAGCCCGACCTGCTCCGATCATCCGCAACAGACCAAGCTCCGTGAATTTCTTCATATGGTTCTTCGCAGTGCGATTGGGGAGGCTCATCACATCCTGATACTCGGCCGTCGTCACGGATTCCTTCTTTGACAGCCATTGCCAGCCGGCTTGTTCAGACTTGGTCAACGCCCTGTAGATGCTCTCGCCCAGTGTTCTCGCTGCGCTTTCCGTGGACCGATATAACGTGAGGACGAGATACGGGTCGTCCCATGTGAAGCGAGGGAGTGGCAGGTTCATCTGCTTAGCCCTTTCCCTCAAGGAATTGAGTCCGAGTCCCTGTTCCTCCGCCATTCCCATGCGGGCGAAGACGAAATGAAGCGAGGGATTCCGACTCAACATGGGTGCGGAGAATTCCTGCATCTGCTTCAGGGTGATGGGAGATGTCGGACCACCCGGGCTTCTCACCACCACCGTGTTCTCATCCACGGAAATCTGGCACTTCGCCCCTTCGATGCTGTAATCGCGATGGATCAGGGCGTTTACCACGGCCTCACGCACCATCTCGAACGGCAAGGCCGGATGTTCTTCCCGTTGCATTCTATTCCGATCAAAAACATTGGGGAGCTTATCCGTAAGCCACTTTACCAGAAGATCAGGGATCAAGACAGCCGGCTCGTCAAACTCCTTCCTCTCTTTCTCGCCGTTCGAGTAAGTGATAGAAACCAGTAGGCCGGCCTGCCGCATAGCCCGTCGAGGTTCCTTACCAAAAAGCAGCAGACCGAATCCAGTCGGGACCACCTCGCCTTTCTCCTCCCTTAGGAGTCCCTGTTGCACCAAGCGGCGATTGAACTCCGATGTGCCGACGGCCTCCTTGATGGCGGCGCGGGCGCGATATAGTTCCATCGCCTTATCGGAAAAATCGCCGAGCACGGCGGCAGAGAGCTTCCCTTCCAGCGGCGAGAGTACGATTTCCGTGGGCATCTTCTTTGCTTCAACTGCGCGCTCGTTGGCCTGCTTCAGGAATTCGGCATTCTCTTTTTCGATGATTTCCTGCAAGTCTCGGTCAAACATCGCGGTCTCGATTCCGCTGTTTTCGAGATGCTGGATGCCCTTCCGCGCTACTTTGGGATCGGGATCCTGAATACCAACCCACACCTTCTTAATCCGGGCCAGCCGAATCCGCTCGGCGCAGTCAATTTTGGGGTGGCGTCTCGCACCGGGAGCACAGGGCTCCAGTGTGGCGAACAGGACCGAACCGTCAAGTTTGTTGCCTCGATTCTTACGTTCCAGCAATGTGAATTCCGCGTGATCTCCATGCCGCAACTCGCCCCGGCACGCTGTTTCCAAAGTGCCGTCGGGCTTAACGAGCACCGCACCGACTTTGGGGCTAGCCTTGCCATCGGCTCGCGGTTCGGGCACGGACTGGCGCATGACCTCAACGGCCAGTTCCATAAGCTCTCGTGGTGTTTGTTTCCGTTTTCTGGTCATTTCATCACCTATCCCGAAATGTCAGGCTTCTCCCCACACCTCATCCAATTTGGCCTTGATCCTCCCCTCCATCTGCCGGATCAACTCACGGGGCCTCCGTCAACCCGAACTTTTTTCTGCGGAGGACATCGCGATATTCCTGAACAATTTTTTCAGTGGCGATCCAATCCATATCAGGGCTGCCGACAAGAAACAGAATGACGTCCTCAGGAAGGCGGTCCCGAAATGCAGCGGATATCAGGACATTGGTATCGACAACGACCCTCATTGTGCGCTCCTGTAGCGGTCGATTTCGGCAGCGATCTCTTCTTCGATAATGGTCTGCATCTGGGGAAGGGCCTGGGTCTCCTTGAAAAGGGCCTTCAGCCGCTTCACCCGGTCTGTTTCGTCATGATCTGGCCCCAGCAAGAGAACCTTCCACCCGCTGGCCCTTCTCAAAGGGTACAATGGGTTTTTCGTCTGATCGCAAATCACCTGGAGGACGGTGTTCTGGTCCCACTCCTGATCATCGAGCATGTCCTTGACCCACTGATCTACAATAAAATCCGGGATGGTCCCAAAGATGGCGGTAATCTCCTCCATCCGTTTTACGCAGCCTTTGCCTCTACTTCCTGATATGAGAACTCCCAGAGCGCGGCATTCGCCTTTGCATGCTCGATGGTTATATCCACCAGATTGCCGTTCTGATCCAGGTCAATGTAGATATTTTCACTGATTTCTTTGGTCTCATACACATCCCTGTCGAGGAACTCCAGGTGAGCCGTATCTGTGTCTTGAAAGTATTTCATCCGCATGGTTTTTCCTCCTTAAAAGACCTGTCGAAAAAGGCCTTGTGAACTGTTTCGTTGTCTTGCAATAGAATAACCCGCAAGTGCCTGTTGACCTCCTCTATCTTGGTCCATTCCGAATCCTTCCATCCGATTGGACCTCAGTTCTTTCGGGATGCTCAATTGCGAATTTTATCCAGCTCTCTTTTATTTGAGCCCGATCGGGCCTCTTTCGAGTATACTCGAAATACTGTGTTGTTTTCATCATCCCTTCCAATGCTCCACTGCGAGCTGAAGGGCTTCGAGGTGATCCTGATAGGCCTTCCAGTGGGGGAGGCGGGCCGTGATCTCCCGAAGATACGACAGGATCGGGATCAGCCTGGTGCTGCGGATGTTCCAGAAATCGGTCGTGTCCGCCAGGTGTTGGATGGCACGGTCCATAGTGGCGCCGGTCTTCATGCCCCCCGTGGCCATAACATCGAAAATACGGAAGCATGTCCCCCGTTTCACTGTTTATCGTTTTCCAAAAAGCTGTAATATCCCTTGACGCTGAAGATGATGTGGTCGAGAACCTTGATGCCGAGGGTTTCGCCGGCAGCCTTGATTTTTCGCGTGATTTCCACATCGTCCTTGCTGGGAGTGACATTGCCGGCAGGGTGATTGTGGGCGATGATGATGGCGGTGGCGCGGTCGGTGATGGGATCGGCAAAAACTTCCCGGGGATGGACCTGGGTCTTGTTCACCAGGCCCACGGAAATGGTCCGGGTGGCGATCACCTCGTTGGCGCCGTTCAGGGAGATGCACAGAAAATGTTCCTGTTTCCGGTCTGCCATGTGACGAATGAGGGGAAGGACGTCGGTGGGGAATGTGATCTTGAAGCCCTCGGGCCGAATGCGGCGGCGGGCGAATTCCAGGGCCGCCGAGATCAGGGTGGCCTTGGCCAATCCGATCCCATCAATGGCCGTGAGTTCCTCCAGCGTTGGATTGGCGCTGGTCTCATCCAGGACCTTCAGAAGGCGCTTCGCCACGCTCATAACATCCTGGCCCCGTGTTCCGCTGCCCAGCAAAATGGCCAGAAGTTCCTGGTCGGAAAGAGATTGGGCGCCCTTCTGCTGAAGCTTTTCCCGGGGGCGGTCCTGCAATGGTATGTCGCATATTCTTTTCATGAAACCCTATTGTCTTCCCAGTCAGCATCTTTTCAACAAAGCCTTACATCGCCCGTGGCCTACGGGGCTGCATAAATATCATCGAGGGCCTGTCTGGCCTCTTCATAAATTCTGACGGAAAGCCAAAGGGATGAGGCTTGAAGATCGGTCAACGCTTGTTCGGTTTCTTCTCTCGACAAGTGCCTGTGGGCGGCATTCCAAAGAATAACCCCTAAGGATCCATGCACCTCAATACCAAGAAGAGAGACAAAGAGCCGTGTCGCCGAATCGTCTGTCAACAGCCATGCTGCTCTTTTTCTGCGTGCCAAAACCAGGGCTTCCGCTTCGCCATCATGGAGATCGCCGGATTTTCGCCAGATCCCGGCCTGTTTTTGTTCATTGGGGGAAAGACGGATTACCTGGAGCCATTCAGGCCAGGGTTCTTCCAGTTTAAGGGTAGCTTGGACTTCGTGGAAAACCCGTTCGGGGAGGTACAGGTCCCCTGTCTGTTTGAGCAACCTCAGGCAATTGGCCTCATAAAGGTGGATAATCGGTCCGGCATCGCAAACGATGGTTCTCATTGGGCAGCATGGGCCTCATTTTTGGCCCACGCAATGTCTTCGCGGGCAAAGCGCTCCATCAGGTCAACCCGGTTACGCCGGACAAATTCTGAAATCGCCGCCAAAACAACATCCGGTTCTGACAAGAAAAAGCCGGAGCGAACATAGTCGTGAATTCGCTCGGCCAGATGATCCGGAACGGTTATCGATAATGTTTTCAATTGAAGATACCTCCCCTTTTCAAGATCGCATATTCATCATGTATCACTTTTTCCAGTAAATCTCAAGCTCCGCTCCCCCCTCGTGGGTTGAACTTGACCGTTATCCTTAAGGAGTTCCCAATTGGCAGATGCCCTTTTCAGCGAACTTCCTGCCTGTTTCAACCGTTTTTTGGGTTTGCATGCCTGCTGGAAAGCCACTTCTTAAGGGAGGTCTGCGTTTCTCCAGAGGGTTTCCCTGCAAGGAGGCCTTCCACGCTGATGTCCTCGTCCAGGTCTTTCCAGTGGATTCCTTCCCCTTGACCAATCAACCTCCAGTTTTGCAGCTCTTCCGCGCCGGCATGTTCCAGACGGGGATACCAACCCAGGGGGACTGAAATGCTGCGACCGTCGCTGAGATCCACCGTCAGGGTGTCTGCCGTCACAGAGACATCCACAGCACAAGGGATTTCGATTTCAAATGCCAAAATACTCATTCCATGCCTTTATAACTGATCGGCTTTCTTCAACTATTTTTTCGTGCCTTTCCTCTTGGGGCTTTCTTTGGCCTTTTCAACTGTTCCCTCTCCTCCTTGATCCGCTTCAGCAGCTCCGATGCGGGCTCGTCATTGGGATCCTGGGGCACCAGTTCCCCGCGAAAGGCCGTGGCAAGGATGGATTGGGTGAGCTGGTTTACATGCTTGTTCGCCTTTTTCGGCAGCGATCTCCTCTTCGGTGATAGTCTGCATCTGGGGAAGGGCCTGGCTCTCCTTGAAAAGGGCTTTCAGCGGTTTCATCCGGTCTGTTTCCTCATGATCCGGCGCCAGCAGGAGGACCTCCAGCCGCTGGCCCTTCTCAAAGGGTATGTCGTCCAAGACGAGTCTTCGGGGCTCTTTAACAGTGGCAAACATCGTGTGAGCTTTCATGACCTTCCTCCAATAGAAAAGGTGCTCAAAAGGTGCCGAGAGTACGTTTGAAATAATGCCGTATAGCAGCTTAGTTTTTTCCTCAAAACAGATAGTTTCATCTTGGATATAGGGATGTCACAGTGACTGCCCTAACCCGGCACATGGGTTTTGTAGGCTTTTCCATTGTAACCAGTTCGTCCACTTTCCCAATAACGGCGGCCCCCACATGGAGCGCGTCCACCGGCGTCATATCGTATTCTGACGCTAATTGAAGCGCTTGAGCGGTCACTTGAGGAAAGGATGGGATTGTTTCTGAAGCACTATCAAAAACGGATTTCATAAATTCAATTTCTTCTTCCCTCTTATGAAAGGTCGGTTTTGGCAGGACCTCCAGCCGAAGATAATCGCTCACCACCAAAGCACGCTCCGGGTCAGTCAGGACTTCCATTGCCGGCCTTGAAATGGATTCGTCTCCTTGAAACGCCGCGATGAGGACATTCGCGTCAATATAGGTCCGTTTCATCCGCTTCAATCTCCCCTCGCCGACGTTTTACTTTTTCAAGAACTTCGTCTGCATCCAGCAAGCGCATCCCCGCATCAATGGCTTTCTGTCTCAGTCTCAAGAGTTTTGCGGCAAGGCGCTCCTGCGGTGCAAAGTTATCAACATCATTCCCAACCCTAATCACGGAGGCGTGAGAAGTGCTTCTATCCGTGTCCACTGGAGACAAAATTATCAGCCACTTTGGGGGCACTTTCGGCAGGGGAGAAAACGGGCGACTGTGCGAATAAGCCGCAGCCTCCGATTCCATGACCGACATGGAGTAAAATGGGTCTGTAGTTTCAATTTCGTACATGGCGCCTGAAGTTCCAATCATGGTCATTACACCTCGTACTCCGGGTCCAACTTCTCAATGGTTTCAGGCTTCAACAGACTGAAAAACATCGATTTGCACGAAAGATGAACATCGTCCAGGTTCTGGCCTAAAATTTCCCAGGAGTTCCCCCCTGATGTCATTTTGATGGTATCGATATCCAGGAGAACGCCTCTCAGATCTTTTTCGTCCCCGGGTAGAGAAACTCGCGCAGGTGCTACAATTTGAACAATGTGAATCAGATCTTTTTCCACTATTTCACTTCGCAACTGCACCGGCCGTCCCCCGATAGCGATATTCCCCAACCTTATATCGAGGTCAAGGCAATCAAGGCCGCTCGTTTGGTTCAGACTGATGAGGTCCATATATTTCAGTGAAAACCGATCTAGTTCCTTCACCAGGCCAGTTTGGAATATGGTGCTTGCAAGCTTTCTTATATCCGCCGAAAAAACAGGCCAGCCGGAATATGGACGTCTGCAACTTAGTGAAACAGCGTGTTCTCCTATTTGTACCGCCTGGTTTCCATTTTCGAGTCGAATTTTTGGTACATACATGAGTTTCGGATCGCTCTGAACAATGGAATCTGGAATGCTGGCGATCGGCAATTTTATGATATTACTGTATTTGTCTGAAAGTTCCCTAAAAATCAGTCCGGGCAAAAGATCGGCAACGCCAGCTTTGGTTCCGGAGAATCTGATCTCCCACACCGCCTCAAACAGCGGCTCCTTTCTCAGCCTTACTGGGATTCTGCTATCCATTAGGTCCTCCTTCCATCTCTTTCTTGTTGCACGCCGTTTGTGCCGAAAGCGTTCGCTCCATCAACCCTTCCAGTGCTCCACTGCGAGCTGAAGGGCTTCGAGGTGATCCTGATAAGGCTGCCAGTGGGGAAGGCGGGCCGTGATCTCCCGAAGATACGACAGGATCGGGATCAGCCTGGTGCTGCGGATATTCCAGAAATCGGACGTGTCCGCCAGGTGTTTGATGGCACGGCCCATAGTGGCACCGGTCTTCATGCCCCCCGTGGCCATAACATCGAAAATACGGAAGCACGTCCCCCGGTTCACTCCACAAGAACCTCCTTCGCCAATAGCCATCTAACGATCTGCCCCTGGCGTCCCAACGCCAACTTTCTGAAACAATTCCGCCGGCCAATCGTCCTAATTCTCCAGGAAGTCCCCAATCATTCCACGCTCCCGATTTCCCATCATAGAATTAGGCCTGACTCCTGGAAGCTGTAATAGCCCTTTCGCCCCACGATGATATGGTCCAGGATGCGCAGGCCCAGGATACCTCCGGCCTCGGTGAGCTGGTTGTGCATACGGAGGTCGTTGTCACTGGGCCGCAGGTCCCCGCTGGGGTGGTTGTGGGCGAAGATAACAGCCGCAGCTCGGTCGGCAATCACATCCGCAAATACCTCGCGGGGATGGACCTGACTGCGGTCCAGCAGACCAACCGTTACAATCCGCTTTTCGATCACCTCGTTGGCGCCGTTCAGGGAGATGCAGACAAAATGCTCCTGCTGCTTTCCGGCAATGTCTGCCACCAGCGGCAGAATATCCTCGGCCACAACGATCCGGACCGTGTCCTTCACCAGGTGCCTGCGGGCCAGTTCAAAGGCCGAGAGAATTTGGGCGGCTTTGGCAAGCCCTACGCCGGGCACGCCGAGCAAATGCTCCAGGGTCAGGTTGGCCTTGTGTTCACGGATCAAACCCACCACCTGCCGGGCCATGGTGCGCACGTCCACCCCGGCGGTTCCCATGCCGAGAATCGCGGCCACAAGCTCTTGGTCGGTCAGGGCTGAAGGCCCTTTCTCCCGCAACTTCTCCCGAGGCCGGGCATGTTCGGGCATGTCCTTGATGGTTTTCATCGCTCCCCTGGTCTCACTCCGATAACAGGTTCGGGTGATTCCGCCCCAGCCACCTTTCGACTTCCTGTCGCAGGGTTCGCGCCAGGCCGATCATCTCACGGGCTTCTTTCTCGGAGACAAGCCCGACCTGCTCATAACTGCCTATGTTGCGCTTCTTGCGAAAGGCGTCGAACTGGCGAATGAGCCGAGAGTCGGTCTGTATGGTATAGGCCAGACTTTGGATGGTGCGGTGATGATGCGCTTCACGTGCAGCCCTGTAACCGCAGGCTGCCAGTGCCGCCGTAGCGCATTGCAGGGCCGCATTGTAAGCGATTGCCAGTTGCCAGTCTTCACTCAAGCCGGGATGAACACAATCGCGCATATCGCGGTCGGCCATTCCAAGCAGATACTCGATCTCCTGCCGACTTGTTTGATGTTCCACAAGCCAGCCGTTACGCGCCCAGTCTGCCAAGCTCATCTTCGTCTCCTATCAGAAAGATCTTGGCGCCGGCCAGGACCGTGTTGAGAAAATGATGCCCATCCCGCAGTTTCCTATTGAATTCCTCAACCGGATACATGGAGGGATTGATTTCTCGACCGATCCGTTGCTGGGCGCCTTGGAGCGCCTCAACAACATCGCTGAACGATACATCGCCTACAACGATCAAGTCCACATCGCTGTCTGCCTTTTCTGTTCCGGAGGCCATCGAACCGTGAATAAAGGCCAGAACAATCTGATTGGCCA
>Ga0209164_1005703_pt1 | contig 10487 bp, 14 predicted proteins | sample MTBNYHSulfiMetaG_FD_187458 | JGI IMG/M metagenome (GOLD analysis project Ga0209164, IMG submission 187458) | Enrichment culture microbial communities from rom New York Harbor, USA that are MTBE-degrading - MTBE-NYH (New York Harbor Sulfidogenic)... | ecosystem: Environmental > Aquatic > Marine >... | reverse complement strand
CGCCGGCCGCACCGGGTGTACGATGAAACCGCGATGAACGCGCCATCCCATCCGCGGCCCCGGAAGATCCCATATGCGTTCGACTCAGAACCGAAGTCCGGCCTTGATGCGAAGCGGTTGTCGGAGCAGGTCAAGGCCGTCCAGAATACTCTTCACCGCCAGGTCCGCATTCATGAGGGCCTGAACCGAACAACCCTCGCCCTCGATTACAGCCACTCCAAGGGCCGCTTTCTTCAACATGAGCCGGTCGTTGTTGCCGTTTCCCATGGCCGCGACGCCGTTCGGACCCAGACGCTCGACAAACGTTTCCTTGAACCGGTCCTCGGGTTTCCCGTCCATGATGGTGACCTCAACGGCCAGGCCTTCCAGGGCCTGTCGAACCTTTCCGAACGTATCCGCAGTCAGCACGTGGATCTTCAGTTCTTTCGAAAGGATTTCAAGGCGTTCCGCAACGCCCGGGATAAGGTACCCGCCGATGGAGAGGTTACCGACGGCGAGTCCTCTATCAATGAAGCAATGCTTACCGGTGAGACACAGCCGGTTTATAAGAAGCAAGGAGAGACCGTAATCGGGGGCTCTGTAAACGGAGAGGGCGCTATAACCGTAGAGGTTAAAAAGACCGGTAAAGACTCATACCTATCCCAGATGATGTCCCTCGTGGAACAGGCACAGAAGAGCAAGTCCCGTACCCAGGACCTGGCCAACCGGGCGGCAAGATGGCTCACCATTACTGCCCTTTCTGTCGGACCCGCAGCACTGGCCATCTGGCTTAACCTGTACGGCAGGGAATTCGTATTTGCCCTGGAGCGTATGGTAACGGTGATGGTGATAACCTGTCCCCATGCGTTGGGTCTAGCTGTTCCCCTGGTAGTTGCCATCTCAACATCGCTTGCCGCAGGAAGTGGCCTTCTCATCAGGGACCGTACTGCATTTGAGAAAGCGAGAAATATCCAGGCTATACTATTCGATAAGACCGGTACCCTGACAAAAGGTGAGTTCGGCGTCACAGACACTATCGCCCTCGACGGAGATATGGATGAGAAGGAAATCCTCAAATACGCAGCCTCGGTAGAAGCCTACTCAGAACACCCGATCGCAAAAGCAATCGCCGCTTCGGTAGAAAAAAGGCTCGACACCCGGAACTTCAAGTCGATTCCAGGTAAGGGCGCCCGAGCCGAGGTCAGCGGCAAGCAGGTTAAGGTAGTAAGTCCGGGTTACCTGGAGCAAAACGGCGTTAAAATAGGTGAAAAAAAGCTCAAGAAGCTAGAAAAGAAGGGTAAAACGATAGTTTATGTACTGGTCGATGACAAGGCCAAGGGTGCGGTAGCCCTTGCCGACATTATACGCCCGGAATCCAAAAGGGCTATTTCCGGTCTCAAGGAGATGGGCGTCCGGTGCATGATGATAACCGGAGATAATGAACAGGTCGCTGAATGGGTGGCCGGTGAATTAGGAATAGACGAATATTTTGCCAGTGTGCTTCCCGACAAAAAGGCGGAAAAGGTAAAGGAGGTACAGTCCCGTGGCCTGATTGTAGCAATGACCGGCGATGGAGTTAACGATGCGCCCGCACTGGCTCAGGCTGACGTGGGCATAGCCATCGGCGCTGGAACAGAGGTCGCCGCCCAGACCGCCGATATAATACTCGTAAAGAGCAACCCTCTGGATGTTCTTAATATAGTCAGGCTCGCCAGGGCCACCCACAGAAAAATGGTCCAGAACCTGTGGTGGGCTACAGGCTATAATGCCTTTGCTATACCAGCAGCGGCTGGCGCCCTGTATAGTTTCGGTGTTTTGCTCAGCCCGGCGGTTGGAGCAGCACTTATGGCGGTAAGCACCGTCATCGTAGCGATCAACGCCCGTTTCCTGAAGATGAGATCGTAACCATTTTAGTATGGTTTTCGCCTAATTTCATGCTAGTAATAAATAATGATATAAATAATCGCCCAAAAGGCGAATCCAAAATTTCTGGAGGCTGCCATGGATCATTTAGTCGAAATCGGCACGGTCGATGAGATCAGAGATGGTGAAATGAAGGAGCTTAGAATAGATGACCTGCAGCTAATGCTGGCAAGAGCAGGAAACAGGTATTATCTTGCCAGTAACCGGTGTACACACCTGGGGGGTAAACTGGCTGAAGGAAAGTTGAACGGAACAATCGTTACCTGCCCCCTGCACGGTTCCCGTTTCGATTTGAAGGACGGGCGGGTGGTGCGCTGGATAAATGAGCCTCCGGGCACGCCGAAGTTTACAGGTAAGCTCCGCGGTGCCCCAACCCCGCTCAAAGTTTACGAGGTTATTTTACAGGGTAGCAGGATAATGGCAAGGATCCCCAAGATCGATGGATAAAACATGCATCGATAAGCTGATCGCTAAAGGCTGGACGAGAGCCATCCCCGAAAAGCATCCTCTGGGACTTTTAGTTGGTAGATGCCTGGAAAATTATAAACTCATTATACTGCTCGGGAGAAAGAGCAGGGTTGGCGCCGAGTGTTTCCATATCTTTCTGCAAAATAGCCACGGCGAACCCAGCCTCCAACCGGTGGTTACAGGGTTATTTAACCGCGGCCAGTACCCCGGGTATAACTGGGTCGAGATCATGCACCTGGCTCAAGACATCTACTTTGGCAAAGAAAAGAAATTACCCGATACGAGAAAGAATAAAATCGCTGAATGCCTGGTACACTACCTTGCCGAGATTATACCTCCAGGAGGTCATCTTATGATCGAGTACGATAGCCCGGAACATTACGATACCGCGCAGTCCCTTGCCACGGGAATTCCCGCAATCGCAACCCCTCTGGGTTACCTCATGTTTCAGGCGGGCTGCGGCGCTGGAATCAAGGACTGGTATTTCTCTGAAGGAGGGAACGAGGGGCCACGTAAGCTCCAGGGCTTCAAAGCACTTGACCCTCAGCATGACCGGATACAATCCGGAAAGGTGGTCAAAGAGCTAACCAGATATCTTGAAAGCATGCCGCAGGAGACATCCGAACTGGAAAAGGCAGCAAGATACCGCGCCGTTGATATAGTTGATAAACTCCAAACGGGAAATATTCAATAACAAAGTATTAACTCAAAGGACAGGAGGTTTTCTCCGGCTAGACGCCGTCGTTTAAAAATCCAGTCAGCCTCGCCTCAAGCTCCTCAACATCGAAGGGCTTAGCGATGAAGTCGTTGGCTCCCAATTTAATCGCCTTCGGTCCGTTTTCCGTACTGGCGCTAAAGGCGATAACCGGTAAGTTCGAAAAGGAACGCAGTTTCTGTAACACCTGAAATCCGTCCATATCGGGCATTACTATGTCGAGCAGCATTATATCGGGGACCTGTGACCTTACAACTTCCAGTGCCTCAGAACCGCTGGTTGTACTTAAAACCCGGTAACCCGACAGAGCAAGCCTCCGGCTAAGTATTTTCCCGATTCGGGGCTCATCATCCACTATCAATATCAGTTTCTTATCCAGTTCTCTTTCCAAAAACACTCCTAACGATTGCTGTTAATATCATAATAGGCCAGTAATTGTAATCTTAATGCTTTTACGTTAACTTCACGTTACACTAATGAACATGAAAAAGTCATAAAATTTCGGTTAAAAATATTAAATTTCAATAATATCTTTTTCAGATTTCATTTAAGGCATGAACGGAATGCCGTTTGGGAAGATGGTGGGGATGGCTGTAAAGCCATCCCCCTTTTGTCTATTACTTACTGCCAGTAAGGCACACATTCGTAGCACTCATAGATATCGGCAAGCCAGCTGAGATCAGCGGCATCAGGCCAGTCATCCTTATCAAACCCCGGTGCTTCCTTCAGCGTCTCTTCAGAGACGTTAAGGATAAATTTCTTGTCGTGATGGGATATCTTGAGTACCTCCCAGGGCACGGCAAACAGCTTATCCTTGCCAAGGGCCTTGCTGCCAAAGGAAAGGACGACATATGCCACCCTGGCGCGATCCAGATCGATCATGATTTCTTCCACTTTGCCCAGATCTTCACCGTTAACATTTGTAACCCTGTTACGCATCAGCGTATGCGCCGATAAAACCTTCGGTGGTCGTACCTCCATTTCAGTAACCTCCTTTGTTATTTGTAATTGACCATTAAATTGACTATTTAACCTCCCAGTAAGGAACACAGCCATAGTAGCGGCAGGCATCGGAGAGCCATCGGAGATCGATCTTGTCCGGCCCCCAGATATCCTTCGGGATACCGTGCGCCTTCTTTATCACGTCCCTGGGTACTTTCAGGATGAACTCCCTCCTATCTGTGTCAAAGTTGGAAAGCTCATACGGAATGGCATACCATTTATCGGTGAGTTCCGCCCCCAGGAAGGATGCAATGATAAAGGGTGTTCTCCAGTTACATAGATCGACGAGGAACGTCTCGCAGTGCCCAAGGTTTTCCCTATTTTCGTTGGTAATGACATACCTCTCGAGCTTGTTACTCCTTACCAGCGCCGGCGGGACCTTCATGGGGCCTTCCGACCTTATCTCCCAGTAAGGACTACAGCCGTAATGGGTGCAGGCACGCTTAAGCCAGCCAAGGTCAATCTCTTTGGGCCATTTGTCCTTGTCGATCCCCGGGGCCTTCTCGAGAACATCCCGGGGAAGGTCCAGGATAAATTTACCTTTGGGTACGTCCCAGCCCAAGAGCTCCGTCGGCAGGACAAACCACTTATCGCTGATACCGAGAAAGCCCTCGAAGGATACCAGCGCAAAGGCCACTTCTCCGGTGCAAAGGTCGATAAGAAATAACCTTGTCTGCCCCATGTCCTTATTCTGCCGGTTTACCACGTTATAGAAGGCAAGCCGGTCTGTAGATATCAGTGTCGGCGGTGATTTTACAACTCCCTCTTTCATTTCTGTTTCCTCCTATTTTTTAATTTGCTTTTCAAGAAGCGGCCAGGTATCCGGAAACCTTTTAACGAATTCGGCAACCTCTATCTCGCTACCATCGATATTGAATGCTTTAAGGCCCTTTCCAGTAGCAAGGGCGAGGGCAACCGGCCGTTTAGAGAAAACCGTGCCCAGACCATTTTCTCCCAGGTAATAATCAGCCCTGACCTCACTTACCGTAACAAGTTTTACCATAAGTTTCTCGAGAGGCACTTCGACAATAATTTTTTCCTGTCTTATCATCTTCGTGAGAATACCTTCTTTACCATGCTGCGCCCGGTCCTTGATGTTATAAAACTCATCACCGGCCGGAGGAGCCTTATGGGAAGCAAGCGAATCCTGGCCTTCATGTAACCCTCAAGACTCTCTCCCTGAAAATCAGGGAGCAGCCATATACTATGAGCGGAATAGAGATTAAACATTATCGAGGCCGCTCCCAGTGGGCCAAATACGATCGCGGTATCCGCCGGGTCATGAAATCCCAGTCTCAAGTCGGCTTCGAGGCAATCAATCCTGGCAGATCTAAAAACGGACCTGAGTAAACTGAGCGACCTTTCTCTCGATTCATCGTCGGTAAGTATATCGCCCATCAATTTTCCCCAGCGCCCAGCACCCCGCTTGCTTTTAGCATCCAGATTTTGGGATGAAGCGCCTCTTTTTCTTTCCGTTTTCTTAGCCGGGAACTGCCTTTTAAAGGCCCCCAAGAGCCACCTCAACCTCAGCCGGAACCTGACTTTATCCTCAGCCTTAAACTCAAAAGAGCCATAAAACGGGATACACATTACCAGGCAAAAGGCGCCGATTATACTACCGACTATGATGCCCGCGATCAATTCTTCAATGCCTCTTTATTTTTGCTGTCCACGAAATGCTGTGACCATTTCCGGGACCTTCTCGGCAATCTTTTCGATGGTACCCGAGACCAATCCCTTAATCGGCTCAACCCTGGCACCATCTTTATCGATCAATACGAGTGCCACCGGTCTAACCCCAGCACCACCTCCGGTACCAAATTTTTCACCCTCTTTAAGCTTTTTCTCTGTCAACTTGTCATGGCCACCACCTCCGGCAAACCAGAAACCGGTACTTATCAGCGGCACGATTGTCGTGTCTCCGACCTGTTTTGGCTCACCGACGATACATGACGAGCAGATAGCCTTCTGGATTTCATCCAAAGTAGTTTTGATAAGTCCTTGCAGTTCTTCCATTTTTCCCTCCTTAAATATGCTTTTTTACCGTAATCAGTATTTCCGCTGAATTATCGGTTACAACAATATTACCCTCTTATTAATTACAAAGTTATATAAAGAAGGCCAAAACTATAAAATTTTCATTACATTTTTAGAGAGATCAAAATAGCGAAGCTTGACAGTATAGATAACCATTTGCCAGGGAAGAATTTGAGCAGTGAAATGGAAAATATGAAAGGCAGCGATAAATTGAACGAGGTTCAGGCCGCTTGCTTTTTCATGACAAAGAAAGCGGAGCCATAAAAGCCGGGGTACTTCTTCAACAGGGATATCTCTTCCTGCGCCCGATCGAGCAGGGAGTGAGCTTTAGCATCACCGGTATATTTAATACGGAGTCCGGGTATTCGCTTTTCCAGTGGTTCATAGTATTCTGTCCACCAGTATCTTGCTGGCAGCTTGAAGGAACCTACAAGTCCGTAACCACACCTGGCAATGAGTTCTTTGATCTTCTCCACAGTGTTTATTTCCAGGTATATTGCATCCATGAAGCTTTGCAACTCATCCGGTGGGTCTGAATGTAACCAGACCATTTCATGTACCACCATGTATCCACCTGAGACGATATACTTTCGCCACTCATTGAGTCCAGTCTCCAGTCCCATCCTCCATATCGACCCTTCAGCCCATATAATGTCGAATGAACCAGGCAGAAAATCCATATCCACCATGGAGCACCTTAACGTTTTTACCAGGTTAGAAACCCCGGTTTTTTTCGCTCTACGGGAAAGCGCATTTAGATACTCCCGGTTTATATCCACTGCCGTTATTTTACCCTCGCTCAACCTGGCAAGCTCAACGGTGGGTACGCCCGTTCCACAGCCGACATCAAGGATTCGGGGTCGGTCCAGTTCGGGTATCATACGATATGCTTTCCTGGTATAGCGAGTCCTTTTAAGTCCTCCCCTGGGAAGACCTCTATGTAAGTCATGAAATGGATCACTCATATATACGCTTCCCAAATAACGCGGTAAATATTTTTCAATGATAATAAAGGCATCGGCAAAAGTTGTCAAAAGACCCTTTTCAAACACATGATTAATGGAGAATTTCATGTGATACTTTTCTCTTCTTCGCGTATATATATACAAAAAGGTAAAATTCAGCAAAGGTCGGCCGACCGGTTTCTGAAATAACAAGGAGAAAAAAAGTGAATAGGTTAAAATTAGCCCAAATGGCCGGAATACTCTCAATAGGTATTTTTACACTAATATCATCTGGTTGCGCAGGTAATCTACAGGCCTCTTCAGATGATATTCAACCCGCCACAATTTCTGTCTCCTGCGACGAATTTTCATCCAATCAGAACATCAGCAAGGAGGTCGACCTTACCAATGGTGGCATGGTTAATGTAGAGCTCTGCTCTAATCCCTCTACAGGTTTTCAATGGGGTCAGCCACAGGTTGCGGATCCAGCTATAGCTACGCAAACTGACCACGATTTCGTCGAAGCGGACCAGGTTTCAGGATCTGAGCCCATGGTGGGTGCTTCCGGTAAGGACGTCTGGACTTTCAAGGCCCTCGATAAGGGTATTACCACCATCGCCATGGAATATGGTAGGCCATGGGAAGGCGGCGAGAAAGCCCAATGGACTTTCAATCTGACAATCAACGTTAAATAAGCCAGATTTCAATCGCAAAGGATCCAGCCAGGGATAACCCCTGGCTGGATCCTCATTTCATGAGAAATAACCCGTCTTTCCGCTTCACCCCTCCCACGGTTAACCCATCTTAGCCCTCTACGTTTCATCTTTAGTATGCGCCATATGTCCTATATTTTGTATGAATTAACCTGCCTTTAACAGAATTCAGAACATGCAGATCGATATCCTGATCCCGACAAATAATCTCTGGCTTTTATGGTTAGCAGTATGCTAATATCCCATATAAACTTTATCTTTATTGTCCGTGGATTTGCAACATATTTAAGAATTCTACCTCTCAGTAAGGAGGTGTGATATTAATTGAATAAGCTCATTTTGGTCATCATCACTACGACAGCAACAGCCCTTATTGCAGCCAGCTGCAACCCGTATATTTCGAATGAACCCATGCAGTCCCCGGTTCCAGAGCCAATGCCCGAGCCGCAACCGGCCAATCGTTTGCCAGTCGCCTATATTGACTCCGTTACCCCGAATGAGGCGGTCCGCGGTGAGCCAGTCTCTTTCCAGGGGCACGGGAACGATAGCGACGGCTCTATATTGGCCTACCGCTGGCGTTCAAGCCTTGACGGCGATCTTGATACCATTGCCGCCTTCGAGACCGCCTCACTATCCGAGGGAAACCACACCATTAGCCTGATGGTCCAGGATAACGAAGGTGACTGGTCAGAAGAGGTTACCACCACACTCAGGATTGTTCCCCCGGAAGAGCCCGCTGAGGAGCCATTTATTACTTACGCAAACTGGAACGGCCGATGGGATTGCGGAGTATGGGGAATAATGACGCTGACCCATTCAGGCGAAGAAGTGAACGGCACATACACTTACCAGGGTGGCATAGTTACAGCCGTTGCAACAGGGGAAGATGGAAGAACCCTCCTGGGAACCTGGTCCGAGGATCCTTCACACATGCCACCCAAGGATGCCGGAGATATAGAGTTCATTATGACAGAAGACAGTGGCTCATTTACCGGCCACTGGCGCTACGATTCTTCTGGCTCCTGGCAGTCGTGGGACGGAGAACGTCTAGGCAACTAAAACACCATGCGGTGGTACAAATCGTACCGAAATATATTATGTTAAGTAATGAACAGGGTACAGGGATCAGTTAGAAGCTTAACGGTGCCCAGTGATCTTTTAGAAGCTGGGAAATTACTGTACCCACATATACGACCTTGATGCCTATATCCTCAAGCAAACCGGTGATGTTCATTCTATCGGAACACCATTTACATGCCATAATTTCAACCCCATATTTTTGAAGTTCCTTTATCTTTTCCTGAACCTCCATATCGTGCGCAACTATTCTCTCCGAAGGGCCAAAAATGATAACCTTTACTTCATCCATCCACTTGTTCTTGGCTGCGTTTAGCGGGTATACCAGACCCACCTCTAATGCGACATCTCGATCCCCACTACTAAGGATTACAAGGACCTTGTTCGCCATTTTTCATGTCTCCTTCTGCAAGCATTTATGATGAATATTTTAAATGGTTTGCATAATTCTAACACAAATTACAGGCTATGAACCTCTCAGATCATAATGAAAAAACGCTATTATACGAACAGTTAAGATTGGATGACGATTGTCAAGGAGATTAACGCAGACAATAAAATTTAATAAATATTCAACATATTTTGTACCGATTTTATTACTTTGTAACCTGAGCAGCGTTATTGTTGTAATGATAATGGTCAAATTTTCAGAGAGGTGGATGGAATGAGTATATCTAATCGCGTTGCCGCAATACTTGCTATAGTTTTCGGCATCATTATCCTTATTTTCCCTGAGGTATTGTCAGTACTGGTTGGTATATGGTTGATCGTTACGGGTATTCTATTTTTCGTTAAACGTTAAACATCTTAGGCTATCGTTATCAAGACAGTACAATTATGAATATATGTTACGGCCTGGATTAATGTTGCCTGGCCCAGAGCTTCAGATTGAAATGCAAATCAAAGGAAAGAATCGAGATAGGGAAAAGTAAGGTGAAAGAGAAATTACTAAAATCGAAATTATACGGGGAACCTCTGTCGATAGATAATAATTCTAAATGTGGTGGCAAATTGTCAATCCACCAGGTGAACGGGGGGCAACACTTCAGCTGCGAAAGTATTACAAATAAAAAAACAATGAATAGGTGTATTTGTGTAAAAGATCATGGCATACATGACGAAAAAAGAGACGCCAAGCTGAAGGATATAATAAGATGCGTTCTTTGCCCGGAATATAGACGTTCTTCTCAAATATCCAGATATATTGAAAAAGGCTACACTCACCAGGAGGCATTAGCCAGGGCTAATGTAATAGAAACTATATAACTTAATCGAGCTCAATTTCAAGCTCTCCCTCAAGATCGTCGCCTTCAGCCTGTATCTCGATTTCCTCTTCGTCGGGTACGGTAAAACATGGCGTAAGTCCATCCTCATCAGTGGTCATAGTATCCATTTCATCTATCTCCACAGCGGCACCTTTCACGGGTTCTCCATCATGAGTTACGAGCACCTTTACTTCATTACCAGAGGTGACATCTCCTTCGATAACCTCGTCGGTATCGCAATCGACGAGCTGGAGCGTTAGCTCCTCCTCTTCGGATTCTTCCGAGGGGGTAACGTCGTTGAACGGCTGGTTGGGGCCGCTTTGGGCTATCTGAGGCTTGAGAACATACATGCCGCTCTGCCCTG
>Ga0209164_1005702_pt1 | contig 10488 bp, 11 predicted proteins | sample MTBNYHSulfiMetaG_FD_187458 | JGI IMG/M metagenome (GOLD analysis project Ga0209164, IMG submission 187458) | Enrichment culture microbial communities from rom New York Harbor, USA that are MTBE-degrading - MTBE-NYH (New York Harbor Sulfidogenic)... | ecosystem: Environmental > Aquatic > Marine >... | reverse complement strand
AGCCTAATAGATAATCTACGAACGGGATGGCGCGCCGCAGGTCTTTTTTCATCGCTTCCAGCATGGTGTATGCGATCACACAAATCTGTCGGGCAGGTTTGCGGGGCAGCAACCTTTCTAACACAGCCATCTGTTCCGCTTTTAGCTGAGCTGCCAACGGGCATTCTTTACGAATCAATAATCTGCCGGGGGACACAATGACAATCTGTCTGCGATACAAACCATCTTCTCCCAGTACTGGCTCGTCAGCAGTTTTGCGGGCGCGCGTGAATATATCCTCAATATCCGCGCGGATATCCACCTCTGGCATATGTGGGTCGAAAATGGCATCCATATTCTTGATTGAATTCATTGTAAATGAGAAATTTTGAGATTAGTAGCTTTCTTTTATTAAAACCGAACGATCAATCATGAGTGCTTTAAAGCCCTGCTCGTCAATTCGCATGAAATTAAAAATGAGCAGCCGAGCTGCCCATTTTTAATGAAGTCAATCTTGATTGATATTAAATACCCAACACTTCCTTGAGGGCTTTCTTCTGGGCTTCGTCTAACCCTTCCAGCTTATCGATAGCCGGTCCGTCGTATCTTTTGCCGCGGTCATCGGTGAAATGACCCCAGCCAGCCGCGCGCAGCAGCACCCAGGGCGCAATGCCCAGTTTCTCAGCCGCTTTGTAAGCGGCATTGATCAGGTCTTGATGGGTCTTGCTGTGCAGCAGTTCTTCCTGTTTCTTCGCGATTGCTTCTTTGTCTTGGGCTAATTTGGCTTGCATTGCCGCTAAGCTTTCCGCACCCGTCTTCGTTTTAATGACAGGGGGTTTTTTAGCTACTGTACCGCTCACTTTAGACTTGACAACGCTCGTTTTGCTGCCTGGTTTTACATTGGATTTGATGATCTTCGGTTTGCGGTCGCCGCTTGCCTGGCCGCCCAACTTGCTTTTATTGATTCCAACCATGAATACCTCCATTGGTCTAGGTTTTAATTACTATAGCATATTTCAGTCTATTTTTCACATTCCGCATTTTCTGATATATTTCTAACAAAGTTTGAACACCATTGCTGCAAATTCTTGAATTTGTTGATCACTTAGGGAAAACAGGATGAAAAGCTATCGCAAAGAATTATGGTTTCAAGTACCTCAAAGGCGCGGGCTGCTCAACATCACCCCGCAGGTTAATGAGTGTCTGCATGAAAGCGGCATCCGCGAAGGGCTCTGCCTGGTAAATGCCATGAACATCACCGCCAGCGTATTCATCAACGATGATGAGAGCGGTCTGCATCAAGATTTTGAGGATTGGCTGGAAGCCCTGGCGCCGCATGAACCGCTCAGCCATTACCGGCACAACAGAACCGGCGAGGATAACGCGGATGCCCATCTCAAGCGCAGCATCATGGGTCGCGAGGTGCTGGTGGCTGTCAGCGACGGTCGGCTGGATTTTGGCACTTGGGAACAGATTTTCTATTTTGAATTCGACGGCAGACGGCGCAAGCATGTTTTGGTGAAAATCATCGGGGAGTAGATTAGCTTTAATCCTATCAACTTTTTTGATTACTAATTTGAAAGAATAACCTTGACATCTATAATAATTGTATTATCATATTGATATATTTATATTCTTCTATGTATTATGAAAACTGAAATTGATTGCGTTGATTTCTGCAAAGCACTATCTGATCCAACCCGTCAGAAAATCTTGCAGATGCTACTGCAGGGAGAGAAAACCGTGTCGGAGATCGTAGAGGTTTTTCAGCTCAGCCAACCCACCATCTCCCATCATTTGGACATACTGATCCGTTATGGTCTATTGTCATGCCGCAAACAAGGCAAGCAGGTTTACTATGTCACCAATCAAGCGAATGTGACTTGGTGCTGCGGCAGGTTGATGGCTAAATTTGAGAAAAGTTAATCAATTCAAAATTTTTTAAGGAGCAAACATGGATAAAATCCAACGAAATGATCACATCACCCAAGCTGTGCGGGAAAAATACAGCGGTTTGGCAGAAAAGCAGCTTGCTTCTCCATCAAACGCTTCATGCTGTGGACCAGCTTGTTCATGCTGTACAGGTGAAACCGGTTTGGCGGAAAGTGCGGCAGATCTATATGCAGATCCACAGATCCAGTCCTTGCCAGACAGCGTTACCGGCATTGCGTTAGGTTGCGGCAATCCAACCGCTATCGCTGATTTACAACCGGGAGAATGGGTGCTGGATTTGGGTTCGGGCGGAGGCATCGATTGCTTTTTAGCTGCCAAGCAGGTTGGCGAAAAGGGGCATGTCATCGGTCTGGATATGACACCCAAAATGCTCGATCTGGCACGTGCCAATGCCAAAAAACAAAACATTAAAAATGTAGATTTTCGCTACGGGTACATCGAAGATATCCCCTTACCAGACCAATCCATTGATGCGATCATTTCAAATTGCGTGATCAATTTATCTGCGGATAAAGATGCTGTTTTCCGCGAAGCCTACCGCGTGCTCAAACCGGGAGGTCGTTTGAATGTATCGGATATCGTCACCCATGGCGATCTGCCTGCCGAGCTTGCGCAGCAGCTTTCTGCCTGGGCTGGCTGTCTATCTGGCGCCCTAGATGAAGAGTTATATATGCAAAAAATTCGCAATGCAGGATTCCGAAAAATCGAGGTGACCATCCGCAAGTTTTACAACAGTGAAATGCTCGCGCAGGATGGAGACGTGCAAGCGGAGATAAACACGCTTGGTCTAAATCTAACAGATCTTGAGAGTAAAATTGCCAGCATTACTTTGAGAGCCTATAAATAAGTTAAAAATTTATTTTTGTTTTTTAAAAATGGTTAAATAAGCTGTACATCTAATGCTTATTTCAGCCAAGTATTTCTTGCAGGATTTTTAATTAATCCAATATCCCGCAAGAATTGTAATTGCTGACGAATTTTTGCTTTTATGTTCTTATTCTCAGGATATTTTTCTCTAAAAATATCTTCAAATTTGTATACTTCACTGGTTCCAAATTTTCCGCTAGGCAAATAATCATAAACCAGGCGCATCCATCCTATCAATTCTCCTTTTTGAATTTGTGGCTTAGGTAAATCTTTCTCTATTTCTATAATTTCTCTAAATGCTTTGGTATTATAGTAATCCTTGCCTTTTCTGGATAAATTATAAATTTCCCCATATCTTTCTATGTACATATCATTTGGAATTATTTTGTTCTTTGAAGTCAACATTAGATAGAAAATACTCAATACGTCTGAGAAAGACTCTTCTATAATATCTGATCTTACTTTAACATTGACTTCGATATTATTGATCAATCCACCGCTAGTTAAGTTCGAAGATCCAATAATATACGTTCCTTGATTAGTATCATCTTGAAAGATATAAAGCTTCGGATGATATGCAGCCGTATTTTCCATATTCCCTCTGTAGCAAAATAAATTAAACAGGTTACTTGTATCAGATAAGTTTTTCAATTCTTTTAAAGTCTCTGGATCAGTTGTATGAAAATCTAGTCCTATGATAAATTCAGCTTTTCCTTGTCTATGTAAAAATTTTTTAAGAGAATCTTGAATCTTTAAAAAACCACTTTGTTTCGCAAAAGCAACTGCTATTCTGATCTTATTTGAGACATCGATTAGTCTATTTAGTTCATTTACCAATTTTATTTTTTGATTATCAATGATCGTTAAGTCCATCTTTTGCCTTTTTAATGCGTCGCGCAGGCGATGCAGGGATCAAAGGCGCGCACCACGCGCCCAACCGCGCGCTCCAGCTCCAGGTTGACGCTGTCTGCGCTGATGTAGCGCTCGGCAGCCACGCGCAGTGCACGCTCGATGGCCAGCATATTATGCACGGTAGGGATGATGAACTCGCCGCGCGCGATCTTACCGCGCTCGATAAGGTAATGATGGATGAGCGGCCCGCGCGGCGCTTCCACCAAACCCCAGCCCTCGCCATCGCGCGGCTGGTAGGGCAGCTGCGTATCTTCATGCTGCAGGTCTTGCTCCAGAATCTGGCTGGCGCTCGCCATGGCGTACACCAATTCGATCCCGCGGCACAGGTCAAACAGCAGAATGGGGTGCGCCGGATGCCCAAATTCGCTCCGCAGGCGGCGCAGGTAGGCATCTGCCAGCCGAATGCCCAGGCGGCGGGTCATGTTGGCGCGCGCCAGTGAATTGGCGCGCATCACTCCGCCTTCAAAGCTGGTGCGTCCGGCATACGAGTAATCGGTTTCTTCAAATACCAATTCCTGCCGGAAGGCGCTGGCGGTAAATTCCCGGCAGCACTCGCCAGCCGGTGTCATCACGCGGATGATCGAAGAGTTAAAACGCGGCTGATCGCGTTCGGTGGAAGTAATGTAATAAGCCGGTTGGTCATCACCCCAGGTGCCGATGCGCTCCTTCATGCGCAGGGAGATGTCCCAATAAAAATCGACCAATTGGCAGGCTGTCGGCAGGGCAGTTTGCAGGCGTTGATGAAACGCTTCAGCCTGCACGCCATCCACTCCGCTGCTCACCCCGCCCACTACCGCCTTGACCGGGTGAATGAACTGCCCGCCTGCCAGCGAGATCAGATCCGTGCCCAGTTGGCGCACCATCAGCGCCCGCCGGGCAATATCAAACTGGGTTTTGCCATCCGCCTCTTCTTCGCTCAGATGAAACAGGCTTTCCACTCCCAATCGGTCAGGCATGGTGAATACAAACAAAGAGGTAGCTTGATTCTGGATGATCTGCCCCAGCAGCAGCAGTTCGCGGATCTGTTCAGCCTGAGCAGGCGGCTGCACGCCATAGGCATCTTCCAGTGCCTTGACGGAGGCTACATGGTGGGCAGTTGAACACACCCCGCAGATGCGCGGCACGATCACCGGCATTTGTTCTGCCGGCACGCCCTGCACCATCAGGCTGAAACCGCGCTTCTCCATGGCTTGAAAGCGCGTTGAGATCACTTTTCCATTTTGAACCTCGATCTCCACGCGGGCGTGACCCTCAATACGCGATAGCGGAAATGTGAGCGTCGCCATTACAGCACCTTTTCCTTCGGCCGCGGCGGGCGCCCGCCTCCAGCGTAATCCGAAAATTGGAACAGGAACAACGCCAGCTGCGGCGAGAGTAAAGCTTCGCGCACTTCTTCCAGTGGGATCTCGGTGAGCGCGGCAAATACTCGTTGGATGCTTTCCAGCCAGGCATGCGAATCTTTTTCGATTAGCGTGTCTGAAGGCCCACGGCAGCCCACGCAGGGGTGTCCAGGCCGGGTGCACAGCGCTCGGCAGCCGCCGCGCGTTGAAGAACCCACACACAAATAGCCCTGGTTGATCAGGCAGATATCGGGCAGCACTTCGCCCTTTTGAAAACCGGTGAGATGTTTCGGCTTCATATCCTTGAGCTTTTTTCGTCCGCATTCCTGACAGACCGTCAGGGAAGCGCGAAAATCGGGCGGCTGCAGCAGTGCCGCCATGAATAATTCTGGGGTGGGCGGACAGCCTGGCAGATACAGATCAATATCCACAAAGGCGTCCACCGGCTGGCTCTTGGGCAGCAAACGCGGCAGATCGCGCCTCTCACTCTGTGAGAGGAATAGCTCGCGCACCTCATCTCGGTTGCCCAGGTTGGCTACCCCGCCCGAAATGGCGCAGGTACCCACCGCTACAACACGCTTGGCATGTTTTACTGCCCGGCGCAGATGATACAGGTCTTCATCTGAGCGCACCCCGCCCGAGATCAGCAGCACGTCCACCGGCGGCACATCATAAGCCGAAACCACCAGGGGCATATACACCAGGTCAAACTGTTCCACCCATTCACTGGCGTTCAGCAGCGAGACTTCGCAGCCAGCACAGCCTGAAAGCTGCAGGACAGCGAAGCGGGGCGGGGTAATTTTTTGCATCGGTTTTCCATCCTTCTTAGAGTTTTCCCATGTTTTTTAGTATACACCGAGCCATGTGGGGCAGACTCTATGATCCTTAAGCCGAGGTTGGCATACCTATTGCAACAATATTCTTGGATGGTTTCGTTTTCATCCGCAGCGAAAAGGAGTTTGCATGCGTAAATTTTTATTCAAGGCTATCTGCCTCGTCATAGCGGCGTTCGTCTTGCTGTCTGTGCTGCAAGGCAATGCTGTTTTAGCGGGGGGCGAAGCTGTTATGAATTTAGATGACAGCAGCGGCTGGCTGACCAGCCACAGCGAAGATACCCGCTCTTTTGACATTTTAGAAACTTTGGGCAGCAGCATGCTGCGCGTAGAAATGCCCTGGAATGAGGTTGAACCTTCACCGGGTGCATTCAGCTGGTCGTACCAAAACGACGCAGGTTATGTAGATTATGCCCAGCTGTTCAACCGCCTGGAAAAACGCGGGGTTCATCCTGTAATCGTACTGTCAGGCGGACCCACGTACCTCAGCCATTTGTATCCGCAGCAGCCCGTAAACCGTGAGAGCTTGCTGGAAAATTGGAGCAGCTTTGTCAGTGCGGTCGTTGAACAGTTCGGCGGTCAGGTGGATCATTGGCAGATCGGAAGTGATTTGAACAGTACCGCAGCCTGGGGAAAAGTATTGTTCCCATCCGATTTGCAATCGGAGAGCACGCCCGATGTACAGCTATATGTTGAAATGCTGAAAAGCGCTTACAGCATCATTAAAAGCGCTTCAGCGGGTGATGTAATCATTTTGGGAGATTTGGCATTAGGCGGCGATTGCGCCGATCATCCGCTGTTTTTTCTGCAGAACCTGGCAGATTTAGATGCCTGGTATGCGTTTGATGTCATCAACCTCAGCCTGCCGACCCTGGAAGATGCTCCAGAAAGCGTGCAAATGGATACCTGTGGTTTTCTCCCATTGAAGAGCAGTGGATACGCATTAACGGATGCTTTAAGAACGATTAGCGATTTCAGCGAAGAAACAGGTACAAAATCTGTGTGGGTGCATCATCTCGCATTTTCAGAAGCGCTGCTTTCCGAAAAAGCTCTGGAGCGCCAGACCTTGCCGCAAGTGGTGGAAAGTGACTATCTCGTGCGTGCCAGCGGACTTTTTATGGCGTATAGCGGTGTGGAGAAGCTCTTCTGGGCATATCAACCGCAAATTGAAAAACCATCCGCTATTGCCATGCAGAGCTTTGCCAATCTCGCCCAGTCTCTCAACCCGCAACTTGAAAGCGGGGCAACAATCGCTTCGCCGGATTTTGAAATTCTGCGATTTCAAAAAAATGGACACTTAAATCTACTAGCCTGGCGTATGCAGGGCGGCGATGAAGCCTTGCCATTGTTTGTTTCGCAGGTGGCAGGCTATCAACTGCATGCTTTTTCAATGGATGCGGAATCATTGAAATCAAGCAATGGTATTAAACTGAAGGTGGACGATGGCGGAGCCAGCGCATTATTGGTCAGCGAGCGTCCTGTGCTGATCAGCGGGCGCCCATCCGATCTGAAAAAATTCTTTATTATGGCTGTTCAAGACCAAGCTGCCAAAACCAGCCGCGTTCTAAAAAACAGCTTAACAAGCTGGCTGCAGGCACAAAAATTGCGAACTGTTGATAAGTTGGGTAGGTGGGTTGATGAGCAGCAAACCAGCCTGCTGGACATGCTGAAGACTGGTTTTCAGCAATGGCTGCGCAAAAGTCTGGGATTGGCGAGGAAGTAAAATTAATTGGGAGAGACAATGCCATGAAAAATAAATTTAAAACCTGGCTTCTTTTTATCGCTGCAGGCATAGGGGTTTTATCCTCATGTCAAGTACCGCTCTCGACCGCAACTCCTGCCCAGAGGGTTGTTATTACCGATCAGAATTCCAGCCAGCTTAAAGAGACCTGCAGAATTAAAGAAATTGGTTTGGTCAATGATCTGACCTGGTCAGATGACAGCCAAACATTATTGGCTGTTTTTAGCAGCGGGGCAGCTCGTTATCGTGCGCAAACCCTCGAAAAACTGGATAGTCATACCTTCGAAACCCCAGCCGCTCTCAGCGCAGCCAGCCCAGACGGCAAGACGATTGCTTTTTCCTCAGACTATCTCAGCATCAATCTAGTGGACATCGTCAAGGGTGAAATTATGGTCAGCATTCCAGCCCCTGGCCAGATAGGTATTTTGGATTTCTCTCCGGATGGAGGAACTCTCCTAAGCACGTCCATGGATGAGATCCTGGTCAACCTTTGGGATTCTTCCAGCGGAGAGTTGTTGGCTGCGTTGGGTGGATTTGATACTGCCGCCCCTGTGTACAGCGCCCAATTTGGAGAGGATGGTAAACATATCGTTTGGATATCACGCGGCACAGTCCAAGTAAGCCCTATGGAAAATCCGAGCGCAGAAACGCGGGTTGGGCATGAGGATTTCGTGGTCAGCGCGGTACTATCGCCGGATGGCAGCCTTTTAGCAACCGCAGCGGCAGGCACGATTGAGGGAGAATTCCAGCCCGCCATCTTTATTTGGTCAGCGGCAAATGGCGAGCTGCAAAAAACAATTACCCATTCACAAGCATTCAATACGTTAGCATTCTCACCGGATGGCAAGCTGCTGGCTGCCGCAAGTGAAAGCAATTTGTTAGTCTACGACGCAAATTCTGGGATTCTGCTAATTTCAGTAGAGAGCGGCATAGAGGATTTAACACGATTAATATTCTCGCCCGACGGAACAGCTATTGCTGGTGCTGGGGATAAAGGCAGCATAATAATTTGGCAGATTATTCAAGCTAATTAAGCTTATTCTGTCAGCGAATAAATCGTCATTCTGCAATCTATGTTTTCACTGCAGTATTTTTGGATAAACATGAATAAGGTTTTAATCGCATGAAATCTATCCTTGCTTCGGTTTTATATTTTTCAAACCTTTCCGAGTCGGAACTAATCGTCCTTGAACAAGCCTCCATTCAGAAAGTCTTTCAGCCCAAACAAATAGTCATAATCGAGGGAGACTTAAATGCTCCCCTTTTCATCGTTAAAAGTGGATGGTTGAAGGTTGTGAAATCATCTACCAGCGGTCGAGAGCAGATTTTAAATTACCTGGGTTCAGGAGATATCTTCAATAATGTAGCCGTATTTACTAATGCACCTAATCAGGCAACTGTAATCTGTATGGAGAAATCTGAAATCCTCAGTATCGCGCCGGAGAGAATGCGACAATTGATCACATCCAATCCTAATTTTGCGCAGAGGGTCATTATTGACCTTGCTAGCCGTTTGCAGCATATGGTTGTTTTGATTGAGGATTTATCGTTGCGTTCGATTGAAGCTCGGCTTGCGCGTTTTCTTTTAGAGAACGTTGATCGCCAACAATCACAGGTTCTGGATCGGATGACGCAAGTTGAAATGTCTGCTCGGCTGGGTACTGTGCCAGAAGTTTTAAATCGTGTTTTTCGTAAGTTGAAAGAAGAGGGAGTGATTGAAATAGATCGCCAAAAAATCCATGTTCTCGATTCTGATTTGCTTCAACTAAAAGTTGATGTAACATAGAGGGAAAATCATTCCATTTAAGAATAATTTGCCCTTTCTTGACTTTTGTCAATGCATTTAATTCTTCTCTGAGTTATTCTAAAAGAAAGGAAAAGAGGAATAAATGGCACATCAGCAAATTTTATTAATATTGGCAACTTTTCTGCACGACTTGTTTACGGTAATCTGGATTGGAGGATTGGTCACATTTAGTCTAACTGTTATTCCCTCATCCCGCAAAACGTTTGGAAACAGCTCCCAGGCGATGGAATTGATGAACACAATTTTCCATAGACAGCGTATCTGGGTCTATCTCAGCATCATTGGATTGTTCGTCACTGGCATCATTCAGGCACGCATGCAACCTTCTTTTCATGGTTCGATGCAGTTCGATACGCCTTATTCAGCTTTGTTCTCTGCAAAACATTTAGCTACATTTCTCATGATCGCAGTTGCGCTTGTGCGTTCTCTGAAAATGGGGGGGAATCTAAAAACTGTGGATGCTCGAAAAAATAAATTTAACATGACCCTAGTTTTCTTCAATACAGGGTTAGGCGTATTAATCCTGTTTATGAGCGGATGGTTAGCTGCTCTGTAAATCCTAAGAAAATACCACTATACATGGGTTGGGCAAGATACCGCGATCCATTGCTGGCATATTTCAGAATTCTTACACCAAGAGATGCGTGGCAACGATGCGCAAACCGATGAAAATCAGCAGCACGCCCCCAAAAATTTCCACATTCTTGCCGAAGCGGGCTCCTAATTGTTTGCCACTTAACAACCCCCCAATCGAAAGCAAAAGCGACACCATGCCAATAATCAAACTGGCATAGGTGACATTCACTTTTAGCAATGCCAAAGACAGACCTACACCCAATGCATCTATGCTGGTGGCGACTGACAGCATCACGAGTGTGCTACCGCGAGTGGGATCTTCACAATTGTCTTTGGTTTGGTCTTTATTCTGTGCAATGCCTTCATAGATCATGCGCCCACCGACCCAAGCTAGAAGCAGCAACGCCAACCAATGATCAAATTGGGCGATGAGCTTGACCACTGTGCTGCCTAATAGCCATCCCAGCAGCGTCATACCCC
>Ga0209164_1005698_pt1 | contig 10494 bp, 8 predicted proteins | sample MTBNYHSulfiMetaG_FD_187458 | JGI IMG/M metagenome (GOLD analysis project Ga0209164, IMG submission 187458) | Enrichment culture microbial communities from rom New York Harbor, USA that are MTBE-degrading - MTBE-NYH (New York Harbor Sulfidogenic)... | ecosystem: Environmental > Aquatic > Marine >... | reverse complement strand
GGCCTCGAGGCCCAGTGCCGGGTCGTCTACGCAGACGTAGACCGCATTGACGTCGATCTCGCCGCTTGCATCCACCAGAAACGCCGCCTGCTCGAAAGCTACCGACTTCACGCCCATGATCAGAGGCCGGGCGGGGGCAAACCGTCCGGAGGTGGCAAAACTGGGTGCATGGGAGTCCCACTCGCGTGCCGGCTTCCCGGTCCACCACGCTCATTCGAATCTGCTGCAGTGAGTCCAACCGCTGGTCCCGCCATAGCCGCGCCGCGGGCCGTATCAGCCTGCGCCCCATCTGCCCGAAGCCGATGACGACCAGATTCGACCCTCCCGGCCGTGCCGGTCCTTCGCCGGGGAATGGCCGGAAGCGCCGCAACAGCACACGGGCCCTGGCCTCGTAGACGTTGAAGAACTCAAGCCGAAGGGTGTGCTGCCCCTGCCCGGAGATCTCCCGCACCGCGGCAGGCTGCACAGCCGAGGTCCACGGTGTGGGCGTAGGCCGGCAGGGCGCCCCGGCGCCGCCGCACCAGGGAGTGGGCGATCACCGAGACCTCGCCTTCAGTGCTGTCGTCCCCATGCGCGGCGACCAGATGGGTGGCCCGATACAGCCGGGTTTGGCACAGGAGGCCGCGTCGGTGGCTTCACCCTCCAGGACGATCACCCCCGCCGCTCGGTACTCGGCCATCCCCTCGTTCGCCTGGTGGCGTTCGATCGCCACCACCTGACACCCGGCCTCTCGCAATGCCAGGGCCAGGAGGGTGCCCTTGCGGCCCAGCCCGCCGACGGCCACGCGATCGCGGTAGAACCGCAGGCGCAGGAACCCCACCTGCTCGCGGAACACCGCGCCGAGTGCCACGCCAGCGGGGTAGGAACCGGTCAGCGGCGCCAGGCAGCGAGCCACATCGAGCGTTCCGGGAGCGGGCGGGGCCAGCGATCCAGATTCAAGGGTGATCGGCTGGAGCCACAGGTACCTGGTGGCCGACAGAGAAGCCAGCTCGCCGACCAGGTGGGAGTGCTTGCGGAACCCCAGGTGGCCGAGGACGAGCGCCGCCCCCGCGAGGAGGATCAGAAGCGGCCAGCGCAGGCTCTGCCACACGGGCAGCACGCCCCAACGCAGGTAGCGACGGAAGCGGCTGCGCCGGCTGGGCTACAACGCTCTAGGCGTCGCCACCCATCCCACTCGGTGGGGCAGCCGGCCCACAGGCCGGGGGCTGGGCGCATCTTGGCCGCCCGGCTCGCCTCCCGTGGCGGATAACCCCGCTCAAGGTCGCCCTCCGGATGGGCGCTGTGACCCGCCGCATCCTGTCCGCTCACCGGTGTGCCCCCGGTTCGCCGAGGATGGACCGCCCTGGCCAGACGCCACAAGGGTGCGCGCCCTCACTCAGCGGCATTCCCCGCCGTACGCCACGACCGTGGACGCAACTCCACTCAACAGCTTCGCCCTAGCCTTCCAAGGCAGAGTCCTCACCCACCAGACGGCCCCGTCACCCGGCCGTTGGGGTTCCGGGCTCGGAAGTCGGAACCTGAGATGGAGCTTCCGAAGGTCACGCGCGTTGGCCTTCGCGTTGCCGACTGCCGCATCTCCCGACAGACAGTCCACGCCGAAGCGGGCGACTACCACAGGCTGTCCTACGCGGTCTCGGCGTCTCCCGACTGCAGAACCTTCGTGTGAGTGGCGCCCCGTCTCAACGAGTCCCCTGAGAGCCACAATTCGTGGTACCCGCCCTGCTGCCACTCCTCAAAGGCATCCCGGTAGTGCTCGCTCCGGGGATCGCCGGAAGCGCCACCGGCGTTCGCCATCAGAAGGGAATCGGGCTGCGCCAGGTTGGCGATCATCCGACAGCTAGGACCGATGGTTATGGCGAAGGGCGCGTTGGTGTCGTAGAGCTGATTGTTGACTGTGTTCCAGCCGCCCGCCATCGGCACGGGTGCCAGTTCGAAGGGCCAGCGCGCCGCCCCCTCCGCGTCCAGGGGGTGAGGCAGGATCAGCCTGTGTACCTGTCCCCACTGCCACCCCTCGGGGAGAGGCCCCAAGCGTGCGCTCAGCTCGTGCACTGCTGCCTCTAAGACCTCATGGACAACAGCCGCAAAGGACCGCCCTCTGAACCAACCGCGCTCGTCGCCATCTAGTAGGAGCGAAGTCGCTAGACCGGTGCCCTGCGGAGCCACAACTGCCCGGAGGCGTGCGGGGAAGCGCTCATTGGCAATCCTCTCAGTCCAGCGGAGGAAGAAGGTCTCGAAGACCGCCGCCGCAGGAGAGTCGAGACTGAACTCGAAGTCCCAATGTCTCAGCAAAGCAATCGCGGAGCCGGCAATGGCGCTGAGATCGGCGTCACCGACATAACTGAGCAAACGCGGAGTGAGGCGGGCGGCGTGAAGCGATCTTATGTCGAGCTGCATGCGCCGCATGTGGTCCTCATCGTGGGGGGTCCCCTCCTCGATGAGTTGCCTCAGGCGCTCGAAACGGAGAGAGCTCGGCCAGTAGCCTGATTGGCCAACGGCCTGGTGGGTGGTCGAGACTCGGTTGTTCGCAGTAGCGATCCAGCCGCTGGCCGGATCCATGGCGGATGGCATGTGGGGCGTGCCCACAACGGAGTCCCACTGGTCCCGATCATCATTGGCATCGCGGATGCCCAGCCACCGACGCCCGCGGAGTGGCAGATCGCCAGCGCAGCGGTAACCGATCCGCTGTGAGTCGGCGAACACGAAATTGAAAGTCGGGCATCTCCAGTCGGTGAGGGCGGCTGCGAACTCGTCGACGTCGGCTGCCATGTGATAGCGAAGCATGACACCGATCTCGTCGCCAGGAAGGAAGCCCGTCCAGACCAGGCTGACGGGTTCCGCTGGACGCACACGCTCATCGATCACCGCGTTCACAACCGGACCCCGGGATGTCGAGCGTATGGTCAGCATCTCCGGCTTGGCCCCGCGAACGACGATTGTCTCTTGGCGGCTGTCGAATGCTCGCCAGATGCCGGGGCCGTCCAGGTACTGCTCGGGGTCTGCCGGGTTGATCTTCTCTCGGTAGAGATCTCGGTTGGAGCAAATGTTGTTGGTGAAACCCCAGGCAGTCGACCGGTTCCGTCCGATCAGGAATCCGGGAACGCCGACGTAGGAGGCTCCAGCGGACTGCTCTTCTGGGCAATCAATCTGGACTTCGTACCACATGGACGGGGCTGAATAAACCACGTGGGGATCGCTGGCCAGCAAGGGCACGCCACTTGCCGTGTGGCGTCCGGAGATCGCCCAGTTGTTACTGCCTGAAGCGTCGCCTGCACCGGTTGGAGGGAACAGCGGCGTGGCGTCGGGATCGACGATTGAGCCGACATCTCCCGTGGGAGCAAGAAAGGCCTCAGCCAGGGCCTCGGGAAGGGTGCGGAGGACAACATCGTGAGCAGCAATCCAGTTCAATCTGCCGCTCAAGTACCACCAGAAGGCGTTGAGTACAGCAAGAGTATCCACCGGCAACCACGGCTCCGGCCTGTGGCCCGTAAGCTGGAACTCGGGCGGCAGGCGGTCGTACTGCCGCTCCATGGCCAGGTTGATCCCGCTTGCGAAGGCCTCAAGGATGCCAGTCGTCACTGGAGGAAGAGAGCCGAGAATCGTGGTAGCCGTGCGCCAGAAGCCGACGTGCCTGGCCTCGACGTCACGCCAAAGATGGCTCGGCCCCAGGATCTCTGCCGTGCGCCCCTGGGCGCATCGCCGGTGCCAATCCAGCTGCCACAGTCGATCCTCGGCCATGACGTAGCCCAGACCCAGGTAGGCATCAGGACGGTTGCCAGCCTCGATGTGAGGAATTCCCATTTGGTCCCGGACAATGCGAAGGGCTGAACTCACGATGCCTGCTCCTCTTGATCTTCAGATCCGCTGGTCGTCTCTCAGGTCCACTCATGAGCCTTCGATCTCGACGATCATCTCGATCTCAACGGGGATGTTGGCGGGGAGGACCGCTACCCCAATTGAGGAGCGGGCGTGTCTGCCTCGTTCACCAAAGGCGGCAACCAACAAGTCGGATGCGGCGTCGATTATCTCCGGTTGACGGGTGAAGGATGGGTCGCTGTTCACCATCCCGAGCAGCTTGACCACTCGGCTGACACGGTCGAGGCTCCTGAGCTGCGCCTTGAGAGCCCCGAGGCAGGTGAGCGCCACCAGGCGGGCCGCGTCCTTGGCGTCGGCAACAGTGATCTGCGAATCGACACGGCCGATGTAGGCGAGGCTTCCGTTGCGGTAGGGTCCCTGCCCCGACACGTAGGCTAGGTTGCCCGTGATAACGACAGGCGTGAAATTGGCGACAGGTGGTATCGGGGCCGGCACCGTCAGGCCGAGTTCGTCTAGTCGGGCCTCAACGGGACTGTTCGTTTGGTGCATGTTTCTGGCTCCCCTGGATCTGGACCGACCGAACCACAGCGCCCGGTTCTGTTCGTGGACGGGACGACAACATTCTCGGTTGCCTCTACTGCCGTTCGTGATACAGCATGACCGCCCCGATGAGCAGGGAACCCTTCATGATGAATTGGATGTGGCTTGACATGCCCAACAGGTTCAGGAGGTTGCTGAGGACGGCGATGACCAAGACGGCTGCGGTGCTGCCGTAGGCAGAACCGCGCCCGCCGTAGAGATACACGCCGCCCATGATCACGGCGGTGATGGAGTCGAAGGCGAAGGTCTCCCCTACCAGGGGATCGCCGGCGCGGGTGCGGGCCATGAGGAAAGCACCAGCGAGCCCGGCCATGGCCCCGCAGATCGTATAGGCCAGTATGCAGGCTCGGTTGACGTTGTACCCGGACAGCCGGGCGGCTTCCTTGTTGCTGCCGATGGCGTAGAGGTGCCGTCCGAAGGCCGCGTGTCGAAGGATAAGTCCAGCCGCCACGGTGATGACGACCAGGATCACTACGGGGAGCGGCACCGGTCCGATTTTCGTGAGAAAGACCGATGAGAACTCACGCGGGAGAATGCCCGGTGGGGTCTTCCGCAGCTGGAGTGCGATTCCCTGCACGACCGAGAGCGTGGCAAGGGTAGCGATGAAGGGGAGCACCTTCAGCCGGGTGACAATGATCCCGTTGACCACCCCTACCGCTGCCCCGACCGCCACCGCCAGCAGGATGGACAGGGTGATGATCAACGGGTTGGGCGTCACGGTAATCGCCAGCAGAGCGGCCACCAGTCCGATGGTCGACCCTACAGACAAGTCGATACCGCCGCTGAGCATCAGATAGGTCTGTCCCATCGTGACCAAGAGAAGGGCAACGGACTGGCTCACGATGTTCGACAGGTTGGTCGAGGTGAGGAAATAGGGCGACAGCAGAGTCGCTGCGAGGCTCACCGCCAGCAGCAACGCCCACACCAGGACGAGATTGCGTTGCTGCTGATTGGCGAGAGCCGACCGCCATCGGGCCCGCAAGGTGGTGGCGGCGGCGGTCATTGTCCCTCCCCGGAGAGCCCCGTGGCGGCGCGCATCACGCGTTCCTCAGACGCGGCAACACCGGGTATTTCGGCGGCGACCTGCCCGTTTCTCATCACCAGGAGCCGGTCCGCCATGCCGAGGAGTTCGGGCAGGTCGCTCGACACCATGACAATGCCTCTTCCCTGATCAGCAAACTCCCGCATCAGCCTGTAGATCTCGACCCGTGTCCCGACGTCGATGCCTCGCGTGGGTTCGACAAAGACGTAGATCTGTGGGTCGCCGATCAGCCACTTAGCCAAGATGACCTTCTGCTGATTGCCGCCGCTGAGGTGGCTCACCTCCTGCTCCATAGAGGGTGTGCGCACACCCATGGCGCTCACGGCAGCTTCGACGGCATGTTCTTCCCGCGAGGAAGAAACCAGTCCGAATCGCGAGAAGCGACCGAGGTTGGGCAGCGCCACGTTCTGGCGGACGCTGAGCATCAGGGCGAGACCCTCGCCCTTGCGGTCGTCGCTCACGAACGCCAGCCCGGCGCCGAGTGCCTTAACCGGGTGGTGAAACCGCACCGGCTGCCCGGCGACGGTGATCTTGCCGGCTCTGACGGGCGCAAGGCCAAACAACGCACGGGCGAGCTGAACCTGGCCGTGCCCTTCGAGGCCGGCGATGCCCAGAATCTCCCCGGCGTTCAGGGTGAAGCTCACCCCGCGCACTGCGGCCGTGGTCAGATCCTCCACACTGAGCAGGGGCTGTGCCTCCCGACTGGCGAGCCTTTGGGGGAACTTCTCCTGCAACGAGCGACCGATCATCAGGCGTACGACCTCGTCCTTGTTGGTCGCGACCGTTGGTCTGCTGGCTACGTGGGCTCCGTCCTTGAGGACGGTGATCACGTCGCTAATGGTGAAGACCTCGTCCAGGCGGTGTGAGATGAAAATGACCGCCCGACCCTGCTGCCGGAGGTGGCGAATCGCCGTGAACAGGTTGGCAACTTCAGTCGTATTGAGCGCCGCCGTCGGCTCGTCCATGATGATCAGTTGGGCGTCGAGGGCGAGCGCCTTCACCACCTCCACCAGTTGCTGCTGGGCGACACTCAGAAGCCGGACCTCCGCCTTCACGTCTATGTCGGCGGATAGCAGCCCGAGGAGTTGCCTGGCTTTGGAGGCCATCGCCTTCCAGCCGACGGTGCGCAGGCCTGTTCTCGGCTCCCGGTTGAACATGATGTTCTCGGCGACCGAGAGGTCAGGGAAGAGATTGAATTCCTGGTAGATGATGCTGATCCCCCTGTCCCGGGCTGCCGCCGGGTTCGGCAGGACCAAGGGTTCTCCCCCCCAACGCAGGCCTCCCGAGTCTGGTTGGAGGACACCGGCAAGTACACGCATCAGCGTGGACTTGCCGGCGCCGTTCTCCCCAACCACTGCGTGGACCACGCCCGGGTGGACTGCCAGCGACACATCGGACAATGCCTGTACCCCCGGAAAGGCCTTACTCACTCCCCGGACCTCGAGCAGCGGCGCTGAACTCGCCGGATCAGGCATTCGCAGTCCTCGTCAGCGGTGTGGTTCTCGCCTTCGGGTCATTCACTCATGGTGCTAGGTAGTACTGGTCCGCCACTTCCTTGGGAAGCAGGGAGTTGGCCCAGTAGGCGTCCGTGTACTCAGACCGCGCGTACTCCTCGACGGTGTCCTCGTAGATGGTCGGCACCATGAGGCGGTAGAAGTTGTACAGCGGCAACCCTTGCAGGGCGAGCAGGGCCGACTGGATGCTGAGCCGCCCCTGCCACGTGGGCTCGGAGGCTGACATCCCCTTGAACCCCTGAGGCATGAGCTCGATCCATTGGAGCAGGAAACCGTTGTTGTCTTCGCCGGTCATCGGGACGAGTTCGCGACCCGCAGCTAGGAAGGCGTCGATCATGCCCTGCGTCATGGCTCCGCCCTGTGACCAGACTCCGTCGATGTTCGTGAAGGCGGCGACCAGGCGCTCAGACTCGATCTTGCCTTGGTCGTACGCCCACATGGCGTCTGCCTCGGCGAGGATCGTGATGCCTGCCCCTCCGTCCGGGCAGGCTGCAATGGCGTCGGTCAACCCTTGACGGCGTTGGTCGTTGGTCGAGTTCCCGGTAAGGCCGTTGAGGACCACGATGTTCCCCTGGCAGTTGAGCTGTCCCATGAGCCAGTCGCCCTGGGAACGGCCAAACTGGACCTCATCGGCGAGCACGGACGACACGTATTTGTTCGTCCGCGCCCCCGAAGCGAAGAAGAACACCGGAATCCCAGCGTCCCAGGCCGCTTCGACCGAGGGTGTAATCCCCTCAGGCGAGATCGGGTCCACGACGATCGCATCGACCTGGCGGGCAATCATGTCCTCCATCTGGGAGATCTGCCTGTTGGAGTCACCGTCCGCACTCAGCAGGATGAACTCCTCGATCTCCGGATACCGGCTGGCCTCGTCCTGAGCCTCAAGGTTCACCTGGGCCGTCCAGGAGTTCGCTGCCGACCAGTTGATGAAAGCGATCGTATAAGGCGGATCCTTCTTCCAGGCGCAAGTGTCGAGGGGTTCGCCGGTGGTGATGGTGTACTCGTTGGTCAGCAGCGGGGTCGAGTGCTCGGCAGGCAGATCGGTGCCACCACTGCATCCTTCGGCCGCAGCTGCGGTGGTCGTGGTCATCTCCTCCTCTGCTTCATCACCGCAGGCCACCGCGATCAAGGCCAGGGCCACTAGGCAGATGAGAATTCGCAGACGTGGATGTGCTGTGCCAGACATCGGCGGGTTCCTCCTTGTCGGACGCTAAGGGGCTTGCAGCGTTGTGCTCTTTGGTCGACCTCCCCTTCACTTGGAGCCCCGGGATCCCAATGCGACCGCCACCAGGATCGTCGTGCCTTCCAGCATGCGGCGCCCGCTCATTGGGAGGCTCAGGACCGTCAGCATGTTGTAGAGAACCATCAGAAAGAGCGTGCCCCCCACCGTGCCGAGAATGGTCGCCCGCCCTCCCGACAGAGCAGTGCCGCCAATCACAGTCGCTGCGAAGGAGCCGAGCATGAAGTCGGTACCGATGTCCAGGGTCGGAGTTCCCACATAGGCAACGAGCACCCAACCCCCAGCGGCACACAACATGCCGCAGATGATGAAGGCGGCGGTCCTGACCCGGTCGACATGCACACCGGCCAGATGAGCAGCCTTCTGATTGGCGCCGACACCGACGAACAGGTGCCCAAGGACGCCCCGATTGAGCAGAAGGGCGATGAGTGCGGCGATCGCCAACCACAGAACCGCCGAGGAAGGCAGAACTCCGAGGACGAACCCGTTGCCCCAATAGAGCATGCTCGACGGGATGCCGCCGCCGGGATGGCCGCCGGAGTACACCAGGGCTGCGCCAACGACCAGCAGATTGGTGCCCAGGGTGGCGATGAAGGCGTTCACGCGAAAGCGGGTGACCAGCAGCCCATTGATCAATCCGATGAAGGCGCCGATAGCCAGGACGAGTACGGTCACCGGGATCACCCACGCGTCGCGTCCGGCGATGACCTCTGCAGCCACTACGTCGACCAGGGCCACTGTTGACCCCACTGAAAGATCCCAGCAACCTGTCGAGATGACAAGGGTCTGCCCGAGGGCAACCAAGCCTACGGGCGCACCCTGACGCACGATGTTGAGTAGGGCTCGGGGTTCCACCGACTTGTGAGAGAGGATGCCGAGGATGACCAACAGGACCAGCAGAGCCCAATAGACGCTGGGCACCGACGACAGCAGCCTCCGCCAGCGAGGCGGCTGCGACTCCTGAGCGATGCCGCCCGGGCCCTGGTCGGTGCTGCGCTCGTCCAGCATCGTTGGATCAGGCCCCCCGTGACTGGCGCGAGGTACCACCAGCTCCGACGACGGGAGGTGGCCTGCGGCTCATACGGGGGTGGGGAAGTGCATCGTGCGTGGGCGCGTCCAGACCGAGCACCAGCACTGCTTCCTCGAAGTGAGCATCCATAGCCCGGCGGGCGCCGGTGCCATGGCGCCGCTGGATGTGCCGGAGCAGGTTCTCGTGCAGGGACTGCACGAGTTCCATCTCCTCCGGCGAGTGCATGTGCCGACGTCCTTCCCGGATTGACTCAGTGGTGGCCTCCCGGACCGATTCCATTACCTGGAGCAGCAGCGGGTTGTGGGCCGCTTCCGTCACCACGGCGTGGAATCTTGCGTCCAGGCTGGTGTAAGCATCGGGGTCGTTGAAAGAGGCGCGCATCTGCCTGACCAGCTCGGTCATCTCGCTGAGTTGGTCGGAGTCGCGGCGCTGGGCCGCCAGCGAGGCGCAGCAGCCTTCAATCGCTTTCCGGAATTCCAGAAGTTCGGAGAGAGTGGCGTAGTCGATACGGACAGCCCGGCGGAAGAACGCCACCAGTGGATCTCTGTCCAGGGCCCGAATGACGGCACCTTTGCCCTTTGAGATCTCGATGATGGCCATGCCCTGGAGGGCCGACAGCGCTTCTCGAATCACCGGGCGGCTCACCCCAAACTCGGCGGCCAGGGTGTTCTCTGCCGGGAGGGCATCACCGGGTTTGAGATTCTGCGACCGGATATAGGCTAGAAGCGAATTCCTCACCTGCTCTGCGAGGGACTCGCGCAGCAGTTTCGGAATCGCTCCCTCAGGGATCGGATCGCTGCGTCCCGTTCCCGCCGGCCGATCACCCATGTCACCATGCCTATCGTCGTACCGCAGGCAACGCCGTCCTCGAGCCACCGCCAACACCAGCCACCCAACCTAGATGCAGGCTACCTGGCCAAGGTGTATGATGTCAACCTGTAAGACACATAGCTCCCAGAAGGAGAGTCCCGTGGGCATCTACGAGCGGCTCGGGCTGAGGCGGGTCATCAACGCCAACGCCACCAGGACCGATCTGGGTGGCTCACTGATGCCCGAGCCGGTGCTCGACGCCATGCGCGAGGCCGCGGCATCCTTCGTCGACATGTTTGAGCTACAGGCAGCGGTGTCGGCTCGTCTGGCGGAGATCACCCACAACGAGGCCGCCCTTGTCTGCACCGGCTGCGCCGCGGGCCTCTTCCTCGCTGCGGTGGGCTGCATGACCGGCCACGACTACACCGCCCTCCACCAGCTCATC
>Ga0209164_1005697_pt1 | contig 10495 bp, 6 predicted proteins | sample MTBNYHSulfiMetaG_FD_187458 | JGI IMG/M metagenome (GOLD analysis project Ga0209164, IMG submission 187458) | Enrichment culture microbial communities from rom New York Harbor, USA that are MTBE-degrading - MTBE-NYH (New York Harbor Sulfidogenic)... | ecosystem: Environmental > Aquatic > Marine >... | reverse complement strand
GTAAGGAAATTCTGCCGCTGCGATTATGCGATTAGTCGGCGAACCTCGGTCATCGCGACGATTAAAGATCCGTCTTGTGCACACCAATCTCCAGCCGAGCAAAAGCATCGCGCAGGTGATCGAGCCATATTTCGACGATTTCCGGATATTCTGCGGTTCCGGTCATGATCGCCTCGCATGCGAAGCCCCCGCGAGTCAGCAGCGATTTCCAGCTGTCCGGCTGCTCTCCGATCATGTCCTTCCTGGCGTGCTCTCCGGCAATGGACATGAAAGGCATCAAGTAAACCTTTTCGATGTCTCTATCGGCTAGTTTGGGCAGAATATCAACCAACCCCGGATATCCTTGAACGGTGGCCACGTATACGTTGGGTGAAAGATCTTGAAAAACATAATTCATTGCCGAATAGAGCGCATCGGCTGGATGATTCCTGCTGCCATGGCCCATGAAAACGACCGCATCCTCGAGCTTTCTATCTTTGGGGATGCGCTCCAGCAAGGCTTTGCTTACCCGCTCGATATCGGTTTGTGAAGAGAGCAATGGACGCGCCACCACAACATTTCGCAGCCCGCCGATCATCTGGGCGAACAGCATGGCATTGCGGTGGAGCTGGTGAAATTCAATCCCGGGTATGGTGTGCAGCGAAAGCACAGCCACCTGCGTATAGCCTTCGTCCATGAATCGTGCCAGCGCTGTCTCTGGAGAATCGAGGTGCTTTCCTTGCCCGGCTAATTTGGACCGAATGACTCGCGATGTGTACGCCCATCTAATCTCGGTTGCGGGAAACGCCTTGCGTGCCTGGACGTCAATGTGCTCGAAGGCTTTCTGAGCTTCCGGTACGCTGGTGCCGAAAGTGACAAGCAAGATGGCTTTCTTCATAGTCTGCCCTTCTCCATAAGCTGCAAAGCTTTATTCGTTCCCAACATACACGGAATGAAACATTCGGGTAAGCAAAATCCGAAATCTGAACCTGGAGCCGGTCAATGCCGGCCAAAGCCAACCGCCTCCGACAGCGGCTCAGCCACACAGCCTGAGGACATGCCCGGCAGGTCTAATCGTGTTCTCTGCAATATCGTAGCTGGCGCTCATGCAGGATACCTGCTGCACGCCGCGAGCCAACATTTGCCACCAACCGTAAGTCAGCTCCGTTTCCGATGTTGCCAGGCAGATAGCGTCTACGCCCAGCAGCCTCTTTTCCGTTGTCAGATCCATCCAGTCGCTGACTGCGTCCCTGCCTTCGGTTACATAGAGAATGATTCCCTTTTTCATGAGCCGACTCCTTTGCTGGGGGGCACCTGGAAGCCGCAAGGCTTCCAGGTGGGTAAGAGTTAATAGAGATGCGACGAGGAGCGGGAAACGTCATTCCCCGACAGGCAGGGATGGTGCAATCGCTTCCGCGCAAAAAAAAATCCTTAGAGCCGGTGGCTCTAAGGATTGCACCCGAATTCACTTGGTCCTTGCGAGATAAGCCCGGTATCAGCCCGTACCGACTTTTCTCATGCGCAGGCAGGTATTCTGGCTCTCGGATCTCCCTACTCGCCACACCTTCCCGGTCTCCCAGTGGATGTCTTGTGGCTTTCGTCCCCGATCACAGCGGCGGGACCGCTCCCGATTCGCACGGGATTCCCTATTAAGATCTAGTCACACCTGAGCATTTCTCATTAAAGCAGAGCCATGTTTAGCAGGTGGACAATGTGGTGTCAAATCAATTGTTGAATCACAGAAACGCGAAAAGCATAAGAATACGAAAGATCATCAATTATAATTTCGCCTTTTCTTGAATTTCGTGCTTTCGTGATCCGACTTCTATCTTGCTTTTGCCGAGAGCCTGTGATAGGAAATCCAGGTTTTACGTCGGGGCGTAGCGCAGACTGGTCAGCGCACCTGCCTTGGGAGCAGGGGGTCGGAGGTTCAAATCCTCTCGCCCCGACCAGAATGAAAGATAAATCAGACAGTTGGGAAGCCGCTAAATGGCTATTTTTTAAATCACGCTTGTGTCACCTATGTGTCACTTTCTATACTAACGCGAATACAAGTAGTTGGCACTTCCCTCTGTTGAAGTCAGAAAATTTCCTGCATTTTTTCTCATTTTTCTAGCAATTTTATTGAATGTTTCTGGTGCATTAGTATATTTTGCACTTGCGAACACCTGTTTTTAACGGCAGGTATCCCGAAATTGGTCCAGTATTTGTGATCCGCTCTTAATCGGGGAAGATGTGAACTCTTGGTTGCAACTGGCAGTGCAGCTCTGCTCCTGTGCTGTAGATATGCTTGGTGATAACGTGTGACCAGTAAAGTGACATGAAAACACCCGTGACGCCCGCTAAGATTTCTTGCCCCAGTTCTTCGGGTATCTTTCCCAGAGAAAGGCTTTTTCAGCTCTTCGACCATAGCGATCAAGCGATTTTCTGGATAACGGGGCCGCCCGGCTCCGGCAAAACCGCGCTTGTGGCAAGCTGGCTTGAAACCCGAAAAATCCGTTCTCTCTGCTACCAGATGGATGAGGGGGATGCTGATCCGGCGAGCTTTTTCCATTATCTCAGCCTGGCCGTGAAAAAAGCCAATCCGCGTATGAGGAAACCCCTGCCGCCTCTTACTTCGGAGTACCAGTTTGGAATCTCCACATTTTCACGGCGGTTCTTCGAAAATGTTTACAGCCGACTGGTCCCAATTGCTCAAAACAGCCGCTTACCCTTCGCAATCGTTTTTGATAACTACCATGAGGTAGCGCCCGGGGCACTTTTTCACGAAATTCTGAATGCCGGCATTGAGCATGTTCCAAGCGGGATCCTAATCATCTGCATAAGCAGGGAAGACCCGCCAAAAACCTTTGCCCGATTGAAGGCAAACAGCCTGATGAAGACCATCGGCTGGGACGAGCTGAAGTTTACCCTGGAGGAGTCAAATGCCATGGTCCGCCTTCGAGGCCACGGGGCTGTCTCACCCCAAGTGCTTGGAGATCTTCATAAAAAAACCGACGGCTGGGCTGCTGGAATTGTACTCTCTTTGGAAAGGGCGAGAAACGGGGGTATCGAATCGGCACTCTTGAAGGTGCGGGCTTCAAAAGATATATTTCAATATCTTACCAGGGAGATATTCGAGAGGGCGGAGCCGGCAACGCAGGAATTCCTTCTTAAAACTTCGTTATTCCCGCTGATGTCTTCCAAAATGGCCGAGGCCCTTACCGGAAACCATCAGGCCAAGCGTATTCTCTCGGACCTGAACGAAAGAAACTACTTCACACAAAAGCTGGAATCGGAGACTCCACACTACCAGTACCATCCCCTTTTTCGCGAATTTTTGCTGCATCTGGCCCGTGAGGCCTTCAACGCCACCGAGCTCATGAAGCTTGACACCAGGGCCGCAGCCATCCTCGAGGAAGACGGCCGTCCGGAAGACGCCATTGCGCTTCTGCAACAGGCAAAAGCTTGGCCGGAACAGGTCCAGCTGATATTAAGGCACGGCCCGAACCTTGCCGCACAAGGCCGGAACAGGACTCTTGCGGCCTGGATTAAGGACCTTCCTGACGAGCTCGTCCGGGCCGAGCCATGGCTTCTTTACTGGAAAGGCGTGTGCCGGCTTCCTTTCTCCCCGCCCGAAAGCCGCGCCCTTTTTGAGGCGGCATTCAACCTGTTCAGGACCGGGCGAGATGCGCATGGAGTTTACCTCTCCCTGTCGGGTGTCTTTGATTCGATTGCTTGGACGTTTGGTGAATATGGGCCCTTCGATGCCGCCCTCGACCTGTTGGAAGAGGTTACAATTGAGTTTCCGAATCTTCCATCCATTGAGATCGAAGCCCGGTTGCTGGCCAACAAGCTTTTCGCAATTGTTTTCCGGCAGCCCTGGCATGAGGATCTCAATGAGACGGCAGACCGAGCCTTCGCGATTTTTCCTGACACCAGCAACATCGACATAAAGACACTGCTGCTTCGCTGTCTGTTCCTTCACAGCATTTACTTTGGCAAGCCGCAAACGGCAGAGACTTTGTTTCAGTTATGCCGTGGTCTGCTGAAAACTCCGGACCTATCTCATCTTATCAAGATCGGCCTAAAGAATGACGAGGCCAATTACTACCGTTCCATCGCGGAATTTCAAAAGGGAAGAGAGGCTGTAAAGGAAGCTTTGGACCTGGCTTCCGCCACCGGCGTTTTTGTGATGGAGCCCTTCTTGCTGGGGCAAGGGGCGGTAGCCGCCCTGGAGTTGGGATATATAGAAGAGGCTGAATCATTTCTTGAAAAAATGGCGGCCTCGGTGGATCAGATACCGCTCTGGGCCAGGAATTTTTATCACCACCTCAGTGGGTGGAAATCCCTGGTCCAGGGTGATCTTTGGGATGCCCTTGCGCACACGGAAACGGCTCTCAGGCTGATTGTGCAAGCGGGAATCCCCCACTCCATTGCCCATAGCCGCCTCATCCATGCGCTCGCCCTGCATTCCGTCAACAGAAACCATGAGGCAAGGGATTACCTCCTTGAATCCCTTGCCTTCGCACGCAAATCAGGCAGCTTCATCATCGAGTTCGCCTGCCTTCTCGCAGAAGCAAAATTTGCCTTCGATGAAGGCGATGACGCCTGCGGACTCAGTTCAGTTGCGAACGCACTTTCCCTTGGCCGCACCAACGGATACCTTAATGTGCCTTATTGCTGGTTGCCGTCCATGATGACCGATCTGTGCCAAAGGGCCCTCGAGGCCGGCATCGAGGTGGACTATGTGCGGCATTTGATCCGCAAGCGCAATCTCATGCCCGATCCTCCGCCCATCGATTGCGAACAGTGGCCCTGGGCATTAAAGGTCTATACCCTTGGGCGTTTCAAGATCGTGCGGGGTGATGAAGTCATGCAATTTTCGGGAAAGGTCCAGAAACGGCCCCTCGAATTGCTTAAATTCCTCATCGCCGGCGGCGGCAGCGCAACCCATGAACAAATCGCCGATTCACTGTGGCCGGATGCAAACGGTGACACGTCGTACAGCACCTTTAAGATGACCCTTTCAAGGCTGCGGCGACTTCTGGATGTTGAGGACGGCATACGCTTTCAAGAAGGCAGGGTTTCCCTTGATCCCCGTGCTTGCTACGTGGACGTTCAGGCATTTGAAAACATCACTGGGCAGTTTGAAAAAGGGATTAAAGAGGGAACAGCCTCTCATGGCGACGAGCATTCAAATATCCTCAAGCTTGCCGACAAGGCCGTCGCAATCTATGAAGGCCATTTTCTTCCAGATGAGGAAGAAAAACTCTGGACTGCCCCATGCCGCGAGCGCTTGCGAAGAAGGTTCTCGATGCTGATCACCAGGACCGGCGATCTGCTGGGAAAAGCTGAGCAATGGGAAAAAGCATTGGACTATTACCGCAAGGGGATTGGCATCGATGACCTGAACGAAGCATTTTACCAGGGACTCATGATTTGCCATCGAGAGCTTGGCCACCGAGCTCAAGCGAAGGAAGCATACCATCACTGCAAGAAACTGCTTGCAGCCAAACTGGGAATCGAGCCTTCCGATAAAACCAGCTCGATCTACCACTCCCTTTAAGATGGTGTAGAAAGGGTTGTAAGGTTATGGTTTTTGTGTAGGCATTCAAGAAAGCGAAAGGAAGATTCGATTGATTGAGGATTCAGACTAATCAACAAAGACGATAGGAGATTAAATGAAAGGCGAATTTACCGCGATTATAGAGCCCGCACCCGAGGGCGGTTTCTGGGCTATCTGTCCGGAAGTGCCCGGCGCCAACGGGCAGGGTGAAAGCATCGAGGAAGCCAAAGCTAGTCTACGGCAGGCGATAGAGTTGATCTTGAAGGACCGGAGAGCCGACATCCTCAGAGGGCTGCCGGACGATGCTATCCAAGACACGGTAATGATCGGATGAGACGCAGGGATTTGGAGCAAAGGCTAAGAATCTCTGGGTGCTATCTCAAACGGCAAGGTGCTTCACACTCACTTTGGATTAATCCGAAGAACGGAGCGGTGGAAGCTGTCCCACGGCATTCCGTCCTCACCCATTCCCTGCGCACCATGGTGGAGAAGCTCGTTGTCAGCAAGCCGACCTTTGCCACCATCCATCACGAGGCAACCAGGCTGGATCGGCTTTACATCCCGACCCGCTATCCCAACGGCTGGCCTGACGGCTCTCCTTATCAGTACTACACCGTGCAGGATTTTGAAGAGGCATATGAACAGCTTAAAGCCGGTTTTGGCGTTTCTTCGCCACCCGATTAGCAATTGAACCTTCCCAAGAACCAAAGCCACCTAACATATTCTCTAAAATTTTTTCCTCCGGAGCATTTTTTCTGAATTTTCTGCCCATCCGTTACCGATCTGTTACCAGGTCTGTGCTATACGAAGAGGAAATATGAGGGGGAGGAAGTGTGAGGTTGTCCCCGCTCTTTCGATCACGAGTCAGTGAAAATAAAGTCTATACCTCTCCCGCCTTTCCCCGAAATGACCACCATTTCGGGGTGCCTGCCATTGTTTGGACGTGTAAGTCAGTACATGGCACTGAAGCACTCGCGATTGAAAGGTGTAAAGCTGCGGAACAGCTGGACAACTATTCAAGACGAACTATGGTTTTGCGTTTTTATCGTAACCCATTGATATTATTTGAACCACCAAGGGCACGAAGATCGCGAAGAGGGATATCTTTAAGCTCATGTTCTTCCTTCGTGTTTCTTCGTGGTCTTTGTGGTTAGATAACAAAAATCGCAAAAGTACAGGACGAACAAAGTGGGACCCACGCAATATGATCTTGCCTGTACTCCCCATCCAGGCTCAACAAAGGAGCCGATGCTGTGAAAGTGAACCCTTCGATGCATTTTCTTGTGGCAATACTCTCTATGTTTCTGGCGACTTCGGTACTTGCTCAAAGTAAAAATTACACGGAGCTCAACAATCTGGTAGTGGTTTACTACAACAGCAACGGAGGGTCCCTGCCGGCGGACCTGGTATCCAGCGGAGACCTGCAGTATGCGCTTGATGGTGCGTCGCTGTTTTACTGGCGGCACAGCCAAATGAGCGTCAACCTGAAATGGACCATTCTTGAAGTAACCTCATACGTGAACTTTCCTGAACTGGCTGATAATTATCTATTTCCCGACAACGTTGATGCAGACCTTAATGCTCGCGGCATCATGGATGGAAGCTACGACGCCGTCTACGCCCTTGCCGCCAATTCGGGAAACTTCGCATGGGGTGTGACATCCTGTCTGGGCAACGCGGGATTTTGCCAGACCGGCTGGTGGGGCAAAGAATATGGCGTATGGGCCATCATTCATGAATATAACCATGTGGTAGACGCCTTTTTCCAAGCTTCCGGGTACCCTGAGTACCCGCACAACCATCCCGGTGCAGCGCGTTCTATGGGCGAATATGTTCCCAACAGCGGTGGCAATTATGACCTGAATGTCGAAATCCTCAAATACTGGCCTGTAGAAAAGTGGCTTGGTTTACCGGTCAATGGCGCATGGGGTACCATCCTCTCCACTACTGACAGCGACGGCGACGGCGTGCCTGACGCCGATGCTTCGCTCCCGCTTGACGAACAGCGCCTTGCCAGCAAACCCAATGTGAAAGATTCTGACAATGACGGCCTCGATGACCTGGGTGAGGCCATGGCCGGCATGTTCTCATCCGCCAACCTAAACGCCGCCGATACCGACGGCGACGGGATAACGGACCCAGACGATCAGTATCCTCTCTGCCCATGCAAAACGACGGTGCCTTTCGGAACCTTTATCCTGTCCAGTCTTTTTGAATCCTGGCCGCTTCTGGGCCACACCTATTTCGACCATCCGGAAGCCGGCGCCAATGCCGACTTGCGCATGGGGTGGGACAAAAACTACCTCTACATAGGCGTAAAAGTTCCGGAAATCGGTGCCGGGAACTTGATCCTTCAGCTCGACTGCAATGGCGATGGACTCTTTCACGGACCGGACAATCTGGAGATAGTGCTCTCTCAAAACACCATCACGAGCGTGTTGCTGCGCGATGCAGACGGCGCACCTCCCGGATGGGACTTTGCCGAATCGCAGCTTTCAACCAGCGGCTATGTGGGCAAAACAGAACTTGGATCGAACTGGAAAAGCTACAGAATCGCGGTGCCGCGCGACACCGCCCATGGCCTTGATCTTACGGTGGGAGAGCGGATCGGCGTCCGAGTGCTGATCGATTATTACGGAGAAATGTTCGAATCCGACAGGTATTTTAACGTGCAGCTCGCCAAATCCAAGGCGCTTGCCGACGACTACGCTGAAGACGCCATGGGCACGTGGGCCGCCTGGGCAGAAGACGGCACGGCCACGCTCACAGCCGACGGTGTCGATCATATTTTTGGAAGTTCCAGCATCAAACTGGAGACGACCGGCGGGTTTGACAACTATCTGCGCTATCCGGCTCAGAAAGATATGCATTGGAACCTGAACGGAAACACGGACTTTACTATTTGTTTCAGAGCGGAAAACACAAACATCGGATTTCAGAACTTGAGCCCGTGGATCAGGCTTTGCGAAAACGCATCCAACTATTTCCAGTACCAGCCATTCGAAGAAATCCTCAATTGGAACAATAACATCTGGAAGTGCTACACCATTCCACTGGCGGGTGATGCCAAATGGAATAGGACCCAGGTCGGTTCGCCGAACCTTTCGGACATCAATTACATTGAAATTCACGCCGATACCTGGGAATACGGGTTCAGACTATGGGTGGACGGCTTTCGCTTCTCTCCTTCGGACGGGGACAATGACGGGCTTCCCGACACGTGGGAATATCGTTATTTCGGCAGCTTGAACCAGGGCATGAACGGCGATTTTGATAAAGACGGCAGGACGAATTACCAGGAGTACCTGGCGAACACTGATCCGACCATCAGAAATCCACGGCCACTGCCCCAACTCCAGCTCCTGATGCTGGACTAGGTGAATGGCAAGAGGAGGGGCTATGAAATTGCGGGAGTTTGTTTTTATCCTACTGGTCGGTTTTGCCACCTGCATTTTCGTGATCACGGCAACCGGTGGCACGACCTCATCGGATAACAACAAAGCTATGGAAACTAGCGCTGAGGCAGCTTCCGGGCTGCTCGCGGTTCGGCCTGACCCCCGGTTCAGAGACTTGCCGCGGATGCTCATGTCGCAAAACCAAACAGCGGCCATTGAAGCCGGCTTGGAGCTCAATGCCGCGACTGCCGCTTCGCCAGGCTGGAGTCTCACGGGCTCACTGAATGTCGGGCGCATTGGACACACGGCAACACTGTTGCCCAACGGGCGCGTACTGGTTGTGGGAGGCTGGAGTGATGGCGAAGGTATGTTTGGCTACTCAGTTTCGTATTCTGAGCTCTACGATCCCGCAACCGGGACCTGGTCTTATGCCGGATCTCCAGGGGGACGACAGGAACACACGGCGACGGTCCTAAAAGACGGCCGAGTGCTGGTCGTCGGGGGTCTATATACCGATGAGCTCTCCTACTATGACTTATCTGAGTGTGTGATTTATGATCCAGCAAGCGGCACCTGGTCTTACACGGGATCACTGCACACGGCGCGCGTGGGGCACACTGCGACTCTTCTGCAGGACGGGCGCGTCCTGGTCGTGGGTGGATACCCTGGCGGTGCGTCAGCCGGCAGCGAAATTTATGATCCCACGACTGGCACATGGTCCACTACCAGTTCCATGCACACGGCGCGCCAAGCGCACACTGCGACGCTTTTGCCCAACGGGCGGATACTGGTCACGGGTGGAGGGGTTGGCGAAGATTTAGCGGACAGCGAAATTTATGATCCAGCGAGTGATACTTGGTCCACCACCGGTTCCCTGCAAACTGCGCGCATGCATCACACTGCGACGCTTTTGCCCGACGGACGCGTGCTTGTGAGCGGAGGTGAGAATTCTGATATCTTACTTGCTGATTGCGAGATCTATAATCCCCAAACTGGAACATGGACATCTACCGGTTCCATGAACGCAGCGCGCTGGAACCACGTGGCGACACTTCTCGCTGATGGTCGGGTGTTGGTGGTGAGTCTAGAGGACTCAATGTTATGCGGCAGCGAAACCTATGATCCCGCAAGCGGCGTATGGTCCAATACCGGATACATGAACACGGCGCGCCTCTGGCACACGGCAACTCTCTTGGCGGATGGGCGGGTGCTGGTGACGGGAGGCACGGGGGCCAACGGTTTGGTTGCCCAATGCGAGCTTTACTCTAACAAGAGCGGGTCGTGGGCTGGTACGGGGTCGATGAGTCACGAGCGCTACGGCCACACGGCGACGCTTCTGCTTAACGGGCGGGTGCTGGTGAGCGGTGGTTTTAACTCCTCCTCAGGCCCTCTTTCCACTTGTGAGATTCATGATCCCGCAAGTGGCACTTGGTCCAATACCGGCTCCATGAACACGCCCCGCGTCTGGCACAAGGCAACGCTTCTGCCCGACGGTCGCGTGCTGGTGAGCGGGGGTTACAACTATGACAATGGCTGGCCTTCACTTTCCGGTTGCGAGATTTATGATCCCGCA
>Ga0209164_1005691_pt1 | contig 10501 bp, 9 predicted proteins | sample MTBNYHSulfiMetaG_FD_187458 | JGI IMG/M metagenome (GOLD analysis project Ga0209164, IMG submission 187458) | Enrichment culture microbial communities from rom New York Harbor, USA that are MTBE-degrading - MTBE-NYH (New York Harbor Sulfidogenic)... | ecosystem: Environmental > Aquatic > Marine >... | reverse complement strand
GTGCTAAGAGAAGCCATGGAGAAGAAACTCAAAAACATACTCAATCCATCCCCTTCATCCTCTTCTCTTCAACGATCCCTCGGGTAACATTTTCTTATGAGTCAACAGGAGGGTGTCTGTGGAAGAGGTTCGACTCTTTGATAAAGGAGCATGGCAGGGGGCAGAAAGGATTATTCCATGCCTGCTTCTTTTAGATTGGCCACGATGACGAGAATCGTATTTTTCGGGTGAAGGTATTTTTGGGCAACCCGGAGCACGTCTTCACGGGTGATGGAGTTAATCAGGGTCGGATATTTTTTAGGATAGTCGAGGCCCAACCCATAGTACTCGACCTGGGTAAAGAAATTAGCAAGCTTCCCCTGTGTATCGAGCCGTATGGGGAAACTTCCGATGAGATATCTCTTGGTCCTTTCAAGGTCTTTGTCTAAGACAAGTTCTTTTTGAATACGTTCCATCTCCTGAAGGGAGAGGGTGATGGCCTCTCTTGCGGATTCATTTTTTGTCTGGAGAAAAATCTGAAAAGAACCAGGATATTTTCCAACATCAAAAAAGCTCCCAACAGAATAGGCTAAACCTCTTTTCACACGGATCTCCTCCACCAATCGGGATGAGAACCCTCCCCCTCCTAAAATATAATTCATCACCGTGAGGGCATAGTAATCGGGATTCTCACGGCTTACCCCTTGATGGCCGAGGATCATATTGGCTTGCGTGATATTCCGGTTGATTTTGACCGTCTCCGGCCCCTTTGCAAAGGTGGATTGAAAGGGCCTTTTAGGGATCTCAACCGTCGGCCATGAGATAAGCGTGGGGAGAAGTATTTTCTTCACTTCGTCCAAAGTGATATCTCCAACGATAGTGAAGATGGAATTGCTGGGATGATAATAAGTCTTGAAGAATTGGAGAACGGCATTTCTTTTGATACGGGGGAGTGATTCTCTGGTGCCTTCCACTGGATGAGCATAAGGGCTCCTGAGGAAAAGAGCTTTTTGGAACGCTTTCTCAGCAACCTCCCCCGGGTCATCTTCAGCAGATTGAATCGCTGCCAGTGTTTTTTCAACCTCCCTCTTGACTTCCTCCTCCGGAAAAGTGGGTTGGGTAAGGACTTCCATGAACAGATCGAGTCCCTTTTCAAGGTCCTTTTTCAAAACCCTGATGTTTAGAGTTGCATAATCTCTTCCAGAAGAAGAATGGAGGGAAGCCCCTATGAAATCGAGTTCTTCATTGATGGCCGTAGCATTGCGTTTCGATGTCCCCAGGAGAAGCCCTTTTGCAGTGAGGTAGGATAGGCCCTCTTCTCCAGAAGGATCTCTGTTTGAACCGGAGGGGATGAGGAGTTGGATGGTGACAAAAGGAAGGGAGTGGTCTTCGCAGACGAGGAGGACAAGTCGATTCGGAAGGACCGTCCTCTCAACCGAGGGCAAGGCAAGACTTGCATTCGACTGCAGGCAGAGGCAGAACAGCAGCCATATAAGCATGGTGGTCTTAAGAATTTTGGCATTCATTGCATCCTCGATTTAGAAAGTAAAGAATTCGGAAAATAGGAATTACAATTCCTGAATTCACCATTCAGAATTTCTTATCTTATCGTTTTCTCCTTGATCGAAGTGCCTTCGGACAAAGGCCTTCCCTCTTTCGGGGGAAGGGGAATCAGTATTCCCACAGATCGGTTATCCGGGATGAGATATTTTTTGGCTACTCGCTGAATATCTTCGGGAGTCACTTTTCGGATGGAGGGGAGGTAATCGTCAACAGCTTTCCAATTTAAAGTAATCTCGTGACGGGCCAGAAGCATCGCCTGATTGAAGATGGAATCCTGTCCAAATATAAAAGAGGCTTCGAGTTGGTTCTTTGCCTTTTTTAATTCCTGCCCTCCGACCGGTTCTTTCTGGAGTCGTTCTATTTCTTGATCAAGAGCCCTTTCCACTTCAGCCACCTCTTTCCCTGGAAGAGGGTCTGCAGAGAGATAAAAAAGGCGTGGATCTCGGGGGAGAAGGGAATAATCTGCATCCGCACGCAGGGCAAGCCTTTTCTCACGGACAAGATTCTGATAGAGTCTCGAGCTTTTTCCTTCGGAGAGAAGGGTGGCAATCACTTCCAGCACATAACTATCCGAATCTCGGAGGTTTGGGACATGATATCCCATCACCAGGAACGGGAGCTGGGCTTCCTTTTTTACAAAGATTCTTCGTTCCCCAATCTGAGAAGGCTCTTTGATTTTATCTTGATCTGGGATCGCCCCTTTCGGAATGGGGCTAAATGCCATCTCAATTTTTGGAAGAAGCTCCTCTTTCTTAAAATCTCCCACCACAACGAGAAAGGCATTGCCCGGGTGATAGTAGGTTCGGTAATACCCCTTTAAGTCATTGAGCGTCAAACGAGCAAGGTCTTCCATCCAGCCGATAATGGGCCAACGATAAGGATGAATTTGAAATGCCATGGCCATGACTTGCTCGATTAGAACAGCTTGGGGATTGTTCTCGTTGCGAAGTCTCCGTTCTTCCATCACGACCATTCGCTCGGTCCGAAAGTCCTCATCTCGAAGAACAAGATTTTGCATTCTGTCCGCTTCCAAATCGATGGCTACCCGAATACGGTCTGAGTTGAGATTTTCAAAGTAAGCGGTATAATCATAAGAAGTGAAGGCATTGAGATTTCCTCCATTCTCATGAATGATGCGTGAGAATTCCTCGGGACCGGTCCTCTCTGTCCCTTTAAACATCATATGTTCAAGTACATGGGAAATACCCGTTTTTCCCCAAGGCTCGTTTCGGGATCCCACACGGTACCAGACCTGAAAGGTGACCAGTGGCGCCTTATGATTTTCAAGGAGGATGACTTTTAAGCCATTGGGCAAGACCGTCTCAATGACCTGTTCCCGTAGGCCGGCTTTTGAAAGCGGGGTGAATAAAAGACCGAAGAGGAGGAGAATGAAGACAGTGGTCACACACTTTTTTTCTATGCGAATCAATTGAATTCCTCCTTAAAGAGTTCATAAAAGGGTTCTACGTCACCCTTCCCTTAAATATTTAGCGGTCTCCTCGGGAAAGGAAACGTTGATATAAATGCCCGATCCCATTTCAAATCCGGCCGGGGTGGTCAGTCGGGGAATAATTTGAAGATGCCAATGGTAGTAATCTTCCTGTTCGTCTTTAATGGGAGAGGTATGGATGACAAAGTTATAAGCCGGATCGTTCAGTTTGGAATAAAGCCTGAATAAAGTTTTCTTTAAGACCTTTGCAAATCTTTTAGAATCCTCTACAGAGATTAAACCGAAGGAGGCCTGATGTTCTTTTGGAATGATCCAGGTTTCGAAGGGGACTCGAGAGGCAAAGGGCTGAATAACAACAAACTTTTCCGTATCCATCACAATCCTTTTTTCAAAGTTGAGTTCCTCCTGAATCGAATCGCAATAGACACAGCGCCCACGGTCGTCATAGTATCGTGCTGCCTCTTGCAATTTCTTTCGAATATTGGAGGGAACGACCGCTGTTCCGACGATTTGAGAATGGGTGTGTTCCAGCGATGTTCCAGCAGCCTGGCCGTGGTTTTTAAAGATGATGATCAATTTGATCCTCGGATCCTCCCTCAACGCAAGATACCTCTCTCGATAGGCGAGGAGAACCTCCTCCACCTGTTTATCCTCTGTTAAAGGGAAAAGTTGATTATGGATAGGGCTTCCAATGACGACCTCATGGATTCCTACGCCATCCATCATTCTGAAAAATCCTTTCTCCTCTTTTCTTTCCAAACTTCCTTCAGGAGAAAGGGCGGGAAATTTATTGGGAATGACCCTCACCCGCCATCCTTTACTATTGGGTGGTCCACTACTTCGATAGGCCAGGGTTTCATGGGGGGTGAGAGGTTCATTCCCCGGACAGAAAGGGCAATCCTCCTTATAAGCAGGTAGTGCTATGGGAGGTTCGATCTTTTTAAAATTGTCAGGTCTCTTTGAACGTTCCGATGCAATGATGACCCATTCTTTAGTCGTTGGATCCTGTCTCAATTGGGGCATGATAATCTCCTTTAATAAGAGGGTTCTAGGGTTCAAGCCTGCCTGCCGTCAGGCAGGGATTCGAGGGTTCAAGAATTTGATTTTCAAAAACTGTCTTAACGGGGTTGTGGTTTTTTGTGTTAGTATCTTAATCTTCTTAAATCTCAAAACATTCTTCTAGGCCCATAGAACCCTTGACCCCTTGGACCCTTAATTCAATTATTTAGCCTTAACCTAAGGCTATGATTAACCCCACCACAGCACCCAAAGGGGTGGAGATGGTGGGGTTACAGGTGAAAGCTCAGGAACTTCCAATGCTTCGAGTGAGATAACTTAAACCGAATCCGACAGAACCACCTATTACAATACCCAGTAGAATCTTCAGAATCATAAATCCTCCTTTATATAAAGGTATCATCCCACTGCCAATAATTCAAGGAAATGATTTTAAAGATGAAAGGGCTTGTATTTGTGAACAAGGGTGAGTATAATTTTTTATATTAGATGGAGAAGGAGGATTAAGATGAAAAGGTTGATTTGGGTTATTGTTTTGGTTTTTTTCATCTTTTTTTCTTCTTTAGGTCAACCCTTGGGCCAGTCAGCCCCTCCAAAGAAAACGCCTGAACTGTTAGCTCAGGGTAAAAAACTCTATGAACAAAATTATGTGACCTGTCATGGCTCCAAGGGGGATGGAAAGAGTCCACTTGGAGCCGCCCTCAAGCCACCGCCCTCAGACTTCACCAAACCCTTTAATCAATGGTCTTTTGGAAAAGGAAGCCTCAAAAAGGTATATGAAGTGATCACAAAAGGAATCCCGAATACCTCTATGGTTAAATGGGAGCAACTTTCTGAACAGGAGCGCTGGGCATTGGTCCATTACGTAATAGAGTTTGCAGCGTCGCTGAAGAAGAAATAAAAGAAGTGAATTGGGGAATTTAGGAATTGGGAATTTTCAAAATTTAATTTCTAAATTCACAATCCATAATTTGGGAGGAGAGGGTTTATGAATTACAAGAAATTTGAGGAATTGCCATGTTGGAATAAAGCAAGAGAGCTAAGTCAAGCAGTTTTTAAAATAACCAATCAGCCGGATTTTCGAAAAGATTTTAGCTTACGTGATCAGATATGGAGGGCTGCAGGGGCAACCATGGACAACATCGCTGAAGGCTTTGATGATGGATCGACTCGTGAACTTATCCGGTTCTTGGGCTATTCTCAGAGATCATGCAGTGAAGTGCAATCTCAACTCTATCGGGCTTTGGATTGTAAATATATTATTCAAAAAGAATTTGACAAAACATATGAGTTTGCTTCTGAATGCAGAAAACAAATAAAGGGATTTAGGAAGTATTTAAGAAATTACAAAAAATAGTTTAGGAATTGGCGAATTAAGGAATTGAGGTATTCTAATTCCTAAATCCCTGAATTCCTAAATTCATAATTGTGGAATGGAAAATATGAAAGAGATGACATCCGAAGAATTGTTAACGTTTAACGGAAAGGATGGCAAACCCGTCTATCTTTCCTTTCAAGGGAAGGTCTATGACGTGTCCAAAAGCCCTCTCTGGTCCAAGGGCTTTCACATGAACAGGCATCCGCCCGGAAAGGATCTTACAGGAGCGATCTCTGCAGCTCCTCATGGGACAGAAGTCCTTGAACGATATCCGCAGGTGGGGATTTTGAAGAAAGGAACTCCGGAAGAATTAAAACACCTCCCCCCCATACTTCAGAACATCCTCCAAAAATTCCCAATGGCCAAACGTCATCCTCACCCCATGGTGGTCCATTTTCCCCTTGCCTTTTTAATAGCTTCCTCTCTCTTCGTCCTTCTCCATCTTATCTTTGAAAATGCTTCATTTGAGACCACCAGTTTCTACTTACTCATTCTGGGAGCGATTGCCTCTCCCTTTGCCATGGCGACGGGTCTTTTCACCTGGTGGGTCAATTACCGGCTGAAACTCACTCTTTTTGTAAAGAGGAAGATTCAATTTTCTATTCTCCTTCTCATTTTTGAGATCGTCCTTATTCTCTGGCGTGGTTTGGATCCTGCCGTTACCAGCCCTCTCTATTTCATTTTAATAATTCTTCTTACTCCATTGGTCGGTCTTCTCGGTTATTACGGGGGCCAGATGACCTTTCCCGCCGAACAATAGCATAGGACAAAGAGCATAGCGTTAAAAACTCCATGCCCTCTCTCTATGCGCTCCGCGTTTTTTCACGTCTGGAGAAGGCGTAGAAAATCATACTGGCGGTCATCCCTAAGAAACAGATGAGAAAGGAGAGGTGATAGGCTTCGGCAGGATAAGAATTTCCAATACGGGGGGAGGATTCGAAGGATTCGATGATTTTTCCTAAAAAAGGCATAAAGAGGGCCCCTCCGGCCATGGTAAAGAAATTGACATAGGTCATCACCGTCCCTGAGATGGCTGAGGGGAAGAGATCCTTTGCATGAGAATAGATCAACATCCCAATGCCACAGAAGAAGCCGATAAAGAAGAAAATAAGGCCAAACCAAAAAGGATGGTTAATCTCTAGGATCCCGATAAGAGGGAAAAGGCTGAGAGAATAGAGCCCCAGTCCCGCCAGAGTGACTCCTTTTCTTGATCGAAAGATACGATCAGAGAGATGACCTCCGATAGGACCTCCTAAAATCACTCCTATCGCTAACATGATGAGAATATGGCCAGCTTGGATGGGTGAAAATTTCTTAATATAGATCAGATAAGGCCCTAACCATAACCCTTGCAGACTAACAAAGATTCCGTATCTAAAGAAAGAAACTGCTCCAAATTGCCAGAAGGCCAAAGATCGGAGAATGATTCGAATCGATTGAAAAATTCCGATTTCAGGATTGTTTTCAGAGGAGAGAAGCTTTTTTTCTCCCTTTATCTTTTCCTCTTTTAAAATCCAGAAGATTAGAAACCCAAGAAGGATGGTGACTCCTCCTGCAATCAAAAAAGTATTTCTCCACCCAATGGTTGATGTCAGGTAGGCCAGAGGAGAAGTAGCTAAAATATTGCCTAAGGTTCCAACAGAAGCAATAATACCCACGAGCGTAGCAAATTGTTCTGGAGGATATCGTAATGTAAAGGTTTTAAAGGAGCCCATCAGTATGGGAGACATCCCTGCGCCGATAAGAATCTTTCCTAAGAGAGCGGTTTCAAAAGAGGTCCCGAAAGCAAATAGAAAAGCCCCGAGAGCCCCTATCCAACTGGAAAAAGCCATGATCATGCGAGTGCCGATCCGGTCAAGCATGGGACCCATGGGGATCTGAAGCAGGGCAAAGGAGTAGAAAAAAGCACCTCCGAGAATCCCGAGGGACTCTGCATCGAGGTTTAAATCTTGTATGAGGTTGGGTGCAATGACAGCATTCGAAACACGGTAAAATTGTGAAAGAAGAAAGAGGGACGATAGAATGGAAAAGGTTAAAAGGAGTCGAAATGAGGGTGCCAACCCCTTCATCGAGGGCAACCCATAAAAGTAGGATTTTTGAATCGGGTTGGAATTAATCCATTCACCCTAAACCTTTTCAAACATATCTTTGGAGGCGCCGCACACGGGACAGACCCAACTGTCGGGAAGTTTATTGAAAGGGGTATTGGGGGGGATCTTCCCATCGGCATCGCCCTGTGCAGGATCATAGACATAACCACAGACCTTACATTCCCATTTTTCCATCTCAACCTCCTGTATGATTTAAGTTAAGTGAAGGGCATAGCATTTAGATTTTTTTGCTCTATGAAATTCAGAATCTTATTTTAATATTTCATCGTCGTAGATTTTTTCGAGTCTTAATTTATGCTTGGCTTCTTCATTGGCCAAGAGGGTGAAGAGTTTATTCAAAATTTCATCTTTATTCGATTTATTCATATTGGTGTAAAGTTTCAGCGCTCTCTCTTCCATTTTAATCGCCATGCGGAGGATGTCGGCGTAAGGCATATCAGGCTTAAATTCTGCATCCACGATATAATCGCTGATCTTAAGATCGGGGACCTTCTCAATCTTTGCCTGGGCAATTTTTTTCATATCGAGCTTTTCAAGAATTTTTCGGTGCCCTACCTCTTCTTTGGCTAAATCGGAAAACAGATCTTTTATCCCTGAAAATTTCGCTACCTTTCTGGCGTTTGTATAAAAATCGAAAGCTTTGATCTCTTTATCAATGGCAAATTTGATGATTTCCTTGAATTTCTTCTCGTCCATAGCGGCTCCTTTCTATCTTAACTTCCTTGTGAATGGTTTCTCCCGCTTCGATCCAAACCTCGATTTATTCTATGAGATACCCTCTTCGTGGTCAAGTAAAATTAATTAGTTTTTCGTTTGGAGGAAGCCTATTTTGTAATTTCATTTTAGAATTATTCCACTCCGGACTACGAACGAATAACTCCGCCACTATGTTTTTCTTAATAGTCTCATTGAACTAAGGATGACCAGGAGCGAACTGGCCTGGTGCATGACGGCGCCCAGGATCATGGTCACCCATCCCTGGGCGGATAGAAAAACTAACACCGTATTAAAGACAAGCGCGAAGATAAGATTCTCCTTGATGACCCGAAGGGCTTTTCGAGAAAGCCGAATCGCCGTAGGAATCTTTTCGAGTTCATCGGTCATCAAAGCGATATCGGCTGTCTCAATGGCCACATCCGTTCCCACCGCTCCCATGGCGATGCCGATATCAGCAGCCGCTAAGGCTGGGGCATCATTGACCCCGTCACCGATCATCGCCACCACCCGCCCTTTTCTTTTCCACTCTTTTACACTCATGACCTTCTCTTCGGGAAGCAGTTTCGCTTCGTACCTGATGCCTAATTGTTTTCCAATGCGGTCAGCGACTAATGCATTGTCACCTGTGAGCATCCAAATTTCCGACACGCCCTGCTCCCTGATCTTATCCATAGCATCCCGGGCTCCTTCCCTCAATGTATCGGCAATGGAAATGATTCCTAAGATTTGTTGATCTAAGGCGATGAGCAGGGCGGTCATCCCTTCCGACTGCTTCGCCTCGAATAACTCTTTGGTCGATTCCAAAATTTCAACCCCTTCGCTTTTCATCATTTCAGAACTCCCTGCCATAATTGTTTTGGAGTTCCCCTGAGCCTTCACCCCTTTCCCTCTGGCATTTTCGAAGGACAGGGGGTGAGGAATGCTCAGACCTAACTCTTCTGCTTTTTCTGTAATGGCTCTCGCTAAGGGATGTTCAGAACGTTTCTCTGCAATTGCCGCCCAATAGAGGACTTCTTTTTCATCCGCTCCGTCTAAAGGACTTATTTCCACAACTTTCGGTCTTCCGTATGTCAAGGTTCCGGTTTTATCCATCAAGAGGGTCTTCAACCTTCCCATCTGTTCCAGATAGGCCCCTCCCTTGATCAAGATCCCCTGCCGGGCTGCATTTCCAATGGCTGCCACCACTGCGGTGGGGGTACCCAAAACCAACGCGCACGGACAAGCCACAATGAGAATGGTGATTGCCCGAAGAATCTCCCCTGTGACAAGGAAAGTGGCAAAGGCGATCAGAATAATGGCCGGGATAAAGTATCGCGAAAAACGGTCCATCATCCTCTGGATAGGGGATTTTTCTGCCTGGGCTTCTAAGATCAGACGTTTGATCTGAGCCAATTTTGTATCCTCAGCCACTTGTGTGGCTTCGATTTCGCAAGAGCCAGACTCATTGAAGGTTCCGCAGTAAACCTTATCTCCGACAGCTTTTTCGACTGGAATCGACTCTCCAGTCAAAGTAGACTGATTGATCGAAGCGCAACCGGAGATGATTTTGCCATCGACGGGGATTCTCTCTCCTGGCTTGACAATCACAACCTCCGTGGACTTCACGTCTTCAATCGGAACCTGAATTTCTTGATCCTCCCGTCTTACCCAAGCCATCTTTGGAGAAAGTTGGATCAAGGAGGCGATGGCTTTCCGAGTCTTCCCAACGGTTAGCCCTTCTAAGAATTCACCCAGAAGCATAATGAAGATTACCGTTGCTGCTTCTTGATAGGCACCCACCGCCGTGGCTGAGATGGCAGCAATGGAAACCAGGGTATCCACATTTAAATCCGGGATGAGGAGTGTCCGGATGGCACTTTTTACAATCGGATAACCGCCAAGAACCAGGGAAGCGATGGCAAGGGCAGTCGGAAGGGTGGAGGGTCTCAAACTCATCCCCCCGAAAATCCAGGAAAGGCCCAGGGTGACTCCTGAGAGGGTTAGAAAGATGAAAGACCTTCTCTCTTTCCAAAAAACCCGGGTTCTTTCTGCCAGGGTCTCCCTGACTGCGTAACCGGGCTTGGTAATGGCTTTTTTAATCCGCTCTTCCTCTACCCGATGGGGGTCATAGTAAATCGTAGCTGTGGAGAGGACGTAACTGACTTCTGCAGAAAGGACTCCGGGGACATGCTCCACCGAGCGCTCAATATTCAGAGCGCAATCACCGCAGTGAATATTCTCAATATTAACGACAATCTTCGACTTGCCTCCGAACTTTTTTTGATCCATCTTTTTGAGAAAAGATAA
>Ga0209164_1005688_pt1 | contig 10504 bp, 11 predicted proteins | sample MTBNYHSulfiMetaG_FD_187458 | JGI IMG/M metagenome (GOLD analysis project Ga0209164, IMG submission 187458) | Enrichment culture microbial communities from rom New York Harbor, USA that are MTBE-degrading - MTBE-NYH (New York Harbor Sulfidogenic)... | ecosystem: Environmental > Aquatic > Marine >... | reverse complement strand
CCGGTATTTCAACCACCACAGCGAAGTCGGACATCTACGCTTTCTTTTTCGACCATCAGGGGCTCATGGCCGGCCTTGGCCTTCAGGGGACCAAGGTCACAAAAATTGAGAAGTAATGTGCGCAAAGGAGAGACGAAATGTTCGTAAGAAGAATAGTCAGAGGTATTGTTGTCCTTGGCTTTGTGGTAACTCTGTCGTCCACGGCCGCATTGGCTGCGCAGTCGGAAGAATCCTGCTATCAGCTCGGCTACCGATATGGCAAGTGCGCCACCCAGGTGATGCTCAAGGAAGAATGCGCCCGGGAAGACAATGTGATGATTCCCGACCGATGCAAGGGTCTTGAAGAAACGAAGGAGGGAACGAAGGCCGGCGCCAAAGAGGTTTTTGATGCTCACGGATTGAAACCGAAAGAATGAGGGGCCCAGTATCCTTGTTTATTGCCATTGTTCATTCAATATGGATATGGCGTACGCATGTTTGAACGAGTGCGGACATGAAACGTTTATCGACCATTTTCATCTGCATTCTTGTTTCTGCGACTTGGGGCGCCCGCGTCTTTGCTCAGCCCTTCGGCCACAAAGGCGGCCCGGATATTGTCAATATCAGCGAAATCATCAGCCTTCTGAGGCAGGACGCTTACGACCTGGAGCTTCTGATCAGCTTCGGAACATCGAAAAGCGGCTCGGCCGGCCACCTGGCCCTGGCAATCCGGGATCAGGTCCCGGGCGACGACACAACCTATTCAGCCAACTTTTATGCCGATCGGAAACCGGAGCACGAACATGGCTACTATAACCAGAACTTGATATGCATCGTTCCAAAGTCCGAGTACCTCTTCAAGACGACTTCCTCCCTGAGCTCCGACGCGTCCTTCGGACTGGACATGGGTGAGATCTACAAGCGGTCGGTTATCGGCATTCGCATTTTCGGCGTTCCCCCGGAAGTCAAGGAAGGTCTAACCAACTTCTTTCAACGTCTCAACGACGATTACCACGCTCGAAAGGTCAAGACAGACTATCACCGTGGCCCCATCGTCTATGGCTACATGAACCTTAACTGTGCCAAAACCGTGGCGCTGGCCTTCAAGTATGGCGCCGGCTTTAAAGACATTACAATCAAGGGCGAGAGCTTGATGTCGAAGCTCAACATTGTCTCTGCAACCAAGGCCAACCTGCCCTCGGAAACCGCACTTGAGATCGTGAAAAGCTGCGCCCAACGCGGCTACAACTTTGACGTAGTCCTGTACAAGAAGTGGGATGGTTCCACCTACATCAATCCTCAGGATGAAGACAACCTGATGTACAAGGACCTGCCCAATCGCTTCCCTTCGGTGCTTTCACTCGACTACCTGGAAGAACAGGAGCATTACGAAGACTACGACAATCTTTACGCCATGTACTTGTTGTTCAATCTGGGCAGGTACAGCATCGTTCTCGATGGCGCCACGCGGCAGCTGAAAATAGAAGCCCGTAAAGAACCCGATGTCTACGAGGTGGCAAAGAAGAAGGCCCGTGAATCCGCCACCGAGGACAAAAAGCATCTCCTGCGACGGATCATTCGTGCCTGAGGCATCAAACTTGGCGGGAAGATGGATAACGCAGAACGACTACGACAGCTCAACTCCGAAGATGAAGTCAAAGCGGAGGAGAGGTAGTCCTCTCGAACCGGCACACTGAAATGCACCATTTGCCCCGGCCGTAAAAGCCGAGCCGGGGCAACGCTGAAAGAGGAACAAGAGCATGAGGTATAGACACCTTAGGGTTCTTTTGGTGCTGGCTGTATTGTTTTCGTTCTTGCCGTTGTTCAATCAGCCTGGTTTCTGCAGCAGCATGAGCGCCGTTAAGATAGCCGCGGCGAAAGCGGATGCCGAACAAAAAGAAAAGCCCGTCCGAGTTCCCGAGCAGCCTGACGATCAACAAATTAATGCTCTCCTTGCCGGACTGGACGACGAGCAGGTGAGGCGACTGTTGATCGCTGAACTGAAACGATCCGCATCCTCTGTTCGGGAGAGTCAAAAACGCGAGCTCAGCGGCTTCGCAAAAGTTATTGCCGGGATTGAAGAGCTCTCTGAAGTTCTGCGTAAACGGTTAAGTGACATCCGTTCCGGAGCGCGAACCGCACCAGAGAATTTGCCTGAGGCTCTTGCCAAGCTGCAGGGCAAGGGCGGACCTAAAAGCGTCCTGTTGACATTCGCCGCCCTATTGAGCCTTTTCGTTGCGGGCGCCGTCGCGGAATGGTTGTTCAGGGTCTATATCCGAAGAGTGCGGACAAGAATTGAAGGCATCACTCCCGCTAACTGGTGGGCTAAAGTAAAAGATATGGCGATGCGCTCCGCCATCGATCTCATCGCAATATTCGTTTTCATAGTGGCGAATTTCATCGTCTTTTTTGTTTTCTACGACGAAGGGGAATTCGCCCAATTTCGACGACTCATTTTTGTGACCTATCTGGCTGTGGTGCTGCTTGTTCGAGCCATCGCATTACTCTCCTCTTTTCTTTTGGCCCCGGACTCTCCCAAGCTTCGGCTGCTGCCTTTGACCGACCAAACTGCTCGCTATCTCCATAGATGGGTATGGGGCATTTCTTTGGTTGTGGGAACCGGTTTACTGGTAAGTGCCATGCTGGAGTTCCAGAGAGTGAGCGAGGCCGGCATAATTCTGGTGAATGCTGCAGCAGCATTGGTGGTGGTGCTTTTGGTCATTTTATTCCTGTGGGAGAATCGAGTTGTCGTTGCGCGAATCATTTGCACAGAAGCCAGTGAGCGAGTGGATCGTAAAACGCTTCTGCGGGTGCAGCTGGCCGAGTATTGGCATCTGTTGGCCATTCCTTATCTCCTCGCCGTTTGGTGTGTGTGGGTGCTGTACCTGCTGGTCGGTCGGGCCGATTTGGTGTTGCCGATATTAGCCCTGATGTTATCGATACCGTTATATATTTTGCTGGACTGGATCGGCCAAACGGCGCTCGACACAACTCTCGGGCCGGTCCACAAACCCGAAGCGGCAGCAGACGAGGAATGTGAATTCGATGCAGAGGATCAGGTGGAAATCCCACAAGCAAAGGATAAAGGGGCGGGAAAGGAGTCGGCGCAGGTTGAACGGTTTGTTCCCATTTTGCGGCGCTGTTTGAGTTTTTCGATAGCGGGAATCGTATTTTTCTGGCTGTTGAGATTATGGGGCTTCGATGTTCGAATCGGCAAGGCGATCACCCAGGCAGCATTCAAAATCATAGTGGTGATTATGGTCAGTTATGTGATCTGGAAGTTTGCCGAAAACGCCATCAACCGCAGGCTTGAAAAGATCGAGCACCTGAAGCCGGATGATGAAGCCGAGGAAATGGGAGGCGCGGGTGGAAGTCGCATAGGGACTCTGCTCAAACTTTTCCGAAAATTCCTCCTGTTTACCCTGGTGACGATGGTGGGCATGATCATTCTCTCGGCCATTGGCGTGAACATCGGCCCTCTGCTCGCCGGTGCGGGCATTGTGGGACTTGCCATCGGCTTCGGCTCTCAGACCTTAGTGAAAGACATCGTCTCGGGGGTTTTCTTCCTGATCGATGATGCTTTCCGCCTGGGCGATTATGTGGAGGCGGGAAGCGTAAAGGGCACCGTGGAGAATATCAGCATCAGGTCGCTTAGGCTCCGCCACCCGCGCGGCATGGTTTATACGGTTCCTTATAGCGATCTGGGATCCATCTCGAATTATTCCCGCGACTACATCATCATGAAACTTGAGTTCCGAGTGCCGTATGGAACCGATATCAATAAGGTCAAGAAAATTATCAAAAAGATCAATGACAAGGTAGAACGAGACGAAGAATTCGGACCGAAGCTGTTGGCGCCCATTAAATCCCAGGGAGTGAAAGAACTGGATGATTCGGGCATGATCATGCGCATTAAATTCAAGACCAAGCCGGGGGACCAGTTCGGCATTCGCCGCGAAATATTCAGCCGATTACAGACCGCTTTTGAGAAAAGTGGCATCCAGTTCGCCCATCGGCAAGTCATCGTTCAGCTGCCTCAGGAAAAAACAACCTCGCCAACTGCAGCAGGAGAATCCGGAGACGCTGCATCCGCAGATCGCAGCAAACAAGTTCTATCCGCCGGCGCAGCGGCAGCATTTGCAGCTGCCATGGCTGAGGGAGAACAGCTGCAGAAAGAATCGGATAAGAAGTCGGACTGAGGCTGAAATCAAACGACATCCAACCTCTGGGAGAGAAAAACTGCAATGCTCCAAAGGCCGCTTCTCAATCAAAGAGCCCTATGGTTTGGGTAAATAGCCCACTCCAATTCCCAATACAATCGTTCGCTTGTAGAAAAAAAATCCTCTTAACGATGGCGCTGTTCCTCGTCCAAATGCCTGCCCAGCTGGATTTTTGGCCGCTGCTAATAAAGGTCTTTTTGTGTCACCAATGTGTCACCTTTTCCAGTTAGCATATGCGTAACTATGCGTCTTCATTCACACCGTGCACGGCATGCACAAAACGGATAGGAAACATGGGTTTCGGTGAATGCGTCGCAAAATCAAATAGTTATGGTTTATGGCTGTACCAATAGAAAAATACCTTGGGAGCAGGGGGTCGGAGGTTCAAATCCTCTCGCCCCGACCAGAATTGGGAGAAAAATCAGCGGGTTGGTCACAACGGCTACCCGCTCTTTTTTTTTGTTTTTTCCGCAATTTTGGCTTTTGTCTACCAAATGTCTACCTCTCTTTCTTTCCACCTTGCTAGCCAAAGTCTTTGCCCACTGCCTGGTAATGCTCAGCAAGGCGTTCCTGCCTGGACAACTTATGCTCCGAAGTGAGATGCTGTGATCATGAGGTAAAGTCCAGGGAACCGACCAGAGTCAATGTCATCGATGAGCTGTCGTAAGGCGTTGAGACTTTTATCCCGGATATCACTGCGAACGCGTTGAATGGTTTCCCACCTCGTCGAGCACAAGGTAAAGTCCGGCATCCACAAAGGATATTAAAGAAGAAATTGATATCCTTCATTTGTTTGTGTGTCAGCTAACGTTGGGAACCACTTATCTTGTTGAGCTCGTTGTTGAAAGAAAAAAGAGCTGCGTTCGAACCTGCAGCCTTTACGCAGAGGATGCAATCGACAATGTCCAGGTTCCGTTCAGAAAAGAGAGTCAGGGCGCGGATGAGCTCTTGCCGATCCGGGTTCGCGATGCCCTTGTAGTGAAGCATATCGATGAGGCTTTCCGCCACCTTATTTTTTGGGACCTTGTAGATCTTGGTAAGGACGTAAATACACTCGGCGATCACGCTCTCAAGAATAACGGCCTTGGTGCTCCCCTCCTTGACCTTGTCAAAGAATTCCTTTGCCCTGACGAACAGGGGTTCATCATCTCTTGTGAGATATCTGATGAGGATGTTCGTATCAGGCAGACTTTTTACTGGTTTTCTCATGCACTGCCTCTTCCCATGCTTGATCTTTCATCTGCTTTATGGAACTGCCCGGTTCGACGTTATTGGCGTATTCGCTGAGAGATCCGGCGGCATCCTTTACCGCCCTGATCACGACTTCATCATTGACCACCTCAAAATAGACGGCCGTTGCTTTCAGTCTCTCGCGAATTTTTTTCGGGATGGTGACCTGTCCCTTTCGGGTGATTTTCACTGCCTCTGTTGCCATGATCGCACACCTCACCTTTTTTGGATAGTACTACACCAGATAAATGTAATACCTTTTCAAAAAAACTGTCAACTGCAACAGGGTAAGAATATTTTTCAGCGGTGGCTTCCACGCCTTGACCTCAGTCGCTGTCATCCCAAGCGCCTTGGGCCTCCTCGGCCAGGTAGCTATCAAAGTAATCGCCCATGCGTGTTCCGGGTGTTTTTCGTACGGATCGTCTTTCGGCGGCTTCTTTGGTCTTTCTCTGGCGGGAAGCAATCGCTGGCTGAGTCGCTCCCGCTTGACAAATCCCGTGAGTTGTTGAAATGGGACTTTCCAGCAGCTATATTGATTTAGTGATTTTGACTTGTCTTTGGCCTGACTGTAATTTGCGAGGACCGAGGGACTTAAATGAATAGAGAAGAACTGCTCAAGCGGGTGAGAATCGATCCGAATATCTGTTTCGGAAAACCCTGCATCAAGGGGCATAGGATATGGGTTTCTCTTATATTGGATCTGTTGGCCAGTGGAATGTCCATTCCTGAAATACTCGATGACTATCCAGGCTTGGAAGCAGACGATATATACGCGTGCATTGCCTACGGCGCTGAAATGGCTCGAGAACGGTACATTGACATTCCGATGGCAGCGGAGAAATGAAACTCAAATTGGATGAGAATATCGGCTCCAGAGGAGCCGGACTTCTGCATGCCGCCGGGCACGATGTCACTACAGTCCTGGAGCAAAATCTTTGCTCGTCACCGGAATAAGAGCTGATTTCAATCTGCCGCAAGGAGCAGCGCTGCCTTGTAACGCTGGATCTGGATCGGCAATCCCCTCCTGTTCAAGCCAGATGAGTACTATGGAATTGCAGTCCTACGTCTTCCACCAAGCCCCGGGCCTAAAGATCTGGACAACGCTGTCAAAACGCTGATTGCAGGACTGGCACGAGACAATATCGTGAAGAAGCTCTGGATCGTCCAACCAGGCCGAATACGGGAATATCAGAGTTCTCAAGATGCAGGCTAATGTAGAGCTGCACATCAAACCAGAAAAGATCAAATGATACGCGGGTCAAGGAATGTTTTTTCTTCCTTGACCAAGAGACACTCCATGCGATTGTTCCGAGAAATACTGAATCGAATTGTCTACCAGAGTAACGCCGATAGAAAAATGATCGCGGAGAGGACAACTGCTTCTTCCATAAACTTGCCTGCAATCGATGAACATGCAACCAGCTGAGTCAAGAGCAGACCCCTTTACGCTCTGCAACTACTGGATTTCGCGAGGCTCCAGGACTAGATCGATGCCATCAAGGATCTGTCGAACCCGTTTTTTCGAGAGAGTTCCTATGAGGTCCCCCAAATAGCTTTTACCCACTGTGAAAAGCTGTGAGACCATTACCACACTTTGCTTTGGAAGATTGGCTTCTCCAGGCTCAAGAAGGACATTACCCGGTACACTGGCTCGCTTGAGATTGGACGAAAGTGCGCAGACAATTACCGTGTTGATGCGACTCTGATTGAACAGATTGTCCTGAACAACAACATGGGGATGGATGTAGGCAAGCTCAGAGCCCGACGGCTGATCATCCAATTCAATCCAGAAGATATCTCCTTGCTGGATCACCATTCCCCCTTCACCACCTTCCGTTGCTTGTGGGGCATCTTACGGAGACGCTCCTGTTCATCTGCATCCGGCATATCCTGGTAGGCTTCATCGATGCACCGGAGAAGCTCCTTGTTCTGGTGATGACGAATAAAATCTTGAAGCGCCAATGCAAAAAGACTACTGCGCGACACCTTCAGCTCACGGGCGACGCGTTCGGCCTGCTCGAATAGCGTCTTTTCAATCGAGATCGCGGTCTTGATGTTTGCCATCTTGTTATACCTCCATTCTTGCTTTCGGTATAACCATGCGCAACCTCTTCTGTCAACCTGAACATGCGACCCTGCATCTAGGCTAAATTTGCTGGAAAGGTGGCTAATCGGCATAGGAAGAAACTTCGCGGCCACCTCCCCTGTCACCGGTGACATCCTTCGGTCTTGCCGGAGTGCAAAGCGCTGAGCCGACGGACATTCAGTTCATGCCATTGCTGTTTGGGAGTCTGACTGAGGCCCAATTCGAAAGGGTTGGATAGGCCACAGAACCCCTACCGCATGAACTGAGGAGCGACTCCTGGAGCAATCCGCGATGAGCAGACAAACGTTGTAAGGAGCTAAGCCAAGGGGATCGTGAATGATATTTCCCCTTCATCATCCAAGTGCAACGTTGGATTGCCCTTGATCCCATGTTGCCGAAAGATTGCCATTACATCGTGGGCGTGGAGAGGATGACGATAGTCTATACCATGTACCGACACAAATGCGCTTGCCAGACCATGCAATGTGGTATGCGCTTGACACGTGGACGTACTCCTCGCCCGGTCACACAGAGCAATCCAAACCGCCAAAAGGTAAACATCACGAGGGAAACGAATCCGTATGTCCTTGAAGGAACTTACCTTTATCTCTTCCTGACATTCTCCGCTCATCGCTCTTCTGGAATTAACCATTCCTGCCTCTCAGCTACAATTCTTGCTGAAACGTTAGAAAAAATGTCTCATGTCAAGGGCTGACCCCATTGCTCCACATGTCTACACGCTCTCTGATGTTTTCAACCAGTTCCTGCAACTGAGGAGAGCATTCAGGCAAGAACTCCAGATGGAGATACTTCGCATTTCTCAGTTTCTTCCCAAATGGAAGCTCTGCGATTAAGTGTTTGTAGTTCTCATAATTTATCGCCATAGAATGCGCTCACTTACGCCCGCTTGATGCCCTCCTGGCTCATTTCGTCTGCTTTGCTTTTCTAATGCAGAATGACCCATATGGCCGTTGAATGACAATGAAAAATCTACTGAATAGCGGAAGCCACTCTCGATTTTTGCCGTTTGACTTGCTCGTATTATCGAACGCGACTTTGTCCGAATGTGCATGGTATCCATCTACTCTGCAACCATGTGATCGTGTCAGAAAATGTTTCCAAAATAGCGGTGATAGGCTATACAAAGATGAGTGAAAGGCATAAGCAGATGCATACTTGAAGTGATTCGAAAGCAACTGCTTGCTGCAACTCAAGATTACCAAAGATTTGTGGGCAGGAGTTGGCTATGCCATTGCACCTCACGGTTGAATACCCTGACAGGCTGCCCGATGCTCTGCAGACGACACGAGCCCACTTCGAGCAGGAAGCGAAGATGGCCATGGCAGCCAAGCTGTTTGAAATGAAACGCTTGTCTTCCGGGATGGCTGCCACCCTGGCAGGTGTGGATCGGGTCTCTTTTCTTTTGAATTTGCATCGCTACGGAACCGCTATGATCGATTTGGAAGAGGAAGAGCTCCTATCGGATCTGGAAAATGCCTGAGAGGAAAGACCTTGTCATCAATACCGGGCCGATTATCGCTATCGTAGCTGCCTTCAACGATCTACGCGTTCTCGAATTCTTATACCGTAAGGTGTTGGTACCTTACGAAGTGTGCCAGGAAATTGAGGCAAGAGGTACCACAGGTTTTGCCGTTCCCCAATTCAAAGAAGCGGAATGGCTGCATAAGTGGCCAACCCCTCTAGCGATCTCGTCGTTTTTGTTGAACTCTTTGGATCGTGGAGAAGCTGCTGTCATACAGCTGGCGTTGACATATGGCGTATCCACGGTTTGCGTCGATGAAAGCGCTGGCAGACGGATAGCTAGATTGAACGAATTATCGCTAACCGGTTCCATTGGGATCCTGCTTAGGGCCAAGAAAGAAGGATATCCGATCTCTGTTAGGCAAGCCATCGAGCGCATGCAATATAAAGGTATCTGGCTCAGCGAACGAGTCGTAAGATTTGCTCTGGACCAGGCCGGAGAAAGCGGTCTTTGAGGAAGTATATTCCGTACATCGATAACCTGCTGAAACCTAGAGTTTTTCCAAGTCAGAAGCTTAACGGTGGGCATCTCGTTGATCACAACGCCACGCAACATAAATCGACGGTACACGCATCACTGAAAAGGTCTCCTCTTTTCCCGAGATTCATCAGATGCGATTGTTCCGAGAAATACTAAAGCGAATTGTCTACCAGCGTAACGCCGATGGAAAGATGATCGCGGAGAGACCAACTGCTTCCTCCATAAACCAAAAGAGTCAAGAGCAGACTTGATCCCAAGCCTTTTAATGGGTGACCCCTTTTGACCCCCCAGCTGAGTGACACGAACTTCAACGTTGAAATGGAAATCCGCCGCATCTTTGTTGAACAGTGGCTGCTACACTGAACTGATTAATACAGAAGGAAAATTGAACCTGAGAGAAACTGAAGAACTAAAGGGCGTCCCCTTGGCCCCCCACGCATCCAGTGTCTTTTATATCGGCAATTCTTCTATCTGCCGCCCAGCAAGAGATTCAAAGCAGGTATCTCGCGTTTCGACAGACTACAGGTGATTATCGGAAGCGATCCCGCTGCCATCTCTCCAGCGGACTTGGCGCTATCCTCTTCATGGCTATGTTCCTGTTCTGCATCTCCGGCAAAGAGGATGAAGAATTGCTTGCCTTGCGAGACATCCTTCGCGAAGCATATGTCTCAGATGCTTAAGAAATAGCCATTGCTCCATTTTCGTGTGATTGACCCGCCGTTTGGGTGCTGATACTGTGCATTATTCTTAAAGATATTCGGAGACTGGGCACTTGGCCATGGTGCACGCCGATTAGGCCTCGATACTGTCGAAGCCCTCAATTTACTTTGTCCAATTAGTCAATAGCGTCCCCACGCCCCCCGGCAGTGCGGAACCGGAGTGCATCGCCCGCTACATCTCTCCTGCCTTCTGCTCTCTGCCCCTTCCCCATTTACCCGCTTAATCCTTAATCCTCTAATCCTTAAT
>Ga0209164_1005683_pt1 | contig 10516 bp, 9 predicted proteins | sample MTBNYHSulfiMetaG_FD_187458 | JGI IMG/M metagenome (GOLD analysis project Ga0209164, IMG submission 187458) | Enrichment culture microbial communities from rom New York Harbor, USA that are MTBE-degrading - MTBE-NYH (New York Harbor Sulfidogenic)... | ecosystem: Environmental > Aquatic > Marine >... | reverse complement strand
GAGCATCCCACCGATCGAGTCGCCTATACCGAGGGGAAGACCGAGTTCATTGTCCGGGTCACCCGCAGGGCGAAAGGGTTCTATCGCCTGAGGCGGTGATGGATTTCGCCTGGGGAGCGGAATAGGTTTTGAGTCATGCCGGCAAGGAGAGGATGATGCAGAGAGGTAGTCTGAAGAGAGTGGTTGCCTGGGTGACCTTGGTACTGTTGAGCGGCTTGGCGGCGGCGGAGACTGTGGATCGCTTGCCCGAGCGGGAAAAGTTTCACCTGTTCCTGCTGCTCGGGCAGTCGAACATGGCCGGCCGGGGCATTGTGGAAGAGCAGGATCGGGTCCCGCATCCGCGCGTACTGACCCTGACAAAAGAGGGGCGGTGGGCGGAGGCGGTTGACCCGATCCATTTCGATAAGCCGGTCGCCGGGGTCGGCTTGGGAAGAACCTTCGGTCTCGTGCTGGCCGAGGAGAACCCGGAGGTGACCATCGGGCTCATTCCCTGTGCCGTCGGAGGATCGGCAATTTCCGCCTGGAGGCCGGCGGTGAAATGGGAGCAGACCGGCGTTTATCCTTATGATGACGCCCTGCGTCGCGCCCGGCAAGCCCTGCAAGACGGCGTCCTGAAGGGCATCCTCTGGCATCAGGGGGAGAGCGACTCGAAGCCGGAGCGAGCCGCAGTATATGCAAGCGCGCTGCGAGAGCTCATTGAACGTTTTCGAACCGAGCTGAACGCTCCTGAGGTGTCTTTCCTCATCGGCCAGCTGGGGCAGTTCCCGGGCAAACCCTGGGATGAGGGAACGAAAGCGGTTGACGAGGCTCAGCGCGCCATTGCGGGCAGTGTCCCCAACGCGGCCTTTGTATCGTCCGACGGGCTAATGTGCAAAGAGGATGGGATTCACTTTGACGCCCCATCGTTGAGGGAGTTCGGACGCCGGTATGCTGAGGCATATCGGGCGATGGGCGCTCCGTCCGACGAACGGCCTGTGCTGAGTCTGTGGCCCGACAAGATACTTGGCGAAACGGACAGGCCGGAAGAGACCGAGCTGCCTTCTCGCGGCGATGGGGTTCGTCGCCTCACGGATATCGAGAAGCCGAGCATCACGCTGTACCGGGCGCAGGCTGCGGGGAGGCCTTCGCCGGTGATCCTCGTTTGCCCGGGCGGGGGGTATCGGATTCTGGCCATTGACAAGGAGGGCAGCGAGGTGGCCGAGTGGCTCAACCGCTTTGGGGTGACAGCGGTGGTGTTGAAGTACCGGGTTCCCGACAACCGGGAAGGGGCGTTTCAAGACGTCCAGCGAGCGATGAGACTCATTCGCTCTCAGGCCGAGGCGTGGAATATCGATCCTCATCGGGTAGGCGTGATTGGCTTCTCAGCGGGAGGCCATCTCAGCGCCCGGCTGAGCACCGGGTATCAGGTACGCGCCTACGAGCCGGTGGACGAGCAGGATGATCTCAGTTGCCGGCCTGATTTTACCATTCTGGTCTATCCGGCCTATCTTGCGGGCGAGGATTACCAGCTCGCTGAAGAGCTGGCGGTCACGCCCGAGACGCCGCCGGCGTTCATCGTCCAGTCGCAGGATGACACGCAGTATATCGCCAGCGCCATCGGCTACTCCCTGGCCCTGAAGAAGGCGGAGGTTCCCTGCGAGCTGCATTTGTATCCGTCCGGAGGGCATGGCTTCGGGTTGCGCCCCTCAAAGGACGCGGTTTCCGCTTGGCCGGCGCTTTGCCGGACTTGGCTGGAGAAGACAGGGGTTATCGAGGAAACCACCGGCGAGGGCGACCAAGGCGGGAAGCATTGATTTGCGCTCCGCTTGCCGCCGTGGGAGTGACTTTCAGGGCGGCTGGACGGGGCAAGGCAATCGGCCTATACTCGGTTGTGTTCGAAGTGTAGGCGGATTGCAGGGAGGAGGCAAAAGCGGAGAAGATGGCAGTACCGGGTACAGGCTTCACCGGACGCTCGCGGCACCCTGCCTTTGAGCGTTATCATGAGGCGAAAGAAAGAGATACGGAGTCAAACCGGAAAGGAAGGCACAATGAACATCTACGTAGGGAACCTGGCGGCAGACGTGACCGATGAGGACCTGAAAGGAGCCTTTGAGGCCTTCGGGCGGGTGGATTCGGCCAAAGTTATTACGGACAAGTACAGTGGGACCTCCCGAGGATTCGGATTTGTAGAGATGCCCGATAACAGTGAAGCCCAAGCGGCGCTCGAGGGTCTGAATGGCAAGGATCTGAAAGGCAAAATCCTCATCGTCAATGAGGCCCGTTCCCGCTCCGACCGGGGCCGGGAGCGAGGCGGGGGAGGAGGCGGAGGAGGCCGCGGCGGAGGACGACCAAGAGGCGGACGCCGCTACTAGGATCGTCCTTTATAGCGTCTGTTTTTGGTACAACAGGTTCTCCTGCTTGGGCTGTGGAGCACCCCCAAGCTACGCTTGAGGGTGGCACCCGGAGGCTTGCATCAAGATGGACTACACCTGCGAGATGTAGTGAACTGAGAGGGATCATCTCTCCGAGGTGTAGTCCATCTGGGTCTCTGGCCATTCCGAACCGTTCGAGGGGTGGCCTTTGCAGGCATTTTCAGGGCACCCGCCAATCGGTCTGGTCTAATTGAGGTTTCCCGAGCGAACGATGGCCCACAGCAGCCGGAGGGCGAAGAACAGCGATAGCGCATATCCCGCCAGGCCCAGAGCGGAGTAGCCTCCCACCAGGGGCGGCAGCTCCGCCAGCAACAGCAGCGAGGAGGCGAGGATGATCGAGGCGGTCAGAATGCCGAAGGTGATCCGGTTGGTGGATTTCTCCAGCTGTTGTTCCGCTTTTTCAATTTCCTCCACGTGCAGCTGAAAGGTGAGTTTGCCGCCTTCGATTTGTCGGATGATTTCCGTCAGCGAGGCGGGCGCCGTTTCGAGCAGCCGGTCCACCTGCTCGGTCAGGCGTTTCAATTTGCGTATCTGGCGCTGGGGGGAAAGGCGGCGCCGGGAGATTTTCTCCTGGTAGGGAAGCAGCAGGTTCATCAGCTGAAAGGAAGGGTCGAGCTTGCGCCCGGTGCCTTCCAGTTTGATCACAACGGTGAACAGAAGGGACAAGTCCGGCGGCAGCACAATGCGATGCCGGTGAATGACCTCGAGGACTTCCCGCAGCGCGGGGGCGAGATCGATCTCCCCCAGAGGCAACTCGGCGTAGTAGGTCAGCAGTTCGCTCAGGTCGCCTTGGAGCTGGCCGCGATCGAGGTCGGCTGGAACCGCTCCCATCCGAATCAGGGCGTGCGCCATGCGTCCCGAGTCCTTCTGGGTAACACCGATCAGGATGTCTTCCAGGTCGCGTCGCAGGTCCTCATCCACGCGTCCGACGAAGCCGAAATCGAGCAGTGCAATCCGGCCCTCTTCCGTCACGAGGAAATTGCCCGGGTGCGGATCGCCATGAAACAGCCCCTGCTCGAAGATCATATCGAGGAAGATTCGCGCCCCTTCCCGGGCGACTTCGGCAGGGTCCACACCGGCTGCCTGCAGAGCCTCGAGATGGGTTGCTTTCACGCCTTGGAGATACTGCATTGTGAGCACTGAGGCGGTGGACCACTCGGGGTAGGTTTCGGGAATGACGAGTTTGGCGTCCTCCTCGAAGTGGGCGCGGAAGGCCTGCATCGAGTGCAGTTCCCGGCGGAAGTCCAGCTCCCGCAACAGTTGCCTGCGAAACTCCTCCACGAGCGCCACCGGCCGCAGGGAGCGGCTTTCGGCGACGTGCTCCTCGATCAGGCCGGCCAAGTCGAGCAGGATCGCGATATCGGTCTCGACCCGTTCTTCCAGTCCCTGGTGTTGAATCTTGAGGACGACTTCTTCGCCGGAGCGGAGGCGGGCGCGGTGAACCTGAGCGATCGAGGCTGAGGCGAGAGGTTCGAAGTCAATCTCCTCAAACAGGGCTTCGGAAGGCTGCTCGAGTTCCTCGCGCAGGGTCTCGCGCACCTGCTCGGGCGGGTCGGCCGGGGCATGATCCTGGAGTTTTTGGAGTTCCAGAGCGAGGCCTGTTCCGACGATGTCCGGCCGGCTGCTCATCAGCTGGCCCAGTTTGATAAAAATCGGCCCGAGTTCGCCCAGCGCCTTGCGCACCCGGCCTTCCCGGGACTCTTCCAGGACTTCCCGGTCCACGCCCTTGGCCAGAATGTCTTTGGTGAATCCCAAGGGCAGCCGGTCCACCCAATCGGCCAGGCCGTAGCGGGCGAGCACGGTGAGGATTTGCTGGTATCGCTTGAGGTACTTCGGCGCTTTGCGAATTCGGGACAGGTGGATTTCCATAGACTCCCTCTCGGGCGAGCGCCCTCGCAGATTCAGCTCAATCTCCCCGCTAATATAGCGTTTTCAGGGGGGATGGCAAGGCGGCCGGCCGGGCGTGATCCGAGATGGTCGAGAAGCCACGCTGAAGCGCGCTTCGATCAGAGCTGGTTCGCAGGTCACCCGGCTTTAGTCGGGTGAAGCGGGATACCCCGTATAGAAAAACAGTGCGCTTCAGCCCAGTTTGAACTTGCTCTAAAAGCTCTGCCACCCCTGCAGGCCGCTGTTGACGGTGACCTGGAAGAAGTCGTAGCGGACCTCCTCGATCGCGTACGAGCTGAGCTGGAACATACCCGAGGCGTACTCGCTGTTCGTTACGCTCCAATTCACCACGTCGCTATCGCTGCCCGGGGCGCGCCCGACCTGGATACTCAGCCGGTCGCCGCCGGCGCTGATGCGAATGTTGAAGGCATCGCCGTTGTTGATCGTCACCGGCTGCTCATAGCCGCCGATGACCGTCCAGACATTCGCCCGGCGCAGGCGGATATAATCCTGGGCTGCGTCGAGCGTCAGCGAATAGCCCTGGTCGCGCATCCGGAAGCGCACCTCGGTATTCGCCTGCTGGGGCGAGGCGGGATGCAGGGGGGTCGTGTCGGTGAAGGTCACGCGCGTTTCGCAGATGAAATCGTCGAATAAGTAGCCCTGGGTGATGACGCTGCCGCTGGAATAGTTGATGCTGTTGCCCCGGAAGATCAGGCTTCCTTCGCTTTCGGTGGTGCTGCCGCCGCCCGAGTCGAGCACCATCCAGTCGGGCAGGGGGCCGAAACGGTCGATCACTCCGTCCTCAAAATCGTCGAAGAAACTTTCGCCGTTGATGCCCGGGTCGCCCCCGCCGCCGAAAATCCCGGCGGGATAATCCTGCGCGGCGGAGTACTCGAACGCCTTCCATAGATCGTTGTCCTGATTACCGGTCGGCGTCTTGTGGTAGGCGATGGAATAATCGTCCCAGCCTACGCCCGCCGGATAGACAAACCAACAAGCCCCGACGATGTTGTGACTGCCGGGTGTTGTGTTCCAGTCGTGGAGCCAGTCGAAAGCGTGGTAGAGGAAGTGGGCGCTCGTCGGCTCCTCGCCGGCCGAGGGCGTGTGGCGGTTCCACTCGGTGATATAGACCGGCAGGTCGGTGAAGCCGGCATTATCAATGAGCGCCAGTTGGCCCGTCAGGCCGTTGCGGAAATCCGCCAAGGCGGCACTCAGAGTTCCCCCGCCGTAGGAGTGAACGCCAAAGCCGCCTACTTCGCCCGGCGCCAGCTCATCAAGCATCTGCTGGAGGTATTGATTGCCATCCATCCATCGGACACCGGGGATGACGCCGCCCGGAGAGACCGGCCCGAGCAGGACAATCTGCGGCCCCAAAGGACTGCTGACCGACTCGATGGACGACTTGACCTGCTTGTAAACGCTGACGTAGTAGCTCGGCGCCAACTGTTCGCCGCCATATTCGCCGAGAATGTTCATCTCGTTACTCAACTGCCAGATATGGCAGACGTTCTTGAGCGTTTCAGCGGCCCCGGCGCAATCGGCCACAAAGTCCGCTACGGTATAGCTGTCCGTCGGCTTGGGCACCGCGCGGCCCCAGTTCGGGTGCAGCCGGGCAATGAGGGTATGCCCCTTGGCCGTGATCTGCGACCACGGAGTTACCTTGTAAGCCGGTTCCTCCCAGAAGTTGCCTTCCGTGGCTGTGTCGGTGAAGACCTGCTCGAGGACATAAATCCCCTTGCCCTCGCTCATATCCTCGACGTCGCTCGATCCGGTGTCGCCGTACCAGTGGATGCCGTACAGCCAGGGCGAGTCGGCCAGGGGCAGACAAGCCGGGAAGGCCAGGAAAGCCAGGAAAAACACCAGTGTTTCTCTCAATTTCATCATTCACCTCAACGCCGGCACATACTCTGCGCACCGGCCCCATCTCTCGCCGGACAGGATAACACAGACGCAGGGGGCGATCCAGATTCACCGCACGAGTCGAGATTCAGGAAAACCGATGACTGAGGGTTGACTTTTACAAGGACAGCACTCGAAAGCGGCGGAACTCCACCTTCGCCGTCTTCTTCACGGCCAGGCCGGCCGTGCCGACGTCCAGGTCGGCATCCGTGACGTCAATCACTTCCTTGCCATCGAGGTAGGCGCGCAGCGCCGGCCCCTCGACTTCCACCGCCAAACGGTACCACTGAAAAGGATTGAAGGTGATCGGCTGTGCTCCCAAAGTCAAATCACGTTCGCCTTTGTAGAACTTGTAGATCTCAACCCGATCCTGGTATTGCTCGAAATCGCAGAATCGAAACCAGTAATAGTTGAAGGGATCCCTGTAGCGGAAAAGGATGCCCGCAAAGGCTTCGCCGCGCGGCTCGGAGAGGAAGCGCAGGTCCACTTCGATGCGGCAGTCCCGGGGGGGAAGACTCGCCAGGGTGAGCGTCTTGATCTCCTCCCGGGTGTCATGACCGGTGCCGCGCCCCCACAGGGTCAGAACGCCCCGGCCCGAGCGCCAGGTGCCGCTGCCGACCGTCCAGCCGTCTAAGTGCTTGTGGACGAAATCGTCGGCGAAGCGGAAATCGTCCGCGGTGGGCGCAACCAGTTCCTCCGCCTCTTCCCGGTAGGTTGGGGTAGGGCCGGCGCAGCCGGCTCCCACAAGGAGCGCCAAAGCGACAAGGCTGATACCCATTCGAACGGTCTTCAAGGCCATCATTGCCCCCCTCGCGCCGGCCCTTCGGTAGGTTGCCCCGATTGGGGTCACACAGCCAGCGACGTCAAGGCCCGAATGCTAACATGGAGGGCTTGAAAGCGCAACTTTCCCGCTTTTTCGGTCCTGTGAGACGGGGCATCCTTGAGGCAAGCGATGAGATCGAGACTTGGAATCTGAATCTAAGTCTATATTTATAAATAGATTACAGTCTTTCTTGAGGAAGACGACAAGGTCTTAGTGACCAAGAGCGGCTCAACTTTTTTCCTTGCGGGCGGGACTGCAACTATGCTATAAATCGCGGTTTGAGTACGGCCTGAGGAGACATCGCTCAGGCCGACCATTTTCTCCACCGGTTGGAGACCATCTTCCCCGCCAGGCGGTCCGCAGCGGACCGTGGGGAGGAGCCCGTGTGCGACGCGGGCAGGAAGGAGGCGTCAGTGGTTAGCGTTAACATGAAGCAACTGTTGGAATCGGGGGTCCACTTCGGGCATCAGACCCGGCGTTGGAACCCCAAGATGAAGCCGTATATCTTCGGTGAGCGGAACGGGATCTATATCATTGACCTGAAGAAGACCGTTCCGATGCTGAAGGAGGCTTACAACTTTGTCAAAGATACGGTGATGGAGGGAGGCGCCATCCTGTTTGTGGGTACGAAAAAACAGGCCCAGGAAACCATTCAGGATGAGGCACAACGCTGCGGTATGCCCTACGTTAACCAGCGGTGGCCCGGCGGGATGCTGACCAACTTCCAGACTATCCGAAAGAGCCTCGACAAGCTATTGCAGCTCGAGAAGATGGAAGCCGAGGGGGAGCTGGAAAAGCGGGTCAAGAAAGAACGAAACATGATGCTGAAAGACAAAGCCCGGCTGGTCAAGTTCCTGGGCGGGATTCGAGAGATGAAAGGCCTGCCCGCGGCGGTCTTCGTGGCGGACTGCCGAAGGGAAAGGATTGCCGTGGCGGAAGCCAACAAGCTGGGCATTCCGGTGGTCGCCGTCGTGGACACGAATTGCGACCCCGACATGATTGATTATGTGATCCCGGCGAACGATGACGCCATCCGGGCGGTTCGGCTGATGACCTCGAAAATCGCCGACGCCGTCATCGAGGGCAAAGCTGCTCTGGAAGCCCTGATGCGGGAAGGGGCGGAAGGCGCCGGGCCGGAGCCGGTCGGAACCCGAGAGGAACCCTTGGCGAATCTGGAATCCGAGGAAGGCGGGGTGGTTCGGGAAGAGGTGGTTGCCCGTGCGGCGGCCCCCGCAGCGGCATCGGGCGAGGGGCCGGAGTCTTCCGTTGCGTCCGAGCGCGAGGGAGCGTCGCCCGAGGCGGACCGGGAAGAGTTTTAGAGTTGCGCGCAGTGAGCCGCTCCTCGATTTTCTGACTCTGGAATAGGAGGCTTTTTTTCCGTGGGAATTTCGGCACAACAAGTGAAAGAGCTCCGGGAGAAGACCGGAGTGGGAATGATGGAATGCAAGAAAGCCTTGCAGGAGGCCGGCGGCGACGTGGACCGGGCCGTCAAGCTGTTGCGGGAGCGGGGCATGGCCCAGGCCACCAAGCGCGCCGGCCGGGCGACCCGCGAGGGGATGGTGCATGCTTACATTCACCCCGGCAGCCGCATCGGAGTGCTGGTCGAGGTGAACTGCGAGACCGATTTTGTGGCCCGCACCGACGAGTTCAAGGAGCTGGTCAAGGACATCGCCATGCAAGTGGCCGCCAGCGGCCCGCTGTACGTTCAGCGCGAGGAAGTTCCCGAGGAGGTCATCGAGGCGGAACGAGACATTTACCGCTCCCAGGCGGCCCAAAGCGGCAAGCCTGAGAAAGTCATCGAGCGGATTGTCGAGGGCAAGCTGGATGATTTCTTCAGCAAGGTTTGTCTCCTGGAGCAAACCTTTATCAAAGACCAGAAAATGACCATCTCCGACCTGTTGAAGGAGAGGATCGCGCAGACCGGGGAGAACCTTTCCATCCGGCGCTTTACGCTGTACCGGCTTGGCGAGGAATAGCGCAGAGCGTTTGGTCTTCCCGGGAGACGCTGTTCGAGAGCGGGAAACAAGGCTCTGCAGTCCATCCTTGCCGGCGGGCGAGGGTGAAGTTCTTCCCTTCAGCGACAGGAGGAGGGGGAGCCGAGGCCTGATGAGCCCTTCCACGTACCAGCGGGTGTTGCTGAAGCTGAGCGGGGAGGCCCTGAGCCACCCGGAGCAGGCCCTTCATTTTCCCAGGATTCATTCAGTGGCGGAGCAGATCGCCGAAGGCGCCCGGCAAGGGGTGGCCGTGGCGGTCGTCGTTGGAGCCGGCAATCTCTGGCGGGGCGGGCGGGATGAAGGCCTCCTGCTGGAGCGAACGGCGTCCGATACCGTGGGCATGCTGGGCACGGTGATGAACAGCATTGTGCTGGGTCAGGCGCTGGAACACGCCGGTGCCCCGGCGCGGGTGTTTTCCTCGATCGGCCCCAGCCCCTGGGTGGAGCGGTACAGCATCGCCGCTGCGCGGAAGGCGCTGAACGCGGGGCAAGTGGTCCTGTGCGCGGGCGGCACGAGCAATCCTTTCTTCACGACCGATTCCGCGGCGGCTTTGCGGGCCTTGGAGCTCGAGGTGGAGATCTTGCTCAAGGCGACCAACGTGGACGGTGTTTACAGCGCCGATCCGAAGGTGGATCCCTCCGCCCGGCTGAATTCCGAATTAACCTTCGAGGAAGTCCTTGCTCGCCGGTTGCGCATTATGGACACGGCCGCTTTCGCCCTTTGTGCCGAAGGGAATATCCCGATTTTCGTTTTCAATGCCAAGCGCCCGAGGGGGATTGTCGACGCGATCCTGGGGCAAGGCCCGGGCACCCGGGTGCAACGGGAGGCGAAATAATTATGTTGATCCAGGAAATGATGGAACAGCTCCAGATGGAAATGGAGGAGACGGTCGATAGCACGCGCCGGGAACTCGCCCAGATTCGAACGGGGCGGGCGTCGTTGGCCTTGGTCGACGGCATCAATGTCGAGTGCTACGGGGGCCGCAGTCCGCTGAAGCAGGTGGCGAGTCTGTCGGTTCCCGAGGCCCGCCTCATTGTGATCCAACCTTGGGACCGCTCGATTCTGGCGGAGATTGAGAAGGCGATTCTCAAGTCCGAGCTGGGAATCACGCCGAGTAACGATGGGAAAGTGATCCGGTTGCAGATTCCGCCGCTGACCGAGGAGCGGCGGCAGGAACTGGCCAAGCTGGTCCGCAAGCTGGGAGAAGAGGGCAAGGTAAGGGTTCGCAATCTGCGGCGCAAGGCGAATGACGAGGTCAAGCAGGGCGAGAAAGACGGGGACATTCCGGAGGATGAAGGCAAGCGGACGATTGACAGGATTCAGGAAATGACCGACGATTTCATCGCTAAGATCGAAGCCGTAATCGAGGAAAAGACCAAAGAAATTGCCCAGTTCTGACCTGTTGGGGCAGGGGCGATTGACCTTTCGCAAAGCGACGGGCCGGTTCTTGCGCGGGGTGTGGGAACCGGCCCGAGTTTTTCCGGCGCGCTCCCCGTTGAATC
>Ga0209164_1005682_pt1 | contig 10519 bp, 6 predicted proteins | sample MTBNYHSulfiMetaG_FD_187458 | JGI IMG/M metagenome (GOLD analysis project Ga0209164, IMG submission 187458) | Enrichment culture microbial communities from rom New York Harbor, USA that are MTBE-degrading - MTBE-NYH (New York Harbor Sulfidogenic)... | ecosystem: Environmental > Aquatic > Marine >... | reverse complement strand
CCGGCCGCGTAGATGTTGCCGGCGCTGTCCCGGGCCAGCGCGTTGCCCTGGTCCCAGGTGCCGGCGCTGCCGGCGACGTACTTCTTCCACAGCAAGACGCCGGTCTTGGAGTACTTGGCCACGAAGAGGTCCTGGTTGCCCTCGCGCACGAGGGTGCCGGTGATGAAGATCTCGCCGGTCGGGGTGACGAGCACGTCGCGACCCTCGGAGCTCAGCGAGTCGTCGACGAGGATGCGGCGCACCCAGAGCCTGGTGCCCGAGGTGGACCAGGCGGTCGTGAGGACGTCCCAGGCGCCGCCGAGGGGCCGACTACGGCCAGTGGTGACGACGATGCCGGCCTTGCTCGTCGCCACGGCGAGGGCCTGCTCGTCCTGGTGGGTCACCGAGTCGAAGCGGCGCACCCAGGCGCGCTCGCCCGTGGGCTTGTGCCTGATCAGCACGACGTTGTAGCCCTGCGTGAGGTGCGAGAGCTTGCCGGCGGCGTAGGTCGAGCCGTCGGGCGCGGTAGCCGCCGAGAGAAGCTCGATGCTGTTGTCCTCGATGCCGAGGTAGGTGTCCTCCCAGAGGAGCGGGAGCGTCGCCGGCAGCGCGTTCGCCGCCGGCGCGGCGACGAGGACGAGGCCGGCGGCCGAGAGCAGGGCGGTGGCAAGGATCAGGGCGGCGGCGATGGCGGCCGCGTGAGGCGGCCGCTCTGCCCGCGGCTTGGCCCGCCGCCGGCTCGTATGCTGCGACGTGTCGATCATGTGAACCCCCAGTCAGAGCGGTTGCTCGGGACCAGATACCCGACGGCGTCGGGCTCTGCCGCAGGTGTGTCGTCCGGCGGGATGGAGGCAGGGTGGCCCGGCGACGCTCCCTCGCTCTGATTCACCGTGGGTGCTCAAGGCCCTGCCGCCTGTCTGGGCGCGGGGCGATCGCCCGGCGGGTGCGAGAGTGGCGGGGAGGCGGGGGCGGCGTGCCGCAGGCACGCCGCCCCCGCGCGACTCACTCATCGCCGCCGGTCAACGCCGGTGCACCGGCGTCTCGGCGCGATCCGCGTCCGACCTCAGTACGTCCAGATCTTCAGGGACTGGTCGTAGTCGGGATCCATGTACTGCCGGCCGGCCACGGCGCACGAGAGGCCGCTGACGGCGAGCCCGGCGACGTCGCGATCGAGGCCGTTGCCGTCGTCGTCGTAGAGCCAGCGACCGCCGCCGGGCAGGACGCTGAATCGCATCGTCCTGATGTTGGGGTTGATCGAGTCGTTGTCGTACGGGCCGGTCAGGTACACGCCGCCGTAGGCGTCGGCCCCGACCGCCTTCCAGTAGTCGGTCCCGGCCGTGGTGTCGTAGTCGGAGTCGTCGATGGTGCCGTCCGTGTTCCACAGGACCCAGACCGGGTCCTCGTCGTTGTGCTGGCCGACGCCGATAATCTGGCCGTTCCAGGCCACGGCGATGTCGTTGAGGAACTGGGCTGTGGGCGCCACGGTGCCGGCCGTGTAGAGGCTGTAGACCTTGCGGTCACCGGCCGCCGTGTAGTGGATGAGGAAGGCGTCCTGGCCGTTGGCATCGGTGAACGTGTAGCCGCCGATGTAGACCCCGCCGGCCGGACGGCGCGCGATCGCCGTCGCCGCGCTCCAGTCGCCGTCAGGGCCCCTGTACTTGCGCGTCCAGATCTTGGCACCCGTCGGCGACAGCTTGACGGTCAAGGCGCCGGTCACGGTCTCCTGGCGCGTGTAGCCGGTCACGTAGATGTTGTTCTTCGTGTCGACGACCATCTCGGCCGGACGATCCGCATGCATGTCGGAGCCGTCATACGTGAACGTCCACTTGAGATCGCCGGCCGGTGTGTACTTGCGGACGACCCAGTACGTGGAGGTGTTGACGTTCTCCGACGTGCCGCAGACGATGACGTTCCCGTTGCCGTCGATGACGACGTCGGTGGCCACGTCGTCCTTACCGGCCGGACCTGCGAAGCGCCTGACCCACTTGAAGGCCCCGGTCGTGCTCGCCCAGCGGATCACCATCAGGTCGAGGTTGCCCTTGGCGTTGCGCGTCGCCCCGGCGCTGTAGACGTAGCTGCCGCGGGCGGCGACGGCGTAGTTGGCGTCGTTCTGGTGCGCCACGCTGTCCCACGTGCGCATGACCGGCGCCGCGGAGCTCGCCGTGGGGACGCGGAACAGGCTGGCGTCGAGGTTCGTGACGAGGCTCTGGCTCTGACCCACCACCCAGGTCGCGGTCGCGGTCTTCGCCACGTCGGTGGCGGTGTCGTTGTAGTCGCCGGCAGGGCCGTCGACGTAGAAGCTCCAGGACGGCGTCGCGTCCTCGTCGTAGATGCCCGCCGAGGCGGCGCCGGCGCCGACCGCCAGCGCCGTGAGCAGAATCATCGTCGTGATCACCAGCACCAAGGCCCGTGTGCGTCGGCTGCCGACGGCTCGCCGTTCCGAGAAACGCCCCATAGTTGCCCCCCTTTCCACGCGGCCTTCGCGGCCTCGCGGGTCGGATCCGCGCCCCGGGCGGGGCGCGGGGTGGACGGCGCCGAGGCGCCCTCCTCCGTGCATAGCATTTCTCTTGGCAATATTAATGGAGGGTTTCGGCCGGCATTCCGGTCGAATGGGGGCGGCGTGTTCGGAGAGTGGATCGTCAGGGCGCGGGCTGCCGGGCGGACGGTGGCCTTGCGCCGTGGAGGCGCGGGCGCTCGGCGGTCGTCGCGAGAGGCACCCGGGACGACGGTGCGAGGCCTGAGCTGAGCCGAGTCCAGCGCAGCCGGGCGTTGTCGGCGCTGACAACGGCCGGCGCATGGCGGTGAAGTCGTATCCTCGCGACATCCGACGAGACAGGAGGCGCGGATGGTGCCGGAGGCGGCAGTCAAAGAGACGGAGTCCGGGCGCGTGGCTGCGGGTGACGGGTGGTTCGTGCTGAACGCGCGCGATGCCCGCTGGGTGCACCGTCAGGGGCGCGGGGAGAGCCTTCCCTTCACGGGCTGGGCGGACGGGGAGGAGGCTCACTTCCCGCAGGTCGGCGTCAACCTGTTTGTGCTCGGGCCGGGACAGCCCATGTCGATGTACCACCGGGAGGCGGACCAGGAGGACTTCTTCGTTCTCGCCGGGGAGGCCCTGCTGGTCGTCGAGGGCGAGGAGCGACGGCTGCGGCAGTGGGACTTCGTACACTGCCCGCCGCAGGCGAGCCACGTCATCCTCGGCACCGGCGAGCGACCCTGCGTCGTGCTCGCGATCGGCAGCCGGGAGCACGCCGACGACGAGAACGGCTGGGGCGCGTACACCGTCAGCGAGGCGGCGCTGCGGCACGGCGCCGGCGTCGCCGAAGAGACGCACGACCCGCGGGTGGCGTACGCGCGCTTCGCGAAGTCGCAGCCGACGCCGTACCGGCAGGGCTGGCTGCCCGAGGAGTGAGGGCGACGAGCGAGGCGGCGGCCGTGAGGCTGCCGAACGGGTCGGGCGGCCGTGAGCTCGCCGGCGCAGTCCGGTGCCGGGCGGTGCCGGGCGGTGCCGGGCGGTGCCGGGCGGTGCCGGGCGGTGCCGGGCGGCGCAGTCCGGTGCCGGGCGGTGCCGGGCACCTTCCTGGCTAGTGCGCGAAAGCGCGAACGTCAACCTCGAAGTCGCCGGATATCGCGACGAATCCCGCCGGCAACGGCGGATCCCTGCGCCCAACGGAGCGATCTTGGCGGCCGACCCGCGACCTTCGGCGATCCGGTGGCGGTAGCCGCCATCGTCGACCGCCTCGTCCACCACTCAGAGGTGCTCGTCCTCCGAGGCGAGAGCTACCGACTCAAGGGCAAAGGCAACGAGGTGCTCTCCGACGGTGACGAGCGTTGAGAGTGTTCGGTTTTGAGCCGGCGAGGACTGTTCAGTTTTGGACCGGCGTTGACACGCGGCCTCCTCCAGCCCACGGGATCGAAGCGTCGTAGTGCGGCGTTCTCCGCTCGTGGTGCTCCTGCCCTCGGCGGGTCTGGCGAGGGCGGGCGGGCCGAAGCCCAACACGCCTGCCTGCCGCGCGTGTCGCACATGTTCGACCGCGAGATGGCGGGGAGATGAGAGCGAAACGCGTCGTCTTCTGGGGTGGACGATGGCGGAAACAGCCGCCGCGACGGGTTGACCATCGCGTTTTCGATGACTGCACCTGCAGTCACCATGACGGGCGGCCGGACCCGTCCGGGTCCGGCCGCCCGCGCGTCGAGTCACGCGCGTCGCTCAGTAGCCGGCCGGCACGAGACGTGCCGCGTCCTCGATCTGGTCAGGGGCCGGCTGCTTTGAGCAGCCGGCCCCCGCCTTCCGTTCCGCTAGACGCGCTTCGCGGGGAGTGTCCGTGAGACGTGGCGTGAGTCGTCCTACAGCACCGCCGGCTCGAGGTCGAGCGACTCGGTCACGTCGACCGACTTCGGGTCGAGCGTCGTGAGGAAGTCGTGGATGACCGTGGTGAAGGCGCTGAGGCGCTCCATCGGACGGTCGGGGTAGAGCGACTCGATCATCTCCAGCGTGTCCCACGGCGTGTGCCAGAACGAGCCGTACTCCTCGGTCTGCGTGTAGCCGTCGAGCTCGTCGATCTCCCAGTTGGTCGACTCGAAGGCGGCGACCGGGATGTCGATCTGGTTGAAGGCCGTGTAGTCGCTGAAGCCGTTGGGCGTCGTGCCCGCCGGGTACTTGTGGTTGAGCCCCATCTGGGTCTCGATGGGCAGGCCGCGCAGTGCGGCGAGCTCGAGCATCACGGTGCGCGCCCAGGTCCAGCCGTTGGTGCCCGAGTAGACGTAGAGCTTGTCGCCGACGAGCACCGAGTCGAGGTTGATCATGACGATGGCGCGGTCCTTGTCGGCCTTGGGCAGCGAGCGGGAGTAGCGGTTCGAGCCGATGAGGCCGACCTCCTCGGCGCCGAAGGCGACGAAGACGAGGTCGTACGGCAGCCTGCAGTCGGCCACCCGCTCGGCGAGCTCGAGCATGACGCCGACGCCCGAGGCGTTGTCGTCGGCGCCCTGGCCGGCCTTGACGGCGTCGTAGTGCGCGCCGACGATGACGAGCGGGGTCGTCTTGGCCTTCTTCTTGGCGCTCTTGACGTCGGCCGGCCGCCAGGCGACGACGTTCTGGCTGGTGTAGGCGACGCCGTCGCGCGTGTAGGCGAACGGCTGCAGCGCGGGCAGGTAGCCGGCGCCGGTGAACCACCCGGCGACCTTGAGCGCGGCCTCGTACTCGCCCTCGGTACCGGCGACGCGCAGGAGGCCGGTGTAGGTGCCGTCGGGGTTGGTGATGCGGCTCAGAGCGTCGACGTAGGCGTACGCGCTCTCGCCGATGTCGGCCGGCACCGGCGGGAGCGTCTCCGCCGCCGCGAGCGGCGCCGCCAAAGCCATCGTCAGCAGCAGGGCCGCCGTCAGCAGCAGAAGGACGAGCGACCGACGGGCGACGACGGGCGAGGCCGTCACGGTTCGTGGTTCGGACGTGGGTGCAGACGTACGTGATCGGTGCGCGATGGTGTACATGGTCCCCCCTCAGAGTGTGTGCACGTGCGCTGCGTCAGCCTACGCCGAACGGGCGCGCGGCTCAACGTCTGCGGCGGGCGAGAGACGCGGCGTCAGGAGCTTCGTCCCTCGCCTGCTTCGTCCCTCACTCCACCTTGGGGAACTCGGCCGCCGTCAGCGAGTCGACCTTCGCCGTGCCGCCTTCAGAGCTGTACAGGGTGAGCGTCCAGCCGCTGTACTGGTAGTTCTGCTGGGAGTAGATGTAGAAGGCGTCGGACCAGGACGACGTCCACGACTTCGTGGTGAACTCGAGGACGTCCTCGAAGCGGATGCGCTCGGTCGACGTGAGGAAGTCGCCCATGTACCAGTTCCAGTCGCTGCCGTAGCTGACGTGCACCCGGTACCGGCCGTCGGGGATGCCGGTGACGGTCGCGTTGGCGCCGCCGCGCACGTAGACGGCGAGCAGCGGCTTGCGCGACGAGGTCGAGGTGAGCACCAGAACGGCGTCGTCCTTGCCCTTCTTGTTGAGCAGCTCGAGCTGACCGTTGCCGCTGCTCATGTCGCGGGCGATGACGTGCCCGTTCTTGAAGCGGACGGGCTCGACGACGATCACCTTCTGCCGCTTGCTCGCGACCTTCACCTGATGCTTGCCGGCGGCCTTGAGCTTGACGGTGTACTCGAGCTTCAGCATCTCGCCGGGCTGGATCTCGCCGGGCTTCGCCTCCTCGACCTTGCCGTCGACGAGCAGCTCGCCGTCGAACGTGCCCGGCACCTCGCCGGTATTGGTGACGTTCGCGTACACCTTGACCCGCTCGCCGACCTTGAGCATGGTCGGGTAGACGTCGAACCACTCGATGACGAACTTGGCGGGCCGCAGGGCCGTGAACGTGATCGCCGTGTCGCCGACGGTAGCGGTGTGCGCGCCCGGGGCGAGATCGGCGGGCAGCGGCAGGCCGACGACCTCGCTGCCGCCGCCGTCGACGGGCAGCTCGATCTCTTCCTGCGTGGCGCCGTCGAGGGTGTACGTGCAGGCGTAGGTGCCGCCGACGAGCCCGGCGTTCTGCACCTGCACGAGCAGCTCGCCGGTCTCGCCGCAGACGATCGGCTCGTCGGTGCTCGCCTGCGCGACCTCGTACTGCGGCACGGCGAAGAGCACGAGGGCGACGACGGCGAGCGCGGCCACGACGGGGCCGAGGATGAGGCCGGCGCGGCGGCGGCTGCCGAGGGTCGCCGGCCTCACGAGGCCGACCACCAGCGCCGCCGCCGCCGCGACGGCCCCCAGTGCGAGCACGAGCGCGATCACCTGCATGAGCCCCCCTCAGACCCTCCGGGCCGGCGGGATGCCGGCTCCACACGTGGACAATGCTACGACAGCGCCGGGGACGGGGGTAGGGGTGGGGGCCGCGGCGGGGCCCCGGCGGCCCCGGCCGAGGCGGACGCCGTCGCGCCCGACGTGTCCGCTCTACAGCGCTTGACGCGATCCCGACGGGGCGCCCCGTCAGCCCGAGATGCCGAGGCGTGCGCGGTAGCGTGCGGCGTCGGCGGCGCCGTAGCAGCAGAAGGTGACGACGCGCGGCAGTTCGTGCGCGGCGAGCCACTCGGAGACGGCCGTGACGGCGATGTCGCAGGCCTCGGCCTTGGGGTAGCCGTAGACGCCGGTCGAGATGGCGGGGAAGGCGACCGTCTCGAGCCCGGCCGCGGTGGCGAGTCGCAAAGACTCGACGTAGCACGAGCGCAGGAGCTCCGGCTCGCCGTGCCGGCCGTCACGGTACACCGGCCCGACCGTGTGAATCACGTGGCGCGCCGGCAGGTCGTAGCCGCCCGTGAGGCGCGCCTCGCCGGTCGGGCAGCCGCCCAGGGTGCGGCACTCGACCAGCAGGCCCGGCCCGGCGGCGCGGTGGATGGCCCCGTCCACGCCGCCGCCCCCGAGCAGCCGCGTGTTGGCGGCGTTGACGATGGCGTCGACGTCGAGGCGCGTGATGTCGCCCTCGACGACCAGGATGCGGGCGTTCGGCTCCTCCGTCATGGGTCGCTCCTTCAGCCGGCTTCGCTGCGTCCCGCTCAGCGTAACGCCGGCGCGGCCGGGGCCTCGAGGCCCCGGCCGTCGTCGGCCCTCCTCAGAGCCCCGCCACCAGCCCGGCCGCGATCTCCTCGGCGTTCGCGACGGCGAGCTCGGTCGTGAGCTGCACGTCGAGCGCCGCGACCGCCTGCATCCTCTCGTACTCCGCGGACGGGTCGGCGACCAGCGTGCTTGGGCTCAGCACGGCCTCCTCGTACCAGCGCCCCCAGTCGGTCAGCGTGAGCACTTCGAGGGCGAGTGCGTCGGCGACCGCCGCCTCGATCTCAGCGTCTGACAGCCCGTCGGCCACCGCCCGGTCGTAGGCCCACTGCAGGCTGCCGGCCGAGTTGGTCATCTCCCAGTCGAAGCGCCAGCGCGCCCGGTTCTGCACGATGCCGAGGATCTCCGCAGCCTGCGGCTCGTCGGCGATCGCCAGCAGGTAGCCCACGTTCACCGTCGTCAGGGCGACGTCACGCTCCTCGCGCGGGCTGACTTTGTCCATCGTGTCCATCGACGAGTGGTAGACGTAGTCGGTGAAGTGCCAGGTCAGCGCCGCCGGCTTGGGGTCGAAGCCGTCCTTGTCCTCGTTCCAGATGAAGCTGTCGTGGTCGCTGCCGCCCTCCCACGGGTTGGAGCCGATCTCGTACTCGGGAGAGACCTCGTTCACGAGGTCGGCCGAACTGAAGTAGAGGTCGTTGAGGAAGTGGCCCGGGTAGGGCCAGAAGCGGACCGTGCCCATGCCCCAGAGCGAGTGGAGGTCGGGGAGGCGGACGTAGGCGTCGACCGGCACGGGCTCGAGCCCGATCAGCTCGTCGAGCCCGTACTGGTACACCGACGCCGGGTCGGGCATCTTCTCGATGCGCATCGGGCCGCCGGTCTGGGCCGGGTCCTCGCCGACCATGTCGAGCACGAGGGCGGCGACCGTCCCGTCGAAGGCGGCCTTGTTGTCGTGCTTCCAGAGCTTGGCCATCATCAGCTCGGCGCCCCAGATCAGGGTGAAGGTGCGCTTGGGGGCCGGCAGTGCCTGCGTGTCGATCATCTCGACCAGGGCGCGGGCGATCTCGAGCTGGGTGCCGACACCGCTGGCGTTGTCGCAGGCGCCCGGCTCCTGAACGTGGGCGAGGAGCGGGATGCGCTCGTCGGCCGCCGGGCCCTCGCCGGGGATCTCGGCGATCAGCGTGCGCAGCGGGTGCTCCTCGCTGTAGTTGGTGCTGCTGCCGATGGCCATGCCGCGCAGGCGCACGGCGCCGTCGTCGAGGAGCTGCTCGAGGTAGCGGGCGTCCATCGGCGAGATGTTGAAGGCGAGCGGGCCGCCGGCGCCCCCGCCGCTCACGCCGGCGTACTTGACCGTGTTCGGGTAGAGCTCCTCGCCGTCGATCACGGGGTTGTTGTAGTAGTTGATCTGCGGCGAGAGCGCGCCGGCCGCCTTCTCCTGCGCGGCCAGACCGTAGAGCACGTAGCGCGGCGTGCCGGCGCCGGTCTTGGCGTCGTAGGCGGCGTAGAGGTACTTGCCGGCGAGCGGCCCGGTCTTGGCCGTCCACACGTACTTGCCCTTGACGAACTTGACCACACCGACATCCACGAGGTCGGCCTCCCTGGCCGCCGCCTCGGCCTCGGCGAGCGGCGTGCCCGCGGGGCTCGTGAACGGCGAGTTCGTCGCCAGGTGACAGCGCTCGTTGATGAGCGCCTCGGCCTCGCTGCCGATGTTGTCGAGGAGCCACTCGTAGGTGAGCCACGACGGGTAGTACGGCGAGGTCGGGTCGAAGGTGTCGACGGCGAAGTCGAAGTGGTAGGGCTGGCCCGGCACCGCGTCGCCGGCCGGGCCGACGATCTCGAGCGCCGCGTACTGCGGCGCCCAGATCGCGTTGCCGGGCCGCACCTCGTACTCGAACCAGTAATGCAGCCCGGGCGCGTTCTTGCCCTCGGCGAAGCCGAAGGACTCGAGCTCGCCGGCGAGCCAGTCGAGGCAGGCATTGAACCAGGGTCCGCCGTTGGTGCGCCAGCCGAGGTACGGGTAGGCGGTGTACTCGAGCGCGTTCTCGGCGCTGAGCTCGGCCAGCGCGGCGTCACGAACGTCCTCGAGCGTGAGGTCGTCCGCTGGGGCCGGCGGCGGCGCGGGGGGCCCCGATGCGGCCAAGGCCGCTTCAGCGCCCAGGCCGAGCGTGAGGCCGGCCATGAGGCCTGCGGCCAGGCCGGCCACGGCCAGCAGCAGTGTGAGACGACGGATGACGTGCGACATGCGGTTCCCCCTCAGGACGGATGTCGAAGCAGATGTCGTAGGACGGCCGTGACGCCGTGCCGGTCAGTGCGCTGCTCGACCACCCCCTCGCGTACGGGCCCATCGGCGCCACGCCGAAGCAGCGCCCGTGTGGTGATGCCTCGCGACCGGCAGGATCCGTGCGTGCCGCCCCCTCGCGGCCGGCGCCCCCCAGCGCCGTGCATCCCGGAGGCTAGCACTTACGGGGCCTGAGATGTAGGGGGAGTCCGGGGCCCGTCGTCGCCAACTCGGACTACGGCTCTGGGCTCGAGGAAGCTCGCGCGCGAAGGGCGAGACGCTCGGCGGCGGGAAGCCCTCAATGTCGACGCGGCCGCCGTCAGTCGTCGTCAACTGAGGAAGGTCTCAAGTGTGAACGACGGGCTACGCGGGGGGCCTTGTGAGACGCGCCGTCGGCCCCGAGAGTGACCCTGTGGACCCCGCCGACGAGGGTGGGGCGCAGGAGCAGCGATGCGACGACGTGCGGCGGAAACCTCCTGGCCGAAGTAGGCGTAATAGCTAAGATAGGCGAATCAGCCACTCCGGGGGTCGCCGTGAAGACCGTCTCCGCCACCGAGATCAAGAACCGTTTCGGCCGCTACCTGGCGCGGGTGGCCGTCGAGCCCGTGGCCGTCGAGAAGAACGGCCGGCCGGTCGCCGTGCTCCTGGCCTTCGAGGAGTACGAGCTCCTGCAGCGCGCCGACGACGCCTTCTGGGGAGAGCTCGCGAGGGCGGCAGAAGCAGAGGGCTTCCTGAGCGCCGAG
>Ga0209164_1005680_pt1 | contig 10520 bp, 7 predicted proteins | sample MTBNYHSulfiMetaG_FD_187458 | JGI IMG/M metagenome (GOLD analysis project Ga0209164, IMG submission 187458) | Enrichment culture microbial communities from rom New York Harbor, USA that are MTBE-degrading - MTBE-NYH (New York Harbor Sulfidogenic)... | ecosystem: Environmental > Aquatic > Marine >... | reverse complement strand
GTGGAAAGAGGAGAGAAGTCGAGACGGACAAGAAAAACGAACGCCCGCGTAGTGCGGGCGTCATTTAATTTTCCTGGTGCCGAAGGCGAGAGTCGAACTCGCACAGGCATACGCCTACTAGACCCTGAACCTAGCGCGTCTACCAATTCCGCCACTTCGGCGCGCAGTTCATACGTAGCTGTTTGCCGCGGATTTGTCAAGATGAATCCGGGTTGTGAAGAAGCAAGAGGCGAATGATCCATGGCCGTTTTCTTTAGCTTAGACCAGATCCAGGAGCCGTTCCGGAACGCGGTCCTCACCATAGGCAACTTCGATGGTGTCCATAGAGGCCACCAGAGCCTCTTCGCCTATTTGAATCGAACGGCTCGAGAGGAAACGGGCGAGTCCGTTGTCATCACGTTTCATCCGCATCCTTTGCAGGTTCTCCTCCCCAGCGGTGGAAACGCTCCCAAGATGATCAACACCCTGGATCAGAAAATCGAACTCATCGGTAGGTGCGGAGTCGATCACATTATGGTGATTCCATTCACCGCCGAGTTCTCGCGCATTGGAGCCGCCCCCTTTGTAGAAGACCTTCTGTGGCGCCGCTTGGGCATGAGATCCATTGTCATCGGCCACGATTACGCCTTCGGGTATCGCAGAGAGGGCAATGTTGATCTGCTCCGTGAGATGGGGCGTCGTCTGGGATTCCGGGTCCTGCTCCAAGCCCCGGTGCTCGTGGATGGGGAACGGGTGAGCAGTACGGTCCTCAGGAATCTCATTGAACAAGGCGCCATGGAAAAGGCCTACAGCTTCCTCGGAAGATACTACCAACTCCAGGGCACGGTGATCCCCGGCCGCAAAGTGGGCGGGTCGCAATTGGGTTTTCCCACAGCCAACCTGGAACCCACTGATGGAATTCTTCCCGGACAGGGCGTGTACGCGGTCCGGGTAATCCGGCGTGGGAAGACGTATCGAGCTGTCTGCAATGTGGGATTCAATCCTACCTTCGGACTGAATCGTCTTTCGGTGGAAGTGTACATTCTGGACTTCGACGAGAATATTTATGGAGAGGAACTCCGTGTCGATTTCGTCCGGATGCTTAGAGAAGAAAAGAAGTTTTCGAGCATCGATGAATTGATCCGACAGATCCGTGTGGACGTGGAACAGGCCAGGATCCTCTTTGAGAACTGGGAAAAGGAATCCCAGGAACGCTCTGCGGTGATGTGACCGTCGTATACCGAAGCGTTCTCAAACCCCTTTGGCGTCGGGTCCCCAGATGAGCTTGTGTTGTTGGAGATGCAGCCGCACGGGCAAGTGATCTTCCAGGATCCACGCGGCCAATTGCCTGGGGGCCAGGACACCGAACACGGGTGAGAACAACACAGGAAATCCCGGCGCGTCGTCTCCACAGAAACGTCTTAACCGATCCCGTCCGTACACGTAGTCCTGCCGGTTCCCGATCACGAATTTTGCCTGATCCCGCGGAGTCATACGGCCCCAATTCCGCCAGTCCGTATGCATTGATTCCCCGCTGGACGGGCACTTGAAATCCACGACGCGCACAATTCGGGTGTCGACCCGTCTAATGTCCAGACTTCCGTTCGTTTCCAGCAACACCTCATATCCCTGAGCCAGCAGAGCCGATGCAAGTGCGGGAGTCTCCGGTTGAAGCAGGGGCTCCCCCCCTGTAATTTCCACGAGATTGCAGCGGAAGGCATGCACCTGTTCGAGGAGGACGGATAGATCCCAAAGACGTCCTTCCTCGTAGGCATACCGGGTGTCGCAATAAGAGCAGCGGAGGTTGCAACCGGTCAGACGAATAAATGCGCAGGGTAACCCTGCATACGTGGATTCTCCCTGGATGGAGTGGAAAACCTCGTGGACGAGAAGGCTCATGGTGATCCGGTGACCGGGGGGTCGGTTGGAAGGATCGCTCGCGGGTGCGTCATGTCAGTCGAAGGCCGCCTCGCAGTCCGATGCGATCCAGAACAGGTCCATATATTTCGGATCCATAAAGGAGCGGCTTACCCCTCCGAATTCTTCCCAAGCCGTGGAAAGCAGTTCGCGATAGACGATACGGAGTGCTTCCAGGACCTCTCCGGAAAGGTCTGAGATCCCGCTCTGCAGGTGTTCCGAGAATGCATCCAGTGCGGCTTCACCCGCCCACAGATCCGGACGGCCCCCCGCCTCCGCCATTCGATCCATGAAGTGGTCCACTTGTACCGGAGAAAGCGGCGCCAACACGGGATCCAATTCCAAGGAACATCGTGCCCAGATGGTATAAAGACACTTCTTGTACGTGAAAAAGGGGTCCGACACGCATTCGGGCGGTAGAGGCGCCTGCGAGCAGCAGGCCAGGAATTGATCCACTGCGGCAAGGGCCTCCAGAGATGCGCGGCACTCCTGAACCTGACGCAACGTTTCGAAATCCGTAAACGAATGGGCCGGGAAATCCGGATCATACCGCATGGGGCGTTTGAGCAGAAGGCCTTCAAGAATGCGCGCCCAGGAAGTATCCCAAAAACTTGGATTGCATCCCTGGGACCGGGCCCAGCTCTGCATCCAGCGGTCCGCCGCCTGCTTCTGGAGATCCAGCAACGTGCTGAATCCCAGGCGAAACAGGTCATGCAAGGTCTTGCTTACCACCAATTCCGTATATCGGTCCGTATCGCCGCCTGCGATTCGTTCGATCCCGATGCCGATGATACCCGACGCCTTCTTGTAGAGTCTTTTCAAAGATGCCGCATCCTGGGGTATCGTACTGTCCGCGCTCATGATTTGGCTGCAAACGTTTGCGAACTCGATACGGATCCGGTCGCGAACGGGGGTGTCCGGAAGACCCTCGACGGCTTGCCGAAAAGCGCTCTGCCCTCCGCCGAGAAGAACCGGAGTGTAGGCGGTCCTGGTTGGTGAGGACTCCTCCGAGTCCTCGGTCGCCTCCGACAGACGCTTTGATGGCAGATACTCGGATCGGAGATACGCATAGACGCTCATGGCTTCATCCAAAGGGACAAATCCCTTGTCCGAGAGGCGTGCATCCCGAAATCTTCTTAGATTTTCCTCTTCTTCAGCGTGCAGGATATGATTCATATTCAGTAAGACGGCTTGGTACCTTTCCATGTCCAGCTCGGCCAATTGCTCCAGCAGCCTTCGCACCGCCTCTCGCTGCCGTTTCCGCCCGCACGACACGAAGAAGACCCCGTCCAAGGTAAACGTGGTAGCGGGATCCTCGTCGGGGACTTCGTCCTCTTGCCGGATGGCCACGGACGAAGTGCGCGAGAGAAACAGGAGCAACAGCGAAGGATGATCCCGAAGGAGCCAGGTTGCGAATCGGGGACCATCCGAACTCAGGAGTACGTCGAACCAGGCCGTCAGGGCGTCCATGTCCAGGCCCTCGGTATTCCAGATAAGCAGATCCAGCAGATACAGCCACTGATCTTCGGATGCCAGGGAAAGCATCTCGAGAAAGCGATTGGGATCGGCCTCCAACAACAGCCAGAATAGATCTTCTTCGGCCATGGATTGAACAAGAACTTCCGGGTCCGGGGCCTTCAGGATGGCTTCTAAGACGGATTCGGCGTCCGGAGTGTGTTCCCGATTCGCAAGGATCGGGGGGGGCCCGGCGCCGGAGAGGGGAGGATCCATAGGGTTAACGGACTCCTGCCGGAGTTTGGAGGTGGTTTGTTGGGGTGTTGCGTGGGAGGAATGCTTCCTTTTGTCCGCGTCTGGGTGGTCCATTTCCAAAATGTATTCCGGGCCGGCATGGCGCCCGCCCGGAACTTCCAGTCTGAGGTTCAGGCCTTTCACGGCTCAGTACATGTCCATGTCGGGCATGGAAGGCGCCGCGCCGGAGGCTTCCTTTTTCTTGGGTTTCTCGGCGATCATGGCCTCGGTGGTGAGTAACAGCGAGGCTACGGAAGCGGCATTCTGCAATGCGAACCGGGTCACCTTGGTCGGATCGATTATGCCCGCGATCATAAGATCTTCGTATACGCCGGTTTCCGCATTGAAGCCGAAGGCCGTGTCGCCTTCCTTGATTTTCTGTATCACGATGGAGCCTTCAAATCCAGCGTTTTCAGCCAGTTGGCGAGCGGGTTCTTCCAGTGCACGGCGAACGATATCCACGCCCAGCTTTTCTTCACCTTCCACTTTAGCTTTGTCCAGGGCGGCCATGCATCGTATAAATGCGACCCCGCCGCCGGGAACGATTCCTTCTTCCACCGCGGCGCGGGTGGCGTTGAGTGCGTCTTCGACCCGGGCCTTCTTTTCCTTCATTTCGATCTCTGTGGCCGCACCTACGTTGATGACCGCCACACCGCCCACCAGTTTTGCCAGTCGTTCCTGGAGCTTCTCCCGATCGTAATCGCTGGTGGTTTCATCAATCTGAGCCCGGATCTGGCGGACTCTTCCTTCCAAATCCGCTTTGCCGCCTCCACCATCCACGATGGTCGTATTGTCCTTGTCCAGGGTCACTCGCTTGCACGTACCCAAGTCGTTCAGGGTTACGTTCTCCAGTTTGATCCCCAGATCCTCGGACACCACGCGGCCTCCCGTAAGGATGGCGATATCCTCCAGCATGGCTTTGCGTCGGTCTCCGAATCCGGGAGCTTTGACCGCAGCACACTTCAGAGTACCCCGAAGTTTATTGACCACCAGAGTGGCCAGGGCTTCCCCTTCCACGTCTTCTGCTACGATCAGCAAGGGCTTTCCCATCTTTGCAATCTGCTCCAGGATGGGCAGCAGGTCTTTCAGGTTGCTGATCTTCTTTTCGTTCAAGAGAATGTAAGGCTCATCCAGGACCGCTTCCATTTTTTCGGGATCCGTGACGAAATAAGGACTTAGATACCCGCGATCGAACTGCATTCCCTCGACGATTTCGAGGGTGGTCTCCATACCCTTGGCTTCTTCCACGGTGATGACGCCTTCTTTGCCGACCTTTTCCATGGCCTCGGCAATGATGTCCCCGATGGTTGGATCGTTATTGGATGATATGGTGCCCACCTGTGAGATTTCTTTCTTGTCCCGGGTAGGTTTGGACAACTTCTTGAGTTCGTCCACTACTACCGTTACCGCTTGGTCCACTCCGCGTTTGAGGGCCATGGGATTGTGTCCCGCCGCCACCATTTTGGATCCTTCACGATAAATGCACTGGGCCAGCAGGGTGGCCGTAGTGGTGCCGTCTCCCGCTACATCCGAAGTCTTGGAGGCGACTTCCTTGACCATTTGGGCGCCCATGTTCTCGAACCGATCCTCCAGCTCGACTTCCTTGGCCACTGTAACTCCGTCTTTGGTCACCGTGGGGGCCCCCCAGGACTTTTCGATAACCACGTTGCGTCCCTTGGGGCCCAGCGTTACTTTCACCGCGTTGGCAAGGGCGTTTACTCCCCTAAGTATACTATCCCGGGCTTTAACATCGTACTTGATGTCCTTTGCCGCCATACTTCATTCCTCCTGTCATTCCACGATGGCCAGAATTTCGTCTTCACGCATGATTAGATGATCCACGCCATCCAACCGGATTTCATTGCCTGAATACTTTCCAAACAGTATCTTATCTCCCGCTTTGACCTGCATGGGCACGGTCTTTCCTTCTTCCGTGACACGTCCGGGTCCTACAGCGGCCACTTTCCCTTCCTGTGGTTTCTCCTTGGCTGTATCCGGAATGATAATTCCTCCGGCGGTCTTTGCCTCTTCTTCCAAACGCACAACCAAGACTCGATCATTCAGCGGTCTGACTTTCATCGATTGGCACCTCCTCGTTGATGCTCCGACCTTATTGGTTTATTGGGAAAAACGCACGATGACCGGGATGAAAACGAAGGACAGAACTCTGCTGGAAAGTAATCTCAGCCCTAGGTTTGTCAAGAGGGAAGGCGGTTTTTTTGCTGAAACAGAAGAACAAATGATTTTGGCATGTTACAGACTGTCCCGACCCGGGGCGACCTGTTTACCCACCAAGCGCCTGACCGGGATGTGGGCCAGCTTCTCCCTGGACAGAGATTGAACCTCCCGCAGAACCCGGCTGAGTTCTCCATCGAAAGCATCTCTTTCCCCGCAATGCGTCGATTCATCCCGAACGGCGTCCAGGATATCCGCAAGCGAAATGGTGTCCAGATCGCGGGCTGGATGAAATCGGGTGGGAGAGTCCGTGAGTTTTGTCGCCAGCCGTGCCTGGAGGAAACGCGCGAATACGGCGTTGATGAAGTGAGGGTTCACGCCGAGATGGATGGCGTATTCCTGCACGGTCCAAGCGGGTGCGCCCCGATAGAATCGTTCGGACATGACGAGAAAAAGTTTGAGGGCCAGGGGTTCGAAAGAAGCGGTTTCCCAACTTCTGAGGCTTCTGGGATGAAGTTTTCCGAACCCCCGGAACCCCTGGGATATCTCCGCCCCAAGCAGGATGATCGACCAACTCACATAGAGCCAGATCAAGAAAAGGGGCAAGCTGGCGAAGGAACCGTAGATGGCGTTGTACTTGGATACCCCGATCTGGAAGGTGATATATACGGACTGGACCATCTGCCAAAGAACTCCCGCGACGAAAGCGCCGGAAAGGGCGAACGATACCGGGACCCGCGTATTCGGAAGCACCTGGTACAAGACGGCGATGGCGATCCAGGCCAGACCGTAGGGAAGCAACGAAAGAGCGCCCTCCACCACGCTTCCCACGAAGCGGGTCTGCATCAGAAACGCAATCATGGAAGCGCTTTGAAGGGAAGCCGTGACCGTGGCCGCCGCCAGGAACAGGAAGGGACACACCAGAATTACGCTGAAGTAATCCGTGAACTTCCGGTACAAGGGACGCTGTTCCGGTATGTCCCAAATCTCATTGAACGCATCTTCCATGGTGCTTAACGTCTTGATCACGGTATAAAACAAAAACAGGGTTCCCAGCGTTCCCAAGGTCCGAACGTTGGTATTCTCCACGTAGTTCAGGATTCGCTCGATGATCTCGGGATCCACTCCCACGGCATGCTGAAAGAGCACTTCCCTCAGGGCTTCCGCCATACCGAATCCCTTGGCCACGGAAAATGAAACCGCCAAGAACGGTACGATGGAAAGAGCGGTGGTAAAGGTCAACCCATATGCTTTGAACTGGATACGATCCGACCTCGACTTGCACAAAGCGACATAAATAATGCGAACCACGTTGAGCATCCAGTCCCGCGCACGCTGAAATCCGTTCTCGGGCTCACGGCCCAGGCTGCGGAACAATCGCTCTTCCATTCGTGATATCAGACGATTTTCTTTCTGCAATACGAGACGTCCTCCAAGCTCTTTCCACGGAGATAACCCGACCCGTATATTACCATGATTCGCACAGGGTTTGGAACCCACAGCCACGGTTCTTGCAGTACGCGTCGTGTTTTTCCCAGAGTTTCAAACACGGCTCGAATCGACGGGCGCGGGTTGCCTCCTCGAGTTCCAGGAGCCGGAGGCAAAGCCCTCGAATGAGTTGCTCCGCTTCATCCGCGGAGGGCAGCGGAACATAGTGAAGATCCGGCGTGGCTTCCTTAAGATACAATAAAGCACAACGCGCCGGAAGTTGGGTGAGCCGGGCGGCCGCGAGCCCGTACACCATGAGTTGCATGTCATAGGAAGACTTTTCCCCCGACGGTGCTTTTGCGTATTTGTAGTCCAATACCAGGCATCGGTCCGGACCCACGGCCAAGAGATCCATGGCCCCCTGCAGGAAAAGGGTGGGAACGCCTTCCGCCAGTTCGCAGAAAAACGGGAATTCCCGCCGGTACTCCCACGATGCGGTTTCTTCGAATACGGGATGGCGGAGCACACGCTCCAGAAGTTTGATCAGGGACCTTTCTTCCTCCGCTGAAGGCGGCCGGCCCAGCAGGCGGAGCGCCGTGTCCGCCGCCTGTGCCACTCCCTCTTCGCTCAGGGGGAGCCGGACGCATTCCAGTGCCCGGTGGATCAAGGAGCCCCAATCCCGGGCCGTCGGCTCGTTCTCCCTGGGACTCTGTTCTTCGGGTTCTTCATCATCTCTGTATTCCCCCTTCTCGTGTTCCGGGTTCAAGCCGAGAAAGGCGCCGAAAAAATACAGCCTCGGGCAATTGTGAAAGGTGTTCAAGTCCGTGGCGGTAAACAGTCCCCGGCCGGCTTTCCCGCGTGTTGCCGTTCCTATACGATCCACCGTTGGGGGTGAGGGGACGAGGTGGTCCCCTGCCGTACGTACGGCCGTAATAGGAGTCAATGGCCGGCGCCTTTCAGATTTCCCGCAAGGGATCTCGTGGAAGGAGTAGGCGGTAAGCCGAGCGTTCGAGCGGTAGTTGGCCGCCCCCAGGTTCCAAACCCGGGATGAGGAGGTATCGGATTCGCGAAAACCACTTAGGATAACATGGTCCCGGGCCCGCGTCACCCCGACGTAAAACAGCCTTTTGAGTTCCTCCAGCTCCGCGCGCTGCGCGTATCGTGTGCTTTCCACGATGCCGAGGGTTTTCGTAAAATCATCCGTTTCCGGATCATAGTGTTGAAGAAACAGTTGGCCGTCGGAACGCAGCATGACTCTTTCGCTTTTGGCCCGCACCTGTACATTTCCCAGGTCCGCAAGGATGACCACGGGGAACTGTAGTCCTTTGCTTTGATGGATGTTCAGGATCCGAACCACGTTTTCGGTTTCCAACTCAACTTCCGCTTCCGGCTCCAGCCCGGTGGTACCCAAGAGTTCCTGGAGTTTGAGCACGAAATCGCGGATAGTTTGAGTCCCGGTGCGTTCGCACGTCCGGGCCAGTTCGATGAGTTTGTGGATATTGGCCAATTTCCGGCGGCCCTGGAACAGCCCGAGCACGACGGAGTCCAGGTGGCTGGAGTGAAGCATCTTCTCCAGGGTTTCGGAAATGAGCAGGCGATCCTTGATCCGGTAAATCTCCGTGAACCAGTTGCGAAACCGGTCCAGCTTGTTGCGATCCTCGGGATGGATACACCGTGGAAAGCGCGGGGAGTCCGCCTCGATGTACCGGTACAGAGGCGTAGCCTCGGGGGATGTGCAGCGGAGAGCAAGCAGAGTTTGATCTCGGACACCCACTATGGGCGACCGGAGTACTCCGGCCAAGGCTGTTTCCTCTCTCGGGTAGTTCAAAACGGCCAGCATGTTCGCCAGGTCCATTACCTCCTGGCACAAGAAATAGCCCTTGCCGCGGACGAGGTAATGGGGAATCCGGTATTCCCGGAAGGCGTCCAGATAGGGTTTCACCGGATTCAGGCTGCGGAAGAGGACCACAATATCTTTCCATTGCGGAGGGCGTGATTCCTGAGTCCGCGTATCGTAGACCGTCACCGGCGGGTCTCCCGGCCCGCCGGTGACCATCCGGAGGATGCGAGCGGCCAGCGTTTGGGCTTCCAGGAGTCTCTGGCGGGCTGCGGTTGCGGTCTTCTCGAAGCAGATGAGTTCGGGGGCCGCACCTTCTTCACTACGTACGGCCTTCATGGTATCGTGAGGTCCGAAGACCATCCACGGATCTCGCTCCTCGGTTCCATCCTCCGCCTCTCCCATGAATCCCGCGAAGAACGGATTGAAGAAGCCGTCAATGAGCAGACGGGTGGAACGGCGACATTCCTGCAAGGGAAGAACTTCCAATCGGTTTCCACCCCGGCCTTCAATGAGTTCCTTGAACAGGGTCAAATCCGCTCCGCGAAATCCATAGATGGATTGCTTTCGATCTCCCACGAGAAACAACCGATTCGTACCGGGGCGCCACAAATGGGACAAGATTTTGAACTGAAGCGGATTTGTGTCCTGGAACTCGTCCACGAGAATGATACGGAAATCCTTCGCCCGTTGATCCGCCACTTCGGGGCGAGAGACGAGAAGCTCCAGTATTTTTTCCTCCAGGTCGCTGAAGTCCAATACGGACAGTTCGGCTTTACGCCGCCGGTACTCCTCGTGAAACCGTTCGAGCAGGGATAGAAGGGCCGTATGGGTCGATGCGGTCTCCTGTTCTCGGTAGATAAGCTCCAACCTCTCCAGAGATGTCTTGGCTCGGTCTCGGGCCGTCCTGACGCAGGCGTCCCTTCCCCATTGCCCGCCGATCCTCGAACGAAGGTCCGTGATCCGAGCCAAGACCTTGTCATCGACCTGTTCAAGGGATCGATGGAACACTTCGTCGCACTCCAAATCATAGAGTTCCAAGAATTCCCGGGCTTTCTTGAGACGCGTGAAGTCCCGAAAGACCGGGACGGCTTCCAAGAGACATTGGCAATCCCGCTCCCACTCTTTCAGCAGGATGAGTTCACGTTCCTTCCGGAGCGTCTTGAGGTCGTCGGGACTCTTACCCAAAGTTCGCATCCGGGCGTACAGCTGCTGCATCATGTCGGGCAGTGGGGCCGTGAATCCCGAGGTTCGAAATCCGTAGGCCCGGAGCAGGTGTCGGACGTCCGAATCCTCCAACCTCCTCAAAACCAGATTTTCCAGGATTTCCCTGCGCAGAGAAGATGCCTGTTCCTCGTCCATTACGGAGAACTCCGGATCCACCCGGGCCTCGCCCGGATGCTCCCTGAGTAAGCGCGCGCAAAAGGCATGAATG
>Ga0209164_1005679_pt1 | contig 10521 bp, 9 predicted proteins | sample MTBNYHSulfiMetaG_FD_187458 | JGI IMG/M metagenome (GOLD analysis project Ga0209164, IMG submission 187458) | Enrichment culture microbial communities from rom New York Harbor, USA that are MTBE-degrading - MTBE-NYH (New York Harbor Sulfidogenic)... | ecosystem: Environmental > Aquatic > Marine >... | reverse complement strand
CACGGCCTGGTCGATGGCCTGGTTCAAGGCCACCCTGACTTTCTTGTCCAATAATTGCTTGTTGCCGTTCCGCAAATTGAAATGAATGGCGATGTTGTTTGTGGAGGGAGCACTCACTACGTCCGCGTACGGCGATTCGTTGGTTCTCGCTTTTTCGGAAAAGGGAATCGGCATGGTGTCGAGTTCACCAACCTTGTCCAGCACGTTTTCGAGCGCGACTTTGGTGTCCAATTCCGTATATATCGTTATTTTTTGGATTTTCGGATATCCCTTTTCCCAATAATAAGGATTGGCCTCTAAAACGGCCACCGGAGTCTGCCGGTCCCCCTCGATATACCCCTCTTTGAGGATGTAAGGACCTAGTCCGTACGGCCCCGCCTCCGCGAGATTGGGACAGGTCGCCTTTCCGTTCCAGCCGAATTTCTCCAAATAGGCCGGGGTGTAGAATTGCATCCAGATCGTATCATTCAGAAACTGACCGTATTTCTCTTTTAGATGAAATCGAACCGTGAAGTCGTCGATCTTTTCCACGTGATCGAATACTTGATCGATCTTGGTGAAGAGGATCGGTTTCTTCTTGAAGTGTTCCATATTTAGAACGACGGAGTCCGCATTGAAAGGGGTTCCGTCCTGAAAGCGAACGCCTTGTCTCAATGTGAATTCGTACGTCGTCTCATCGATCTCCTTGTGGCTTACGGCCATATCGTATTTCCAACCGCTTTCATTGTCCGCGGGGCGCAGCAGGGCGCCGTTAACGGCATGGGAAATATAGATGTAGGGAAGGCTGGGGATGAAGACTTTTATGTGCGAGCCTTCGGCCAACTCCTTGGTAGGTGTTTTGGCATCTATCCCCGTTACAAAGGTCACTCCGATCAGTACGACAAACACCAACAATAACACTTTCCTCATTTCCGGCTCCTCTTTCCTCATAGTATTAAACAACGACAATGTACCGGCCGCTCGCCCCACCTCCAAGCCGTCGTTAAGGCCCGCAGCAAGCCGGGACCGAAGAGTCCTGGACCCTCCCGAAACGGATTTCTTTGGATCCGATTTCACGTCGGGGCTCTGCCGGTTTCAAATCCGGAAAACCATGGGGGTTTCCAAAGGTAGCGTGTCATGTACTTCATCGGGTCCTTGGACAGAAACTTTAGTCGATTCCGTTACCAAAAGGAGTATTGAGCCTATACATGTAATGTACTACAAATCCGAGGAATTAGGCCATTGCCGTAAGCCCACGGGTATGGACAGCGTATTGGGCATAGCTGCTTTGAAGTCATGCAAGAGGAAGGGCTCCAGGTCCGGCGGGCATCGAAATCCGAAGGATTCAGTCAAGAATCCGTTCAAAGGTGATGGAAGAGAGCCGTTGAACGTCTTTTGGAGTGTCAAGCGGCGTCCGTTCCAATGCCTCTGCGTTTTCAGGTTTGCATTAAGAACCTGAGAGACGGTAATACACCTCAGTTGGTTGAGTTCGCTTCCATTTCTAGTATAATAGTTTAATCCGGTTGTCCCCTACATCCGACGATCATCAGATTTGAATGGGCTCGTGTCGGGAAGGTTACGCGGGCGGATACAATTTCCATTGGAGACGGCGACTCCCGGCAAGAGAGACCATACAGGGAGATTCCGACGAGGTCCTCTAAAGAGAGGAGATGAGCAAAGGAGCCTGTTATGGGAAGTGACGCCATGGATCCGAGTTCGAGCCAACGCACGGTCAATAGCCGCAACGATCTGGAATTCTACAAATGGGCCATTGATTGCGTGCCCGTTGGCGTGATGACGGTGGATTCTCATCTCAAGATCACGGGACTTAATCCCCGGGCAACGGAAATAACGGGTTACACGGAGCAGGAAGCCCTGCATCGTAGTTGCGGGGAGGTCCTACGCGGTGGATTGTGCGCTCACGAGTGTCCATTGATAACGGTTTTGAAGCGCGAAAAACCGATGATCGGAATCGAAACCACGATCCGACACAAGTCGGGAGAAACCATACCCATCAGAATGCATACGGCAGGATTGTTTGACAAGAAAGGAAACCTGATTGGCGGAATTGAAGCCTTTCAGGACATCCGTCGCATCAAGGCCCTTGAAAGAGAGCGCGATAATTTTATATCCATGATTGCCCACGATATGAAATCACCGATCATCGGCATCCACGGCTTCGCTCATCGTCTGCTGACAAGGCCTCAAGAGCAACAAAAAATGAAGGAGTACCTCGAGATCATAGAGAGAGAATCGGAGAAACTGGAGTCGCTGATCAATGATTTCCTGGAAATTTCCAGGTTGCAGGCGGGAAAGCTGAATTTGAATTTGAGCGCCACGTCGCTGGACAAGGAACTTCACGAGCTGTTCGAGAGGTACCGTATTCTAACGGCCGAAAAGGGGCTCCGGCTTGAACTTCACGCCGACGAGCCTCTCCCGATCATTGAGGCGGATTCAGCCAAGCTTCGAAGGGTATTCACCAATCTGCTGGACAATGCGATCAAGTTTTCCAAAAAAACCGGCGCCATCACCATTTCCCCGTATGAAACCGAAAACCAAGTTGTTGTTGAGGTCAAAGATCAGGGCATCGGGATCGAGCCTGTCGATCTGCCATACATCTTCGAGGCATTTTACCGATCCACGGGCGAAGGACAGGACAGAGCCGGATTCGGGCTTGGCCTGGCCGGGGTCAAGGCCATCGTGGAAAGACACGGTGGAGAACTGCGTGTACGCAGCAAGCCGGGAGAAGGATCCACCTTTGTCGTCCTGCTGCCGAAGACGCGGAAGAGGGCTTTGGAATAGCGCTTGTCATTCTTCCCGCCACCACGATTGCCGGCAAGGCGTTGCCCCTCTTTCTTTAAAAGCCCTGATGCAGGAGACCCTTAACGGTCGGATCCATACCAACGCCTATTTAGAAGATTGACAACAAGAAGAGGTTCCAGCCGGAAACGAGACGACCTTGACTTACTTTGTATTTTCAAGACGTTGATCAGGCTTTCGCTTCAGGAATCCGCAAGGACCGATCATTCGCTCTCGACGATTCCCCTCACTCCGCATGCTTTTCTGGACCCTGCATTGTCCGTGGGGTGGGATTTGAGATCGACTTCTTCAGTCTTCATGTCTGAATACGTTGGTTTTCGCCGGCAATACCCTATCCGGAAACGATGCGCTGAGTAGGACCGGGGGAAACATCAATCAGAATCCGCGCTCTGCAGAAACACGGGAACCGCGGCCACGCCCGGCCGGCCTTCCGAGGATTACGACGGGCAGGACCGAATCATGGGCGGCGCTCCGGATATGGGCGCCGATGAAGTAAGGCTCAACTATTCCATCATCAAAAAACGTCCGTACAAAACCATACCTTGAAGCTCTTTGAAACGAAGACCCGACCGCATCGTTTCACCATGAGGATCAGCCGAGGAAATTCGCGGCAAGCGGTTCCCCCCGGGCTTTGGCGGCTCTGGTCAGAGAATGTGAGGATGCGGTTTCTGATCCCTACGAGTATTCACGATCAGATCAGAAGGATTCCCAATACCGTCGATCCGAACACAATATATGGTATGGTTGCGTATCGACAGGAAAGTAAAACATCCTTGCCATCGTATCAGCGAGACGCTGATGGTGGCGAGTGATCAATTCTTTTGATAGTCCTTAAGCGTTAATACTAGACGGATTCCCGGTAAGGGCGTTTGATACCCCTTCACACGCAACTATTAGGCGCTTCCAGCTTCGGACCCCTGCTCAGCGGAATCCCGCACGCGGGACTCGGAAGGCGGTATGAACGGCTCCGGAGCTTCGGAAGAAACGGAAGCCATGTAAATAGAACGGCTGGGAAAAGCGAAGGACGTACCCGCCCCTTCCACGATCTCTTTGATTCGGTACGCCAGCGTTTCCTTGATCTTGAGCCATTCGCCCCAGACGGTGGTCTTCGTGAAGCAGTAGAGCATGATGTCTATGGAGGAATCGCCGAACCGATCGATACGCACAAACAAAGGGGCATCCGGTGGTTTGACGAACTCGGGGTTGTCCAGCACATAGGCTTCGATTTCGTCTCGAACGCGACGGAGCTGATCCACGCTAGTGTCGTATAACACTCCGATCATCCAATAGACACGCCGGTAGGTCATGGCGCTGAAGTTGGTCATGGCATTGTCCGACAACTTGGAGTTGGGCACGAACATGGGTGCCTTGTCGAATCGGCGCACCAATGTGGATCGGAATCCGATTTTCTCTACGGTGCCTTCCACAACACCTTCCACCAATATCCAATCCCCCACGTCGAACCTTCGTTCCGAGATGACAAGAATGCCCGCGATCAGATTCTTGAACAGATCCTGCGCACCCAGCGCTACGGCCACCCCGAAAAGCCCGAGGCCCGCTAGAATGGGGCCTACTCTGATTCCCCATATTTCGAGAATGGTGGCCGCACCCACGAACACGAATGCCCCCTTTATGGTCTTAAGCAGCCACTCCATTATGGATGGCGTGAAAACAGCCTCCAGTCGCTTGAACAGGAAAGAAAGGGGTTGCACCAGGTTAAAGAAGGCCCAGAACAGGACGAATACGATTAGGGATCGAACAGTTTTTTCGGCGAGCGTTCCAAAAGGGTCTTCCAGACCCAGATACTCGGCAACGACATACACGCCCAACACAACAGGCACCAGCCCCATGGGCTTTTTCAACGCAGAAACAGCGTGATCATCAAACTCGGTGTGTGTAGCCTCCGCCCAAGCTTCAAACCGACCCAATACGAATCGGATGAAAAGGCGGCGAAAGACAAGGAAAAGAACGAAGATACCGACGGCGATCAGGATCCGGTCAATCTGCACTCCAAAGAGGCCGTGTTTCCACACATCCACCACAATTGCCCAAAATGATGTTAGTTTGTCCACAATTTCGTTTCCGCCTTCAGACGCAGTTTCGCTTCGAGCATAGAGTTCCTAATATGAGGAGGCAAGGAAAAGTTTCCGTTTCAGAGGATATCTGATCAACAAGGCTTCACCTACCCTAAACTTACCAGGATGTCCGGTGTTGCCAATAATATCAGAGACGGACACAAATACAACATGCGGGGTCGCTAAAATCGCGCGCCAAGTAGTACATCCTTGCCACGCCTGAGCCCAGGCCGTTTGTGACGAGATTTTTTGCTAAGTTTGACCCATTCATTTCGGGGCGTCACTACTCCTTCGTCTCTTCAAGTACTCGTAGAAAGTTCGTTCCTTGATGCTGAGACTTTCGCAAATCTCCCGGACGAGATATTGCCTGCTGTCGTACATCTTAAACGCGGTATCGAGCCGTTTTCCGGAAAGCGCTCTTTTCCTGCCGCCCTTTCTGCCCCCGGCCCTCGCCGCGGCAAGGCCCGCCATTGTCCGCTCCCGGATCATGTCTCTTTCGAATTCGGCGAAAGCCGCAAAGATGTGAAAGATTAGCCTTCCACCGGCCTGAGAGGCATCGATCCGCTGATCCAGGAAAACGACGTCCGCCTTTTGTCTATCGATGCGGTCGGTGATCGAGATAAGATCTCTCATACTCCGGGCGAGGCGATCTATCTTGGTGCAGACCAAGGCGTCTCCATCCCTGAGCCGGGAAAGGGCTTCCTGCAACTTCTTTCGCTCCCCCTTCCGCGTGGACACCTTCTCTGAAACAAACCCGGTCGCATCCGGCCTTTTTGAGCGCGTCTACCTGGTTCCGGAGCCGAAAAGGACAACTTTAGCCCCTTCGCCCGTAGGCTCACTTCAGGGAGAAAGCGAGGGACCTTCGCAATGGCATGTATCACCAAAAGGCGTGACCGATGGGTCATAGACTTCTATGACCCGTGCGGCAAACGGAGATGGAAGACGCTTCTCAAGGGTACCACCAAAGGCAAAGCCGGAGATGAACTCAGAAATATCGAGGAGTCCTTGTCCCATGGGGATGTTCTGTCCCACAAAGAGAATGCCGGCGTTTTTCACTGATGCGGGAGAAATGCTTTCAATGTGTTACAGGAAGCAAACGGCCCTTTTCGGCCTCCAACTGTCAAAGATGAGTTCGAGTCAGCGAGCCTTCGCCGCCCCCGGCTCAAAAAAAAAGCCACCCGATTTCGGATGGCTCCTGATGCGTCATTGATGGTGGGCGGTCGGAGATTCGAACTCCGGACTTCCACCGTGTGAGGATGGCACTCTCACCGCTGAGTTAACCGCCCAGTGTTCGCAATCCATATCCAAATTTACGCGCCTTTGCAAGAAGAAAATCGGGTTTCAGACTTCGCCGTCCGTGGGGGCTTCGGGGCTCCGACCGCCCCGCAGAATGGCGGCTTACAGCGATATCCGGAGCGGGGCGCCGGCTTTTCGGTGAAGATAATTAAAAAACGTGCGTTCCATGCGCCATAACCCATCGGCTCAGTTGACATTCAAGTGATTTTTGGTTTAAATGCATGAAATTATTATTCACGCCCCGGTTGGAGATCATGGTTTCGAAGCGACTTATACTGAGTGAAGAACAGATACAGCAGCGCGTACGGGAGCTCGCGGCGCACATCGACCACGATTATGAAAACAAGACACCCGTACTTGTGGGTGTGCTCAACGGGGTGTTTCGGTTCATAGCGGATCTGACCCGATACATCACCATTCCGGTACAGTTCGATTTTATCCGCATATCGAGTTATGGCATGGGGTCCGAGTCTTGCGGGCAGATTCGCCTGACCAAAGATGTAGATATGGACCTGGCGGGCCGGCACGTGTTGGTCGTTGAAGACATTGTGGACAGTGGATTGACACTGAACTGTCTGCTGAAAGACCTCGAGGCCCGCGGCGTGGCGAGCCTCAAGACCTGCGTTCTGATCGACAAAACGGAACGGCGTGAACAAGCCGTATCTCCGGACTACCTCGGATTCGTCATTGAAGAGGGCTTCCTGGTAGGTTATGGGCTCGATTACGCCGAGGAGTACCGGTATCTGAACGGTATTTACCATCTCGAGTTGTAACGTCACTTTTCAAGTGTTCGGACTTCCGTCATGATCGTTACCTGCCCAGAGTGCACCACCAGATTCAAATTGGATCCCGGACGCATCTCCGGTGATATGGCCAAGGTGCGCTGTTCCAAATGCAAGTATGTTTTCGAAATCACGGACAAGGGAAGGGTGCTTCCCGCGATACCCAAAACGGGAAAACCCTCAGGCCCCAAAAAGCCGTCGCCCGGACCGGCTGTCCACACACCGCGTATTTCTTCCCTCCAGGCCAAACGGATTCTTATTGTAGGTGTATTGGTACTCATCGTGTTGGGAGCAGGACTATCCTACTGGTTCCTGCGCACGCCGGGATCCGCCGGCCCCCCTGAAGAAACGGATCCGGGCAACAAACATCTGGCTTTGTCCAATGTGGAAGGTCAGTTTGGCGAATCAGCTACCCTGGGTAAGGTGTTCGTCGTTCACGGCCTGGTCCGGAACGATTACGACCACGATGTCCGGTTCATCCGGATCGAAGGACTGTTGCACAATACTCCGGAAACCCCTCCTTTGAACAGAGTGGTTGTCTATGCGGGAAATCCGCTGGCCGAGGAAGAAATTCGGCTGCTTTCCGAGGAGGAGCTGAATCTGGTTCTCAATAACAGGAACGGAAATAGCGATATGAACGAACGCGTTCCCCCGGGAGAATCCATTCCATTCAGCCTGCTGTTCAAAGACCTGCCGCCTGAAATGAAGGAATACACGGTGAAGGTGCTGGATTCCCAGCCCTGCGAAGACTGACGGTACGGCTCGGACGAATGTTTCGAACATCCCGTGAACCACACCACCAATGTCCTCGCGCAAGCGTGTAGGATGCATCGATGCCCCACGGAAGATTTACCGAAAAGTGCAGCGTTCAGACCCGCCGACACCCATACTCCAGGCCTACAGCCTTTCCAAACTCCGGTTCGATAGTTGCTGGTAGCCTCTTATGAAAACGTTGAATAAAGCCATCGTGGCGGTTGCCCTGTGGGTATTCATCCTAACCTACGGGGTAGTGGGCTTCATGTGGATCGAGGACATGAGGTTAGGAGACGCGTTCTACATGACCGTCATCACCATAACCACGGTCGGCTACTTCGAGGTGCAGCCGCTTTCGCCTCACGGTAGGATCTTCAACGTCATTCTGATTTTTCTTGGAGTGGGCATCATCTTTTCCACGGTGAGCGGCGTGTGGCTTATCATGTTGGAGGGGCGGCTCCAAGCTATTATGGGGAGGAGAAGATTGGAAAAAGAGCTTAAAAGCCTCAAGGATCATTATATTGTATGCGGATTCGGCCGTGTGGGAAGGATCATCTCCGCTGAAATTAGAGAGGAAGGTTATCCCCTGGCGGTGATCGAGAAAGATCCCGATGCGATGCAACGCATTGAAGAGATGAAAATCCCTTATATCCATGCCGACGCAACGGAAGAAAAAATACTGCGTGAAGCCGGGGTCGAGCGTGCCCGCGGCCTGGTCACATGTCTCGTCAGCGACGCGGAAAACGTATACGTGTGCCTCACGGCAAGGGAGATTCGACCGGATTTGTTTATTCTTTCCCGGGCCAGCTCACCGGACGCTTCCAAACGACTGCTGCGCGCCGGAGCCAGCCGGGTGGTTTCGCCTCATTACATGGGCGCTCGCAAAATGGCCCAGGAACTGCTGCGCCCCGTGATCACCAACTTTGTCGAAATCATGTTCGGCGAAAAAACCATGGAGCTGCAATTCGAAGAGGTCCTGGTAGCTCCCGACTCTCAGCTACACAAAGTCATGTTGAAGGATTCCGGCATTCGGCAGGAACTGGATCTGATTATCGTGGCCATAAGGAAACAGAGCGGCGACATGCTGTACAATCCCAGATTCGACGCACTCATCGAAAAGGGCGATACCCTCATCGCTCTGGGGCGCAAGGACAATCTGCTCAAACTGGCCGAAAAGCTCGGTTCGGTGCGGCGCTAATGGCCGGCTGCAAATGGGAGCTAATTCTTTCTGAGGGAAACCCACCGGGGTTGATTGGGCTATCGCGCGGAGCGACCGTAGCCCGTCAGGTGCGCCGTATTCGTTGGGTTTTGTTCCTCAACCCCATCTAAGCTCCTTTTCCCTTTGGGAGCAATGGCTGGGCGAGGGCTATAAGACGAGCCTTGGCGGAAGGCCTCGGAATAGAAAAGCCCTCGGTTAACCCGTGGCGTAGCTGTGCAGCCCGCTCAGCAGGAAATTGACACCGAAGTAGGTAAACAAGACGCAGACAAATCCCACCACGGACAGCAAAGCCACCTGGTTACCCGACCATCCTTTCATAAACCGGACATGAAGGAGTGTGGCGTAGACGAGCCAGGTGATGAGGGACCACGTTTCTTTCGGGTCCCAACTCCAGTAGGTGCCCCACGCGGAATGGGCCCACACGGACCCTGTGATGATGCCGGCGGAGAGCAACAGAAACCCGATGAGGATCATCTTGTACGAGATCTCCTCGAGGGTGGCTCCGTCCGGAATGAATGAGAGCGGTCCTTTGCCTCCCCGTCTTCGTTTGCCCCAGATAAGATACATGATGCTCAACCCGCAGGCAACGGCAAACCCGGCGTATCCCAGGAAGCAGGTGACCACATGGGCTATGAGCCAGTTGCTTTTCAAGGCAGGAATGAGTGGCTGGATTTTGCTGTCCACCGAAGTGGAAAAGGAGGCGTACGCCATGGCGAAAAAAGCGAACGGTGTGGCAAATAGTCCGATAGAACGTTGCTGGTACTTCCATTCCATCAATAGATATAAAAGCATGATGGCCCAGGCGAAAAATACCAACGATTCATAAAGATTGGATAAGGGGGCGTGACCCATACCCATTTGGTAGGATTCCACCCATCGCTTGACGAGGCCGTACGTGTTCAGGGCGAGCCCCGCAATCGAGGCCCATGTCGCCAGTTTGCCCACGATATCCGATTTGAATACCAGGTAAAAAAGATACAATACGGAACAGCCGAGATATACGAATGTCACCAGGCTCAATGCCAACGAACTGGTCATGACCGACGCTCCTCCCCTTCGAGTTCGAGGGAAAAGTCTTCCCAAAAACGCTCCATGCGTTTGATAAACGCCTGCCGATTACGGTGGGCCGTTCCGGCGACGATCAATTTCATTTTGTTGCCGGATCGAGTCATCTGGACCCAAACCGACTGATGGGAAAGGAAAAAGGTAATGGGAAAACCGATCAGCATGGCCACAAATCCGAGGTACACGAGCCAGACTCCCGGATCCCGGTTTGCCTGCAACCCGGTATAATGGGTTTCCTTGAAGGACTTCAAAATAAACGTGAAGTCGCCTTTGCGTCGCTTGTCGAGCTCCGGAAAATCCCTGACAACCCAGAACGGAGGTCCGTGCCCCTCTATTCTCATCAGGTGGACCATGACGCCGGGACCGAAGGACATGCCTCCTGACATCAGGTTCGATTGGAAGTCGATAATTCGAAACTTTCCCTTCCCGTCCGGCATTTCGAATTCTTTGTTGGGCGGCCCGCTAATGGTGTAGACTTCTCCGGATGCGTTGTTCACGAGATCGAAGGTGATTTCGTCGCCCAATGTGGACC
>Ga0209164_1005678_pt1 | contig 10523 bp, 6 predicted proteins | sample MTBNYHSulfiMetaG_FD_187458 | JGI IMG/M metagenome (GOLD analysis project Ga0209164, IMG submission 187458) | Enrichment culture microbial communities from rom New York Harbor, USA that are MTBE-degrading - MTBE-NYH (New York Harbor Sulfidogenic)... | ecosystem: Environmental > Aquatic > Marine >... | reverse complement strand
CTCTTTCAGTAATTATGATGAAATGCCATGGTTTTAGGTTGGAGGCGGATGGTGCGGCCATCGCTGCTTCGAGGAGGGTTTTAATCTCTTCTTCAGTGATGGGTTCTTCTGTATATCTTCGAATGCTTCTCCTTGATAATATTGTTTTTATTAGATCTCTAAACATTTTAAATCAATATTATACGTTTCTTATTGTTTCTAAAGGTTTTCACATATGCGTATGGGGGTTAGTCAGGGCGCACGCGGTGAAATGGTGCCAGATGCGGGTATGCGGAAACAGGGAAAAGGCTCGTAGGCTCTACAAGTGGTCCCAGCAGTGATTGATACTGGTTTTAAATAAACAGATTCTCTAATTCCTACTGATGGCTATGAAGGAAGGATTTCTCGAAAGCTTCGGCTACAAGGTCCACTACGTAAGATGGGAGGGCAAAGGACAAAAGCTACTGCTGATACACAGCATGGGATTAGACGCTCACAGCATGGATAAGCTAGCTGAGTCATTACAAGATAAGTACAACATACTCAGTCTCACGATATTGGGACACGGAGACAGCGGATCACCCACGGCACACTTACTCCTGAATGAACACGCCGAGATAATGAGAAGCTGCTACAGGCAGCTAGATTTCTACCCAAGCGTCCTGATTGGTCACAGCGTCGGCGGGATGATGGGCATGATACTGACAGCCGAGTACCCCAAAGAGTTCAAGGGACTGGTGCTCGTAGATATCGCTCCATTTGACTCAATTAATAGGCGAACAAGACCAGCTCCACCACAATACTTTGACAACGAGAATAAGGCACGTGAATGGCTCAAGGAAAGATACCCGGGCTTCACTCAGTATTATTATGATAACAGGATAAAATACGCCTTCACAGGTAAAGATGGAAAGCTCTGGCTCAAACCCACAGGAGACTCGGTAAGAAGCGGGTTATCAATAGACCTCTGGGGATATGTTGAGAAAATAAAATGCCCAGTGCTGATGCTCAAGGGAGTGGAGAGCGAGACCATCTCATCCACAGCACGAATGAGAATGGAGAAAACAGTGCCCAACATTGAGGTCGTCGAGGTTAAGGGAACAGGGCACATGATCCCACAGGACGTCCCAGAGAAGTTCGAGGAACTAATCACAGGATTCCTAGCTAAGATAAAATAGGGGAAAGGGTAGTACAACAATACAGCCTTTTACAACCTTTTTTCGGCTACACGCGCGTGGCCTCACTGGTTCAGGGCTCAGAGCCTCAGCTATCACGTCAACCTGATCCGGTCCACCATCGCAGTAGCCAAACAGAGGGGAGTAGAGAACCCAGCGACATTAGCTCACTACTACCGTGGTGACTGGAAGCTATACAGGGAGGAACTAAAGATATAGTTGCGCGCAACTTATCGGCAGTGTTAAGTATTATTTAAAATAATCAATACATTTGCTGATAATTAATCAGCAACAGGAAGAAAGATAAAAATGAAGATAAACTCAAAAGTAGTTGTAACATTCCTACTTGTACTTTTACTAACTTCAACACTATCAGTAAACTTTAACACCATTATGTCGAAGCCGGAGAAATTCAGCTATGATGTGCTCATTATCAATGGTTCAGTGATCGATGGAACCGGAAGCCCACGATTCTCTGCTGATATAGGTATTAAAGATGGAAAAATCGTCGCAATAGGCGATCTTGGATGGGCTGAGGCGTACGCAACAGAGGTCATAGATGCTACTGGACTAATAGTCAGTCCCGGATTCATCAATCCTCATACACATCCTTCAGCAATTAGTACGAGACCAGAGGCTATGAATTACATAAGACAAGGCGTAACCCTTGTACTTGACGGACAATGCGGCGGATCCGATTTGAATATCGGAGAAAGCCTTGCCTCACTTGAAGCACTAGAACCAGGCATAGCAATTAACTACGCAACTCTCATAGGACAAGGAACAGTAAGAACAGCAGTCATGGGTTCAAGCTATGATCCACCTACGCCAGAAGAATATGATGAGATGAAAGAACTAATCGCAAAGGGGATGCAGGAAGGAGCTTTCGGCTTATCAACAGGTCTAGAATACTACCCAGGTCTAGCCTGCACCACTGAAGAAATCATTGAAGTCGCAAAGGTCGCAGCCCAGTATGGAGGAGTCTATGCGTCTCACCTAAGAGACGAAGAGTCACCGGAACAAGGTGGCTGCGGAGGCATATACGCTATCGCGGAAGCCATCGAAATCGGTGAAGAAGCTGGTATATCTGTAGAGATCTCGCACATTAAGGTAAACGGCGCTGACATGTGGTTCAAAAGCGATGAAGTAATAGCGATGATTAATGAGGCGAGAGATCGCGGAATAGATGTTACATACGACCAATATCCTTATGACGGCTCGGCAACCAGCTTTACGACTCTTCTGCCTGCATGGGTTTATGAACCCTTTGAAGGCAAAGAGGGTAACGCTGCACTTATGGCTAGATTAGCGAACCCCGAACAACGCGCCCTAATCAAGGACGCTCTATCAATAGCACTAGGCCTTCGTGTAGGTACAGAATTTTGGAGAATCATCGTCTCCAGATGCTCGTGGAATCCTGATTTTGTTGGTCAGACTCTCGAATACGTCATGGATACATGGGGCCTACCATACACATCTGAGGGAGCTGCAGAAGCAGCAATCCAAATAATCGAAAACGGTGGAGCCAGCTACATAAGTCGCTCAATGAATGAATACGACATTGAGAACTTCATGAAGCAGCCATTCCACATGGTCTGTAGCGATGGAAGTATCATAAAATACGGTTCAGGTAGTCCCCATCCACGAGGCTATGGTGCATTCACGAGAATTCTAAGCGAATACGTTAGAGAAAGAGGCGTTCTCACACTTGAGCAAGCTGTATACAAGATGACCTACATGCCCGCAGAGAAATTTGGATTCCTAGAACTTGGCCGAGGATTGATAAGAGAAGGCTTCTGGGCCGATGTAGTTGTTTTTAACCCTGATACAGTAGTTGATAAAGCCACTTACCTTGCACCCCACCAATACGCTGAAGGATATAAAGCCGTCATAGTTAATGGTGAAATTGCCGTACTTGATGACGTTTTCCAGGGAGTCTATGCTGGTCAGGTCTTGCGCCATACGCAACTAGCTCTTGAGGCTTACATCGAAAATCTACCAAGTGAAGCTTTAAGATCAGAAGAATTGCAGAAACCTCTTGTTAAGAAGGCTGAAGTTGTGCTAATGATGATCCAAAAGGGGCAATCTAATAGTGCCATTAACAAATTACTTAATGATCTGCGATCAAAGGCAGATGGAGAATGGGTGACAGATCCAGAAGCACAAGAAAACCTCTGCACTCTAATTGATAACCTATATGATTTACTTAATATGACTTAACTCGAATCGAGGATCAAACCTTTTTTTAAAATTATTGCACACGTATGTATAACTGCCGCTGCACGCGCGCAGCGCATAAACCAACGCACGCGCCGCAAATGCTGAAGTTACAGGCTCTATTAAAATCTACTCTGAAAATTAAACTTCTATTCAATCCCGCGAGCACGTAACACTTTTATCAATTTAGCTGGATCGATTTAATGGACGAGTAAAATTTGTGAAGGACACTCTTAATTTAATAGAGGAAAAATACATAGATGGCTGGTTATTTGAGATAGAAAAAAGATTAGCTAGAACTCCTGGGTACGACAGATACGGAAATCAAATGTATGATCACCATATTATTGAATATGATACGCGAAAATTTTGGAGCGTTTATACTTATAAGAAAAATAGTGTATATTTCGCACAAATAAATGTTGAGTATCCTAAAAAAGAAGTTATATATATTAAATCCAATAATTTAGAAACTCTCATGGAGAAAACTATGCAAAGAATGTTAAAATATGAAGAAGCCTTCAAGGAATGGATAATTTATGTAAGTAGCTAGTTTCATTTCCTACAGTTTAAAAAAGGGAGGAACGTTTTCCTCCTTCTCTGGTTCTATCTCATTTCATGGGTATATTGAGTTCGTTAGCAGTCGGAACATGCCTATTGCCAGCATTCTACGATTACAGGATGTGCCAATGAGTATGACTTCACCATTTCCATATGCGCCATGAATAATGATGGAGTCACCCTCTGCATCCTCGTTGCCAGGCCAGTACCCCGCAACAAACATTTCTTCAGAGGCTAGACTCGCTGCTACTTTAACGTCTGGTCCTAGATCATAGAATAGAACGGGGTAGTATACAAAGGCGTAGCCGTCCTCAGGATAGTAAGCTGTTACTGGGTCAAGCGGGTCATAGTTCACTCTTACAACTCCGTTTGGACGCCCCGCGGGCACAGTGCTAAGGACAGCTTCTGCGTCGAGGAAGTTCGCGTAGTTTACAAGCATTGATCCCTGTCCGGCTCCAATGAACCGACCTCCATCCTCAATGAACTCCATTAGCTTGCCTTGTGCCACAGCTCCTAAGCCATTCCATATTCTGCTAGCCGTGCCATCGGGAACGTATAATACATCATAATTTGCCAGCATGCCAAGCTCTATCTGTTCTACATTCACTAGATCTGATTCGAAGCCAAAGTCATTCAGCATGAACACCATGTAATCTCGTTCGTATGAACCGACTCCTGAGCTATCAAGAATAGCAATCTTTTGTGATGATATTTCGTAATAGGATACTCCAATGTCTTCATTGAGCCCATATAGTTTTAAGTGAAGATCCTTCACGAGGTTATTTAATGTCGATACCAACTTATCCTGATTAGCAGGGATAATGAATGTTCCTACGCCAAATTCAACTTTATCATATGTGAAGGGTGCGTCGGTTCGTCCCACGAATACTCCATATTCAAGAAGTTTGTTTACCATGTTTACTGCATTGTTGGTGTTATCCTTCAGTGCATATGCATACTCAGCTGGGAACCCTAATATTTCTCCTGCTGGATAAGAGACCTTATTGACAGGCTGAAGCTTTGCATCAAACTCTTCGTCTATGCTGTGTACTGTGACGCCCCAGAGCTCAGGCAGGTTCCATGCAGCGTCATCATACATTGGTACACCAGGATCATAGCTAAGGTCTTCACCATCCCACAGTAGAGTATTTGCTAACCCACTCTTCGCTTGGTTCATTAACACCACGTATGTACCTGCAGGGAATATCCCTGATTCGGTAGTGAAAGGCTGAGAAGCTTTCATTACTTTACAACCATGGAATAACACATGATCGACGAGTTTCGCCGCGTGGATCGTATCTAGTTGTAGTTCATCATCCATGGGTATAACGTATGCGTATGGGAATTTGTAGAGAGAGCCTTGTGGCTCATAAGTATTAGCGTCAGGTAGATCCCAGGCAGGTCCTGTCCAACGCCAACCATATCCCTGTTCCCACCTTATAAACATCTCAAGCTGGTTCCTTAGTAACTCCATATGATGATCAGCAGCGAAAAGAAGGGCAGCTTTTTCTGAGGTATAATGAGCTAGGATGTCGTCTGGAACACCTATTGGCTCCAAAACATCTCCACGTGGCCCTTCATTGCATTGTCCAATAGATCCATGGTAGAATACATATGGAACCGCCATTGTTGGCGGGTAATCGTCCCATCCCCCCTCAGCCCAGTAGTCCCTGTAGGGTATATCGACCCTCGTAATGCCAATATCAAAGAGAGCCTCTTCTTGTACCAATGACATTGGGTATAACCATTTTTCTATTAAATCGTATGGAAAGTTTGGGCAGTGTGGCATTGTAGCGGGCTCTATTAGTAGAGTCGTCGCGCTTCTATATCCGTGTGCACGTACATCAATCAACGGATTCCATTCTTTTTGAGTTGTTATCAATACCCTCATTTCTGGTTGAGTTGCTGTAATATAGTCCCTGTTTACATCATAACCATTGCCATTCTGTCTTCGATTAGCAATTCTTCCGTCAGGATTTACACAGGGATTAATTATAACGATAAGATTGTCTAGGATCTTACGGACTTCCTCACTATCATCAAATGCTAATTCATTGATCAGTTGTAGAGCAGCGTCAACGCCGCCCATCTCACCTCCGTGTATGCTAGGTGCGAGCTGGACTATACCCTTATAATCAAGAATTCCCTTGTCTAACTTCTCTAGAACTTTCTCAGGGTCATTCACAATGTCGTTAGCTAGTGATTTATAGGCACCCAACCGTCCAAGTGTGGATGGGTCAGATACTATTACTTGTAGTATATCGTATCCCCAGCACGATTTCCCGACTACTTCTATCTGGATTCTGTTGCTAGTTTTTTCTATTTCATGTAGAGCAGGCAGCAGTTGAGAGTAGGGGATGTACCCCGGCACTATTGCTTCTCCTTCGATTTCTCCTACTTCCCACCACTTACCCTGAGATACACTTTGGCTAGTGGATTTTGCTTCACTGAAGGCGATATAGGAAAGGGGTATCTGCGATAGTAATAGAATTGTTAGGATAATTATTGAGAATCTAGGTATTTTCATTTTTATCATTTCAAACACTCTGCGCTTCTAGCGCAGAATCTAAGTTTAAATATTCACTAAAATTATTTTCTGTGCATCAAGTGTATTACACCTATTATTTATCTCCAATAATTTTTACCCTTAGGAGACAATAAGCTCAAATTATCGAGTTTTTTTTAGCTTCATTCAATTCAAATTTTAAACTGTGAAAAATGCTTTGTTCTTTGAAACTACGCGCGCAGTACGCGCAAATCTCACACATTCTGAGACTGCGCGCGCGAAATAAAAAAGGGGTAGAGTTTTTCAAGTATGTTAAATTATTTTAATGTGATCACAATCGTCGAAATGGCTACACCATTACTGAGTTTTGCCTCTAATGTAATGCTGCCTGTCAAACCTTTGGTCCTGAGATTATAGATATACTGGTCGCTGGTTAGATCATATCTGAACTGGCCAACAAGCATGTCGTCTACATAAAGCTCAACCACTGCATCAGTGATGTAATTACCCTGTGAATCTATCAGTTGGAGCTTTACTGGAATTGTGCTGCCCGCCTTATATGTTCTATCTGTACTTAGCGGTGGAAGGAATCCCGTCACCTGATAAAAGTCTACACATCTAACAGTAAGAAGCGCAACCATTCTTGAAATCAAAGGCATGTTAAACGGTTCCCTTAACACTGTATTTTCTAACGTATCGCCAGATGTATGATAGTACGGGTTTCCCGCTATCCAGACAGTGTCCCCTCCCCACTCCGGAGGATTTGTCTCAGCCCTATATGTCCAATCCGTCCAAATGTAAGTCGTGGGAATATCAAAGTCGAGGAATCTCACATGGTCTGTACCACCCAGGTAGGGTATGAACTGGAAGTTATCCGATTCCCAGTATGTCCCTTCGTATTCTTCTTTCAGATCTTTACATACTAGCAATAGTTCTTGGCATATGGCCAGGTCTGTACCCTCAATATTCTGCGCATTGTGCTCAACGCCGAGTCCAGCCTGGTCAAAGTTACATCCTCCAATGATCAGCGCTAACTGTTCTTCAGTCAACGACTGCAGATAAGCTCTAGAGTCTGAAAGCTCTGAGCCTATGGCAAAGAACTTTATAGAGTACATTGGCCGGGGTATCGTCCCTTCGTTGATTAGTGTCTGGATTGCCCTGGCTATCTCCATAAAGGCAGCTACACCCGAAGCGCTATCGTCGCAGCCTGGGCCGTAGGAATCCGAGTCCAAGTGCCCGTACAGGATAAAGTACTTGTCATCCGGAATCAGGCCGTTGATTGTGGCTATAACGGATTTACTATAACTCGTAGGAATGATCTCAGCATCAACCATCATGTTGACCATAACGTCTTGTGTAACTAGTAGCTCCTTCAGGTTTGCACCATCGTCCCAGGATATGCTGATGGCTGGAGCTGTATTTGCTGCATCGTAGTTGATATTTTGGATTCCCGTCACTTCGGAGCTGTAGGGATGATCATAGTACCCTGTATCCGGGTAGTAAGAACCTCTGGGTGCGATTTTCACGAGGCCAATGGCTCCTCTCTCAGTAACAGCCCTAGTGTATGCGGTTCTAGCCGTGCCGTCACATAAGACAATCTTGCCCTCAACGTCGAGGCCCTCGTAGTCACTGGCAGATGTACCCGAGCCCACGTAGATTAAATCTCCAGTGACATCATTGGCTGGAGAGTTTCTGCAAGCCCAGTTGCCTTCAGGTAGGAATGTGTACTGTGGCGATGTGATTTCCCAGGTTTTCAGGTACCAGCGGTTCGTTAATGCTGTGGGGTTAGTGAATATCTCGACTCTGTCGAGGCCCCAGGATTCGAAATAGTCTACAACGGTGGCGATTGCTAGGTCTCCGTTGGGTGTTCCTTGTGTGCGTGGGTTATATATCCGATTGCCAGTTGGCCCCACGTCGCCCTGCATGAGGTTGGTGACGATTTGAACCAGGCTTTCTTGATTTATTTCATCAGCTATTAAGGTTTCAATGCTGGCAGTTGGGGTTGCATAGGTTGGGAATGTGATTAATACGGATGAGCCAAGTATGACTAATGTTATTAAAATTGCTTCTTTTTTTTTCATCAACAGGTTCACGTCCTGCAATTAAAACCTTGTATTTAATCGATATTTAACGGTTTAAAATGTGAAGCTAGATTTGCACATGCGAAGTCTCAGCTGCGCGCGCTGTAGCTAAACAGCGGGGAGTTGAGAACCCAGCCACTTTAGCACACTACTACCGTGGTGACTGCGCGCGTGCAACTGTGAGCCAGGCCGAGTGAGAGCGGTGGAGTCTAACTCGCGTGCGTATACTACCATGAAATATAGTTACATAATAGTTAATGTAATGTTATATGAGTAGAGCTGTGGATCTCATTTCAACTTTGAGCTACATTTTTCTTTGGTGGTATGCACTGTGTGGATTAATTTATTATCCAACATAATCAGTAGGCGGATGTTCTTGGATTGGAATACCTCTGAAATCACGATAATTGATGGTGCCCATTACCATGCTTCGAAACAGAGCCTCGACATGGTATTCATTGATCTCAACCTCTATGAGATGTAGTTTTATAGCTCGCGCGCGCGAACAAAGCTATTACACATATTTACCTACACATATTATCCTGAACGCGCGCTTAGAGAGCATTACATGGATTATAAGCGAAGACCCAGATAGACGAAATCATTTTACTATCATACACCTAACCTTATGCTTAAACACAAAAAAAGGGGAGTTTTCAGTTAAATGTGTTTGTCTATTGTTTTGGTTTCGTTGATTCAAGCTTACGCTTAAGTTGCCCTTCTAGTTTTTCTAGTTCTTCTAATGTAGGTGGTGGGGGAAGAGGATCCTTTGGTAATTTTTCTCTGAGAGCATCTATTGCTTTAACTGCCTCATTGGCTTCCTTTGGATGGAGTTTCTTAACCGAGTCGTCTCCACCTGGAGGATCTACAGTACCACCAATTATTCCGACAACGGCTCGGGCAAGACAGTAGTCAACCGTAGTAGGCAATAAATTAACACAGACGGTTTTGTCACACCCTACTTCAACCATTGCGAAATCTGTTACGACGTTCTTACATGTGGCAAATGCACGGATTAAATAGCTCCCTGGAGGGACTTTAATTTGTCCATGGATGAAACCATTACTCTTTCCTCTAGTGTCTAAGAGGTAGTTTAGATATGTCACACCTTTCCAGAAGAGTGGAGTAAAGTCGCAATGAAATATTTGAACCCAGAAGGAGTGGCCTGTACGCTCGTATGGCATGCATGGATGTTCTGGATCTCTTATTGTGATGCTTAAAATAGAATCTGTCATAGCAATTACTTTAAATTGAAAATATCCTTATTATCCTTCCGGTTTGTGTATTACATGTTGCGCGCGCAAAAATAGAACATGTTCAAATCGAATAGTCTAAAAATTCATAACTGGTTACTGTGAGACATGGGCGATGCCAGCACATCCAAACGTTCCGTTGCGATGGATGTGCTCAGCATCTATGTGCCAAGCTTCTTCAACACCGTTGGGATGAGCATTGTAAGCCCAATACTCCCAATCTACGCTAAGAGCTTCGAGGTCAGCTTCGCGGTCGCAAGCCTCGCCATAACCATCTACGCCTTTGGAAGACTGGCTGCAGACATCCCAGTCGGCATAGTCGCCGACAGGGTAGGCCGCCGCCCCATGATGCTCGGCGGCTGCATAGTGATTACGTTGATGGCGCTGGCGAACGCAAATGCGCCAAATTTTGCATCATTTCTTGTTTTCAGGTTCCTGCAGGGCGTCGGGTCAAGTATGTGGATGACAAGCAGAACCACTCTCCTCGCAGACATATTGAGGCCGGAGGAGAGAGGGCGGATCATGGGCTACTTCCAGGCGTTCATGCTCATCGGCCAGTCAGCCGGCCCAAGTTTCGGGGGTTGGATCGCCACCTATTATGGCCTCACTGCTCCTTTCTACTTCTACGCTGCTACGGGTATCATAACGACGTTGCTCACCTACTTCCTCATTTTTGAGCCGAAGGGTATAATCAAGGTGAAGGGAGAGGGAGAACACCTCTTCTCATTGAGGGAAGTCGTGAGGCTGATGA
>Ga0209164_1005673_pt1 | contig 10526 bp, 8 predicted proteins | sample MTBNYHSulfiMetaG_FD_187458 | JGI IMG/M metagenome (GOLD analysis project Ga0209164, IMG submission 187458) | Enrichment culture microbial communities from rom New York Harbor, USA that are MTBE-degrading - MTBE-NYH (New York Harbor Sulfidogenic)... | ecosystem: Environmental > Aquatic > Marine >... | reverse complement strand
CAACTACATCGGGCTGTTCTACAATCCCAAACGACGCCACTCGTCACTCGGGTACAAGTCCCCGGCCGAATACGAGCTAACCACAAATGTGGCTTAACTCCCTGTCCATTATTTCGGGGGAAGATCAATGAGGTTCCGGTACCGGTGCGGATATTGGAGATGAACGGTGGTTTGGACGGGGGGAGGGTGATTGGCTTAAATGGCGGGAGGCGGTGCCAGGGGTGTGCCCTGGCACCACGGCTATTACGGAGTGGAAAAGGGGTGGCGGGAGGTATGTTGGGGTTAAAAGGGGGCAGATGGAGAACGCGAAAGGCGGGTTACGCTAAAGCTAACCCGCCCTACAACCAGGACTCCCGTACGTGAAGGAATGATAAGGTTTGAGCCAGGGGTGTAGCCCTGGCTCCACGCACAGCTAGAAGGGGAGGGGGATAGAGAAAAGGCCGGGGGATGCCCCGGCCCTTTTAGAAGTCGTGGTACGCGATACAGGATTCGAACCTGTGACCTTTGGCTCCGGAGGCCAACGCTCTATCCATCTGAGCTAATCGCGCCTTGAGGGTTATGGTCTAACACACCCTGGCCGGGTTATCAAGAGCCCTCGTAAAGCACGGCCACGATTACCGTGGGCTCCTCGCCGTGGGCCGCCACCAGGTGAGGGACCGAGGAGGAGTAGTAGATGGCGTCGCCCGGCTCCAGGACCTCCTGGTCGTCGCCGACGATGGCCTTCATCTGGCCCTGGAGGACGAAGATGAACTCCTCCCCGTCGTGGGTGGAGGGGGCCTCGTAGCCTCCTGTCGGGTCCAGGGTGATGATGAAGGGCTCCATGTGGCGGTCGCCCTTGTCAAAGGCCAGGTGCTGGTAGGAGTAGCCCTTCTTGGCCAACAGCTCCGGGTCCTGGCGGCTGAAGTCCTGCCTCTCCGAGGCCCGGACGATGGTGTAGTCCCGGGGTCCGGCCGAGGAGATGAGGGTCCCCATCTTCATCTCCAGGACCTTGCCCAGCTTGATGAGGATCCCCAAGGGCGGCTGGAAGTCCTTGGACTCGATCCGGGAGATGGTCTCGGCCTTGATCCCGGTTCGCTGGGCCACGTCCCTCACCGAGAGCCCCTTGGCCTCCCGGATGGCCTTGATCCGGTCGGCCACCTCCGTGGAGGTCATCTCCAGGGGGGCCTGGGACTCGGCCGGGAGGTGGGAGACCAGCCCGTCCACGTAGCCGGTGTAGTGGGGGGGGCGGTCGCGGTGGTGCATCCGTTCCATGAACTCGGCGTACTCTTTCCTGTCCTTATCCATCATTATCGTTTCCTCAGCCCAGGTCCCGGGCCAGCTTTTCAATCCCCTCCGGGGAGTCCACCCCGAAGATCCTGATCCCTTCCAGGTCGGCCAGGTTCTTCTTGGCCAGCCCGGCCAGGACGTTCTTGGGGCCGACCTCCACGAAGACATCGAATCCGTCGGCGGCCATGGCCCGGGTAATCTCGTACCAGCGGACCGGGGAGATGAGCTGGGCGGTCATCAGCTCGGCGATCCTTTGGCCTCCGGTCTCCGGGCCGGCGGTGACGTTGAGATAGACCGGGATCCTGGCGTCCGACCAGTTGGTCTGGGCCAGCCGGATGGTGAAGTCGTTGGCCGCCCGGGACATGAGGGAGGAGTGCCAGGCCCCGGAGACCGGAAGGGGGATGACCTTCTTGGCTCCCCTTCCTTTAAGGGCCTCTCCGGCCCGGGCCACGGCCTCGGCCTCGCCGGTGAGGACCACCTGGGTCTCGGCGTTGTGGTTGGCCACCTGAACCAGACCCTCCACCCCCTTGATCCCCTCCCTGACCTGATCGGCGGTCAGCCCCAACACGGCGGCCATGGCCCCGGGGGTGGCGTTGGCGTCCCGCTCCATGTAGTCGCCTCTCATGGCGGTCAGGGCGATGGCCTTGTCCGGCTGGAGGACCCCGGCGCAGGACAGGGCCGGGTACTCGCCCAGGGAGTGGCCGGCCGCCCCCTGGCAGCCGATCCCGGCCTCCTCCAAGGCCTTGAGCGCGGCCAGGCAGACGGTGGTCAGGCAGGGCTGGAGGTTGGCGGTCTGGGTCAGCTTATCCAAGGGGCCCTCGAAGCAGAGATCCCTGATCTCCATTCCGGTGACCTTCTCGGCCCGCTCAAAGACCTCCCTGGCGCCCGGGGAGGCCTCATAGAGCTCCCGGCCCATGCCCACCACCTGGGAGCCCTGTCCGGGGAAAAGAAAGGCGGTCTTGGCCATTAACGCTCCCTCAATGGAGTTCCGTGAACAACCGGTGACAATATCAGGGAACTATACCCGGAAGCCCAAGGGCCTTCAAGTCCTATCGGATTTGCCGGCCAGGGTTCCAAGCCGACTTGGGGTGGGGTAGGATGGAGTTCTTGGGGAACATCCCCGGCAGGGGGTCCGAGGGGCCTTTCCCATAACCCTGAGAGCGGGTATCCGGGGCAGAGGGGGGACGGCTTGCGGCTGAGCGAGGAGGAGAGGCGGATCCTGGCCGGCAAAAGCGGCCCGGCGGCCCGCCTGGCCCTGAGCGTCCTGGTGGAGCTGGGGGAGCTCTTCGGGGCCAGGGAGATGGTCCAGGTGGCCATGGCCCACGACGACAGCGTGATCTTCGTGGGCCAGGCCGGGATCGAGTTCGCCGAGCATCTGGTGGAGCTGGGGGGGCGGGTCTCGGTGCCCACCTCCCTGAACGCCTGCGACATCGACTTTGAAAGGTGGGCGGAGCTTCGGGTGCCGCCCCGGGCCCTGGAGGTCAACCGGCGCATCGCCCGGGCCCACCTGGCCTTGGGGGCCGCCCCCACCTGGACCTGCGCCCCCTACCAGGCCGGCCTGGTCCCCCGCTTCGGGCAGCACATCGCCTGGGCCGAATCCAACGCCGTGGCCTTTGCCAACTCCATCATCGGGGCCAGAACCAACCGCTACCCCGGGCTGATCGATCTGTGCGCGGCCATCGCCGGCCGGGTCCCCAAGTACGGCCTTCACCTGAGGGAGAACCGCCAGGCCCGGGTCCTGATCCGGTTGAGCGGCCTGACCAAGGAGATGCTGGCCCTGGACTCGATCTACCCCCTCCTGGGCTATCTTTTGGGCGAGATCGCCGGGGACAGGGTGGCCGCCCTGGCCGGGCTCCCGGCCCAGGTGGGGATGGACAGCCTCAAAGGGTTCTCCGCCGCGGCGGCCTCCTCCGGAGCGGTGGGCCTCTTTCACCTGGTCGGGCTGACCCCGGAGGCCCAGACCCTGGAGGCCTGCCTGGACGGACCGGAGGCGGTGGAGGAGACCGAGATAACCCCCCGGATGATCGCCCGGGCCCAGGCCCGGCTTTCCCCGGCCGATCCCGGGGAGGTGGATCTGGTGGCCCTGGGCTGCCCCCACTTCTCCTTCCAGGAGTTCATGGAGCTGGCCCGATACCTGGAGGGCCGGCGGGTTCATGGCCACCTGGCCTTGTGGGCCTTCACCAGCCGGGCGGTCTACGGCTGGTTGAAGGACAGCGGCCTGCTGGAGAAGCTGAAAAACGCGGGGGCGATGGTCTTTACCGACGGCTGCCCCCTGGCCTTTCCCCGGGAGGCCTGGGAGTTCAAGGCGGTAATGACCAACTCGGCCAAGATGGCCAACTACTGCTTTGCCCAGACCGGGCTCAAGGCCGTCTTAGGCGGCCTCCGGGACTGCCTGGAGACCGCCCTGGCCGGCCGGGTGAGAAGGAGGGAGACGCCTTGGGACGGGTTCTGAAGGGCCGCCCGGTGATCCCCGGCCGGGCCCGGGGCGAGGTCCTCAAGACCGGCCAGCCGCTCTCCTTCTGGGGCGGGGTGGACTTCAGGACCGGGTTGGTGGTCGACCCCGGCCACGAGCTCCACCAGGTCCCCCTGGCCGGCAAGGTCCTGGTCTTTCCCCTGGCCAAGGGCTCCTCCGGGGCGGGATTGGTGATCCTGGAGCTGGTCAGGTCCGGCCTGGCCCCGGCGGCCATGATCAACCTGAGGAGCGAGCTGGTCCTGGCCGCCGGACCCCTCCTGGCCCGGCACTTCTACGGGCATGAGCTGCCGGTGGTCACCCTCGAGGAGGAGGAGTTCGGGCTGCTGGAGACCGGGCAGAGGGTGGCGGTGGACGGCGGGGCCGGGGAGGTGGTCTTGGAAGACCCGGAGTAGTCTCCCGCCCCTTGTCCGAACCGCCTGAAAGGGTGGTCCAGCGTTGCCCTGGGGCCGGCATATCCAGCCGGCCGCCGGAGTCGTTTCCGCGCTTCCGCTTTGTCCCGCCTCGATCCTCAGGTCAACCTCTCCCGATAAGTTCTTATCCTGATTTATGCGACGGCCTCCGGTGTGCTACAGTACCTGCCTGAAGTCAGAAGGCCCCGGTGGGGTCATCAAGCATAAAAGCTGGAGCTGAAACCGGAGGAGGCGGAAGGGGATGCCCAAGCGCGAGGATATCAGGAAGGTGATGATCATCGGCTCCGGCCCGATCGTGATCGGCCAGGCCTGTGAGTTCGACTACTCGGGGACCCAGGCCTGCAAGGCCTTGAGAAAGCTGGGCTACGAGATCGTTCTGGTCAACTCCAACCCGGCCACCATCATGACCGATCCGGGCATGGCCGACTTCACCTACATCGAGCCGCTGACCCTGGAGGCGGTGACCAAGATCATCGAGAAGGAGCGCCCCGACGCCCTGCTGCCCAACCTGGGCGGCCAGTCCGGGCTCAACCTCTCCTCCGAGCTGGCCAAGGCGGGGGTCCTGGAGAGGTACGGGGTCAAGGTGATCGGGGTCAACGTGGACGCCATCCAGCGGGGGGAGGACCGGATCGCCTTCAAGAGGACCATGGACCGGCTGCGGATAGAGATGCCCAAAAGCGAGGCGGCCTTTGACCTGGAGGAGGTGGAGAGGATCGCCGGGCGGCTGGGCTTCCCCCTGGTCATCAGGCCGGCCTACACCATGGGCGGAACCGGCGGGGGGATGGTCTTCAACACCGAGGAGCTCAAGACCGTGGCCAGCCGCGGCCTGGCGGCCAGCCTGATCGGGCAGGTCCTGGTGGAGGAGGCGGTCCTGGGCTGGGAGGAGCTGGAGCTGGAGGTGGTCCGGGACGCCAAGAACCAGATGATCACCGTCTGCTTCATCGAGAACGTGGACGCCATGGGGGTCCACACCGGCGACTCCTACTGCACCGCGCCCATGCTGACCATCGCCCCCGAGCTCCAGGAACGTCTCCAGAGGTGGTCCTACGACATCGTTTCGGCCATCGAGGTCATCGGCGGGACCAACATCCAGTTCGCCCACGATCCCAAGACCGGCCGGGTGGTGGTCATCGAGATCAACCCCCGGACCTCCCGCTCCTCGGCCCTGGCCTCCAAGGCCACCGGCTTTCCCATCGCCTTTGTCTCCTCCCTTTTGGCCGGGGGTTTGACCCTGGACGAGATCCCCTACTGGCGGGAGGGGACCCTGGAGAAGTACACCCCTTCCGGCGACTACGTGGTGGTCAAGTTCGCCCGGTGGGCCTTTGAGAAGTTCAGGGACGTGGAGGACCGGCTGGGGACCCAGATGCGGGCCGTGGGCGAGGTGATGAGCCTGGGCAAGACCTACAAGGAGGCCTTCCAGAAGGCCATCCGCTCCCTGGAGAGCGGGCGGTACGGCCTGGGGTTCGCCAAGGACTTCAACCAGCTGCCCCTGGAAAAGCTCCTGGGGATGCTCTGGCAGCCCACCAGCGAGCGCCAGTTCATCATGTACGAGGCCTTGCGCAAGGGGGCCGACGTCCAGACCCTTTACCAGCAGACCTTCATCAAGCCCTGGTTCATCGAGCAGATGAAGGAGCTGGTGGACTTGGAGGAGAAGATCTTGGCCTTCAAGGGGAGGGAGGTCCCGGACGAGCTCCTGACCCTGGCCAAGAAGGACGGTTTCGCCGACAAGTACCTGGCCCAGATCCTGGACCTGGAGGAGGGGGAGATCCGCTCCCAGCGGGAGAACCTGGGAGTGGTGGAGTCCTGGGACGCGGTCCCGGTCAGCGGGGTGGAGGACGCGGCCTACTACTACTCCACCTACAACGGGGAAGACCGGGTGGAGGTCAGCCCCGGCCGGAAGGTGATGGTCCTGGGCGGAGGGCCCAACCGGATCGGGCAGGGGATCGAGTTCGACTACTGCTGCGTCCACGCCGCCTTCGCCCTCCGGGACGCGGGGTACGAGTCGATCATGGTCAACTGCAACCCGGAGACGGTCTCCACCGACTACGACACCTCCGACAAGCTCTACTTCGAGCCCCTGACCGTGGAGGACGTCCTGTCCATCTACCGCAAGGAGAAGCCGGAGGGGGTGGTGATCCAGTTCGGCGGGCAGACCCCCCTGAACATCGCCTCCGAGCTGGCCGCGGCCGGGGTCCGGATCCTGGGCACCTCTCCGGAGACCATCGACCTGGCCGAGGACCGGGACCGGTTCCGGCAGGTGATGAGGAGGCTGGGCATCCCCCAGCCCGAGTCGGACATGGCCTCCAACCTGGAGGAGGCCCTGGAGATCGCCGGGAGGATCGGCTACCCCCTCATCGTCCGCCCCTCCTACGTCCTGGGCGGCCGGGCCATGGAGGTTGTCCACGAGGAGGGGATGCTCCGGGAGTACCTGGCCGCGGCCAAGGACGTCTCGCCCCGGAGGCCGATCCTGATCGACCGCTTCCTGGAGAACGCCATCGAGGCCGAGGCCGACGCCATCGCCGACGGCAGGGACGCCTTTGTCCCGGCGGTCATGGAGCACATCGAGCTGGCCGGGATCCACTCCGGGGACTCGGCCTGCGTCATCCCGCCGGTGAGCATCGCCCCCAAGCACATCGACACCATCGAGGAGTACACCCGGAAAATCGCCATCGAGCTCAACGTGAAGGGGTTGATGAACATCCAGTACGCCATCCTGAGCGAGACGGTCTACGTTTTGGAGGCCAACCCCCGGGCCAGCCGGACCGTGCCCCTGGTGAGCAAGGTCTGCAACATCTCCATGGCCCGGCTGGCCACCCAGGTCATGCTGGGGACAAGCCTGGAGGAGCTGGGCTTGAGCCGGCGGCCGGTGGTCCACTTCGGGGTCAAGGAGGCGGTCTTTCCCTTCAACATGTTCCCCGAGGTGGACCCCATCCTGGGACCGGAGATGCGCTCAACCGGTGAGGTCCTGGGCCTGGCCGATTCCTACGGGCTGGCCTTTTACAAGGCCGAGGAGGCGGCCGGACAGAGGCTGCCCTCGGAGGGGACGGTTCTGATCACCGTGGGCGACGGGGACAAGTCCCGGGCCCTGGAAGTGGCCCGCAAGTTCTCCGAGCTGGGCTTCTCCATCATGGCCACCAAGGGGACCAGGGCCTTTCTGGCCCAACACGGCATGGAGGCCCGGGAGATCCTCAAGGTCTACGAGGGGCGGCCCCACATCGTGGACGCCATAACCAACGGCGAGATCCAGCTGGTGGTCAACACCCCGGCCGGCAAGCTCAGCGCCCACGACGACTCCTACATCCGCAAGGCGGCCATCCGTTACAAGCTGCCCTATATCACCACCACCGCCGCGGCCCTGGCCGCGGCCAGGGGCATCGCCGCCCACCGCCGCAACCCAGGGGAGGTGAAAAGCCTCCAGAGCTATCAGGAGGGGATTAAATAAGGGACTGAAAGACCTGCTTTGGGCCTTGATTGGGAAGGACCGGTATTTTTGAGAAAACTATCCTCCTGAAAGCGGCCCCACCAGGCCCAGGTCGGCCCCGTCCGAAAGCAAGCTGTCCTTGTCGATGGTCCGGCCGTCCCTGATGACCGCCACCACCAGGAGGGGGTTGATCCCAGCCCGGAGGAGGACCTCCCGGACCGAGGCCGGGCCGGGGAGGTCCAGCTTAATCAGCGGGGGGAGGCCGGTCAGGACGGCCCTCAGGTTGCCGTCCGGGTGGAGGGTGATCCTCAAGCCGACTCCAAGGCGGCGGCCACATCCTCCAGCCCGACCTTCTCCAGAGTCTTAGGTTCGGGGAGGCCGTTCTCGTCCCAGCCCCGGGCGGCGTAGTACTCGTCCAGGAGCCTCTCCAGCTCCGCCCGCTTCAGGAGGTGGCCCTGGTTGGGGCCGGTGGGGACCGGCTCGGTAAAGAACCGGGCCGGGGGCAGGTCGTGGGCCCGGCCGAACCCTGGAACCTCCCGGACCGAGAAAGCCCGGGTCAGGTGCCAGACCTTCTCCGAGACCTTCAGGAGCTCCTCCCAACTCATCTTCCGGCCGGTGACCAGGCCGAAGAGGTCCTCGTAGTGGACCACCTCGAAGCCCAGCTCCATGTACTGGAGGCGGCAGATGCCCAAGATGTCGAAGAGGGGCCGGAGGTGCTGGAGCTCGATGACCTTGGCCGCCTGGCCGCCGACCTTGGCCTTGGCCATCCTCTCGCCCTTTCCGCCGGCGGTGATCAGGTCGTGGACGCTGGCCGCCGAGCCGGCCACGTCCTGGCCCAGGGCCCAGGAGCGGTTGTGGTGGGCTCCCACGTCGGCGGTCAGGTAGGAGAGCATCATCCCCGGGGCGTTGCGGCACTCGTAGCCGGACCACTCCAACCCCTTGACCTGGATGGCGAAGCCGGCCGAGCCGCGGCCGATCCTCTCCGCGGCAATCTTGACCCCCTCGGCCAGGAGGTCGCCCAACCCCTCCCGCCGGGCCATGAGGTCGAAGAGAAAGGCGGCCGAGCTTAAGCTGCCGAAGGCGATCTTCCGGCCCAGGTCCTTCTCGGTGATGAGCCCCTTCTCGAAGCACTCCATGGCGAAGGAGGCCACCGCCCCGGCCGAGATGGTGTCCAGGCCGAGCTGGTCGCAGAGAAAGTTGGCGTAGCCCACCTCCTCGATGGTTTTTAGCTCCAGGTTGCCGCCTAAAAGAGCGATGGACTCGTACTCCGGCCCCTCGACAAAAGCCTCCCCCAGGGAGGTCCGGGTATGGCCGTACTTGCCGCAGGGGGTGGGGCAGCAGAAGCAGCCCTTGTCGGTGAGCTTAAGCCTCTCGACCACCGCCCGGCCGTTGATGGCCCGGTGGCCGGGGAAGAAGGAGGTCTGGAAGTTGCGGGTGGGGAAGGCCCCCACCTGGTTGACCCAGTCGGTGATCCCGGCCGTTCCCTCCGGAGTCCAGCCCTTGAAACCGGGCTTGGCCTTGATCTTGGCGTAGGCCACCTTGGCCTTGGCGTAAAGGCCCTTGAGATCGTGGACCTGAAGGCTGCCGGTGCCCCGGACGGCCAGGGCCTTGAGGTTCTTGGAGCCCAGGACCGCCCCCAGCCCGCAGCGCCCGGCCTGGCGGCCGAAGTCGTGGGAGAGGCAGGCGAAGCGGACCTTCCTCTCCCCGGCCGGGCCGATGGTCAGGAGCTCGAACTCCCGGCCCAGGTCGTCTTTGAGCCGCTCCTCGGCCTCCAGGGCCCCCATCCCCCACCGGTCCCCGGCCGGCCTGAGCTCCACCTTGCCGTCGTCGATGACCAGGAGGGAGGGTTCGGCGGCCCGGCCGGTGAGGATGACGAGGTCGAAGCCGGCGTACTTCAGGGCCGGGCCGAAGTGCCCGCCCATATTGGCGTCGGCGTAGCCGCCGTTGACCGGGGACTTGGCCCCGAAGTGGGTCTTGCCCGAGGCCGGCAGGAGATGGCCGGAGAGGGGGCCGGTGGCGATGATCAGGAGGTTCTCCGGGCCCAGGGGGTCGGCTCCGGAGGGGAGCTCGTCCCAGAGGAGCTTGGCCACGAAGCCCCGGCCGCCGATGTAGTCCCTGACCAGCTCCTCCGGCAGGGGCTGGACCTGGGCCCGGCCCTTGCTCAGGTCGAAGCGGAGGAGTTTCCCGGCGTAGCCTTTCACTGGCCCATCTCCTTAAGCGGTCCCTCCCGCCAGGAGAAGACGTCCCGGGGGCAGATCTCGACACAGGCCCCGCAGAGGGTGCACTTGATTGCCGGCTCGTCCTCCCGGGGGAGGGTGATGACCCCGTGGGGGCACTCCGCCACGCAGGTCCCGCAGGAGGTGCACTCCTCCGGGTCCACCAGCCAGACTCCCTCCTCCCGGGTGATGGCCTCAACCGGGCAGACTTCGGCACAGCGGCCGCACTGGTCGCAGAGCTGGACCCGGTAGCGGCCCGGGGCGGGGAAGAGGGCCTGGATCTTAAGGGCCGCCTTGGCCGGGGTCATCTCCCCGAAGTTCTCCAGGCCGCAGGCGAGTAAGCAGGCCCGGCAGCCGGAGCAGAGGTTGTGGTCGGCGAACAGCTCCACTTAAATTTATCCTTTTCTTTGAGCCACGAAACGTTTCAGATCGGCCTCCAGCCCGGGGTCGATGTCCGGCTTCCGGTAAGCCGCCAGCCTGGCCTCCAGAACCTTGGCGGCGTTCTCCTCCGGCCGGGGCCGGCCGGCCTGGGTCCACTGGCCGGGGGTGGTCCGGTTGAAGACCTTGGGCAGGAAGAACTCGGTCCGGCAGAGCTTGAAGGTCTTGGGCTGGGTCAGGTAGTGGCCCCCGACCCCCACCTTCTGGATCATCTCCAGGTCGATGGCCTCGGTGGAGAGGTCCAGGGGGCTGACCAGCTTCCTGACCATCCCGCACAGCTCCTCGTCCAGGAGGAACTTCTC
>Ga0209164_1005671_pt1 | contig 10530 bp, 7 predicted proteins | sample MTBNYHSulfiMetaG_FD_187458 | JGI IMG/M metagenome (GOLD analysis project Ga0209164, IMG submission 187458) | Enrichment culture microbial communities from rom New York Harbor, USA that are MTBE-degrading - MTBE-NYH (New York Harbor Sulfidogenic)... | ecosystem: Environmental > Aquatic > Marine >... | reverse complement strand
CAACGGCGTGGACAACATGATCTACATGAAGTCCATCAACGCCAACGACGGGACCCTCAACCTCCAGGTCTCCTTCGAGGTGGGAACGGACCTGGACATGGCCAACGTGCTGACCCAGAACCGGGTGTCGGAGGCGACGCCGCAGCTGCCCCAGTCGGTGAAGAACTACGGCGTGGCGGTCAAGAAGTCGCTCGCCTTCCCCCTGCTCGTCATCTCGATCAAGTCCCCCGGCGGCACCTACGACAACAACTTCCTCTCCAACTACACGACCATCAACATCAACGACAACATCGCCCGCATCCCCGGGGTCGGGCAGCTCAACCTGTTCGGCGGCAGCGACTACGCCATGCGGGTCTGGCTCAAGCCCGACCGGATCGCCAAGCTCGGGCTGACCGTGCCCGACATCGTCAACGCCGTCAACCAGCAGAACCAGATCTCCCCGGCCGGCCAGATCGGCGGGCCGCCGGCGGTGCCGGGCACCGAGTACACCTACACCGTGCGCACCCAGGGGCGCCTGCTCGACGAGGAGGAGTTCGGCGACATCGTCGTGCGCTCGAACCCCGACGGCTCGCAGGTCTTCCTGAGGGACGTTGCGAGGCTCGAGCTCGGCACCCAGCTCTACAACGCCCTCGGCAGGCACAACGGGAACGCGTCGGCGGTCATCGCCGTGTTCCAGATTCCCGGCACCAACGCGCTCGAGGTCGCGAGCCGGATCAAGGCGACCATGGCGGAGCTCTCCACACGATTCCCGCAGGACATGGAGTACACGATCTCCCTCGACACCACCCTGCCGGTGGAGGAGGGGATCAACGAGATCGTCCACACCCTGTTCGAGGCGGTGTTCCTGGTCATCATCGTGGTGTTCGTGTTCCTCCAGAACTGGCGCGCCACCCTGATCCCGCTGCTCACCGTGCCGGTGTCCCTGGTCGGCGCCTTCATCTTCTTCCCCCTCCTCGGCTTCTCGGTCAACGTGCTGTCGCTCCTGGGCCTGGTGCTGGCCATCGGTATTGTCGTGGACGACGCCATCGTGGTGGTCGAAGCGGTGATGCACCACATCGAGCACGGGATGGAGCCGAAGGCGGCAACGCTCAAGGCCATGGAGGAGGTTTCCGGCCCGGTCATGGCAATCGCCATCATCCTGGCGGCGGTGTTCGTGCCGGTGGGCTTCATGGGGGGCATCACCGGCCGGCTCTACCAGCAGTTCGCCATCACCATCGCCATCTCGGTCCTGCTGTCGGCTTTCAACGCCCTGACGCTGTCGCCGGCGTTGTCAGCCTTGCTGCTCAAGGCGCCCACCGGCAAGAAGACCCTGCTGTCTCCCTTTTACGGTTGGTTCAACCGGGTCTTCTCCCGTGGCACCGACGCCTACGTCGGCTTCTCCGGCCTGCTGATCCGCAAGATGGTGGTCAGCCTGGTCTTCGTGGTCATCCTGGTGGCGCTCACCGGCGGGATCGTCCAGCGCATCCCGGCCGGCTTCGTGCCGGAGGAGGACCAGGGGTACCTGCTCGTCAACGCCATGCTCCCCGACGCCGCTTCGCTCGAGCGGACCGACACGGTCATGCGCAAGGCCGAAGCGATCCTGGCCGCGAACCCCGCGATCGAGGGCTACAACACCATCACCGGCTTCAGCATGCTGACCAGCGCCTACTCCTCGAACATGGGGTTCTTCTTCGTCCAGCTCAAGCCCTGGCACGATCGCACCGAGGCCGCAGAACAGGCCGGCGGCGTGATCGCCGCGCTCAACCGGGAGTTCGCGCGCACGATCCCCGAAGCGGCCGTGGTCGCGTTCGGCCCGCCGGCGATCCCCGGGCTCGGCACCGGCGCCGGCTTCACCATGCAGCTCCAGGACCGCGTCGGGAGGTCCCCCCAGTACCTGGCCGAGCAGGCGGACGTCTTCATGGCAGCGGCCCGCAAGCGGCCGGAGATCGGCCGCATCTCGACCCTCTACCGGGCAAGCGTGCCGCAGATCTTTGCCGACATCGACCGCAGCAAGGTGCTGAAGATGGGGGTGCCGATCGCGGACGTCAACACCACCCTGGGGGCGCTGCTGGGCAGCTCGTACGTCAACGACTTCAACCGCTTCGGCCGGGTGTACAAGGTCTTCGTCCAGGCCGAGCCGGAGTACCGTCGGGACCCGAAGCAGCTCGGGCTGTTCTTCGTGCGCAGCGGCACGGGGGAGATGGTCCCCCTCGACACCCTGGTCTCGACCCGGCCCACCAGCGGTCCCGAGTTCACCAACCGCTTCAACCTCTACCGCGCGGCCGAGCTGACCGGGGTGCCGGCGCCCGGCTTCAGCTCGGCCCAGGCGCTCGCCGCCCTCGAGGAGGTGGCCAAGGAGGTGCTGCCGCCCGAGATGGGCTACGACTGGGCGGACATGTCGTACCAGGAGAAGAAGGCACCCGGCGTGGCCACAACCTTCGTCCTCGCTCTCCTGCTGGTGTTCCTGGTCCTGGCGGCGCAGTACGAGAGCTGGGGGCTGCCGTTCTCGGTCCTCCTCGGCACCCCGTTCGCGGCCTTCGGCGCCTACTTCGGTCTCTGGGCGATGCGCTTCTTCTCGCCCAGCTACGTCAACAACGTCTTCGCCCAGATCGGCCTCATCCTGCTCATCGGTCTGGCGGCCAAGAACGCCATTCTCATCGTCGAGTTCGCGAAGATGCTGCACGAGCAGGGCAAGGACGTGGTCACCTCGGCCCTCGAGGCGGCCAGGCTCCGATTCCGGCCGATTCTGATGACCGCGTTCGCGTTCATCCTCGGTGTGACCCCGCTGGTCAGAGCCACCGGCGCCGGGGCCGAGGGGCGCAAGGTCATGGGCATGGCGGTGTTCTCGGGCATGCTGATCGCGACCATCCTCGGTGTCTGCCTGATCCCGGTCCTGTACGTGGCCGTCGAGAAGCTGACCGGCCGCGGCAAGCACGCGGCGGCGGGCGGGGGGGAGCCCGCTCCCACGGGCAGTCACGAGGGGGGAGGACACTGACATGAGAAGGCGCACGCTCTCCCGTCGCCTGTCCGTGGTTGCGGTGACCGTGGCCGCGACCCTGCTTCAGGGCTGCACCCTGGGCCCGATGTACAGCCGCCCCGAGGTGCCGACCCCGCCCCAGCACCGGTTCGTTTCGGGCCCCGCCGAGGCCGAGTGCCTCGCCGACGCCCCGTGGTGGGAGGTGTTCGACGACCCCGTCCTCCAGGGGCTCATCCGCGAGGCGATCGCGGGCAACCTCGACCTGCGCACCGCCGCGTGGCGGGTGGAGGAGGCACGGGCACGGGCGGGGATCGCCAGCTCATTCCTCTGGCCGGAGGTCGGGGTTTCCGGCGCCTACACCGCCGAGGAGCGATCCCGTCTCACCGACCCCCCCCTGACCTCGGGCGACAGGACGTACCAGAACGCGAGCGTCGCCTTCCAGCTGTCGTGGGAGGTCGACCTGTTCGGTCGCATCCGACGGGAGCGGGAGGCGGCCCTGGCCCAGGTGCTCGCCACCGACGAGGGGCGCCGGGGGATTGTGGTCACCCTGGTGGCGGACGTGGCTGCCGGCTACTTCCAGCTGCTCGAGCTCGACTACGAGCTCGAGATCGCGCGGAGCACGCTGAAGCTCAACGACGAGACCGTCACGTTCTACACCGACCGGCTCGACGGGGGGGTGTCGAACCGCCTCGAGGTGAATCAAGCGGTCGCCAACCGCGCCCTCACCGCCGCCGCCATCCCCGAGCTGGAGCGGGCGATCGCGGTGACCGAGAACGCCCTCTGTCTGCTCCTCGGCCGCCCGCCGGGACCGGTCGAGCGCGGCGCGGCCCTGGTCGACCAGAAGGGCTATGCGCCGTCGGTCCCGGCCGGCCTGCCGGCCTCCCTGCTGGAGCGGCGACCCGACGTGGTCGGAGCCGAACAGCTGCTGATCGCTGCCAACGCCGACGTGGGTGCGGCCAGGGCGCTCTTCTTCCCCACCATCAACCTGAGCGGTTTGTTCGGGGGCGCGAGCGGCGACCTGGAGGACCTGTTCGAGACCGACGCCACCGTGTGGTCGGTGACCGCCGGCATCTTCCAGCCCATCTTCCAGGGGGGGAGGATCCGCCGCAACTACGAGGCCAGGGTGGCGCAGTACGAGCAGGCGGCCGCCCAGTACCAGAAGGCGGCGCTCAACGCCTACCGCGAGTCGGCCAACGCCCTGGTCACGATCGACAAGCTGGCGGCGGTGCGCCTCGAGCAGGAGAAGGGGGTCGCCGCGCTCAGGGATGCGGCCATGCTGTCCCGGGACCGCTACGACACCGGGCTCTCCAACTACCTCGAGATCCTGATCGCCGACCAGTCCCTGTTCCAGCAGGAGCGCCTGCTCGCCCAGACCCGAGGCGCGCAGCTGGTGGCGCTGGTGGACCTCTACCGCGCCCTCGGCGGCGGCTGGCAGCCGGAGACCCCGACGGAGGGGGCGGACGCGCCGTAGCCTCGGGGGCCGGTGCGGCGGGAGCGGCGTCAGCCGCTCGCCGAGGCCAGCACCAGTCCCTCGGCGACGGCCCGGGTCAGGAACGGGTCGCCGGCGGCAAGACGCTCCTCCAGCTCCGTCTCGGTGTAGACGAGCACCTCGGTGGGCCACAGTGGGAGGAACGGCCGGTAGCGCTCACACCGGTCGCGCCGCGGTAATGGGCGCTCGGCGTGGGTCACGACCAGGAGGTCGAGGTCGCTGCGGGGACCGTAGTCGTCGCGGGCGAAGGAGCCGAAGAGGAGCACCCGGCGCACCTCCGGGCAGGACGCCACCATGGCCTGAGCTGCCCCGCGGGCTGCCGCCAACAGCGCCCCACGGTCAGCGAAGACGGGCCCGGCAGAACGCCAGAACGGACTCGGCGTGTGCGATCGCATCCTTCGCTTCCCGTTCGGTGTAGTAGTCCACCGGCGCCCCGGCGTCGAAACCGTTGGGGTACCGGGTCGGGATGTAGTGCTTGTCGAGCACACGGGCCGCGTCCAGCAGCTCCGCGGCGACGTCGCCCTGGAGGTGTGCCGGTAGCGCCTGGAGCATGACCAGCACCGAGTGGCCCCAGGGGTCGCCGTGGTGGGCGAAGTAGACCGCCTTGAGCGCTTTCTCGGCCGCCTGTTGGGCGGCGAAGCAGCACCAGTCGTGATCCCCGCCAGCCAGCGACAGCCGGGCGTGGTCGAGATCCGCCTCGGCCTGACGAAACCAGTCGCGGCTCCGTTCCGGCATGAGGTCAGTGTACCAGGCGGTCTCGACCCCGGGGGATCGCGAGCTCGTCATGCGGCCACCCTCTCGGTGCTAGAATCGCCGGGCGGGTTTCAGAGCGCCGTCACCCCCGAAGACGGTCCGGTTCAGGCCATGGTGGGTCGGGCGCTGAGGAGGGTGGGTATGCGTAGGCGCCTCCTGGTGGTTCTCTGGCTCGTCGGCCTCGCGCTCGCACCGGCTGGCGCCCAGGATCTGGTCGAGGCCCCGGAGGCGAGCGCGGTGGTCCTCGACGGCCGCTCGCTGTTCGAGGTCGTGGGTCTGGAGGGGAGCAAGTTCACCGCGGAGCAGCGCGCGGCGGTGATCTCCGCTCGCCTGGTCGAGGCTGCGAAGAGCTGGGCCCCGGGGTCAGAGGTCCGCTCGGTTGTCGAGGGGGACAGCGTGGGGCTCTACGCCGGGAGCCAGCTGATCCTGCTCCTCCACGCTGAGGATGCCGCATATCACGGCGTGACCCTCGAGCGCTCCGGTGAGCTCCTGGCGCCGATCCTCGAACGGGCGATCCTCGACTACCGGCATGAGCGTTCTGCGGCGAGGATGCTGCGCTCCTTCGCCCTCGCGGCGGCCCTCCTCCTCGGCACGGTGGTGATCCTGGTCCTCTACTCTCGCGTCTACCGGCGCCTCCGTGCATGGATCCTGCTCGGTACCGGCCGGCGGCTGGCGCAGGTCGAGGCGCTGTCGACCGCGGTCGAGCTCGGCCGGGTCCGGTCCGTGCTCGGGCTTGCCCTGTCGACCGTCAACGCGCTCGTCTGGGTGGCGCTGGCGGCGGTCTTCGTCGAGCTCTGCCTGTCGTTGTTCCCCCAGACCCGCGCCCTGTCCGCGGGTCTGCTCGCCCTCGTTGCCGAGCCACTGGCCGAGACCGGCCGCGCCGCCCTCGCCAGCATCCCATCGCTGATCTTCGTGGCCGTGGTGGTCGTGGTCACGCGGCTCCTCGTGCAGCTGTGCGGTGAGCTGTTCGACCGCCTCGAGCGCGGCACCCTGGTGGTCCAGGGCTTTTACCCGGAGTGGGCGCGCCCGACCAGCCGTGTTGTCACGATCGCGCTGGTCGTCGCCGGGGTCGTGGTGGCGTTCCCCTACATCCCGGGCTCGGACAGTGCCGCGTTCAAGAGCATCTCAATCCTGCTCGGCGTGGTCGTCTCCCTCGGTTCCTCGAGCGTCGTCTCGAACTTCCTGAACGGACTGATGCTGACCTACATGAGGGCCTTCCGTGTCGGTGACGTGGTCCGCATCGACGACACCCTGGGCACGGTGCTGGAGAGCGGCACCATGGTCACGCGCCTGCGCACCCTGCGCGAGACCGAGATGGTGATCCCCAACATGACCATCATGAGCGCCAAGGTTGTCAACTTCTCGACCTCCGGGGTGCCGCTGGTGTCGACCGTGGTGACCATCGGCTACGGGACGCCCTGGCGGCAGGTCCAGGCGATGCTCGAGCTGGCGGCCGCCGAGACCGCGGGGATCCGGCGCGACCCGGCGCCGTTCGTGCTCCAGTCGGGCCTCGAGGACTTCTACATCCGGTACGAGCTCTGGGTGGCGCTCGAGGACCCCTGGCAGCTGCCGCGGGTCATGGCCGCGCTGCACGCCGCCATCCAGGACCAGTTCAACGAGCACGGCGTGCAGATCATGTCCCCCCACTACCGGTCCGACCCGCCCGAGCCCGCGGTGGTGCCCAAGGAGAAGTGGCGCCTGCCGCCGGCGAAGTGAGAGGACTTCAAGCCTCCTGCACCTCCGAGGGGCAACGACGGCAAGGTCGCCGAGGCGATCGTGTCGGCGGACGACCGTCGGATCTCGGCCGCGGCCTTCGTCGAGGTGTCATCGTCGTCGAGGCGCAGACTCGCGGGTCGGGGTCATCCCAACTCGACTCCCCGCTGCGGACGGCTGCCATTGCCGTCGAGCCCGCCACCGAGGAGCAGGCGCGGATCGTGCGCCAGGCGTTCGTGGACTTCGGGAAGGGCCGGCACCCGGCAGGCCTCGACTTCGGAGAGTGCTTTTCGGATGCGCTGGCCAGGGCACTGGAACAGGCCCCGCTGTCCAAGGGCGAAGAGCTCGCGAGGACCGAGGTCGAGTCGGCGATCTGGAATGCCAGCGCGCACCTCTGGTTGAAGGCGTCGGACCCTCCCCGACCCGTAGATTTTCGGGTATCGTCGGCCGCGATCTCCGGGTAGGCTGTCGGGAGCGGCCGAAGGCGCCCGGGTGAGTTTCCCGGACCACGAGCGGTTGAACGTGAGAAAGTGAACGAATCGAACCTCGAGAAGGAGCGTGACCATGAAGCAAGCCCTCGGAGCCCTCTTCGTCCTCGTCCTCGCCGCATCGCCGGCCCTCGCCCAGAAGGTCGCCATCGACTACGCCCACGACTTCGACTTCGGCTCGGTGAAGACGTTCCAGTACGTCGACACCGCGGAGTCCAACGCCGCCAGCCCGTTGATGGCCGACCGCATCCAGTACATGATCAAGCAGAAGCTCACCCAGGGCGGGCTCACCGAGGTGGCCGAGAACCCCGACATTCTCGTGACCTACCACGTCACGACCCAGGACCAGACCGTCTTCAACACCACCAGCTTCGGTTACGGCGGCGGGTACTGGGGCGGCTGGCGTGGCTGGGGCGCGCCAGCCATGGGCTCCTCCACCACGACCGCCAGCACCTACACCGAAGGCACCTTGATCGTTGACGCCTATGACGCGCAGGAGAAGAAGATGATTTGGCGTGGCACCGGCACCGTGACGGTCAAGGACGACCCGGACAAGCAGATCAAGCAGGTGGAGAAGATCCTCAAGAAGCTCGGCGACAAGTGGAAGAAGATCCACGCCGGGGAAGGCAAGTAGCTCGCCCCGGTGCTCCCCTGCTCTTGACCATGCCCCCGGTTTCGGGGACAACCGACGAGCGGCGAGTGAGAGTCAACGGAGGTTCCCATGCGACGTCTCATGTTCGTGATCATCGTGCCCGCCATCTTCACCCTCGTCACGCTGCCGGCCTCAGCCGCCGACAACGGCTTCTACCTCGGCCTCAGCGTGGGCCAGACGCAGGTCGCCAGCGACGAGTACGGTGACTTCGAGCTCGACGGCAACGACCTCGGCTACAAGGTCTTCGCGGGTTTTCGCTTCCTCACGTTCCTCGCGGTCGAGGGAAGCTACGTCGACTTCGGCGCCCCGGACGACGAGAGCGGGGACGCTCGCTACGAGCTCGACCTGACCGGTTTCGACCTCTATGCCATGGGCCTGCTGCCGCTGGGCATCGCGGACGTCTTCGTGAAGGCCGGCATGGTGGACTGGGACGCAGACCTCACCGTGGACATCCCGGACCTCCCCGACTCGTTCTCCGACAGCGGCACCGACCCGGCCTACGGCGTCGGCGTCCAGCTCCGCTTCGGCTCCTTCACGGCCCGGGCCGAGGTCGAGTACTTCGACGTGGAGAGCACCAACCACGTCTACATGTACTCCGTCGGGGGTGCATTCACCTTCTAGAGAGTGGGAGCTTGCCGCCGCGCGCGTTTTGCGCGCGGCGGCAAGCGTGTGTTCAGGCCAGACTCTACGGAGGGCGGGGGGCGACCGTATGCGGACATCGCTGGGTCACACCAGAGGTTCAGCGGGCAACCCCACCGCCGCCCGCGAGGCCTGGGCCCTGCTCGCGGCAGCAGGGAGGGACCTCCGACGTCTGTGGAAGCCGCTGCTGTCGGCCGACCTGGTCTGCCAGGCGATGGCCTTCGTCCTCCTGGTCCCGTTGACCACCGGTCTCCTCCACCTGGCCATGGCGCGAGCCGGTCGCAGCGTGGTCGCGGACGCCGACATCCTCATGTTCTTCGTCGAGACCCGCGCCGGCGCCGTGGCCCTGATCCTGGTCTGCGCTCTGAGCCTGGCCATCTGGGCCCTCCGCCAGGCCTGCCTGATGACCCTGACGACGGGGGCGCGGGTGGGCGTGCGGTTGCGGGTCCGGGACGCCTTCTCTCACGCTGTTGCGCACGCGTGGCCGGTCCTGCGGTTGACGCTTCAGATCACCGTCCGGGTCATCGTCCTGGTTGTGCCTTTCGTCGCTGCCATCGGCCTGACCTCCTGGGGGCTGCTCCGCGAGCACGACATCAACTACTTCCTGCGCGAGAAGCCCCCCGTGTTATGGGTCGCGGTCGCGGTGGCCGGCACCCTGGCCGCGTCGGCATTCAGCCTGCTGCTGGCACGGATCGCCGCCTGGGCCGTCGCGCTGCCGATGCTGCTGTTCGAGGGGGTGTCGCCTGCCCCCGTGCTGCGCGCGAGCGGGGAGCGGATGGCCGGGTCGCGCCGTGCCGCCGCCGTGGCGCTGGCTGTCTGGGCCGCTACCGGCCTGGCGCTGAACACGGCCGTCTGGGCCGGGTGCCGGGGCCTGGTGCGGGCGATTGCGCCCGCCCTCGGGGGGTCGGTGGCGCTGCTGCTGTTCTTCGTCGCGGCGCTCGCGCTCGTCCTTCTCGCCCTGACGGTCGTGCTCGCCGCACTGGTCGCGTCGTCCCTGGCCCTGATTCTCGCGCGGCTGCACGAGCGCACCGGCGCGCCGGCTGAGCTGCGGCTGCCGGCGCGTGGCAGCGACTCCCGGCTGGTTTTCGGGCGCTCGAGGGTCTCCTGGCGGGTGGTCCTCGCAGGAGCCGCCGCGGCGCTGGCGCTCGCCACCGGAGCAGCCTACGTCGCGCTGCGCACCGCCTGGGTCGACCGCCCGGTTCTGGTCCTCGCCCACCGGGGTGCCGCCGCGGCGGCGCCGGAGAACACGCTGGCGGCGTTCCGGCGGGCGATCGACGACCGCGCCGACTTCGTCGAGCTCGACGTGCAGGAGTCGTCCGACGGCGTCGTCCTGGTCGTCCACGACCTCGACCTGATGAAGGTCGGTGGCGTGCCTTTGAAGGTCTGGGAGACCCCGGCCGTGGTCCTGCAGCAGGTCGACGTCGGCGCCCGTTACTCGCCGCAGTTCCGGGGGGAGCGGGTTCCGACCCTCGCCGAAGCGCTCGCCCTCTGCAAGGGGAAGGTGCGGGTCGACATCGAGCTGAAGTCGTACGGCCACAGCCAGCGGCTCGAGGAGCGGGTGGTGGAGCTGGTGGAGGCGGCGGGCGTGGAGCGGGAGATCGTCACGATGTCGATGGACCACGACATGGTCCGGACCATGAAGCGGCTCCGGCCGGAGTGGACGGCGGGGCTTCTCACGGCCCGGGCACTGGGTGACCTGACGGGTTTTCCGGCCGACTTCCTGGCGGTGGAGTCGGGCATGGCGACGCGCCGCTTCGTGCGCCGGGCCCACCGTGCCGGCAAGTCGGTCTACGTCTGGACGGTCAACGAACCCCCGGGGATGCTCGAGGCAATCTCGAGG